>Ga0137397_10002605_pt1 | contig 12507 bp, 13 predicted proteins | sample czorhiz116metaG_FD_106658 | JGI IMG/M metagenome (GOLD analysis project Ga0137397, IMG submission 106658) | Vadose zone soil microbial communities from Angelo Coast Range Reserve, California, USA - czorhiz1.16 metaG | ecosystem: Environmental > Terrestrial > Soil > Vadose zone | place: USA... | reverse complement strand
TCGAGCCCGGCGAGACGCTGAAGGTTGGGACGCCGCGAGTCATGGCGTCCTTGCCGCCGGGCATTATTGCGATCGACGCGATGTCCGATCGGTAGAAATGGCTTGCGCTCGTTCCGGAGAATGCCGGGGCCGGCACCGTGACGGTCGTGCAGAACTGGATGGCGGGGCTGAAGAAGTGATGACGTCCGAGCTGCATGCCGGAGTCAGCCGTTGGCATTGATATGGCCACGCGCCCTGATGCGTATTGAGGTCAGCAGGACGCGCGAGACACTCCGCATGACCGAGGGCGCCGGTCGGCAGGCGAGTTCGAGGATTACTCCTGCCTTGTCGCGATGTGGCGACCTGCTCAGGGGCGTCGACGCGGATCGTCACCCAAGAGATCCCAGCGGTTTCCTTCCAGGTCCAAAAACACCGCCACCTTCCCGTACGGCTCGTCGCGAGGCGGCGAGACGAATCGCACGCCCGCTGCAACCATGCGCCGATATGCGGTCTCGAAGTCGTCCACGCGGAGGAACAGGCCGACGCGGCCAGCGAACTGTTGGCCGACGATGCTGCCTTGGTGATCGCCGTCAGCGCAGGCAAGGAGGATACCCGTTTGGCCTCCACTGGGCCGCACGACGACCCAGCGTTTTGGGCGGCCATCGTTGGTCAGCGACGGTGTGTCCTCCACTAACTCGAAGTGAAGCACGTTAACGAAGAAGTGGATCGCGGCGTCGTAGTCCTGTACCACGAGGGCGACGAGTTCAAGATTCGACATCGACTCTCAGATTACTCCTGAGTGGTCGCGAAGTGTTTACCAACAGCTGAGTGCTACTCCTTAATCCGCCAGAATCTGGCCCGGTGGTGGGCGCACCTGGTGGGCGCGCTTGCAGTTCACCCGCATGAACATTACGCCAACTTTCCTCCGCAAAAAGTTCGAGGATTTGCCAGACGCGCGCACGTGATGTCGATCGTGTGCTCAACCTTCCACGATCGCGAACGTTCGGTTCACTGACGGGGAAATCGGTTGACCGTGTCGCCGCCCCCTGCTCACCACTGCGGCGTTTGCCGCTCACTACTCATGCTGCAAGGCAATCATTGGATTGACGCGCGACGCGCGATGCGCGGGAACAAGACACGCAAGCGCTGCCACGGCCAGGAGAATGAGGGACACGATCGCAACAGTGGGGACGTAGTCGGGGCTGAAGCCGTAGAACAGCGTGGTCATCAAGCGAGCGGCGACGACCGCCAGGATCACACCAATAGAGAGCCCAGCGAGCGTCAACGCTAAGCCCCGTCTGCTGAAGGACATCAGTATGTTGCCGGATGTCGCGCCCAACGCCATGCGCACGCCGATTTCGTTGGTCCGCCGAGTCACCGCATAGGAAAGCACGCCGTACAATCCGATCGAAGCGAGCAGCAACGCGAGGAGGGCGAACGCACTCGAGAGCACCATGTTTTGCGACGGCACAGACAACTGGCGGGCCACGATGTCTTCCACGGTTTGCACGCGCGTGACCGGCTGGTTCCTGTCGATGAACCAGATAGCCTGCCGAATCGCCGGAATAATCGACGCCGGCTCCATCGCCGTGCGGACCACGATGCCGCTCGGTTGATCTCCGCTCTGATCCGCTTGTTCATGTACGCGATAAACGGCAGGCCGCAATTCTTCCGCCACGCCACGATCCCGAATCTCCCTCACGACGCCGACGACTGTGTACCAGTAGCCCTTCTCCCCGAGCCGTCCGAATTTGAACCGGGCGCCGAGCGCCGAGCGTCCGGAGAAATTGCGAGCGGCGAACGATTCGTTCACGATCGCCGCAGGCGATTGCGAGCGCCGGTCGGAGGTGTCGAAGAAGCGGCCTTCGCGCAGGCGCGCGCCGACCGTGGTGAAGTAATCACGAGTCACGACGCGCGAGAGCGCGACCTGGTCGGTGGCCTCGCCGTTGGACTGCCCCGCGAGAAGATAAAACGTCGACTGGTCGTTGACCGTCAGGGGAATGCGCGAGATCGCGGCAGCGCTGACGACGCCAGGAATGGCGCGGAGTGTATCCAGCTCCGTGCCAACAAACGCGACCCGCCGGTCGAAATCGCGATAGCGGAAGAGCGGAGTCACAAAAGTCAGGAGTTGTTCGCTGCGGATCCCGAGATTCAGCTGCCGCAGATGTTGAAACGTCTGCAGCAGCAATCCACCGGTCGTCAGCAGGACGACGGCGAGTGCCGTCTCGACGACGATCAGCGAATGCTGGAACCGGTAGCTGCGGCCTCCGGCGCTGCCGCGGCCGCCGTCGCGCAGGCCATCTTGCAGCGCGCGCCGCGACCCGCCCATCGCAGGCGCCAGTCCAAACGTCACTGCCGCGACGATGGCGGCGCCTGCCGCAAAGGTGAGCACGCGCCAGTCGAGCGCCAGCCGTACGGCGGCCATGGTTTCGGGCACCAGCGATTCCAGAAACCGCATGAACGGAATCGCGAGCGCGAGCCCTGCGAAGGCGCCGAGCGCGGCGAGCAGGAGGCTCTCGATCATGAACTGCGTGAGCAACCGGCCGCGTCCTGCGCCGAGCGCGACCCGCACGGCCACTTCGCGGCGGCGCACGGCCGCGCGCGACATCAGCAGGTTCGCCAGATTGACGCACGCGATCAGCAGGATGGCCGCCGATGCGCCGAGCAGCACGAGCAGCGACGTGGACGTCTTGCCCGCCAACTCTTCGCGCAAGGGCGTCACCGCCGCCGAACGAGGCCGCGGCAGATGTGGCGCCGATATGCGCAAGCTCAATGCCGCCATTTCTGCTCGGGCTTGATCGAGCGTGACGCCGGGCTTGAGCCTCGCGACGCAGTGCACGTCGTGCCACCCCCAGTTGCTCAACATCGCGGGAGAGAAGGTCGTCGGCATCCAGACGTCGATATCGCGCGCGGGCATGAAGTAGAACGCACGCGGCATGACGCCAATCACTTCGTACGGACTGTCGTTCAGCGTGAGGGTGCGGCCCACTACGTCGGGCGAGGCGCCGAAGCGCCGCTGCCACAGTCCATGGCTGATGACGACGACCCGCGCGCCTCGAACGTCTTCGTCCGCGGTGAAGACCCGTCCGAGCAACGGTGGCGTGCCAAGCACGCTCCAGAAATTAGCGGTGACTTTGCGGGCGGCCAGCTCTTCGGGTTCGCCGTCGTTGGAGAGCGCCGCGTCTCCAGGCTGACTGGCAGCGATATCCGTGAACACCGTGTTGTGGCGCCGCCACTCTGACCATTCCGGTGGCGTGGAGAAGAACTTCGAGGAACCGGTCCGACTCGTGTCGTCGTCCCAGATCATGACGAGACGGCCGGCGTCGGCATAGGGCAACGGACGAATCAGGACCGCATCGACGGCGCTGAACATCGCGGTGTTGACGCCGATGCCGAGCGCCAGCGTGGCGATGGCGATGCCGGAGAACGCCGGATTGCGGCGGATCTGGCGTAGTCCGAAGCGGACATCCCGCGCGAGATGGTCCAGCCACGGCAGGCCGCGTTCGTCGCGCAGCGCCTCCATCGCTTGCGCGGCGCCTCCTATGCGAATCCGGGCTGCCTGCCGCGCCTGCCCGGGTGCGTGACCAGATCGCAGCGCCTCCTCGGCGGCGAGTTCCACATGCAGCCGCAATTCCTGTTCTAGATCGCGATCGTCGCGCTGTGGACGGAGGGTTCCCCAGAGACGTCTGATCCACTCGCGGAGGTTGGCCATTTGCATTCTCCGTTCGCGCTATCCCTGGTCGTGCAGCAGCGTGTGCATGATGCCCGCCATACGAGCCCACTCCGCCTTTTCGGCGGCGAGTTGCCGGCGTCCGGCTGCCGTGATGGTGTAGAAGCGCGCCTTCCGGTTGGTGTCGGTCACGTTCCATTCGGACCGTACCAGACCACGTTGTTCCAACCGCATCAGTCCGGGGTAGAGCGTCCCCATATTGATTTGAAGCGCGCCGGCGGAGACTTGTTTAGTCGAGCGGCGATCGAGTAGCCGTGCAGAGGCCCCAACGTCTCAAGCGTCTGTAGCAGCATGAGGTCCAACGTCCCCTGGAGAACTTCAGCGCGTCTCTTGTTGGCCACGCCAATGGTGTATCACGTGTTCCATTAGACGGTCAAATGAGAGATCGGTTCACGGACAGCCATAAACGGCTTGATGGTGCGCGCAGCTGGTGGGCGCACTTCGAGTTCACCCGCAGAAACATTGCGCCAACTATCCTCCGCAAAAAGTTCGAAGATTTGCGGGAGGCGAGTGGCGTTCGGTCAGTTTGAATGTTGGCGTGCCTTCCGGACTTGGGTTAGCAAGGAAGCCGTGCCAGGCCTATCTGCACGTACTCCATATCCTCACATTTCGCAGCAACGCGAAAGCAGAAGTCCTACTCGGAGCGCAGGGAGATCGTGGGGTCCACGGCAAGCACCCTCATCGCGGGGACAATCGACGCGGCGACGCCGACGAGCACGATGAGGCTAGCGCTCGCGGCAAACGTCGGCGCGTCGGTTGGCTTGATCTGCCAAAAGAACGAGGCGAGGAGCCACGTGACCGCAAACGAGGCGGCCACGCCTACGGCCACGCCAACGGCGAGCATCACGGCCGCGCCGCGGAGGACGAGACGGATGACTTGCGCGCCGCTGGCCCCGAGCGCCATGCGGATCCCGATTTCCCGCGCTCGCTGCGCGACGCCGTACGCCATCACGCCGTAAATGCCGATGGCCGCGAGGAGGATCGCCGCCCCCGCAAACACGCTGAGAAGAAGCGAAAAGGCTCTCGGATACTGGAACGCCCGCCCGAGCGTCTTGTCGAGCAACTCGACATTGCTCACGGGCATCTCAGGATCGGCTTCAGCGGCGACGCGCCGGACCGCCGGAATCGCGCTCAGCGGATCGCCGGCCGTGCGAAGCAGGAACGACATCTGGATGCGCGTGCCTGCGTTCGAAGACTGAACATGCGCCGGGCGCTGGTCAAAGCGATTTCTTGTCATGCCAGTCCGCGGTACGTCGGTCGTCACGTGAGCGCCGCCCGTATCAGAGCAATCAGTGCGCACAGGAAAACGAGTGCTAATCGCGATGAGTTATTGCCGACTATTAACCGGTGTGTGGCCTGCGGGCAGAAGATCGAGAACGAGTCTTGCGTGCCATGGGCTTCGAGGCTACGAGGGACGTTCACGGCGTCAGTGGCGGGCGCAGCGCGTCGCCTCAGGAGAGCTGGGAGGTAGTTCGCGATGCGCCTGTACTGCCGCGCGAGGCGTGCCGATTCAGCGGCCGACGGCACCAGCGTGTTTGCGGTCACTTCAGGTAGTGCAGCGTTCTTGCGAGCGCCGCGTACACGCATCTATCTGAACCGTTTCCGATCAGCGTCGTTGTTAATAGCCGATCCAGATCGAACCTCGCTTCTGCGTCCCAGCGTGGATGCGAGACGAACAACCGAGGATCCCATGCGGTCGAAAACTCTAGCGCAGGATGACGAGGGAGCACGACGGCATCAAGGGCGCGCGTTAGCGGCAGGGCAGTCGACAACTCGCGAACGCGCGAACGATTCGATCGCAGAGTCTCAACGGATCGACAAACTCGCGGCGCTTCCGTTGAAGCTCTTGAGGTTCACGGACGTTCGCGAACGGACGGGTCTCTCACGCTCGACCGTCTGGCGTCTCGAGCGCCGCGGCGCGTTTCCCAAACACGTCCAGCTGTCTGCGAACATCGTCGGGTGGCTGGAAGAAGACGTCATCGAATGGATTAGGTCGAGAGCGAGCGGGTCTGTTGCCTGACTGGGTCCAATCGTCTGCCTGGAGCGCGAGAGCCATCGGCGTCCGCTGACGCTGGCGAGGTAACGACTCGACTTCGCCAGGCGACGATGGCTCAGGAAGCAGTGCAGGCGGCCGACGATCGTGCCGAGTGGGCGATCGCGCTCCTCTCGTGCAGAATGGACCGCCGGACGCGCCAATTCTCCAAACGGCTCGCGCAGCAATCGACGCTCGCGCAGTCGGCGATGTTGGCGTTAGACTGCCGCTTGCAGATGCTTTCGACTACGATCGAAACGCTGTACAGGACCACCGTCTACCTGCGCCCCGTCCGGGTCGCTTACTTCATTCCGGAAGACGATCTCTCCGCGTTTGAGCGGGCCGGGAGCTTCGCAACTACGCAGTGGGGGGGATCTACAATCTCATCGTGACGGTGCGCCCGAGCGCAAACCTCCCTGGCACGCGTACTTCCAATATCTCCTCGAACTGTTCGAACCGGACCTGTTCGTCGCTGACAGCGGCGATGGTTTGAATCAAGCGGAGTTGTTCTCGGCAACTCTTGCGCATCTGCGTAAGACGTTCTCCTGGCGATCGATTCAACTCCAGGAAATGGCAGCGTTTGAGACGAACGATCAGACGCTCCATGCGTTGTCCGTCATTCCGGATTCCGAAAAGGACACGCTGACGCTGTCTACTCCGCACGTTGATACTTGGCTGCCGGCTGCTGTGACCGCTGTGTTCGGGCGGATCTTCTCGAGCCAGGAGCAAATGTACGCTGCCCAGTTTGGCGCCGTCGCGCAGCCTCGATGGAGTAGCGCCAGTCAGGCGTTGTGGGATGCTCAGTTCGACACGTCTCCAGCGGGAAGCCCCATAAACGCCACGTCGTTCCATCTTCGGCCGGTGCTCGTGACCGATGGAGGTGAGACGAACTCGTTTGACATCGTCTTTGGTGACTCGGCTATCCGACCCTTTGGAGTGGAGGTGCGCGCAATCCGATTCGGCACGAACCCCCCGATTGTCTGGCCGTCAATTGGAGCCAGGCCGCGTTCGACGTCAAGTGCGAGATCTGGAAAAGGTTTCCCAAGTCACCCGCAGTGTCCGCGGCGATTCGGTCGGATGCTTGGCTCTCTCGCTGGGGCGTAACATGACTGGGATCGCTTCAGAGTACTCCTACTTACGAAGATTTTGTCGTTCCAAGCGAATGGGATGCGATGTGGTCGTGGTTTCGCGATCACAGCTTTGAGATTCGAATGGGCCAGTCAGGAAGGTATGGTGAAGCAGCGATCACGAGCCTTGGCGGTCTCGACTCTTTGAACGAGTTGGCGTCACGGCAGTTTTTGTGATGAACCGCACCAGCCGTATCGCCCACGCATCGCCGTGGCGAGCCTGGTCCTCGCCGTGCGGGCCTATCGGCGTCACGATTGTCGCGCTGTGACCCCAATGTGACCCCAATTTGGCGGAGCCATTACAAGGTGAGTTGTTTAACTGATTGTATTTAAAGATGTTAAATGGTGGCGAGGGACAGAATCGAACTGTCGACACTACGATTTTCAGTCGTATGCTCTACCAACTGAGCTACCTCGCCACGGGTGGGATCACGACAATTGGTGAATTGGTGGCTTCGTGATGTGGTGAATTCAATCAGAGGATCGGGAATCAGGGGATCGGGAATTCACCAATTCACAAATTCACCAACTCACCAATTCTCACGATCATACCGTGTGGTTTACTCCGACCGCAAGGCGCCCATCGGTCGACGCCGACCGCGCGGATCGCGGGCAGCGCGCTCGCGACGAGCGCAACGGCTGCAAGCAGCGCGGCGACGACGATGAGGGTCGGCGCGTCAGTCGATTTCACCTGAAACAGCAGCGACTCGAGCCATCGCGACAGCAGGCGGGCGCCGGTCGCGCCCGCGATGTGCGGCCGACCCGCGCGGGATCGCCGCGCCAGCGGCGGTGCCAGAGGTCATAGCCGACGTTGACGCCGTGAATGTACGGCGTGCCCAGGTCGTCCCGCGCATTCACGGTGCGGCCAGGCACGGGGGACGCGCCCAGCAGCGGCAGGTAGTTGTCGCTGACCGACGCGTCGGTGACGACTTCCATGTCGTCCACGCCCGTGAGGCTCCCCTGGGAATCGTTGACGGTGGCGACGGCCTCGAAGGCATCCGTCCGCTCGCGCAGCGCGAAGAATTCCTCACCGGTCAGCATCGGCGCGTGCGCCACGGCGGGGCCGTCGACGGGAAACGTCACGAGGCAGTCGGCGTCGCGGTACGGCAGCGGCTGGAGGAGGACACGCGCACCACGGTGAACATCGCCGTCACGGCGCCGATACCAAGCGCCAGCACCGTGACGGCCGCGGCCGCGTAAGAGGGATTGCGGGCGAGAATCCGGAGCGCGAACCGAACGTCGCCGAGAAACCTCATCGCTCGTTGGACGAGCGAATTCTACGATCGTTAGCGATACAGGCCGGTGTTTTTCAGACGCACCAGCTCGTCCGCATCGGCGGGCTTGAAGCCCTTGGCGCGCACGTGATTCACGAACCCGGGCGTGATGCCGTGGTCGCGCAGGCGCACGATCTGCGACAGCGACAGGTCTTTCAGCCCGAGCTCCTTCATGTCGGCGATGTAGTCGGTGCTGACGCCGTGATCCTTGGCGCGCACGACGTCTTCGAGCGCGAGGTTCTTGAATCCCTGCGCCCCGAGATCGCGCACGAAAGCCGATGTCACGCCGTGGTCGTGCAGGCGGATCAGCTCCTCGGTTCCGAGCTTGTCGTATCCGGCAGCCTTCAGGTCCTGCACGAAGGCGGCGCGAACGCCGTGGTCGCGCAGCCGGACGTACTGATCGAGGCCGGTGACGCTCAGGCCGAGCCCGCGGATCTCAGCCACGAACTCCGGCGTGACGCCGTGATCGCGCGCGCGGACGAGATCGTCAATCGCCGTGTTCGCGAAGCCCGCCTTCCTCATCTCCTGGATATACAGCTGCGTGACGCCGTGGTCCCGCAGACGCACGAGCTCGTCGAGGCTCGCCGTCGTATATCCCTCGGCCTTCAGCGCCTTGATGTACTCGGTGGTGACGCCGTGGTCGCGCGTGCGCACGAGGGTCTCGAGGGCGATCGCGCGGAATCCTTCCGCCTTGAGCCCGCGGATGAATTCCATAGTGACGCCGTGGCTTTTCGCCCGCTGAATCTGATCGAGCGTCAGCTTGTCGTAGCCCTCGCTCTTCAGATCGCGGATGTACTTCGGTCCGACGTCGTGCACCGCGAGCTGAAACCGCCGCCAGATCGGCAGATCCTCGGTGTAGCCGAGCGCGCGCATTTCCGCGGTGTATTGGGGCCGCTGGGTGAACGTGAAGAGGCCGGCGCCGCGGCCGTCGCGGAACGCTCCCTCGAAGGCGAGCGTGCCGGCTTCGCGGTGCAGATCGAACTTGATGTTCGTGACCGAGAACTGGTCGTCGTTCGGGGGCAGGCCGGGGAACTCCTCGATGGGGAAGCTCTGGCCCATGTTCCAGTCGCCGTCCCAGCGATCGCCGTTCCATTCCTTCGGCGGGGCGGTCCGGACCTGCAGAAACACCTTCGCGTTGCGAAGCTCAGCCGTCCACGTGCCGCGGACGTCGGTTTGGGCCTGAGCCAGGGCCAAGAGGGTCTGGGCCAGCACCAGCGTAAGAACTGTGAGATATCGCATGCCCCTTGGATGGCGGAACGGGCGGGAGGGTTGTCATGGCTAATGGCTGGGGGCCAATGGCATAGCGCCGATCGGTCACCCTCAACCATCAGCCATGACGGAGAAGGCCTAAACGGCCGCGGCCTCGGCCTCGCGCGTCATGCCAAGCTCGCGGCGCACCCGCTCTTCGATGGTCTTGTAGATCTCGGGGTTGTCCTTGAGGAACTGCTTCGCGTTTTCGCGGCCCTGACCGAGTCGCTCGCCGCCGTAGGCGAACCAGGCGCCGCTCTTTTCGACGATCCGCTTGTCGACGGCAAGGTCGAGCAGATCGCCGGTCTTCGAAATGCCTTCCCCGTACATGACGTCGAACTCGGCCTCGCGGAATGGCGGCGCGACCTTGTTCTTTACGACCTTGACGCGCGTTCGGCCGCCGACCACCACATCGCCGTCCTTGATGCTCGCGATGCGGCGGATGTCCATGCGCACCGACGAGTAGAACTTCAGCGCGCGGCCGCCGGTGGTCGTTTCGGGGTTGCCGAACATGACGCCGATCTTTTCGCGCAGCTGGTTGATGAAGATCAGGCAGCACTTCGACTTCGACACCGCGCCCGTGAGCTTCCGGAGCGCCTGCGACATCAGCCGCGCCTGCAGGCCCATCTGCGCTTCGCCCATCTCGCCTTCGATTTCTGCCCTGGGCACCAGCGCCGCGACCGAGTCGACGACGACCACGTCGACGCCGTTCGAGCGGATGAGCACCTCGACGATCTCGAGCGCCTGCTCGCCGTTGTCCGGCTGCGACACGAGCAGGTTGTCGATGTCGACGCCCAGCTTCTGCGCGTACGCGGCGTCGAGCGCGTGCTCCGCGTCGACGAACGCCGCCATGCCGCCCAGTTTCTGCGCTTCAGCGATCACCTGCAGCGCCAACGTCGTCTTGCCCGACGATTCCGGGCCAAAGATTTCGACGACCCGCCCGCGAGGCACGCCGCCGATTCCGAGAGCGAAATCGATGCTGATGGCGCCCGTGGGGATGAAGTCAATCGGCTGGATGGCGCCCTTCTGGCCCAGGCGCATGATCGAGCCCTTCCCGAACTGCTTTTCGATTTGACCGAAGGCGATCTCCACGGCCTTCTGGCGTTCTCGCTCCTGACGTTCGTCTCTCTCGATCGGCGGCATGGATTCTCCTCTCGGCGGGCCTGAACGGCTCGCCCTACGCTTTCGTAGCGCGGCCCTGGTGAGGGGCTTTTCGCAGCAGCTGCCCTCAGGGTCGCGAAGCCCGGCCATTCTAAAGGCGTGCCGGGCGAAAGTCAAGCGCAATAACGTAAATGCAGCGCTGGAACTAACAACGAATCAGATGGTTACACGCGTCGTCACTTTCGCCTCACAGGGCGCCCGATCGCAGAATCTGCGATGATAGGCCCCTGAATGCCTAGCCCAATTGGCCATGCGCTTGGAGCCGTAGCCGTGGTCTGGGCGGTGGATCTCGTCGAGCGTCGACCCTCGTCCGACCCCCTGATCATCGCGTGCGCGCTCCTGGCGACTACGCCGGACCTCGACCTGCTGTGGCCGGGCTCTCACCGCGCCGCGACGCACAGCGTGACTGCGGTCCTCCTCGTCATGATGATCGCGGCCGCCGTGACAGGGCAGGTCACTCGCTGGCGCACGACGCTGAGATGCGGCGCCGCCTACGCGTCGCACCTGCTGCTCGACTGGCTCGGCGCGGACAGCTTTCCGCCCCGCGGCATCCAGCTGTTGTGGCCTTTCAGCGGCGCGTGGTACATCTCGGACTGGGACCTGTTCCGGCAGACCGCGCGGCAGCACTTTCTGACTCCGGCGATCATCCGCCAGAATGTGCTGGCCGTGTGTCAGGAGCTGGCGATCCTGGTGCCGATCCTCGTCGTGATCTGGTTAGTACGCGTAAAAGCCCTGACCGGACTTTCGACCGAGCTGTCCCGCGGCGACCATGCGGCGCAGTAGCGGGCACGGCCGGTACTTGGGATCGCCGAGTCCGTCGTGCAGCACGTCGAGGATCGCGAGGCACACGTCGAGGCCGATGAAGTCGGCGAGCGTCAGCGGCCCCATCGGATGATTCATCCCCAGCTTCATCACGGTGTCGATCGCCTCGGGCGTCCCAACGCCTTCCATCAACGCGAAGATCGCCTCGTTGATCATCGGCATCAGAATCCGGTTCGCGATGAAGCCGGGGTAGTCGGCCGCTTCGACCGGCGTCTTGCCCAGCTTCGCGCAGAGCTCTGACGCGATGTGCATCGACTGGGCCGACGTCGCCTGCCCGCGAATCACTTCCACGAGCGTCATCAGCGGCACCGGGTTCATGAAGTGCATGCCGAGCACCTTGTCCGGGCGCTTCGTCGCCGCACCAAGCACCGTGATGGAGATCGAGGAGGTGTTCGACGCGAGGATCACGTCGCTTCCCACGATCGCGTCGAGGCTCGTGAACAACGCCCGTTTGGCCTCCGCGTTCTCGACGATCGCCTCGACGACGTAATCCACGTCGCTGAGCCGATCGGCCGTCGTGAAGGTGGCAAGGCGTCCCATGGCGGCGTCGCGATCAGCGGCCGAGAGCTTCCCCTTCTCGACGAGTTTTCCGAGGCTCTTCTCGATCGACGCGCGCGCGCGATCGAGCATCGGCTGCGCCACGTCCACCAGCCGCACGTCGAATCCGGACTGCGCGAACACCTGGGCGATCCCGTTGCCCATCGTGCCGGCACCGATGACGCCGATGGTTTTGATCATGTTCCTGCCGGGACCACTGCCGAGACCACGACAGCACGAAGGACACGAAGAAGCACGAAGAAGAGAAGGTTTGGTTTTCTTCGTGAGTCCTTCGAGTCTTCGTGTCGTCGTGGTGGCATTTTGATCTGTCAGACGCGCACGGCAGCGAGCGTGACGCGGTGTGCCGAGACCACGAAAGCACGAAGGACACGAAGAAGCACGAAGAAGAGAAGGTTTGGTTTTCTTCGTGAGTCCTTCGAGTCTTCGTGTCGTCGTGGTGGCATTTGCTCTGTCAGACGCGCACGGCAGCGAGCGTGACGCGGTGTGCCGAGACCACGACAGCACGAAGGACACGAAGAAGCACGAAGAAGAGAAGGTTTGGTTTTCTTCGTGAGTCCTTCGAGTCTTCGTGTCGTC
>Ga0137397_10002603_pt1 | contig 12510 bp, 11 predicted proteins | sample czorhiz116metaG_FD_106658 | JGI IMG/M metagenome (GOLD analysis project Ga0137397, IMG submission 106658) | Vadose zone soil microbial communities from Angelo Coast Range Reserve, California, USA - czorhiz1.16 metaG | ecosystem: Environmental > Terrestrial > Soil > Vadose zone | place: USA... | reverse complement strand
GCTGTACCGGCTGGCGAAGCTCGAGATCCTGGTGATCGAGAAGGAGCTGAAGGAGAAGCGGGCCGAGCAGAAGCGCCTGAAGGAGCTCCTGGGCAACGACCGTGGCCGATGGGCGGTGGTGCGCGAGGAGATCGCGGAGATCCAGAAGGCTTACGCGGACAAGCGGCGCACGAAGATCGGCGGCGCGGGCAGCGAGGAGGTGGAGTACAGCGAGGAAGCCTTCATCGCCGATGAGGACGCGCAGGTGGTGCTCACCCGCGACGGCTGGGTCAAGCGCGTGCGCGAGCTGAAGGATCCCTCGCAAACGCGTGTCCGGGAAGGCGACGAGGTGGCGTTCGTGCTCGGCGGCTCGCTGAAGAGCAATCTCGTGCTGTTCAGCAATTTCGGCACCGCCTACGTGACCCGGTTCAACGACGTCCCGGCCAGCACCGGCTACGGCGACCCGGTGCAGAAGCTGTTCAAGTTCGACGACAACGAGCGGGTGGTGGGCGCCCTTTCGCTCGACAAGCGCGTGCCCCGGCCGGAGAAGCTCCTGGGGCTCTCGCGCGGCGGCTATGGGCTGCGCTTCGCGCTGGCTCCACACACCGAGATCTCCACCCGCGCGGGGCGGCGGTTCGCCCGGCCGGCCAAGGAGGACGAGCTGATCGGCGTGGTGCCGGTCGAGGACAAGGATTTCCTCGCGGTGGTCACCGAGAAGGCTTACGCGCTGGTCACCAAGGCGAAGGAAGTGAACGAGCTGGCCGGTCCCGGCCGCGGCGTCCGGGTGATCAAGGTGCAGCAGGGCGACAAGCTGGTGGGCTTCCTCTGCACCAGCGACAAGAAGGCGGAGCTGCCGCTGGAGTCGTCCAAGGGCCGCAAGCTGGAGTTGACCCTGCGCGAGGCCTCGAGCCGGGGCGGCAAGGGCCGGCAACTGGTGCGGAAGGACGCAATCAAGGTGCTGCCCTCAGCGCCGGTGGTGCAGGCGCTCCCGTCCGAGGAGAAGAAATAAATGGCCGTCCGGAAGACCCGCTACAGCGCGGCGGACATCCAGGTCCTGGAGGGGCTCGAGCCCGTCCGCAAGCGACCCGCCATGTACATCGGCGGGATCGACACGAGCGGCTACCACCACTTGCTCTGGGAGATCCTCGACAACTCGGTCGACGAGGTGATCAACGGCTACGCCTCGCGCATCGAGGTCACCCTGCACAAGGACGGCAAGACGGCGACCATCGCCGACGACGGCCGCGGCATCCCCGTCGACCTGATGCCCAAGTACAAGAAGTCTGCGCTGGAGGTGATCCTCACCACCTTGCACTCGGGCGGAAAGTTCGAGCAGGGCAACTACATCCATTCCGGCGGCCTGCACGGCGTGGGCAGCAGCGTGGTGAACGCGCTCTCCTCCAGCCTGATCGCGCGCATCAAGCGCGAGGGCAAGCACCATGTACAGACGTACGCGAAGGGTCTCGCCACCTCGAAGCTGAAGATCGAAGGCAAGACGCGCGGTACCGGCACCACCATCACCTTCACGCCCGACGCGGAGATCTTCGGCGTGAAGGCGAAGTTCGATCCCGAGCTGATCCGCGACCGGCTGGAGGCGAAGAGCTACCTGCACCGCGGGATGGTGGTCGTCTTCCGTGACGAGACGCAGAAGCCCGCGCGGGAGGAGACCCTCCAGCACGAAGGCGGGATCGCCGAATACCTCGCCAAGGTGGTCGCCCAGCGCGGGAAGAACACGGTCCCCGCGGGACAGAGGATTTCCGCGCACGCTGGCTCGGAGCCGATCGTCACCAGCGAGGAAGGCCTGCCCGAGACCGGTCTGACCGCACAGGGTGGCGAGATTCCCTCGGTGCCCCCGGTGGCGGCGATGCGGATTCCGCCGGGCGCGCTCTTCTACAAGCAGGGCGAGGGCGAGGTCCGCCTCGAGATCGCGCTGGTGTGGACGGAGGCGACCGACGAGCACGTGCGCAGCTACGTGAACGGCATCCCCACCCCGAACGGCGGCACGCACGAGGCGGGGCTGCGCTCGGGAATCGTGAAGGCCGTGCGCAATTACCTGGAGACCCATGGCCTGCAGCCGAAGGGCGTGACGCTCACGGCGGAGGACATCCGCGAGGGCGTCTGCGGAATCCTCTCCAGCTACGTGGTCGACCCGCAGTTCCAGGGGCAGACCAAGGGACGGCTCAACAACCCCGAGACGACGGCGCAGGTGGAGGCCGTGGTCCGGCCGGCGCTGGAAAAGTGGCTGAACGACACCAAGACGGTGGCGGAACCGATCGTCGCGCGGATCATCCTGGCGGCGCGGGCCCGCGAGGCTTCGCGGGCGGCGGCCCAGCAGGTGACGCGCAAGACGGCGATCTCGCACCGGCTGAACCTGCCCGGCAAGCTCGCCGACTGCGCCTCCACGAACCCGCAGGAAAGCGAGCTGTTCATCGTGGAAGGCGACTCCGCCGGCGGCTCCGCGAAGCAGGGCCGCGATCGCCGGACGCAGGCGATCCTGCCGCTGCGCGGCAAGGTGCTGAACGCCGAGCAGGCCTCGAGCGAGAAGGTCGGCCAGAACAAGGAGCTGCAGGACATCGTCTCCGCCCTCGGGTGTGGGATCGGCGAGGACTTCAAGCCTGGCAACCTGCGCTACGGGAAGATTTTCCTGTTGATGGACGCGGACAGCGACGGGCACCACATCTCGACACTGCTCTTGACGTTCTTCTACCGTCACATGCGGCAGCTGATCTTGAACGGCAGCGTCTTCATCGCCCAGCCGCCGCTCTACAAGATCGAGATCGGGAAGGACACCTACTGGGCGCTGGACGACCCGGATCGCGCGCGCATCCTCAAGGAGCATGGAAAGGGCAACGCCAAGCCCAACATCATGCGGTTCAAGGGCCTCGGCGAGATGACGGCGGACGAGCTGAAGGCGACCACGCTCGATCCGCGCCGGCGCCTGTCGCTGCGAGTGACCATTCCCGAGGAGGCTGCGCTCGATACGGAGCGGACCATCAACGACCTGCTGGGCAAGGACGTGAGCGCGCGATTCAAGTTCATCATGGAGCGCGCGGGAGAGGTGAAGGAGCTGGATGTCTAGCTGCTCCGCGCCGAAGGCGCGGAAATGCGGCTACGTTTTTTTTGCGCTTTGGAGGGTTACGCCGCGCAGGCTTCCTTCACCGCCGCCTCGAGCTGCTCGAGGTCGATTGGCTTCGCCAGCAGCTTCGCGTCGCGCGCGAGCCGCACCACGCGGGCCGATGCGTCCCCGGTCAGCATGATCACGCGGGAGCGCGACGCGCGCGTGCGCTCGAGGAACTGGGCGCCGTCCATCCCCGGCATGCGGAAGTCCAGCAGGATCACGTCGGGATCGCCGTTCCGGTCGATGAACTCCAACGCTCCCTGGCCGTCGGAAGCCTGGTGGACGAGGAAGCCGGCAGCCGCCAACGCGTCTGCCAGCGCCTCTCGCGTATCCAGATCGTCGTCGACGATCAGCACCTTGCACTCGCCTGCGCTCATCGGGGGACCCTCTCGATGTGGGAACGTGTGGGACCGTGGCTTCCATTCCGCTCCGCTGTAGGATAACGGCCGTGCGCGGCACGTTCCGAAGAGATCTCGAGCTGGCGCCGGGACCCGAGTTCCGCCTGACCCGCCGGCGGTCCGCCCGCGCCTTCTCGGCGTTGCTGGCGGTCGCGGCAGCCGGGTGGGGCGTGTTCGACTTCTTCATCGGCCACCAGGTGATCGGGATCGCCACCGCCGTGCTCGCCGTGGCGTTCGTGGTGCAGTTGGTGCAAGCCGAGCTGTCAGGCTGGAGCTTCGAAGGGGCCGAGCTGCGCTCCCACCGGCTGCGGCTGCCGGCAGGCGAGATCGACGGAGTGCACGTGGCGTTCTCCGGCAAGACGGCGCGGGCGTGGATCGAGACCCGCGGCGGAGAACAGGTCGCGCTGGTGGAGGGCGACGAACAGGACGTGCGGCGCATCGCCGACCGGCTTTCTGGGACGCTTCGACTGGCGTCCATGCCGGCGCGGGCCAACCTCAACTAAGCTGCAGCCCTGTGCTCCTCGCTCCCTTCCTCCTTGCAGCCGCTGCCGCGGCGCCGCACTTCCAGGTGCAGGCGCTCATGGTGGAAGGCGAGGTCGCCTCGGTGATCGCCGCCGACCTGGACGGTGACGGCCGCAAGGATCTGGTCGCCGTCTACAAGACCGGGTTGCCGCCATACCAGAAGAGGTCCTTCGCCATCTTCTGGAACCGCAACGGCATCTTCGCCCCCCGGCCGGACCTGATGCTCGCAGTGGACGAGGCCGAGGCCTGTGCCTACGACGCGGGCTCGGTGGGGCCCGGTCCCGCCGAGGACCTCTTGCTGGTGACTCCCCGCGGGGTGAACGCCAAGTCGTTCCCGGGGCGCGTCCCGGCACCTCCGCGCAAGTTGGTGGAGCATCCCACGCTTTTCCACCAGCCGATCAACGGCGAGCTGCCGCGCGTCAAGCTGATCTACGACCTGGCGGGCCCCGGGAGCCGGGACCTGCTCGTGCCTGCGCTCGGATCTCTCGCCGTCTTCCGCCGCACCGGCGACCACTACGACAAGGCGGCCGAGCTGGAGGTGGACATGGAGGTCAGCGGCGGACCCAAGCGCAACGAGGGCATCGAGGTGCGCTACGGCTTTCCGGCGCTGAACGTGATGGATACCGACGGCGACGGGCTGCGCGACATCATCGCCACGCAGGAGGACCGGATCGCCATCTATCGCCAGTCGCCGGGGTTCTCCTTCCACCCGCAACCCGATTTCAGCCGCGACTTCGCGGTGCGCACGCCCGCCGATCACCGCGAGCGCGGCACCTCCGCGACCACGCTGGTCGCCGACGTGGACGGCGACGGATTCGCCGACCTGATCGTGCGCAAGCAAGTCTTCGAAGGCGTGACGTCCGCCAGGAACACGATCTACCTGTTCTTCGGGCGCAGGGACGGGTTCTCGGCCAAGCCGGCCGAAGTGCTGGAGAGCGAAGGCGTGAGCCTGTTCCAGACGCAGCTGGTGGACCTGAACGGCGACGGCCGCCCGGACCTGGTAGTGCCCTACACCAGCTTCGGCGTGTTCGCGCTCATCCGCATGCTCACGGCCAAGACGGCCAAGGTGGACTTCCAGATCTACCCGTTCGATCCGAAGACGCGGAAGTTCACGCCGGAGCCGGCCAGCTCTCGCGAGCTGAAGTTCCACATCCCGCTCTCCGGGGATTCCGACCTGCAGGCCATCAGCCTGACCGCGGACGTGACCGGCGACGGCAAGCCCGACCTGATCTTCGGATCCAGCGACGAGGAGCTCGAAATCTACCCGGCGCTGGGCGGAGGCGAGTTCGCCTCCAGCGCGGCGGAGACCGTCGAGGTGCGCGCCGCCGGCGTGCTCGACGCGGTCGACCTGGACGGGAAGGGCCGGAGCGATCTGATCCTCTACTACCCGAAGACGCGCGGACACCGCAGCGAGATCGTGGTGCTCATCAACCGGGGAGGCTGGTGATGGCCCTCTACGTCCGGCAACTCAAGCTCGGCCCGATGGAGAACTTCGTCTACCTGCTCGGCGCGGAAGGCTCCCGGGAAACGGCGATCGTCGATCCCGCGTGGGACGTACCCGCAGCGCTGCGGGCCGCGGAAGAGGACGGGCGGAAGGTCACGCACGCCCTGGTCTCGCACCACCACTTCGACCACGTGAACGGACTGCCCGAGGTTCTCGCCGCAGGAGGAATCCGCGTCTACGCGCACCGCGCCGACGTTCCCAGGCTCGCGCCGGACTTGCGATCGGAGGTCACGGCGCTGGATGCGGGCGACGTGGTCGAAGTGGGTCCCTTGCGCGTGGGCGCGATGCACACGCCCGGGCACACGCCGGGCTCCACCTGCTGGCACGCCGGGGACGGGCTCTTCGCCGGCGACACCGTCTTCGTCAACGCCTGCGGCCGCTGCGACCTCGCGGGAGGAGATCCGGAGCAGATGTTCCAGAGCCTGAACCGCGTCGCGAAGCTCCCCGGGGACGTGCGCCTCTACCCCGGACACGACTACGGCGACGTTCCGGTCTCCTCGATCGCGCGCGAGCGGGAGCGCAATCCCTATTTCCAGAAGCTGGCCTCGCTCACGGACTTCGTGGCCTGGCGGATGCGACGGCGGTAAGGCGTCACAGCCTCGCAGAGGTGAGCCACTGTTTGTGCTGCTCCGTCCCGTCGAACATCCCAGTGGTCTTGAACTTCTCCCACTTGCCGCCCTTGGCATGCGGGGCGGTGCGTGCGAGCAGCTTCTGGCGCTCCTCATCGGTCATCGGCTTGAAGGTGGTCGCCAGCCAGAGGGCCTGCTCGAGGACGCCTTCGCTGTCGCAGCCAGTGATGGTCACGGCGATCCCCGGCACGCTCATGGCATAGCGCAGGCACTCGACCGGGGAGGCGGCGCCTGACTCCAGGATCAGCCCCGCCGCCATCGATTTCATCCCGAGCACCGCGGTCCCGTCCAGCTGCGCCACCGGGATGACCTCCTTTTCGAAGCTGCGGTAGTGCGCATCGAGCACGTTCACCGGCATCTGGACCGTGTCGAAGCGGAAGCCGTTCTGCCTTGCCACCTCCAGCATGTGCTTGTGGATGCGCGGGTCCTTGTGGCCGGTGAAGCCGATGAACCGCAGCTTTCCCGCCTTGCGCGCCTCGAGGTACGCCTCCATCGCGCCGCCCTTGGCGAAGCACCGCTCCGGATCGTCGTCGCGGATCACCTCGTGGATCTGGACCAGGTCGATGGCGTCGGTCTGCAGGCGCCGCAGCGACTGGTCGAGTTGCTCGCGCGCCGACTGCGCCGTGCGGCCGTCCAGCTTGGTCATGAGGAACGCCTTCTGGCGGTATCCGTCGCGCAGGGCCTTCCCCATTCGCTCCTCGCTCTTGCCCTCGTTGTAGTCCCAGCAGTTGTCGAGGAAGTTCATCCCGTGGTCGAGAGCGCGCCGGACGATGCGGATGCTCTCCTGCTCGTCTTGCGGCAGGCCGAGGTGGTACCCGCCCACCCCGAGGATCGACACGCGGACGCCCGTGCGCCCGAGCTCCCGGGTCTGCGCCGTAGCGCCCGAGGGAATCTTGTACTTGCCCTTCGGCACGTTCCCAGGCGGCGCGCCTCCCGCCTGCTTCTGTGCTCCTTTCGATGCCATGGCGAACAGACCTCCGATCAATCCGGACAGGACCCCGCGTCTCGTGGCCATGCCGGAAGCTAAGGCTCGCGCGGCCATTGCGTCAAAGGACGGCAGCCGCGCGGCGCAGCGCGCCCGAGGGATCGATCGAGACCACCGGCCCGTGGCAGGCGAAGACGTTCTGCAGGCCAGGCGTGTCGGCCAGGCGGAGCAGGTGGGCCCTGAGCGCGGCGCGGTCCTTCACCCCGATCCAGCGGATCAGCCGCGGGACCCGGAGGTCTCCCACGAAGCCGAGCAGCCGGAGGATCAGGCCGTGGATGCCCCGGCCGGGCTGCGCGTTCATCAGGAGGTCGCCCGGGAAGCAGAGCGAAGCCCGCGAAGCTGCCCGCGCGGTGCAGACCACGTCACCCATCTTCGTCCCCGCCACGCCCTCGACGGCGATGTCCGGGTCCGAGGGCAAGAGCTCCAGCCCGCCTTCCACCGGCACGATCTGCTCCACGCGCTTGCGCGCCGCCTGCGGGGCCAGCACCCGCAGCTTCGGATAGCGGACCTTGTACGATCCGAGGTCGATGCGGTGGTAGGCGTTCGGGGCGATCGCGAACGCGGGCTCTCCCCAGCGCTCGATCTGCTGCATCGCCGGCTCCTCCAGGGCGATGGCGTTGAGGAACACGATCTGTCCGGTGCCCAGCCGGGCGATCCCCATCCGGCGCTTGAGCGGTCCCTGCGGCAGATCCGATTCCGCGGTCCAGAGGTTCTCCTGGAGCTTTTCGATCGGCCGGTGCGGAAGGACCGTCCAGGGCCGCGGCATGCTGCGCAGCTTACATCGCCGCGGGAGCGGGTTGGGCGGACATCGCGATCCGCCGCAGCGTCACCAGGACGAGCGCGATGGAGAGCAGGCCCCAGGCGACTCCCCAGACGATCGCCGGAATGAACGTGGCACGCGCGAGCGCGTCCGCGTCGGTCCCGCCCGACCAGGACTGGAGGTGGAGCAGGTCGTCGCGGATGTCGTAGAGCGCGTAGCAGCAGGAGAACGCGGCGAGGAACAGCAGGAGTCCCCGGCGGAGCCAGGAAGCGCCGAAGCGGGCCACCAGTCCGAGGGCGAGCGCGCATGCGCCTACGAACACCAGGGTGAAGACGTCGCGGACGTACAGCACCGCGACGAGGCCGCACCAGCCCGCGAGCGCGATCAGCGGCCAGCGGGCCTGCCGGCTGCGCGCGGCGAGCAACAGGAGCACGCAGGCGGAGATCGTCGAGCCGACGTAGCCCGCGCTGGTGATGACGATCTCCCGCAGGAGCGAGGGCGGGAAGCGCGAGAGCGTCACGCCGCCCTGGTACGGGTTGATGCGGATGGCCTCGACCGAGCCGCCGACCAACAGCGTGGCCGCCGCGTGGCCGCTCTCGTGCATCAGCACCACCAGCAGCTTGAACGGGTAGAGCGGCCAGGTGTTCCAGAACAGGACTCCCGCGACGGCCGCGGCCAACAGGGCGAACAGCAGCTTGCCGTCGAGGTGGTTGCGCGCCTCCATCGCAGGTAGTCTAACGGACAAGCCTGGAACGCATTTCGTTACCCTGCGAGCCGAGGACTCGGAAGTCGTCGCCAAGCCGCCTCCGGCGGCCGCGACGAACGAAAGTTTCACGATGCCCGATTTGCTCGTCGCCGGAACCATCTACACGCTCGACCCGGGACGGCCTGCGGCGAAGGCCGCCCTGATTCGCGACGGACGCTTCGCCCGGGTTGGCACGCGGGAGGAGTGCGAGCGCGCCGCCGGGAGCGACCTTCGCTTCATCGAGCTCGGCGAAGGCTGCGCGGTGCCGGGGTTGATCGACGCCCACGGGCACCCGCTGCTGCACGCGCGGAACCTCCTGGAGGTGAGGCTGGGCGGGGGGCGCTCGGTGCAGGAGTGCGTGGCGCGCGTGGCCGAGTACGCGAAGTCGGTCCCGGACGGCGCCTGGATCCGTGGCGCCGGCTGGGATCAGAACCTCTGGCCCGGCCGTGACTTCCCCGACTCCCTGCTGCTCAGCGCGGCGACGCCGGCCCATCCGGTGGCGCTGACCCGGGTGGACGTCCACGCTCTCTGGTGCAACGAGGTGGCGCTCCGGACCGCCGGGGTCGGCGCGAGCACGCCCGACCCGCCCGGCGGCCGGATCCTGCGCCGGGAGGATGGCTCGCCCTCCGGCGTCCTGATCGACACGGCCATGGACCTGGTCCGGCGGACCATTCCGAACCCATCGGGGCGGGAGACCGAAGAGATGCTGCTGCGCTCGCTGCGCGCGCTGGCGGCGGCCGGGCTCACCGGCGTGCACGACGCCGCCGCGGGTCCCGAAGTGCTGGCCGCGTATGCACGGCTGGCGGAGCGCGACGAGCTGCCGGTGCGCGTGTACGCGATGATCGACGGGCAAGGGCCGTCGCTCGACGACGAGATGCGCGCCTTCCGGGAGCGCTCATCGACGGGCCTGCTCACCGTCCGCAGCGTGAAGCTCTTCGCGGATGGCGCGCTCGGCAGCCGCGGGGCGGCACTGTTCGAGCCGTACGAGGACGATCCGGGGAACACCGGGCTCTGGCTGATGGATCCGCGCGAGCTCGAGGATCGGATCCTGCGCGTGGCGGCGGCGGGCTACCAGCCGGCGGTCCATTGCATCGGCGATCGCGCCTGCGCGCGCGTGTTGGAGGCGTTCGCGAAGGTCCCCGCCCGTCTGCGTCCGCGCGCTGAGCATCTCCAGATCCTGCGCCCGCAGGACGTTCCGTTGCTGAAGCGATCCGGCGCGGTCGCCTCGATGCAACCGACGCACGCCACGAGTGACGCTCGCTGGGCGGACCAGCGGCTCGGCCGCGGGACGGCGCGGCAGCGCGGAGCCTACGCCTGGCGCCAGGCGCTGGACGCCGGAGCGCCGCTGGCGTTCGGAAGCGACTTCCCGGTGGAGGACATCGACCCGCGCGCCGGCTTGCGCGCTGCGGTCACGCGGAAGTCCGCCGACGGGACCGCCTGGATGCCGGAGCAGCGCCTGCGCCGGGACGAGGCCCTGCAGGCCTTCACCTCGGGCGCGGCCTACGCGGAATTCGCCGAAGGGCGGCGCGGTTGCATCCGCGAAGGATTCGACGCCGATCTCACCGTGTTCGCCCGCGACGTGATGAGCGTCCACATCGACGAGGTCCCCGCCGTCCCGGTGGCGGCGACGGTGGTCCAGGGGCGCGTGGTGTACGCTGGAGCCTGAGATGCCGGTCGCACCGCTGGAGAACTGTCCGGACGTCGAGGATTGCCTGTCCGATCCGTCGGAGATCGGCCGGATCTGCACCTTCGCGCCGCTGTGCGGGACCTGCGCGGTCTACCGCGTGATCGAGGGCCGGCGCGGCCTGCTGCTCGGCACCTGCCGGATCCGGACCGAGCGCGGCGAGTTTCCCTGCACCGCCCCGATCTGCGAATCGTACCTGCCGCGGGCCGGAGCGCAGCCGGCGCCGGTGGTGCAGATCGCCAGGGCGCCGCGGCCTCGCCGCGAGCGCGAGGAGCCGGCGCCGCGGCCGAGGATCCCGGACGGCCCGGTGGGAGAGGTGGAGATGACGCGCGAGGAGCTGAAGTCGTTGATCCGCGAGGCGATGGACGAGGAGCGCGGCGGCGGCATCGCCCCGCTCGCGCCCAAGTGGGAGGGCGGCACCGCCGTGCTCAAGCCCGCCGATCCGGCGCTGCAGCCCAAGGAGCTGCCGCTCGAGTCGCTGTTCCACAAGGTGGTGATGATCCGGGACCGCTTGCGGGTGCTGGAGCAGAAGATCAACGCGAACGCGAAGCTCACTGACGCCGAGAAGGTCGATCTGCAGGCGTACGTCACCGGCTGCTACGGCTCGCTCACCACCTTCAACATTCTGTTCCGCGATCCGAAAGACGGATTCCGGGGCGCCGGCGGCAAGGACTAGCCGCTGCCGCACCATGAGAATGGCTTTGCGGCTACTGCTTGGGAAATATCGTGATCACCTGTCTTCTGTGCGCCGCGCTGGCGCAGCTCCCGACTCCGCCTCCGCCGCCGGCCGGGGCGGCCGACGCAGGACCGGCCGTGCCCGCATCTGCGACGCCGCACACGGAGAAGCCCGCCGTCTACGAAGGCCTCACGCCGCAGCGCCTGGCGAAGATCCAGCGCGCGCTCCAGCGCGAGAAGCTGGACGCCTGGCTCTTCTACGACTTCCGCCGCTCGGACGAGATCGCCTTCCGGCTGCTCGGCCTCGATCCTTCCGGCGCCCGCTCGCGTCGCTGGTACTGCCTGGTCCCGGCGCATGGAGCGCCGCGCAAGCTCGTGCACGCCATCGAGCCTCGCGCCCTGGACGGCGTCCCAGGCGCCACGGCGACCTACGCGTCGTGGCGGACGCGCGACCGCGAGCTCGGCGCGCTGTTGCGCGGGATGCGGCGGGTGGCCATGGACTATTCGCCCCGCAACGAGATCCCGACGGTGGCGCGGGTGGATGGCGGCACGCTCGAGCTGGTTCGTTCGCTGGGTCCGGAGGTGGTCTCCAGCGCCGACCTGGTGGCCGAGCTGAGCAGCACGCTGACTCCCGAGGAGCTCGCCTCGCAGGCGCAGGGCGCCGAGCTGCTCAGCGCGGACCTGGAGGCGGTTGCGCAGGAGGCGGTGCGCCGCATCCGCGAGGGCCGGCCCGCGACCGAGCGCGACCTTCAAGAGTTCGCCCGGGCGCGCTGGGCACAGGAAGGGTTCGATGCGGAAGGCTGGCCCGGCGTGGCCGTCGACGCGCACTCGGCCGATCCCCACTACTGGGCGCCCGCCAGCGGTGGCGCGGTGGCAGATCGCGGCAGCCTGCTCCTGCTGGACTTCAGCACGCACCTTCTTCCCGACGGCATCTACGCCGATCTGACCCGCGTCTACTTCCTCGGCGAGAGCGTCCCCGAGGAGATCCAACGGATCGCCGGCAACGTCTTCCAGGCCCGCGACGCGGCCGTCCAACTCCTGCGCCAGCGAGCGGACCTCGGCAAGCTGCCGACCGGCGCGGAGCTCGACGCGGCGGCGCGGAACGTGATCGCCAAGGCCGGCTACGCGGACCGCTTCCTGCACCGCACCGGCCACAGCATGGACCACCACGGCCACGGCGACGGCGTCAACAACGACGACTTCGAGACCCGCGACAACCGCCGCCACATCCCGGACACCTGCTTCTCCATCGAGCCAGGCATCTATCTGTCCGGCCGTTTCGGCATCCGCAGCGAGATCGACGTCTGCCTGCCGGGTGGAAGGGTCGAGCTCCGCGGCGGCCCCGGGCAGTCCTCCGTGCCCGCGCTTCTCGCGCCTTAGCGCCAATGCTGCTCAGTCAAGCGCACCGAGACGAACAGGTCTGCGTCGACGTCGACGTGGTCGTGAGCGTGGACGGCGACGGCGACGGCGACGTGGCCGTGGGCGGATCAGATCACCGACACAATCGCGTG
>Ga0137397_10002599_pt1 | contig 12513 bp, 1 predicted proteins | sample czorhiz116metaG_FD_106658 | JGI IMG/M metagenome (GOLD analysis project Ga0137397, IMG submission 106658) | Vadose zone soil microbial communities from Angelo Coast Range Reserve, California, USA - czorhiz1.16 metaG | ecosystem: Environmental > Terrestrial > Soil > Vadose zone | place: USA... | reverse complement strand
ACAAGTCCCAACTCACCTTTTACCGCGACCTACTCGTTACTATCCGCGACAAGGTGGCGACTCTCGATGCAGATCTCTCGATAAAGTTGTCGCTGCGAAGCCGCCCGCTGCCTACGATGCCAATTGGGGCGGTGGCCTCATGAGCCCACGTATGTTTACCGGACTGGTCTTCGAGGGCGCTTAACTATTCCGGAAGCTCCAATACAGACACCTCATTTCGTCCCGAAGGTTCTGGATGGATGGTCGGCCCCTCTTCCATAGCTGGTTGTTTTCGGGTAGCCCGCAATCCGACCGGATCCGGTGCGGGAGACGCAGCCGGTCACCTTCACTTCCCACGTGGGGACTTCTGGGCTGTAATAGTGTCCGGATGCGCGGTTAGAACGAAGGGAAGCGCTTTACATTGGTCCCCGGTTTCTCTTAGCTTGATTTTCCCTGCCAAGACGACATAATGATGCGACTCGCGCACCCAGAGCGCTATCCAATGGTTTGTCCACAGTGCAGCCATAGTAATCCGGCAGAGTCTATCCAGTGCGAGAAGTGTTCTACCCCCCTTCCGTTTGACGATCAGACTATCACCAGCGGTTTAGCAGGTGGGTGGTCCGCTCCTGTCGGAGATGTGATCGTTGACTCGGCTGCCACCCAGAAGCTCTTCCCAGGCACGCTCCTTGGCGCGCGCTACGAAATCATCCGCTTGCTCGGCCAAGGCGGGATGGGAGCGGTCTATAAGGCGCGCGACCGCGAACTCGACCGCCAGGTTGCGCTGAAAATCATTCGCGCGGACATGGCCTCAAATCCCGAGATTCTCAAGCGCTTCAAACAAGAACTAATTCTTGCGCGGCAGATTACCCACCGGAATGTCGTTCGAATATTCGATCTCGGACAGGCCGACGGGATCAAGTTCATCACCATGGAGTACATCGAGGGCGAAGATCTGCAAGGCGTCCTCAGGCGAAAGAAAAAACTCGAACCTGGCGAAGCGGCGAACATCATGGCGCAGGTCTGCCGCGCGCTTGAAGCCGCACACGCCGAGGGCATCATTCACCGAGATCTGAAACCGCAGAACATCATGTTGGATAAGAGCGGCCGGGTCTGCGTTATGGATTTCGGAATCGCGCGCTCAATCGTGGCTTCCGGCATGACGCAGACCGGCGCGCTGATCGGCACGCCGGACTACATGTCGCCGGAGCAGGCCAAGGGGCTGCCGCTCGACGCGCGCTCCGACCTTTTTGCTTTTGGGATTATTCTCTACGAAATGCTCAGCGGACAGACCCCCTTCAACGCCGACACGACGATGGGGAAACTCTGGAAGCGCACGAACGAACCGGCGCGTCCGCTTGGCGACCTCGACAAAAGCATTCCTCAGCCGCTGAGTGACATCGTCAAGAAGTGTCTGGAAATCGACGCGCAAAAGCGCTTCGCGAACGTTTCAGAGCTCCTTCACCGGATTGAAATTTGGCAAGGGCCGCAAGCAGGAACGCGTGTGGCAGAAGCGCGGCCGGGTCAATTGCCCACGTATGCGAGGTGGATCGGGGCCGGACTTGTATTCCTGCTCGCAGTGATGGGCATTGCGCTTCGCTCAAAATTCACCTCGAAACCGGCTGCCGCACACTCTCCGGTCACATTACTGATTGCGGATTTCGACAACAAGACTGGCGACTCGGTTTTCGATGGAACTCTGGAACCAATGCTGGGCGTGGCTCTGGAAGGAGCTCCGTTCATCTCTTCTTATAATCGCGACCAAGCCAAGAGGGTAGCCTCTCGGCTACGACCAGGAACAGCACGCATGGACGGGCCGCTGGCACAGCTTGTCGCCGTGCGTGAGGGCGTCTACGCCGTGGTGGCGGGATCCATCGCCCAACAGGGAAATGGTTACAACCTTGATGTGACAACCATTGATCCGGCGACCGGAAATTCCATCGTCAAGCAAGAACGGATCCACGCATCAAGCAAGCAGGACGTCCTCGCAGCCACTGGAAAAGTTGCCGAGCGCCTTCGCAAAGGGTTGGGCGACACGACGCCGGCGTCGGCGGAGCGATCAGCGGAGGAAACCTACACGGCGGCCTCGCTCGAAGCGGCACACGCATATGCCGTGGCGCAGGATTTGGGACACGAAGGAAAGTGGTCAGAGGCAATCAAGGCCTTTGACAAGGCCGTCCAACTTGACCCGGACATGGGCCGGGCGTACGCCGGCATGGCGGCCATGTATGCCAACCTCGGCAAGCGTCAGGACGCCGAGAGGAATTACCAGCTCGCTATGCAGCGCATCGACCGCATGACCGACCGCGAAAAATATCGCACACGCAGCGGGTACTACTTGTTAATACGAAATCAGTCGAAAGCCATCGACGAACTGACCGCGCTCGTAAAACAATATCCTGCGGACACGGCGGGGCACGCCAACTTGGCGCTCGCCAATTTTTTTCAGCGCGACATGAACAAAGCCCTCGAGGAACAGCGTCGCGCCGTTGCGATCATCCCCAGTAGCGTGCAGCAACGCGGCAATTTGTCCATGTATGCCTTGTACGCAGGTGATTTCGATACGGCGGCGAAGGAAGCACACCAAGTCTTGCAGGAGAATTCGAAATTTGTAGAGGGCGCTCGAACACTGGCGGTGGCGAAACTGGCAAGCGGGCACGTCGAGGAAGCCAAGCAGGAATACGCCAAACTACAAGCCATCAGTCCGCGTGGGGCCTCGATGGCAGCAATCGGTCTTGCCGATTTGGCGCTCTACGAAGGCCGCCTCACGGATGCCGTCGGCATTCTTGAAAAGCGCGTCGTTACGGATCTGGCAGCGAAAGATTCCGACTCTGCCGCGGACGCCCTGACGACATTGGCGCTAACGCAAATCTCGCTCCACAAGACATCCGAGGCGGTAGCAACTGCAGGTAAAGCTGTGGCAAACAGTAAAGAGGGAGCAGTGCTTTTCCGTGCCGCACAAGTTTTTGTCGCGGCGGGACAGGAAGCGCGCGCCCTGCAGCTCGTCGCTCCGCTGGGGCGTCGACTGGAGAGCGAGCCGCAAATCTATGCCAAATTAATCGCTGGCGAAGCCCAACTGAAGAAGGCGAATGTTCGCGAAGCCCTGGGTTTGTTCCAGGATGCGCAAAAGCTTTCGGATAGCTGGCTTGGCCGCTTCGACCTGGGGCGCGCCTATCTCGATGCTGGTTTGTTCACCGAGGCTTCATCCGAATTTGACGTTTGCCTGAATCGCCGAGGGGAAGCTACGTCCGTCTTTCTCGATGACATTCCGAGCTATCACCTGCTTCCGGCTGTTTACTATTATCAGGGGCGAGCACGCGAAGGATTGCATAGCCAGGGTGCGGCCGAATCTTACAAATTATTTCTCGAGGTCAAGGCAAAGGGGTCCGAAGATCCCTTAGTCGCGGACGCACGCAAGCGCCTGGCGAATGCAAAATAGCCTTGGGTACGGTGGCTCTCCTCATTGTGGGACGGATGCATGCGTCGATTCAGTCGACACCGCCTGCGTCAACTCGTATCCTATTACTGCACTGTTGCCACTATCTGTACGGGTTGGTTTGATGGCATGAAGTAGCCGGCTGGTATTGCCAAGTTCAAGTTGGTTATTCCCGCCGTCGCAGGAACAAAACTGATCGCTTGCGTGTAGTAGGTCCCCAGGCCAATCGATGCCGGGCTGCCACTGATCGTCCCGACGCTGGTGTTCGTGCTCGTCACTGATACCGGCACCGCTCCCGGCGCCTGCGGCCCAAGCGGATACCCGGACGTGAAGAAAGTCTGTGTCCCGGGGTTCAGCACGATCAAATAGACGGTGAACGTCGTTGGGCCAGAGGTGGTCGTTGTGTTCAGCGTGCCGGTGAAGTACGTCAGCCCCGTCGGATACAGACTGAGCGTTGCGACCCCATCGCTGTAACCGGCCGCTGATGCCGTCAGCGTCCCAGTAATAGTGCTGGCACCGCTGAAGTTCTGTCCTTCGACGTAGAAGGCGGGAACGCTGAAGCTTCCCGCCGTCAATTGCAGGGTGATGCTGGAGCTGCCGACGGTATTCGGGCTTGTGGAGAGCAGGAAGTGCGTCGGATCACTGCTGGTGAGGGTCAACGTCTCATTGGAAGGCGGCGCCGCGCCCAGGCTGAGGCCCCCCTGGACGACAAGATTGTTACCTATGATCAGGCTACCCCCGTTGATCGCCGGAGCCGTGACCGTAGCTACAGCTTGCACAGGTACGTTGGCTGGCGTGCTGTAGCCGGTGGGCGTAGCCAAGTTCAAGTTGGTAGTTCCCGCCGTTGACGGATGAAAGCTGATCGCCTGCGTGAAGTAAGTGCCTACGCTGATTGATGCGGGACTGCCGGTTACCGTTCCCACGCTGGTATTCGTGCTAGTGACGGCCACGGGCGCCGATGCTCCCGGAGCCTGTGGCCCCAGGTTAAATCCGTAGTTGTATAAAGTTAGCGTCCCTGGAGTGAGGATCACCAAATAGACCGGGAGCGTCGTGGGAGTGGAGAATGTTGTTGTGTTCAGCGTGCCGCCGCTGAGATAGCTCAGCCCGGTTGGGTAAAGGTTGAGGGTAAAGGTTCCATCGCTATAACCCGGCGCGGATGCCGTCAGCGTGGCGGCAATGGCGATGGTACCGCTGAAGTTCTGTCCCTCAATGTAGAAGGCGGGTACGCTGCCGCTTCCTGCGGTCAATTGCAGCGTGATTTGGGCGCTGCCGACCGCCGTGGGGGTTGTGGAGAGCAGGAAGTGGGTGGGATCGCTGCTCGTGATGGTCATCGTCTCGTTGGAGGGTGGAGCGGCACCCAGGCTGAGGCTTCCTTGGACGATTAAGTTGTTGCCCACGATGGGGACACTCAAACTGATAGCCGGCGCCGTCACGGTGGTTGCGATTTGCACGGACTGGTTTGCCGGCGTGAAGTAGCCAGAGGGCGTGGCCAAGTTCAAGTTGGTAGTTCCCGCAGTTGACGGATGGAAGCTGATCGCCTGCGTGTAGTAAGTCCCAACGCCAATCGATGCCGGACTGCCGGTCACCGTTCCCACGCCGGTGTTCGTGCTAGTAACCGCCACGGGAACGGCTGGTGCCTGCGGCCCCAGGTTAAATCCGTAGTTGTAGAAAGTTAGCGTTCCTGGGGTGAGGATCACCAAATAGACCGTGAGCACCGAGGGGGAAGCGAAGGTCGTTGTGTTCAACGAAGTGGTGAAATAAGTGAGCCCCGTAGGATAGAGACTCACCGTAACGGTTCCATTGCTGTAGCCTGCGGCCGACGCTGTCAGTGTCGCGGTAATGGCACTGATACCGCTGAAGTTCTGTCCCTCGACGTAGAAGGCGGGTACGCTGATGCTTCCTGCGGTCAATTGCAGCGAGATTTGGGCGCTGCCGACCGCCGTGGGGCTGGTGGAGAGCAGGAAGTGGGTGGGATCGTTGCTCGTGATGGTCATCGTCTCGTTGAAGGGTGGTGCCGCTGCTATCCCTATACTGCCGTTACTTAGGAGGTTGTTCCCCACGATGCCGGTACCGTTGTTAATGCTAATAGAGTTGATCGCCGGGGCCGTAACCGTGGCCACGGTTTGCACGGATTGGTTTGCCGGCGTGAAGTAGCCGGTCGGGATTGCCAAGTTTAAATTCGTCGTTCCCGCCGTCGCCGGGACAAAACTGATTGCTTGCGTGAAGTAGGTCCCCACGCCGATCGAGGCCGGACTGCCGGTCACCGTTCCCACGCTGGTGTTCGTGCTGGTCACCGCCACCGGCACTACTGCTCCGGGAGCCTGTGGCCCCAGAGGATACCCGTACGTGTAGAAATTCAGTGTCCCTGGCGCGAGCATGACCAAATAGACGGGGAGCGCCGAGGGGGGGGAGAAGGTCGTTGTGCTCAGTGAAGTGGTGAAATAAGTGAGCCCCGTAGGATAGAGACTCACCGTAACGGTTCCATTGCTGTAGCCTGCGGCCGACGCTGTCAGTGTCGCGGTAATGGCACTGGTACCGCTGAAGTTCTGTCCCTCGACGTAGAAGGCGGGTACGCTGCCGCTTCCTCCGATCAATTGCAGCGTGATTTGGGAGCTGCCGACCGCCGTGGGGCTGGTGGAGAGCAAGAAGTGGGTGGGATCGCTGCTCGTGATGGTCATCGTCTCGTTGGAGGGTGGTGCCGCTGTTATTCCTATACTGCCGTTACTTAGGAGGTTGTTCCCCACGATGCCGGTGAGGCCGTTAACGTTAATGCTGATCGCCGGCTGCGGGCCAACATTAATTGGGGCGGTAACCGTGGTGATGCCAGGCGAAGAGACATTGAGATTTGCAGAGCCCTGAGCCACGCCGGTCACTCCGAAGCCGACAGCGAGCTGCCCCTGCGGGACGGTAGCGCTGCTCGGAACGGTGGCGGCCGCGGTGTTGTCCGAGGTGAGGTTGAAGGTGATTCCTCCGGCGGGCGCGGCAGCAGAGATGGTCAAAGTCTCAGTCACGGTTGTGGTAGCGTTTACGCTAATGGGATTCGGACTCACCGAGGCCGTCACGGTGACGCTGACATTGCCGATGTCCGGCGCAAATCCCACAGCCGTCGCAGTGATTTGCGTTGAGCCGATAGACACACCAGTGGCCTGCGGGTTTGCCGCGGGTATAAGCAGGCCAGCAGGGACAAAGACGCTAGGCGTAATGGTAGCGATCGAGGGGTTGGCGCTGGAGAAGTTGATAGTTAGCCCGCCCGGAGGAGCAGCGAAGGAGAGGCTGACCGGGAGGCTGCCGCTTTGGCCCGGTGCCAGAGTCGGAATCGTGCCGAAGCTGATGAGCTTGCTGGTCACGGTGAGAGGAGCGGTGGCGTCGGTGTAACCGGAAGCAGTGGCGGTCAAGACCACGCTTCCTCCGACAGACCCAGCGGTCAGGGTGAAAATAGCAGCGGTTTGACCGGCCTGAATGGTCTGCGTGGCAGGCGAGATGCTCACCACGCCGGACGGATTGGCGGCAAGGGCGACCGTGATGCTGGAGCCGGTGGGCACAGGTTGCGTCAGAGTTACCGTGGCGTTGAAGCTGCGATTGATGGCAATGAGCGGGCCATCCAGAGTCAGGGACATCGGCGTGGTAGCTACGACCACTATGGCGGTGCCCGAAGTTGCGCCGGGCGCAGACGCAGTGATGGTCGCGGAGTTGGCCGTGGCGCCGGCGGTGACCTGGAACGTTGCAGAAGTATTGTTCGGGAGCACATTCACACTCGCCGGGACCGATGCGACACTGGGGTTGCTGCTGGCGAGCGTGACGGTCTGGCCATTGGGGCCGGCGGCGGAACTAAGGGTTACCGTCATGTTGCCAGTGTTATTCGCGAAGAGATTCATTGGATTGGGAGAAAGCGAGATAGGAGCGACAGCCGTGGTGATCGTAATGGACTCGGCCTGCGTTGCCGTCTGCGGCGGAAAAGATTGATCGAAGGCTACCACGGTGAAGTTGAACGTGCCCGTCTGGGTGGGGGTTCCGCTAATCACCCCTTGCGGACTCATGACTAGACCCGGAGGCAAAGTATTCGCTGTCGGACCAATGACGATGGTACCCAAAGCACCGGAAGTCGCGATGGTGGCGCTGTAAGAGCTGTTGAGAGCGCCATTCGGGAGCGTGGTTGTGGTAATCGTGAGAGGAGTGGTGACTCCAAGAGTGAGTGTGCCCGTTGTGGACTGCGGTGGGACGGAAGAGTCCGTGGCCTGGAAGGTAAGCGTGTAGGTGCCGAGTGCGGCCGTCATGCCACTGATGGTGTCATTGGCAAGGGTCAGTCCTGACGGGAGAATTCCGGCAGTCAGCGTGGCCGTGTACGGCGGCGTTCCGCCGATGATCGGAAGCGGGTTGCTATAGGGGACGCCGGAGAGCGCCGTGGCCAATTGAGTCCCGAAGAACTGGAACACGGGATTTACGACTAATGTATACGTTATCGTGGCGGTTTTGGCGGGCACGCTGCTATCGGTGACCTGCACGGTGAAGGCGAAAGAACCGAATTGCGTGGGAGTACCAGAAAGTATTCCGCTGGAGCCGAGGGTCAAGCCGGGGGCAAGCGGACCGGAGTTTGCTGTCAAGGCCCAAGTGAGCGTGCCCACGCCGCCCTGTTCGAGAAGAAGCTGCGTGTAGGGCTGGTTCTCAGTTGCGACCGGCAACACAGTCAGAGTAATTGTCAGCGGCGTCTGTGGCGAGGTGCTGTAGTAAATCTCGGCCTTCGGACTTGAAGAATTCCCGCCGGCTACGAGGACCGTGCCGTCGTTCAGAAGAGTAGTGGGCTGTTGTGTATGAGATACGGACGAAGGGCCAGTAAGACTGAACGTCGCGGCGGTCGGAGAATACACCTCGGCGTCCGGACCATTGGTAGCGAGTACGGTGCCATCGGTCAGCAAGGTAGCAGCTGGACCTCCTTGCGCGAAAATCAAGCTACCGGTAGGACTGAATGTAAGGAGAACGGGATCGTAGATTTCAGCGATTCCTGTTTGTACAAACGAAGGTTGCGTAGCTGTCAGACCACCAATAACTAGCACCGTGCCATTGGGAAGAAGGGCTGCGGCGTGATTCTGTCTGGGAATGCTCATGGACCCGGTTAGAGTGAAGGCACCGAGGGATGGGTCATAAAGTTCGGCCGTCGACTGAGGATTGCCACTGTTGTCGGCGCCTCCGACGAAGAGAACTGTTCCATTGGCGAGAAGGGTGGCTGTTTGCTGTTCGCGGGCTGCGCTCATGTTACCCGTGAGAGCAAATACTCCTGTCGCAGGGTCATAAAGCTCTGCGCTGGCGATGGCCAAAGCGCCGTTAGTGCCTCCGGCGGCTACGAGGACCTCGCCATTGAGGAGCTGCGTAGCGGTGTGGCCAGCCCGGGCCACATTCATGCTCCCTGTCGGTGCAAACACTGCCGTCGTTGGATCGAATAGCTCGGCTGAGTTCAAATCGGTGCCGCCGGTTGTGATACCACCAGCTATGAGTACTTTTCCATTCGGCAAAAGCGTCGCCGAATGAAACCATCGCGGAGTAGCCATCGCTCCTGTAGACGTGAAAACGCCTGTGCCAGGGTCATAAACCAGGGCGCTCGCCAGAACTGCGTTGCTAGAATCTTCCCCGCCAGCAATAAGGACTTTGCCATTGGACAACAGTGTAGTCGTATGGAATCTGCGGGGCGTGTCGAGACTCCCCGTATCGCAGAAGCCCTCAACATTGAAGGGATTGGAAATGGCGGAGATGCTTCCGGCCGTGGCGGCTAGAGTGTAGGCGAATTGCCCGCGATTGATAGTGAGATTCCCGAACGTGGCGGTTCCCGTCGCGTCCGTGGTTTGGGTCAGCGTGCCACCCAGCGTGGCAGCGGCGCATGGAGGTGTGCCGTTGAAGCCTATTGAAACGCTGGCGTTCTGGATAGGAGTGTTGGTGTTGTCTGTGACTCGGATTTGTACAGGCCCGCCGGCTTGATTCGCGCGATTCAAAACCCAGGTGTCGTTGACAACGATCCCTCCGCTACCCCCGCCGAAGATCGTCATCCTGCCGCTCGTCGGATCAAAGATAGCTGCATGATCGCCGCGAGCCGATGGTCCCGGCGCGACGGCGGACTGCATCCACGTTGCTTGTCCAACGATCCCATTTACGCTAGAAAGTATCCAAGTATCCCCGAAATCTCCAGTGAGGGAAGAACCGCCGAAGATTGTCATTCGATTGCCAGCTGGGTTGTAAACAGCCGTATGGAAACCCCGGGCGGCCGGTGCTCCAGGGGCTCCCTCAGCAATCAGATTTGTCCAGACAGGAGTTCCTCCATTGCCATTTGCGTTTGTGAGCGTCCATACGGCATTGCTGTATTGGCATGTCCCGCCGATGATACCGAGGCCTCCGAACACGGTCATCCGATTCGTTGCCGGGTCATATACAGCAGTGGCACCGTACTGACCGGAAGGAGGGCCTCCGGAAGGACTCAAGTGAGTCCACGTTGGCGTTCCCCCGAGGCCATTTGCATGGCTCAACACCCAAACGTCAGAGAACGTACTGCAGCCGTTTCCGCTGCCGTTCTGCCCAGCAAATATAATCATTGAGTTTGTCGCGGAATCGTAAACTGCCGTGTGCCTCACCCTGGCCGCTGGGGACGTCCCAGCAGTTGACAGCTGAATCCAGGTCGGGGCTCCACCCAAGCCATTCGCATTCGTCAATACCCAAATGCTATTGGTAGTTGGGAAACAACCTCCGAGGCAGCCTCCGAATGTAATTAAGCGGTTTGACGCGCCGTCGTAGACAGCAGACTGGTAGTGGGCGGCGGGAGGTGAGCCCGGTGCTCCGTTCGGAATCAAGTTATTCCATCGAGGTGTGCCGTCCAATCCGCTAGCGTTGTTCAATACCCAGAAGTCATTGAGATTTCCGCCTATGATACCCCCTCCGAAGATCATGAGGCTGTTCGAGGTTGCGTCGAAAGCCGAACCAAGACCGTACCGACCAGCAGGAAGCGTGCCCGCAGGCGCCAATTGGGTCCAGCTGGGACTTGGTGAAAGGGTCTGGCCTCCAATCGAATCCTCGGGCTGCCTGACGAACATGACCTGCGCCGGTACGGCGGCCGCCGGGGCTATTGTCACCGTATAAGTCTGCGAGGCTGTTTGCGCCGGAGTCGACGCGTCGGAGGCGCTTATCGTGAACGTGAATGTGCTGGCGGAGGTGGGCGTGCCGGAAATGGAGCCGTTGCTGGCGAGCGAAAGTCCCGCAGGGAACGTGCCGGCGGAAACGATGAAGGCCACGGGCGGCGTACCACCTGTCGTGGAAATCGCGGAAGCCGGGTAGGGCGTACCTGCAGTGCCGTTCGGGAGCGTAGTCGTCGTGAAGGCGAGAGGATTCACGACCTGGATGGTCAACGACTGAGACGCAGTTTGCTGCGGCGGCGAAGAGTCGGTCACAGTAACCGTGAAGGTCGAGGAACCGACGCCCGTGGGCATGCCGCTGAATTGGCCGTTGGCAGCGAGGGTGATGCCAGTGGGGGGCGTGCCGCTGGTTACTGCGAAGTTGTAAGGTGAGGTGCCGCCGCTGGCGGTGAGACCCGAAGTCGAGTACGCCACGCCGGTGATGCCGGTGTTGAGCACTTGCGCCGGGAAGTCCAGCGGAGTGATGGGCGCGGTAACCATCAAACTGAACGTTCCGCTGGTGGTGTTCTTCTGCGGGTTGCTGCTGTCCACCAGGTTCACTGTAAACGTGAACGTGCCGCCGGCCGTCGGTGTGCCGATCAAGACGCCGTCGGGCCTCAGCCTGATGCCCGGGGGCAACGTGCCGCTAGCCAGAGTCCAGGTCAGTGGACCGACACCACCCTGTTCGAGAAGGATTTGCGTGTAGGGCTGACCCAACGTGGCGGCAGGAAGAGCGGAAGGAGTTGCGATCTGGAGCGGAGCGAGAGGTGCCGTGCTGTAGTAAACCTCCGCGTCAGCAATGGTACCAGCGGAGTTCTCCCCACCGGTCGTGAGGACCGTGCCGTCTTGCAGCAACGCTAACCCATCCAGGATATCCGGCGAAACCAGGCTGCCGGTGAGCGCGAAAGCTCCGGTGCTTGGATTGTAAATTTCGGACGAGTTCTTAAAGTCATTGGGCCCTTGCCCCTTGCCGCCCACCAAAAACACGGTTCCGTCGGTTAACACGGCCGCAGAAAAGGCACCCCCAGCAACCGCCAGGTTGCCCGTCGGCGTAAATGTGCCTGTAGCCGGATCGTACAGTTCAGCAGTCTGTGACGGCCCAGCGATCAGAACCTTCCCATTTGTAAGCAACGCAGCGATGGGGAAGACGCGAGCCTCGGTCATGTTGGCTGTCGCGTGGAATGCGTTGGCCACTGGATCAAAGATTTCGGCAGAGGCCAGACTGTTTGCTAGTGAGAATCCGCCGGCAATCAGCACCTGCCCGTTCGGTAGTAACGTGGCGGTGAACAACTGGCGCGCAGTCGCGAGCGTGTTGCTTGTCGGCGTGAACAGTCCCGTGGCCGGATCAAAGATTTCCGCCGTGTTGGTAAGAGAATTGGCGAAGCAGAGAATGCAAGCCGCACTTACAGTCGTGCCGCCGCCGACAACCATCACACGCCCGTCCGCGAGCAACGTCGCCGTATGCAAGAAGCGGGCACTGTTCATCACACCAACGGTGGGAGTAAACGTGTGTGTTGACGGATCATAGATCTCCGCCGTATTTGTGATATTTCCGACCGCGCTTGAGGGTGAGTTAACTCCTCCAGTCACCAAGACTCGCCCGTCGCGAAGCAGTGTCGCCGTGTGCCCCCATCTCGGGACGTTCATGTTGCCCGCCGCAGAGAAAGTGCCCGTCGACGGGTCGTACAGTTCAGTGGAACTAAACGGCAGTCCCGGAGATGACACCCCGGCCAGACGACTGCCGCCGCCCGCTATGAGTACGGTGCCATTAGCCAATGTCACGGCTGTATGGTTCTGTCGAGGTATGCTTATCGGCCCATTCGTCGGGCAGAAGCCGTTGACCGTAAACGGCTGCGAAACCGCCGAGGCGCTGCCCGCGCTGGCCAGCAGCGTATAACCAAGCTGGCCGCGATAGATCGAAAGGTCAAAGAAAACGGCGTTGCCGCTGCCATT
>Ga0137397_10002594_pt1 | contig 12532 bp, 12 predicted proteins | sample czorhiz116metaG_FD_106658 | JGI IMG/M metagenome (GOLD analysis project Ga0137397, IMG submission 106658) | Vadose zone soil microbial communities from Angelo Coast Range Reserve, California, USA - czorhiz1.16 metaG | ecosystem: Environmental > Terrestrial > Soil > Vadose zone | place: USA... | reverse complement strand
CGGGATTTGAATTTAGCGAGGGCGCTACTTTCAAAGCGGAACCGGCCGCGGCTCATCCCCCGTCTTTGTGCCGGAACCGGTGAGAAACTCCGATCAGGGCAGCCCGATCCTCTGCCGCAAACTCAGAGCCTGCACATTTTGCGGCTCAACCTGGAGGACTAGCTGGAGATGCTGGCGGGCGGAAGGAAGTTTTCCCTGATACGCGTAGATCTCCGCCAGCATCATATTGGCTCTGACGTTGTTGGGATCCCGGCCAACGATGCTCGTCAGATGTTGAAGTGCCGAACCATGGTCCTGCTTTCCCACGTAGAGCAGCGCCAGGTTGTAATGTGCTTCGCCGAAGAACGGATCTATTTTCAATGCCTCGAGATATTTAGCGATCGCGTTGTCTACCTGGCCCGCCTTTGACAACGCAAAGGCATGATTGAAAAACAAAGTTTCGCCGCCTGGATCGCGATAGCTAGCGACCTTTTCGGCGCGATCAAAATAATCCAGAGACTCCCCATATCGCTCTTCCAGCGACAGCAGCGCGGCCAACATGTACAGGCCTTTCAAGTCGTTGACGCTTACTTCGGCGAGCCTCTTGCGTGATTCCTGTTCAAGAATTTTATCTTCGCCCAGGTTGTGACTCACGTTCACGAGGCTATCCAATGTCCTGATGTTGGCGGGATGTCCTTCTAAACTCCTGCGGAACGCGTCTTGCGCGCTGCGCCAGGCCTCGATCCGATTGTCCCCCTGACGCGTTTTGGCGAGCGCCATGTAAGCGACGCCCAGATTATTAAAGTATCCCGCCTGGTCAATAGGGGCCATTTCCATTCGAACCGTTTCGAGGGTGCTGGCTTTGAAGTACTCCACGGCTTGATCGGGCCGGCCCACTTTCAGATAGAGATTGCCGAGTGTGTCCAGCAAGCTCACGCGGGCCTCGGGAACATTTTCAGCGCCAAGCTTCGCAACGGGGATTGCCTTCTCGTCCTGGCCACGTTTCATGTATCCATAGATCACTCCGCTGTATACCCGGAGCTTATGGGGCGACTTTGAGATAACGTCAGACCACAATCGGATCTCGTCGCGCCAAACGTCGTTCCGCAACACTGTGAGCGTTGTAAGAACAGCCAGGATGGTTGTGGCGAAAACCAGCAGCCGTCTATTTGTGAACCGGCCTTTCCAAAGTGAGATAAACCATTCCATGACAAAAGGAAAGGACAGGCAGACTCCGGCAAGCGGTAGATACAACCGATGCTCAAAAATAACGTCGGGAATTGGGACGATGCTTGACGTTGGCGACAGTGTGATGAAGAACCAGAAAATCGAGAACGCGAATATGGGTTTAGTCTGTCTCCATCTCCATGCGACGACGATAAGTCCGGCAATGACCAGAAGCGATAACAACACAGCCGGTTCAAATAGGGAGAGAGACACACGGAAGTCATAGTCCAGGTTCAAACCGGTCGGGAATAGCAGGAGCCGAAGGTACCTGACAACGACGCGCGGTTGTGTAAGGAGATAATTCCAGCGTGGAATATTCTCGCGCGATGCCTCCAGCGCTGCGAAATCAATGATTTGTCTCGCCACCAGGTAGTAGGCGGCCGCGCCGGCCAGGACTACGAAAACCAGATAGAAGCGCCACCTTGAGAAAATCCCCACGAGCCTGGCCTTCGCAATGAACAAATAGTCGTACAGCAGAACTACGGCAGGCAATGTGACTACGGTCTCTTTCCCGCCCAATCCGAGTAGGAGAAACAGGACTGTAGCCAGACCTGCAAGAAAACCGATCCTGCTCTCCGGCAAGCTGACAAAGAAAAAAAAGCCAGACAGATAAAAGAAAGTGGATAACAACTCGGATCGGCTTGAAATATACGTTACGGATTCAGTTTGAATTGGATGCACGAGGAAAAATGCCGCCGATAGCAATGCGTACATCCGCACAAGTCCGGGATCGGTCAGGACCTTTTTGAAAATCCGGATGGCGACAGCGAAGACCAGAAGTCCATTTAACGTGTGTAACAGGAGATTGACGATGTGATAGCCCAGCACATTCTCCCCGCCAAGCCAGTAGTTAAGAGCGAAAGTCACAAACAGGAGAGAGCGAGGGCGCAATTGGGGATTGAACAAGTCACTCCCGAAGCGAACTCCCTCGTTGAGTTGAATCGAATTGATGTCGTCAAAAACAAAGGGAACATCGAAGGAATTCGCGTAGGCGATCGCACCCAACAAGACGAGGAAAGCCGTTAATAAAGGCCAGTGGTTGAAGACCGACCGGTGCCGCTTTTGTTCCCGGGCTTTCGTTTTTGACGGCATCGAGAGAGAGAAATCGTACTAGGGAATGGACTTGGTTGCAATCGCCCCACGATTTCTCTGTTGACTCCGTTGACAGTCATCACTAATCTCACCTTTTCCCTTTTTGGAACGGCAGCGTTTTCAGTGCTTTCAGCGTCTCTACAGCGGAAATGGATCACTCGGAATTCCTGCACTTTGACCTGACGGGCAAGATCATCGGCGCAGTTCACCGCGTTCACGGTAAACTGGGCGCCGGTTTTCCACGCGAATTCTACGTCAACGCTCTCGCGCACGAACTCACCCAAAAACAGTTTCGCATCTCGCGGGGTCATCCCATCGCTTTGAGCTACGAGGACACCGTTGTTGGGGAGTGGTGCGCCGATCTGGTCGTCGATGAAACCGTCATCATCGTCATCACCGCCGAAAAAATTCTGAATGGCGTCTCGGAGCTGACGTTGTTGAACGTCTTGAGGGCCTCGCAATTCGAAGTTGGAGTTGTGGTGAATTTTGGAGAGAAGCTGCAGTTTCGAAGGAAGGTGCACAGTAAGGGCACAAGAGTGCGAAGAGCTCAGTCTGGTTCTGCGAGTTAAAAGTCTATAACTTCAGTCTTTTTAGTATTTTGCGCCAACTCGACGTGTGGTTCAGAGAGATGAAGTGTGAATAGTATGAACAGCGAGAGAGAACGAATAACTCAGCTGGCGCATACCATCCCCGTCGTTGGACGGGATTCGCACATCGCTCCTCAAATCCTGTTCCTCGACGGCATCAGCGGCACCGGCAAAACCATGATGGGCCCCATCCTCAGTACGCTCGACCGTGTCGAGGTCCAGCGCCTCGAACACATTTACGAATATGTGTGTGCACTGCATTTTCTGGATCGCATCGAAGATGACGCCGCCGAATCCTTGATCCGGATGTATGTGGACCTCGCATGCTACAACCTGACGATCGGCCGCGAAGTGAATTTCCGATGGAAGGACTTATCGGGCGTGCTCGCAAATCCCAGAGGGTGGCGCTATCTCCTGCGGCTCTTTCAACCCGACGGTGCCGCGGCTGTGGATCGGATAAAAGCCAGTCGTCCGATTGTGCAAATCGTGTCCCACCAGGTGCTGGGCATTGCACAGCCACTTTTTTCGGCGCTCGGCAAACGTGTGACAATCGTGGAAATGGTTCGGCATCCGCTGTACCTCCTGGAGCACTGGTCCAGCTTTATGGATCGGATCGGCCGGGAGGCCCGCGATTTCACGATATGGATTCGCCATGGAGAGTCTCATGTGCCGTGGTTTGCGTTCGGCTGGGAGGAGAGGTTCTCTTCAAGTAGCCCGATGGATCGCGCGATCTATTGCGTTCAATGGCTGAACGAACGCGGCGAACACACGCTGGCCCGCCTCAACGAGACTGAGCGTAAACAGGTCATCGTCATCCCCTTTGAGCACTTTGTCGTCAACCCCTGGCCGTTCATTCGAGACTTGGAATCCGTGTTGGACGTGAAAGTCACTCCATCCACTCGCCGGGAAATGCGAAGGCAAAAAGTGCCGCGCCGCCTGACTACAGATGGAAGGGATCTGCCGATTTACCGCCGCTACAACTGGGAGCCACCGGATCGGAATCAAACCGAGCAGGAGCTGTTGAAAAAGCGATGGGATTCAGCCGCACGGCAGGCATCCGGACAGGCAATGCAAACCCTCGAGCAGATGTGTGCGCGATATGAGGAGCGCTACGCATGAGTGATCGCATCGTGGCCGTCCTGGGTACGGGAAGCATGGGAATGCAGTACATGAAGGTTCTCAGCCAGTTTTCCGGTGCCGGTGCCATCGCGGTGCCTGTGCGGCCTGAGAGAATCGATAAACTGATGAACGAGGGCTATCGTGCAGTGAGAAAGCTCGAGGAGGCTTGCCGCCTGGGCGCGTCTGCATGCATCGTCGCCACCGACACTCGCCGGCATGCTTCCGACGCGGCGTGTGCTCTCGACTCAGGCATGGACCTGCTTGTCGAAAAGCCCCTGGCGGCGGCCGTTAAGGACGCATGGACGCTCTCTCAGAAGGCGAAAGCCCGGGGTTCCTCTCTTTTTGTCAGCACAATCCTTCGCTTTTCGCGAGCTCTCGAAGAGTTCCGCAAAAAACTGATGCTCCTCGGACCGTTACACCACGTACGGATTGAGTGCGCATCCTATCTTCCGGAATGGCGCCCCGGACGGGATTACCGTGAGACCTACTCGGCTCGAAGCGAAGAAGGCGGGGTCCTGCGGGATCTCATTCACGAAATCGATTACGCCTGCTGGCTGTTTGGATGGCCGGAGTCGGTGCAAGCCGTTGTCAACAACAGCGGCAGGCTCGGAATTGATTCGGAAGAAGCTGCCGACCTGACCTGGAAGAATGCGGGCTGCACGGTCTCGATACATCTCGACTACCTGACAAAGCCGGCAAGGAGACGCCTCGCTGCTTATGGCGACGCCGGCACGCTGCACTGCGACCTCGTTAGCGGTGTCGTTTCATTGGACTGGCCCAATCGCCCTGCCGAGATGATGGAGCTGCCCGACAGCCGGTCGAGTTTGATTGCCTCGCAGGTACGCGCCTTCATGAGTCAATCCACAAACGATTGCGATCCAAGGCTGGCCGACGGTATCCAGGGTCTCAAGGCTTTGTCGATTTGTGAAGCAGCGCAGCGTGCGTCCGAAAGCCGGCGCGAAGAACCAGTGTTGTATCCATGATCGAAGAACGCGGACTCCTTGCAGTCATTCCGGCTCGCGGGGGATCCAGGGGACTGGCGGGCAAGAACATCCGAACTTTCGCGGGATTGCCGCTGATCGCTCATTCGATCCTGCTGGCAAAAATGTGCCGCGAGGTGGATCGATTGATCGTATCGACGGATGACCCGGCGATTGCTGCCGTCGCCCGGGAGTTCGGCGCCGATGTTCCCTTTCTTCGTCCTGCCGATCTGGCACAGGACGATACTCCGCTCTGGCCTGTGCTCCGCCACGCACTGGACACAGTCCAACGACTGGACGACAGGAGATACCGCTATTTGATGTTGCTCGATCCAACCTCACCGACCCGGCTTCCCGAAGACGTCACGGCCGCGCTTCGCCGCCTTTCAGAGAGGCCCGAAGCCGATGGAATCATTGGTGTGTCGCAGCCCGACTTCAATCCACTCTGGCATTGCGTGGTCGAAAAGGACGGTTGGATGGGCGATCTCATCAACGGAGCATCGAGCTACGACCGGCGTCAGGACGTTCCTGTTGTGTATCGAATCAACGGAACCCTCTACATCTGGAGAACCGCCTTTGTGAGAACGCATTCCTTCGAATGGCGGGATACCGGCCGCTATCTGATGCATTCGATACCAGACATTCGAGCCGTTTCGATCGACAACATAGACGAGTTCAGGCAGGCCGAGTTGATGGTAACCCACGGCTTCGTACAGCTTCCGTGGCTGGAGAAACGCAAACCCAGTGCGCTCGCTTGATCAACTGTCCAATCTGGAGGGGCGCCGCGCCTTCGTCACTGGAGCGGCGGGCCACATCGGGTTCGTAGCTGCGGAAACCCTCGTCGAGTTGGGGGCAAAGGTCGTGGTTTCTGACATTGAGGTCTCAGGGTGCAATGCGGCCGCCGATGCCCTGGACAGTAAACGTAAAGGCAGCGCCAGTACCCTTGCGTGTGACTTGAGTGATGAGGACGCGACGCGCCGGACGATTAAGGCAGCAATTCAGGAGATGGGCGGGCTGGATGTCGTTGTGCATGCAGCCGCATACGTCGGAACAACTCAGCTGCCCGGTTGGGCCGTTCCTTTTGAGGAACAGACAGTGAGCGCCTTGGACAAAGCGATCCGGGTGAATCTGACCTCCGCATTCGTGATCGTTCAGGAGGCTCGGCAGGCGATGCAAAGCTCCGGTCATGGCTCGGTGATTCTCTTTGCATCGACATATGGACTGGTTGGTCCGGATCACCGGCTGTATGAGAACACTCCAATGGCAAATCCCGCTGCCTATGGCGTCTCCAAGGCCGGCCTGCTCCAGTTGACGCGGTATCTTGCGACCACGCTTGCTCCGCGTGCCCGCGTCAATGCGATATCGCCGGGGGGCGTCTGGCGTGACCAGCCCGAAACCTTCCGAGAGCGCTATGTGTCCCGGACTCCGCTTCGACGAATGGCGACGGAAGAAGATATGAAGGGTGCGATCGCCTACCTCGCGAGCGATTTGTCGGCGTATGTCACGGGCCAGAACCTCGTCATCGATGGTGGGTGGACCGCATGGTAGGAGCCCGGCGAATTGGTACTGCGCCCTGCTTCATCATTGCCGAGGCGGGCGTGAACCACAATGGCGACGTAAATCTCGCGAAGCGTCTCGTTGATGTGGCGGTTGAGGCGCATGCCGATGCAGTCAAATTCCAGACGTTTAATGCCGAGCGTGTTGTTACGGCCGACGCTCCAAAGGCCGAGTATCAGGAACGCACCACCGGTTCGGCGGAATCGCAGTACGAAATGCTGCGGCGTCTCGAGCTGTCTGAGACAGCCCATAGAGAGTTGTTTCAGTATTGTTTTTCCAAAGGGATTCCCTTTTTATCGACGCCCTTCGACGAGCACAGCGCAGACTTCCTCGACGAGCTCGGCGTTAAAGCATTCAAGATCCCTTCCGGTGAGATCACCAATTTCCCGTTGCTCGAACACATCGCGCGCAAGCAAAAGCCGATTATCATGTCTACCGGAATGTCAACGCTCGACGAAGTCCGGGCCGCAGTGAACGTCATCAGCGAGGCCGGCAACCGGGATCTCACACTTCTGCACTGTGTGAGCGACTATCCAGCGAATCCCATCGATGTGAACCTGAACGCAATGCAGACGATGGGTTCTTCCTTCGGTTTTCCGGTCGGATACTCTGATCACACGCTCGGCATCGACGTCGCTCTCGCCGCCGTTGCACTTGGAGCAACGGTGATCGAAAAACACTTCACACTGGACCGCGCGCTTTCGGGGCCGGACCATTTGGCATCGCTCGAGCCGGCCGAACTGATTGCCCTCGTAAAAGGCATCCGCAATGTCGAAGCCGCGCTTGGTCACGGCCGCAAGGAGCCCGCCGCCAGTGAAGCGAATACAGCGGCTGTAGCACGACGCAGTCTGGTCGCTGCCCGGACGATTCAAGCCGGTTCTTTACTCACTGCGGAGATGGTCATCATTCGGCGGCCTGGGACCGGGCTTCCTCCCTCGATGCTGCCGCGCCTGGTTGGACACAGTGTTCGCCAGGACATTCCCGCGGGCGCCTTAATAACATTGGACATGTTGTCCTGAGAATCATCGGGGTCGTAACAGGTGGGCGGCCGGATTACGGGATATACCGGCCGCTATTGAATGCGATCAAGGCAGACGATGAGCTGAAGCTGTGGCTGATCGTCACGGGTATGCACCTGTCACTGGAGTTTGGCCTCACCATCGGCGCCATCGAAGACGATGGGTTCACCGTTGACGAGCGGGTGGAAATGCTGCTTTCGTCCGACACACCCGAAGCGATCGCAAAATCCATGGGACTCGGTACTATCGGTTTTGGTCAACTGTTCGGAAGGAAACGACCCGATGTGCTGGTTGTTCTCGGAGACCGCTTCGAAATGCACGCCGCCGCAGTAGCCGCCCTGCCGTTCAAGATTCCGGTGGCGCACCTGCATGGCGGGGAAATCACGGAAGGAGCCATCGACGACGCCCTCAGGCACTCGATGACAAAGCTGAGTCATCTGCACTTCGTTGCGACCGAAGAATACGCCCGGCGGCTGATCCAGATGGGAGAAGAACCGTGGCGCGTGACCGTTTGCGGGGCCTTGAGCCTGGATAACATTCGGTCGATGCGTTTGCTAACCCGGGACGAGCTGGAGCATAAGATCGGAGTCTGTCTCGAAAAGCCACCATTAATGGTGACATTTCACCCGGTGACGCTAGAGTACGAGAGGACCGAGTGGCAGATTGATGAACTCCTTCACGCGCTGCAATCGTTCAACTTGCCTGTCGTCTTCTCGATGCCCAATGCCGACACGAGCGGACGGATCATTAGCGAGAAGCTCAGATCGTTCGTCAGTGCACGTCCCACTGCCTGTCTTGTCGAAAGCCTGGGAACCCAGGCGTACTTCAGCCTGATGAGTGTGGCGGCTGCAATGGTGGGAAACTCCTCCAGCGGGATACTTGAAGCTCCTTCTTTCGAGTTGCCCGTCGTCAACATTGGAAACCGGCAACAAGGACGCACACGGGCCGGCAATGTCATAGACGTGGACTACGACAGCGCCTCCATCGTCGCCGGTATTCAGAAGGCTATTGATTCAAAGTTTCGTTCTACACTCCGTGGCCGCCCGAACCCGTTTGGCTCCGGGCAAGCTGCGGCAATGATTGTGCGGAGTCTGAAGGAAGTGGAATTGGGCTCCAGACTCCTGACCAAGAAGTTTCATAACGCGTGACCAGGCAAGACCTTTCGATACTCTTTCTGGGCAAGAAGGACGACGCGCACTGCGACAAAGCGCTCGAGTTTTCCCTGTCGAATTTCACCGACGTCACAGCGTGTCTGGGTAAATGGGGAGACGCGATACCGGGAGTGCTGAGTTGCTGGAAAGGCGACTATATATTTTCTTATCTTTCGCGCTGGATCGTTCCCGATGACCTGCTGAAGAGAACGAAAAGCGCTGCGATAAATTTTCATCCGGGCTCTCCAGACTACCCTGGCGTTGGCTGTACGAACTTTGCCTTATACGACGAGATCACCGAGTATGGCGTCACATGCCACCACATGGCTCCCAGGGTTGATACAGGACCGATCATTGCCGTGAAGCGCTTCCCTGTATTTCCGACCGATAACGTCGAGTCTCTGATGTTCCGAACTTACGATTCTCAACTTTTGCTCTTTCACGAAATCGCGGGTCTCATCGTCGAAGGAAAGCAACTTCCTGTGTCGGAAGAAAAGTGGACAAGAAAACCATTCACGCGAAACGAGCTCAACCGGCTTGCCCGAATAACACCGCTCATGAACAGGGAAGAAATCGCACGAAGGATCAGAGCCACTCAATTCGGGAATTGGAAACCAACCGTTGAACGTCCGAATCATTCCCCGGCTTGATATCAAAGGGCCGAATCTCGTTAAGGGCATCCACCTGGAAGGCCTGCGCGTACTGGGCAAACCGGAACAGTTCGCCAGACTTTACTACGAACAGGGTGCGGACGAGCTTTTGTACATGGATGTCGTTGCGAGCCTTTACCAACGCAACAGCCTGTTGGAGATGGTCAGCCGGACTTCGAAGGAGCTGTTCATCCCGCTGACGGTTGGCGGCGGACTGAGAAGCGTTGAAGACGTTCGGGCTGCGCTGAAAGCCGGAGCCGACAAAGTTGCCCTGAATACCGCAGCGATTCGTAATCCCGAATTTGTGCGCGAAGCCGCAGAACGCTTTGGCTCCTCGACGATTGTCGTATCGATCGAGGCGATACGGAAGCCGGACGGAACGTACGAGGCGTACACCGATAACGGCCGGGAAAGAACCGGTGTCGACGCCATCGAGTGGGCGCAAAAAGCCGCTGAAATGGGTGCCGGTGAGATCCTTATCACATCGATCGACAGAGAGGGCACCGGCAAGGGTTTTGATCTCGAATTAACGCGAAAGCTCGTAAGCGCCGTCCCAATTCCAGTCATCGCCGGCGGCGGAGCCGGCAGTGTGCAGCATATACAGGAAGTGGTCTCGGCCGGAGGGGCTGACGCGGTCTGTGTGGCTTCTGTACTGCACTACCATGCAGTCAGGACGATGGACTTCAGCGGGGACTTCGCCGACGAGGGGAATACCGAGTTTCTCCGACATCGAACGAGCCAATCACATATCGAGGGACTTGCCATTCCAGTTATCAAACAGCAGTTGATTCAGGCTGAGATTCCGTGTCGACCGTAGCCATCGTCGACTACGGATTGGGGAACCTGTTCAGCGTCCATCAGGCCTGTCGGCAAGCCGGGCTGGATGCCGTCATCACTAGCGCTGGAGCCGAAATCGCGAATGCTCGCGCTGTCATCCTTCCTGGAATTGGTGCCTTTGGAACCGCAATGGAGACTCTAAGGAAGCTCGACCTTGTAGAGCCCATCTGCGACTTCGCTCATTCTGGAAAGCCGCTGCTCGGCATTTGCCTGGGTATGCAGCTCCTGATGACCGAAAGCCACGAGTTCGGACGGCATCGCGGGCTTGACTTGATTCCTGGAGAAGTCGTGCGCTTTTCGGACAGGGAGCACGCGGGCTCCCGGCTCAAGGTTCCACAAGTAGGATGGAACCGGATCTTTGGCACGCCCGCTGTGTGGAAGCACTCGCTGCTTCAGGACGTCCGTGATGGTGAATACATGTACTTCGTGCACTCGTATTACTGCAAGCCTGAGAATGCCGGCGTGGTCCTTTCCACCACGCGTTACGGTGAGACCGAGTTCTGTTCGAGCCTGCAGTCGCCGAATATCTTTGCCTGCCAGTTTCATCCCGAACGCAGCGGCCCGTCGGGTCTCACTATCTATAACGCTCTGTCCACGACCCTCACTGTAGGGGCGCTCTATGAGCGCCCTGGGCTCCAGTCGTGAAGGATACGTTTTCACTCGAGGCAAAATACGGGCTTCCCGTCGACGTCCAGTATTGCAAGCGATGTGTGATTTCCAACCAGCGCCCAAGTTCGAGCATCGAATTCAAACACACACCGAACCGCGTCCATCGTCCCATCAACTTCGATAGTGAAGGCGTGTGCGATGCCTGCCGTCTCGCCGAGAAGAAAGAGAATATCGATTGGGAAGATCGGGAAAGACAACTTCTGCAGTTACTGGACAAGTCTCGTCGCAACAACGGCTCCTACGATTGCGTGGTTCCCGGCAGTGGGGGGAAGGACAGCGCATTCTGTGCCCACATCCTGAAGTACAAATACGGCATGCATCCGCTGACAGTGACCTGGCCCCCCCTCTTATATACGGATATCGGCTGGAAGAACTTTCGAAACTGGATCGAAGTGGGAGGCTTCGACAACATTACCCTCAAACCCAATGGCAGGGCGCATCGTCTGCTGACCCGGCTCGCGATCGAAAACCTGCTGCATCCATTTCAAACATTCATAGTGGGGCAGAAAAACCTTGCTCCGAAGATCGCGTTGCAGTGGGGTATCCCTCTTATCTTGTATGGAGAGAATGAGGCAGAATACGGCAACCCGATAGCTGAGAGTGAAACGGCCCTTCGAGATCGTTCCTATTATGCGACGAATCATCTGTCGGACATTTATCTGGCTGGAGTGACGATTCGGGAGTTGATCGAGAGGTATGGGCTGACGCTTAACGAGCTGTCACCATATCTGCCGGTTAACTACTCCGACTTGGAGCGATCGAAAATCGAGGTCCGTTACCTTGGTTATTACATCAAGTGGACTCCCCAGGAAGCCTACTACTACGCCGTCGAGCACACCGGGTTCGAGGCGAATCCAGTGCGCACGGAAGGCACCTACAGTAAATACAACAGTCTCGATGATCGGATCGACGGATTTCATTACTACACAACCTACATCAAATTTGGCATCGGCCGGGCGACCTATGATGCGTCGCAGGAAATCCGAAACAAACATCTGACAAGGGAAGAAGGAATAGCGCTCGTTCGCAGATTCGACGGCGAATTCCCCAATCTCTATTTCAAAGAGGTGATGGAGTATCTTGGCCTGCCGCCCGAGCGGTTTTTCGAGTTGTGCGATGAGTTCCGGTCGCCGCACCTCTGGAAGAAAGAGAACGGCGAGTGGAAGTTGAGGCATCCCATCTATGCGTGACGTTATGAGGAACCAAGAAGTAGCCGCGAATGACGCGAATTACGCCAAATGGGCGCATCAAAGGATCCTTGACGCGCCCATTTGGCGTAATTCGCGTCATTCGCGGCTACTTCTTGGTTCCTCCTAACGTCACCCCCCGCGAGCATGCGAACTGATCTCGAAAAACTCTGTATTGATTTGACCGGCACTCTCCGCAACGCCGTGAGCGTGCTTGATCAGAACCGTATCGGCATCGTCCTTGTCGTGGATGCTCAACAACATCTGATTGGAACAATTACCGACGGCGATGTGCGCCGGGCCATACTTGCGAATCTGAATATGGATGGGCCACTTACCGCCGTACTTGAGCGAAAGGCAGGTACCCCGGTAGCCAGGCCGATTACAGCCCAGCCGGGAGAAGAACCTTCGGCGTACCTCGAACTTCTTCAGAATCATAAGATTCAAAATTTACCCATATTAAATAAGGATGGGCGGG
>Ga0137397_10002593_pt1 | contig 12536 bp, 14 predicted proteins | sample czorhiz116metaG_FD_106658 | JGI IMG/M metagenome (GOLD analysis project Ga0137397, IMG submission 106658) | Vadose zone soil microbial communities from Angelo Coast Range Reserve, California, USA - czorhiz1.16 metaG | ecosystem: Environmental > Terrestrial > Soil > Vadose zone | place: USA... | reverse complement strand
GGATGCGCTAGCGCAGTTGCGCGAAGTGGACGTGATTGCGCACGTGATTCGCGTGTTTGACGATCCTTCAGTGCCGCATTCGGAGGGGAGCATAGATCCGCTGCGGGATGCCACGAACCTGGACCTGGAGCTGATGCTTTCGGACCACGACCAGATTACGCGGCGGCTGGAACGGCTCGAGAAAGATTTGAAGAAGAAAATCGAGCCCGCGCTGGTGCTGGAGAAGAATGCTTTGGAGAAATGCAAGACGCACCTGGAAGCGGAGAAGGCGCTGCGGGAATTGGAGTTGACGACGGAAGAGAAAAAGTCGATTGGAGGATTTTTGTTTTTGTCGGCGCGGCCGGTTTTATATGTGCTGAACCTGGGGGACGGCGAAGCGGACAAGCTGGACACGGCGGTGGAGCGGCACAAGTTGGGCTCACTGCAAGGGAGGCCGAATGCGGCGGTGGTGGCGATCTGCGGGCGGCTGGAAGCGGAACTCGCCGAGATGGATGAGAAGGAGGCCGCAGAGTTGCTGGCGTCGTATGGTTTGAAGGAGCCCGGGCTAAACCGATTGATTCGCGCGACGTATGATTTGCTGGGATTGATCCAGTTTTTCACAGCGGGAGAGCCGGAAGTGCGTGCGTGGACGATTCGCAAGGGGGCGATGGCGGTGAAGGCGGCAGGGGCGATTCACAGCGACATTGAGAAAGGCTTTATCCGGGCGGAAGTGGTGCGGTGGAATGATCTGCTGTCGGCGGGAAGTCTGGCGGCGGCGCGGGAGAAGGCGCAGGTGCGGCTGGAGGGGAAGGAATACATTGTGCAGGAGGGGGATGTGATTCTTTTCAGGCATTCCGGATGAAGAAGCGAAAGAGGAAGTAAAGAAAAAGACAAAGAAAAGGAATTAACGCAGAGGGCCACCGAGGCGAGAGAGGCCAGGAGAGAAGAGCTGGCAAGGAAGATTCGGGCGATTCCAAGATCGCTTGATGGAATAGGGGCGTACGAAAAAGCGGGAGCCCTTTAAGGCTCAGGGCGAGTAAGGCTCCCGCCCTCCAAAAAATGGCACATGATTTGGCATTTCGGACGGCGCTGGCGGCGGGGCTGGGGCTCGTGGCCGCGGCGGGGAATTTGATCGGCGGATACTTTGTCATCCGAAGGGACTGGCCGAGACAGTTTCTGCAATATTTTCTGGCTCTTGGCGCGGGCTACATGCTGGCGGTGGCGTTTGTTGAAGTGATTCCGGAGTCGATTAGGCTCTCGGGTGAAAGCGCGCTGCTGTACGTCCTGATCGGATATTTCATCATTCATTTGTTCGAGCACACGATTGCGCCCCATTTTCATTTTGGGGAGGAAACGCACCACGAAGAGTTCAGCCATCAGCACGCACAGACAACGGTACTGCTGGGGTTGACGATTCACACGTTTTTTGATGGCGTGGCGATTGCGGCGGGATTTCTGGTTTCCACGTGGCTTGGCGCCGTCATCTTTGTGGCGGTGTTTCTGCATAAACTGCCGGAAGGATTTACGGTAGCGTCCATGGTGCTGGCTAGCGGGCAGGGGAAGCGCAACGCTATTCTGGCGGCGGGGTTGTTAGGAGTGGCAACGATTGCCGGGGTGCTGCTGACGAGCGCGTTGCAGGGGCAGTTGAAATATGCACTGCCGCTTTCAGGTGGGGTCACCTTGTACGTTGCAGCCACGGATTTGCTACCGGAAGTGAACCGGGAGCCGAATTGGCGGATGGCCTTGCTGGTCTTTGCGGGAGTTGGTAGTTTGCTGATAATGCAGCACTTGTTTCGTTTTTAGGGTGATTCGGGGAAATCTCGGAAGAAAGAGACAGAGCGGGGCTAAAGCCCTGCGTCTACACAACTTAGGCGATTTCGGCGGTTCCTTCCAGTTGCAACTTTCTGAGACAGCTTGGGTTTGATACAGTGTGGCGGCTATGGCCAGGTCGGACGTCCAACTGATGCTGGACGTGAAGGCGGGCGACGAGCAGTCGTTCGCGCTTCTACTCCATCGCTACAGAAGTCCTTTGGTCAATTTTCTGTACCGGATGGTGCGGAACCGGGAACAGGCGGAAGATCTGGCGCAGGAAGTTTTTTTGCGAGTGTACCGCGCGCGGGAAGATTATGTGCCCAGCGCAAAGTTCACAACCTGGCTCTTCCGGATCGCGACAAATCTGGCATTGAATTCGGTGAGAGACAACCGTTATCAGCGCATGGAAATCTCACTGGATGCGCCGGTGACGGCGGATGCCGAGGACGGCGACGAGAAAACGCTGGACGTCGCGGAGAAGCAGCCGAACATCGAGCAGCACCTCGTCGAGGATGTGCAGCGCAAGATGATTCGGCATGCAATTGAGAAATTGCCGGAGAAGCAACGCGCGGCGGTGCTGCTACACAAGTATCAGGAGCTGGACTACGGAGAGATTTCGAAGATACTGGAATGCTCGGAGAGCGCGCTGAAATCGCTGCTGTTCCGGGCGTACGAAACGCTGCGAGTGGAACTAGCCCCTCTCGTGGCGCAGCGAGCAAGGCAGTAGACGCGGGGTAGAGAAGGAAGGAAGTCATGAGTTGCAGCCGGATGGAAAACAAGATTTTGGGATACGTGGATGGGCGCCTGAAAGAAGGCGAACGGCTGGAGATGGAGAAGCATCTCTCGACGTGCGGGGTGTGCCAGTTGCGCGTGAATGAGTTTCGTTCGGTGCATGCCCTGCTGGATGAACTGCCGATGATCGAGCCATCGGCGGCGTTTGATTTACGCGTGCAAGCACGCGTGGCCGCGGAGCCAGCGAAGCAGAGCTGGTGGGCATGGTTTATGCCGTCACCGCGAGTGGTGCTTGCAGCTTCGATGCTGCTGCTGGGGACCGTGTGGATTGGCAGGTATTCCAGGTCCGATCCACCTCAAATTGATCAAGCCGACATACCCGTGCTGGAAAACTACGATGTGATCTCGAGCTTCGAGCCGCTGACCGAATTGTCACAGGCGGAGCCGGCTGACGACGCAGATCAGCAAAGTCAGGATATGTAAGGCGCGATGAAACTGCGGCTCCAATCCGGTAGATGGTTGCTAACGCTAATGATCGGCGCGGGATTGGCGTTGCAGTGTGCGGCGCAGAATCCGCGCCCGGATCGGGCGCAGAGCCGTCAGGAAAATATGCCGCCGAAGGAACAGAGGCGGCAACCAAACCAACAGCGAAGGCAAGAGCAGAGGCCAGAGCGCCGGCAGCCACAGCAGGAAGCGCGTAGGGCGCAGCCGGATCGCAGATATGCCGAAGCGCCGCGCCGTAATGCCGAAGGAGCGCCCCGCAACTTCGATACACCGCGCAATCCTGACACGGCGTATCCACCGCGGGGATCGGGAAACGCGCGCGACGGAGGGAATCGCCCTCCGAATGTGAGAGGGGAGACCATTCAGCGGCCGAATTTTAATGGGAACCGTCCGCCAAATGCTACGGGGCGTTCGCGCGAATTCACGCCGGAAGAACGGCGGAGAATCCAGCAAGATGAGAGACGATTCAGGCAGCTTCCGCCACAGCAGCAGCAGGAGTTGCGCGAGCGAGCGCAGGTCTGGCAAAGAATGACGCCGTCGCAGCGCGACCACGTGCGCAATGATGTGCTGCCGAGATGGAAGCAGATGCCGCCGGAGCGCAGGCAGGCGATTCAACAGCGATTGCGCGTGCTGCAGAATATGCCGGAATCGGCGCGCAACCAAAGGCTGAACGATCCGAACTTCACGCGCGGGATGAGCGAGGACGACAGGGCGACGCTGAGAGATTTGAGCCACTTGCATGTTGGGGGAGCGCCGGACCCGCCGAATGAGTGAAGCAGCCCTTAGTTGTTCATTAGTTCCCAGTTCAAGAGCGGTTTTCAGTAGAACTGATGGCGGTGCGTCGATTCTTGCCCATTCCGCACCCAGCCCACCAAAGACTTCCACATTCAACATAGGCTAGAGACAGGGCGCAGTACCGCTACAAGACAAAATGGCGGAAAGCGCAGGAATTGGCGCGTTGACAATGGGCTGCAAGTCGCGGCATCGTCACTAGTTCGGATTCTTCGCATCCAACGAGTGGAGGAAGATCATTTTGAATAGTGACCGCAAAGCGGTCAACCCCGCCACAGCTACGCGCTTCCCGGCCGTTTCCAAGCGCTTCCGCGCGATGCAGCATCGCAACTTCCAGTTGTTCATCGCCGGACAACTCATTTCGCTAATTGGAACGTGGATGCAGACGACCGCGCAGCTCTGGCTGGTCTACAAGCTCACGGGATCCGCGGCGTTGCTGGGCGTGTTCGGATTCGCAAGCCAGGTGCCAATGCTGTTTCTTTCCTCGATCGGCGGGTACGTCGGGGATCGCTACGACCGGCAGCGCAGCGTGATTGCCACGCAGACGGCGTCCATGATCCTTGCATTCGTACTGGCGGGGCTGACGCTGACGCATATGATTCGCACGTGGGAAGTCATCGTCATCGCGTTTCTGGTGGGTATTGTGAACGCGTTTGACGTCCCAATCCGACAGGCGTTTTTCGTGCAGATGGTCGGGAAGGAAGACCTTCCCAACGCGATTGCGCTGAATTCCTCGATTTTCAACGGCGCGCGGGTGGTGGGGCCGGCAATCGCAGGTTTTGCGATTGCGCGGATCGGAGAAGGCTGGTGTTTCTTCCTGAATGGATTGAGTTTTGCGGCAGTGATTGTGGCCTTGCTGATGATGCGCAATGTCCGTAGTGAAGTGAAGCCCAGCGAGGACTCGCCATTGAAGAGCTTTATGCAGGGTTTCCATTTCGCAATGAGCGACCTACCAATCCGGTCGGCGCTCCTGTTGTTGAGCGTGTTGAGTCTGTTCGGCTTGCAGTATTCCGTTTTCCTGCCGATTTATGCGAATGACATCCTGAAAGGCGGCGCGCGCACCCTTGGGCTGTTGATGAGTTTCGCCGGGGTGGGCGCTGTTCTCGGAGCGCTGCAATTCGCGGCGCGCACGCACTACAGAGGATTGGCGCGATGGATCGCTCTGACGTCCATGACCTGTGCCGTAGGGCTCATTGTTTTTTCGCAGGCCAGGGCTTTCTGGTTGTGCACCGCGGTGCTATTCGTGGTGGGGTTTGCCGCGACATCGCAGATGGCGGCGACGAATACGTTGATTCAGAACCGCGTTCCGGATGAGCTGCGGAGCCGGGTGATGGCGGTGTATGCCACGATGTTTATGGGCGTGCAGCCGATCGGATCGTTGATCGCCGGCGGTGTCGCGAAGCGGATTGGCGCACCGTACACGCTGTCGCTATTCGGTTTTCTGGTGTTGCTGGGGAGTCTCATCTTCTTGTTCCGAGTGGTGATGAAGTTGAAGCAGGCGCAAACGGCCGCCGGCCATTAAGCAGGATTCGGGCGGTAGAGCCAGGGCGGTTTCACGAAGACCTGGGGTGAAGGTGCGGTGTTTATTCCTGTGAGCATGGCGTCGATTTTTGGGCGGAGCGGCCCGAGCGAACAGACGGGATCGGTGGCGGAAGCATCGCCCGCGAGGAGCAGCGCCTGGCAGCGGCAGCCGCCGAAGTCCAGCTCGCGACGGTCGCAGCTCTTGCAAGGCAGCTGCATCCAATCTTCCCCACGGAATTTCTGAAATGCACTGGATTGTTCCCAGATCTCGCCCAAACTTCGGTCTTTTACGTTTTCAAAGGAGAGGCCGGGAATGACTTGCGCGGCGTGGCAGGGAAGCGCGTCGCCGCTGGGCGTAATGAGCATGAGCTTGCGCCCCCAGCCGCCCATGCAGGGCTTGGGATACTTCGCGTAGTAATCGGGGACGACGAATTCGAGGCGGATTTTTCCCCGCAATCTTTCCTGCTCGCGTTTCATGAACTCCGCGGAGTCGTTAACCTGCCGGCGAGTAGGCAGAAGGTTTTCGCGATTGGCGAAAGCCCATCCGTAGTACTGGACGTTGGCAAACTCGATGCGCGTGGCGCTGGAGGACTCCGCGAGCGCGACCATCTCCTCGAGTTGATCGATGTTGCAGCGGTGAATGACAAAATTCAGCGTGAGAGCAATCCGGTGCTGTTTCACCCAATCGAGGACGCGCAGCTTATGCGCGTGGGACTTTGTGCCGGAGATTTCGTTGGCGGTGTCCTCGCGCGCGCCCTGAAAACTGAGTTGGATGTGGTCGAGGCCGGCTTCGACGAGGGCGGCTAGTTTTGCTTCGTCCAGGGGAAGGCCGGAAGTGATGAGGTTGGCGTAGAGGCCGGCGGCGCGGGCCGCACGGATGAGATCGACGAGGTCCGTTCGCGCGAGAGGCTCGCCGCCCGTGAGATCGGCCTGGAGGACGCCGGCTTCAGAGGCTTCCCTGAAAACACGCGACCAAATTTCAGTGGAGAGTTCGTTGGCGCGGGCTTGCATTTCCAGAGGGTTGGAGCAGTAGACGCAGTGAAGCGGGCAGCGGTGGGTGAGTTCGGCGATGAGCGCGAGTGGATTGGGGACGGTGGATGTCATAGTCAAGTTAAGACACTCGGCTGTACAAGTGCAAGATGCCGCCAAGGATGCCCGCGCTACAAATTCAAACGAAATGCGCTCCCGATCCGATCGGGGGCGCTACAAATCAAAATCGAGGGCGCGTTGGTCGTGCAATAAGGCGAGGTAGCCGAGAATGTCCTCCTGGACCTTTTCTGGCACGGCCTTCGAATAGATTTTCTGCAATTCCGCCACGATTTGCCCGACGGTGTGCTTGCCGTCGCAGCGTTCGACGATCTCGAGGCTTGGGCCGTTGAGGCGCAAGGCGCGTTCGGGCATGAGCAGCACGCGCTGGTTGTTGTTTTCGCCGAGGCGGCATCCGGGGGCGAGGCGCGGGCGGCTGTTCGGGTCAGGGATCATTCCGAATCCCTCAGGATTCCTTGTCCGGCTGAAACGCACCGGGCGGAGGCCAGCCGGGGTTCACGTAGGCAAAGTAAAGAGCGTCAAGCTGGGCCCAGAGAATATCGCACTTGGCGCCGAGGGCCGCGTGTGCCAGATCTTGTTGCTCGCGCGTGTGCGCGTGCCGCACGACCCAGGCAAGCGCGAATTCGGCGTCTTCGGGGGCTTGTGTGAGGCGGCTGGTGAAATAGTCAAGGCCGGGCGAGAGCCACGGGTAATGTTCGCGGAGGCGGTCCATGCGAAGTGTGATGAGTTTTTTGGAGAAGAGTTCCGTCAGAGAGGAAGCTACCGCTTCGAGGTGCGAACGGGTGGAGACAAAGTCTAGATAGGCTTGAACGGCGTAACGCGTCGCGGGAAGGATGCCATCGCCCGTGAGTGCTTGTTCGCGCGGCAGTCCGGTGGCTTCGACGAGCCGCAGCCACTTCTCGATTCCCCCGGGTTTTGTGCCGTCGCCATCGTGATCGAGGATGCGCTTGCGCCATGAAAGGCGGAAGGCGGGATCTTCGCTGCGCGCAAGGATCGCGGCGTCTTTGATGGGGATGCGGCTCTGATAGTAATAGCGATTGAGTGCCCACGCCTGGAGCTGGCCGCGCGTGAGCCTGCCTTCGTGCATCAGCGCGTGGAACGGGTGCTTGTGGTGGTAGCGCTCCTCACCAATGGCGTGAAAGCCGGCGATGAAGGCGGCTTCTGAAAGCGGCGGTTGCCCAATGAAATTGTGCACGGAACTGTTCACAGGTCGAATTCCATTCCATCATAGGCGATTTCCCATCCGGCTTCACGAACCGTACGGTGTTCCGGGCTTTCTTCGTTGAGCACGGGGTTCGTATTATTGATATGGATTAACACGTGCCGCGTCTTTCCAAGACGGAAGGGTTGCCGAAGAAGGCCGCGGTCGCCGCTTAGAGGACTGTGGCCCATCTCTCGAGCTGTCTTGCGGCTTCGTTTGGAGAGGACTAATTCGTCGTCTTTCCAGAAGGTGCCGTCGAGCAGTGCGAGATCGCAATCGTCCACGGAGCGGCGCCATTCCTCGCCGACACCGGGCAAGCTCGGGCCATAAAAGAATTTCTTCTCCTTGTGGATCAAAACCAGTCCGACGACCGCTTCTTCGGGGGGAAGGCTTCTCCGGAGGGAATCGCTCACGTAATCCGGAAACGTTCCGAGAAGTGGAATGGCTTTGTAAAACAAGCCATCTTTCATTCCCGGCGCCGAAGGGGGAACCAGGGGCATCAGGCGATCCGGAGGCATGGGATCCCATCGCACGGGCGGGTTAGACCGCGTGAGAACACGGAAAAGGCCATTTTCTTCCGTGAGAATGCGGCGGACGGACACGGTTGAAAAGATGTGGAGCGGCTGGAACTCGCGCAGATGAAGCAAACCCATCACAGAATCCACATCGGCGCTCGTAAGGAGGACCGTGGATATGGGTGTCCCACGAGTCGTTGAAGTTGGATTCAATTCTGGAGTTGATAGGATTTGCTGCCGAAGATCAGGGGAGGCATTCAGGAGCAACCAGCTAGACGGATGGGGCGAGATCGCGACTTGAGCCTGCGTGCGTGGACGAGCTTTCAACGTTCCAGCGCGCAACGCGCTGCAATTCAGACAAGAACAATTCCATTGCGGGAAACCGCCCCCGGCTGCCGAGCCGAGGACCTTAATGCGCATGCGATCCTCCGAGTTCCGGAGAGCGGTGGAGGTTCAGACTAGAGTTCGGCGTTGGCGTACGAGCTGACTTCGCAGTTCAAGTCGATTTCTTCGTGTTGAGGAGTCGTCCATTCCATGAGCTTGGCTCCTTAGGGAAAATTGCTCATAAAGACAAAGACAACGAAAGAATAACACGTGTTCGGTGGGAAGGGAAGAGAGCGATAATGGGTCAGTTCCGATTATCCGTGCGACTCGTCGAGAGTTGAAACTGCGCTGTTGTCCGAGGCGACTCAGGTATCGTATTCCGCCTGCTTGGAGAGCGTCGCCAACATGCGTCTGACCTTGGACAACGGATGCTGGGGGAATTGCTGGTCGTAACTCTCGTCGTCCGACATAAAATGCAAAACACTGCGGTCTACGCCACGGTAAGCAGGCTCATAGGGGTCTTGAGCAAAGTGGAGTTCATATTCGCCAAGCGAAAGCTTACCCTCGCTCATCAGAGTGGCAGTCACAATCGCCTCCCGCACTCCAGTTGTGCCGAGCTCACATGCGACCGTTGTCCAGAACAGCCACACTCCCTTCACACACCTAATGAGCATACCAGTATAGTAATAAGCTGGCTCTTCCAGTTCCTTGAAGATGAGTCTGGTCTCGCCGTCGACGGTGCGTGCTTCGATCAGTCCGCCGCCTTGACTCTGTGCGAATTCTCTGGCCCATTTCCTTACTTCCAACTCATCGCCTCTCTCAAGGCAGGGGTGAGGGTGCGCAAGAATGGAAAGCATGAGGGACTCGTTTTGACTATTGCGCCATGTTCGTCGCTTGTCTTCTCTTGGAGGATCCTCACTCCACCCTGGCAGGGTGATGCGTACGCACCGAATCAGTTCTCCAGGTGCTTTCGCTGAATTGCGCCAAAAATGATTCCACCATTTCACGCCGGTATCCGAACGAGGGTTTCAACTCTACGCTGAAAGCCACAAGTCCACTTTTATACCTGCCTTTTCTAGAAGGCGTACCAATTCTTCCTGTTTCTATTGATTCGGACATCGTCGCCGGGGGCACGCACGCCGCTCTCCTGCACCCCTACGACAAGGCCATAGGGCCATGTCATGGGCGGTAGTTTTTCCAAGTACGCGACCACTTCCACAGATGACATGGTCGGAGCTTCCGCTGCGGCGCTGATTGGCCGGGCATCAATTCCATTTGCTTTCACCTTCAGATACGGGTTCTGCCAATCACGCGCATCCCTAACGGAGCGGTACTTATTGGCGTCTGGGGGAGGGATGCGATTCTTGAGCAGGGATGCACCGGTGTCTGCGACTCTCTGCATACTCGTGGGCTGCGAGCAGGAAACGAAAGCAATTGCTGCACACAGGAAAGCCGTAGGCTTCGGGCCATGTGTCGCATTTTAGCCTGAATTTGTTCCGCAACCACGCAGGGCTGCTGGCAAAATCGCGGTAATCAGAAAAGTAGTACTTTGCATCTCCGGTTATCCGACGCACCAATCTGATTTCGACCCTGGAGGATGCTTTAGTCGTAAAAGGAAGAGACACACTTCCGCTCGCCACGGCAGTGCATCTCCCCCTTCGATGCCGACGAAAATGCGAATCAGCTATTTATGGCCGGAGTGCGTGATCCGCGCCAGGATGTCGCGCCGGCTGTCCAACACGGAAGCACCGGCGAATTCCGCGCGTTCCGCCGCACTCCACTTACTCATCGTTGCGTTGATCGCTGCCGCCCACTTGTCCATGCCTTCGGCATTGGGGTAGTTGATGACCAGGCACCGTATTGACGGCGCGTCGTTGTTTACGTACTGCTCGTCGAGGCCGTAGTAAATTGCCACGCCCTTCTTGATCTGTTCATCAAACGTTGGCACCAGGTACTTCTTGAGTGCCGCTGCGTACTCGCTCGGTTTCTCGGGCTTCGCATTCGAGCAGACCACCCGCAAATACGCCGGTGTTCCGCTGCCTGCGTGGTACATCGTCGTCTGCATCAGGTAGTCTTCGTGCCTGGTGGCTGCGATTTGCCCGGGCCTCGGTCCTGCCTTGCGAACTTCGTCGAGCACCTTCATCAGCCCCGAGATCGTATTCGAGGACCATGCTGCGCCGTGCGTAAACCCGTCGGGCGTGTGTATGACATGCTCAAAGGTGGACCAGCTAAGGATGGTCCCGTCGGCCGTCAACTTCTCCACGATCGGAACGACGGTCTTCTCGGTGTCCTCCGAGTATCCCGCCCAATTCGCCCGCGGCACTTGGAACTGGCTTACAAACGTGTACACCGGCTGGGTCGGCTCCATCTGGGGAAGAGCCGCCGGGACAAGGATCACTGCCAACATGAACACGAGCAGGCCCGCTATCCGCTTCATCATCATTTAGTCCTCCTGGACTGACTGGCTGGCCACGCGGCACAATACGGTCGTTCCTCGTCGCTCACGCGCAGGTTCGCGGATGGTGAGGGGATACGGTGTTCTATCTCGTAGGTAACCTGGGATATGGGGCGGCGCCCGCGGCACCGGCCAGTGTGGGCCGACAGTATTCCCCTAACCCTATCCTTGTCAACGCAATTCTTCCGCGCCACCCATCCGGCCGCCGTGTTTTTCAAGGATGCGATCGTGCGAGATGGCTCGGCGCTCGTGAAGGGAGTCAAGGTATAACCAGAGCCAGCTAAACGCACAGAATCCAATCAACGTCAGTGTGGTAACACGCATGATGCTGCGAACTCTATGGGAAATATGCATGCAGTTGGAACTGCCTCCGCCTTTTATCCTATTAGACTCCGGCCGAGAAACTGAAGTTCCGATGATTTGGATGCTTGAGTGATCAGGATCGGCGTCCAAGCTGCGGTCAGTGCCTTACCGAAAACTGGCCCCCTGCCGAGGATGCGAAGCAGGGTCCCCAAGAGGAACAAGAAGTCCGGGAACGACGGTGCAATTCGGCACAGCGTGTTCAGAAGAAGTAGACCACCAAGAGTAGTCACGGAAAGAAACAGAGAGCACAAGCAGTGGTAGGGAAATTCTTCGTTCCTGGTGTGCGCAAGAATCCACAACTATTTCGAAAAAAAAGCATGTTTCCTCTTGACAAGAATGCAAAGCGGCCTATGATGTGGCAGGAAGTGGTAAGAAGTGGGTGGCGGTAGAACAGAGTAGCGGGCACTAGGGCGAAGTAGAAATCCTCTTAGAATTGTGGTGAAAGTGGGCATTTTGGCCATTCAAGACCACATATTTGTCTGCGATCCAGGGCAAACGGGGGTCGCGTCGAGTGGGGCGCATGAAGCTGCGGGGCAATTGTCCGGCGAAGGTGGACGAGAAGGGTCGATTGAAGATACCCGCCGTGTTTCTGGACGCTTTGCAGGAGTACGGGAGCCAGTTCTACATCACCAGCCCAACGGGCGAGTCGGCGCGCATTTACCCCATGAAGGTTTGGTCGGAAATTGAAGACAAGCTGGCGAAAGTGTCCAGCCAGAACCGGGCGAAGAGAAAATTCTTGATGAGAACGAGCTACTACGGACAGACGGTGGAGCTGGACGGGCAGGGCAGAGTGCTGGTGCCTGCGGTTTTGCGGGAATCAGCGCAGATGAAGGGCGAGGTGGATGTGTTCGGCAACCTCGATTACCTCGAGGTGATGAACCACACGCGCGTGCTGGATGAGATGAAGAATTCGCCGTACACGGAAGAAGATGACAAGGCTTTGGAAGACCTGGGAATTTAAGGTTTCACAAGATTGGCTGCGCCGCACACGCCGGTGCTGTTGGAAGAGGTGCTCGGATGGCTGCGCGTAAAGCCGGACGGAACGTACATCGACGCAACGCTGGGAGCGGGCGGGCACTCGGAAGCGATCGCCAAGCGGCTCACCTCCGGCAGGTTGATCAGCCTGGACCGGGACGCACAGGCGTTGGAACTGGCGCGGGAGCGGCTCGAGAGCTTCGGAGAGACGGTGAAGCTGGTGCAGTCGCCGTTCTCGAGGATTGCGGAGGTCGCGCAAGAGTTGGGGATTCCGCCGGCGGACGGGGTCTTGGCCGACTTGGGAGTTTCGAGCATG
>Ga0137397_10002592_pt1 | contig 12537 bp, 15 predicted proteins | sample czorhiz116metaG_FD_106658 | JGI IMG/M metagenome (GOLD analysis project Ga0137397, IMG submission 106658) | Vadose zone soil microbial communities from Angelo Coast Range Reserve, California, USA - czorhiz1.16 metaG | ecosystem: Environmental > Terrestrial > Soil > Vadose zone | place: USA... | reverse complement strand
TCACGCCTGGAGAAGTGGCCGCAGGATCCCTTCAACACGCTGCAGGCCATCCACCGAGTCGTGTTCCAGCGCTTTTCGGTGATGGAGCCCGCCGACACGACCGTAACGAAGGTCATCCGCGGACGGCCCTGGAACGTGCGACGGGTCATGCGCCGGATCCTCGAGCACGAGGGGGAGCACTACGGTCACGTGAAGGAGATCATCGCCGCCCTCCAGCGAGATCCGAAAGCATGAAGCGCGTGAGCTCGGCGAGCACCAGCGCGGCGCCCGCGGCCGTGACGCCCTTGGGGACGCCGGCGATCCGCGGGCGATGTTCCACCGTCACCTCGGTCACCCGCCGGCCACGACGGCAGAGCGTGATCAGCATCTCCGCCTCGAAGAAGTTCGACCGGCTGCGGACGGCGAGCGCGCGGAGATCCTCGCCGCGGTAGAGCTTCACGCTGTCGATGTCCTTCACCGGTAGCCGGAACACCCAGCGCAGTCCCGTCGAGTAGAGCTCGGCGATGAGCACGCGCGAGAAGGGATCGCGGCGCGGCACGCGGCCGCCGACCACGAGTGCCATTCCGTCGCGCGCGGCCCACATGCGCTCCAGCGCCGTCGCCGGCACCTGTCCGTCGGCCGGCGTGAAGTAGATCCAATCGCCGGTCGCGGCGGCGTAGAGGCGCTTCATCGTCGCGGGGATGCCGGCGTTCGGCGCGTTGCGGAGGAGCTTCACCTCGGGCAGTTCGGCGGCGACAGCGGCGATGGCCTGGGGTGTGCGATCGGTGCTGCCGTCGTCGCACACGATGACCTCGACCTCGCCGGCGATCCGCCGGCCGGTCTCGACATGCGCCTTGATCACGCCACCGACGGTGCTCTCCTCGTTGTACGCCGGGATCACGATCGACAGGTTCATCCCCCGACCTCGTTCGCGACCTCGATGAGGTTCCCGTCGGGATCGCGGAAGTACACGGATCGGAGGGATCGCCGCGCGCCGACCTTGTCCACCGGCCCAAGCTCGATCGCGATGCCGGCGCCCTTCAAGTGCACGACGACATCGGCGAGCGGGACGTCGGTGGTGAAGCACAGATCGGCGGATCCGGCCACCGGCGTGCGTGCCTTTGGCTCGAACTCCCGACCGGCCTGATGCAGGTTGAGCTTCTGGTCGCCGAAGGCCAGCGCCCTGCGGCCCTCGCCGAAGGCCACCGGGCTCATGCCCAGGGCGCGCGCATAAAAGGACTGGGTCCGCGCGATGTCGGCGACGGTGAGGACGACATGGTCGATCCGCAGGACCCTCAATGAGACCTCGCCCAGGCCGCGGCTGCCCCGGCGTGGCGCTCGATCATGCCGCGCTGGTCCGCACGCACCTCGGGCAACGCATCGAGCGCGCACCACCGCAGCTCGGCGACCTCATCCGTCAGCGCGAGCGTGCCGCCGGTCACGCGGAACGCGAAGACGAGCTCGACCCGCTGCCAGCGAAAGCCGGTGACGACCTCGAGCACCGGACCGACCTCGATCGCGAGGCCGGTCTCCTCGGCGATCTCGCGCGCCAGGGCGTCCTGCACGCGCTCGCGCTTCCCGAGGAACCCGCCGAGGAACCGCCACTGCGGCGCGCCGAAGCGATGGCGCGCGAGGAGCACGCGCCCCTCAGCGTCGATGCCCAGGCCGACCACGCCGACGAGGAACTGGTCGTGCGCGACGGTCATGAACCGACGCTGCCAGCGCACCGGAAAACGGTTGAACAGCACCGCGAGCCCGCGCATCAGCACGGGCGAAAGACTAGGCGAGCGTGACGCTCGGTATTCGCGTCGAATGCGTATCGAGCGCGATGCGCACGCGGAGAGCGACGGATGGGGAGTGGCGCGTCGACGGCACCGACCCCGGGGCGCTGCCGACGGGGAGCGGAGCGGTGCGTCTCGAGCGAGGGCTGGGTCCGCCAACGAGATACGAGGTACGTCCATTGAGGGTTGTCGTTGGCGTGACCCATTCCCGAGCGAGAGACGCACCCGACGCTAGACCGTCGGCAGCGCTCGCGGCGAGTCCGGCGAGACTACTGACCGGCGCGGATGCCGACGCTCACGATGCCATGGGCGAACGTGACGGGGACCTTTTGCACGACCTGTCGCGTCCGCATGTCGATCACGTTCACCATGCCATCGACGTTCGTTGTGACGAGGAGGCGGTTCCCCTCTGGGTCATACGTCGAGTGGAACGGTTGCTGGCCAAGCTTCGTCTCGGCGACGATGTGGCGCTCGCGCCAGTCCACCCAGAGGAGCGATGGGCCGAGGTGATCGGACAGCACCATGATGCCGGTGTCCTCGGGCCGGTACATCCCGTCCTGCAGCGGCTTGAGGGTATGGAACGGGTAGCGGCCGGCGAAGTGGATCTCTTCCTTCACCTTCTTGGCGATGGGGTCGTAGATGACCATGCGATCGGACGGCTTGGTGAGGAACCCGCTCGAGCTCGACCAGACTTCACTGCCATCCGGAGTGAAGTACGCGTCGTGTACGTCGCCGATCCTGATCTTGGTGATCTGTTTGGTGTCGAGGTCGATGACGCGAAGCACGTCGCTCTCGGTCGAGTTGGTCACGGTGAACCACAGCTCATTCGGATGACCCGCGGTGATGGTGAGGACGTGTTGCGGAACGCCGGTCATGATCGGAGCGACCGTCCATGTCCCGACGGCGATCGCGGCGATGTAGTTGTCCCGCTCGTGTGCGACGTACAGCATCTTGCCGTCGGCGGAGAAGGTGATGCCATGCGGTTGCTTCCCGACCGGGATGCGCACGATCTCCTTGAGCGCGATCGGATCGATGATCGACGTGCTGTTGGCCATACGGTTGTTGACCGCGACGTACTTGCCGTCAGGTGACACGGCCATCTGATGCGGCAGGCGACCGACGGGGATCTTCGCGACCATCTGGTACGGGGAGTCGGGCGCGGCCTCCATGACCCAGACCTGATCGGTCGATTCCGAGGCCACGAAGGCGCGGAGCTTTTGATAAAGACGGATCTCCGGCGTCGCCGAGGGTGCCGGCGGGACGACCGCCGCGGCGGTGCTGTCGGGGTAATCAGTTGGCGCATCGGGAGCCGCGGTGGAGGCCGGGGGCGCGACCGATGCGCTCGCGCAAGAGGCGAGCACGATCGCACTCGTCGCCAGGATCGCGATGAGCCTCAACTTTTCCACCCGCCGCCGACGCGTCGCGTCCTTCCTCAAAGGCGCGCGCACTGCCAATGTATCGGTGCTGTAACTGGCTCGCTATCCCCTAGGTCGGTGCCTCCGTTCACTGACACGGATCCGCACCAGCGCCCGTTGCAAAGAGGCACGGGCACGGGCCTCATCGGCGGCAGAAAGCGTGCCCGCCTGCGCCAGCACCTCCTGCGCGCGCGCGCGGGCCTCCTGGGCGCGCTGGGTGTCGATCTCGCCGGCCGGCTCGGCGGCCTCCGTCAGGACCACGACGCGGTCGGCCCGGACGTCCATGAACCCGCCGAAGACCGCCAGGACCTCCTCGATCCCGCCTTTCTTCACGCGGAACTCGCCCGGTCCGAGCGCCGTCAGCAGCGGCGCGTGATGCGGCAGGATGCCCAGGTATCCCTCCCTGCCGGGCGCGATGACCATGTCCACGTCGTCCTCGTAGACCTTCTTCTCCGGCGTTATGACCTCGAGGTGAAGTGGCATTACCGCCCATTGCTCCTTTGCACCCGCGCTCGTGTCATAGCTCTTTGGCCTTCTTCCGAGCATCGTCGACAGTGCCGACCATGTAAAAGGCCTGCTCCGGCAGGTCGTCGTGCTTGCCGTCGAGGATCTCGCGGACGGAGCGCACGGTGTCGGCGATCTTCACGTATTGACCGGGCAGGCCGGTGAAGCGCTCGCCGGTGAAGAACGCCTGGCCGAGGAAGCGCTGCAGCTTGCGCGCGCGGCCAACAAGGAGCTTGTCCTCGTCGGAGAGCTCGTCGATGCCGAGGATCGCGATGATGTCCTGCAGGTCCTTGTAACGCTGGAGCACGCGCTGCAGCTCGCGCGTCGTGCGGTAGTGCTCCTCCCCCACGATCGCCGGGTCGATCGCGCGGCTGGTCGACGTGAGCGGGTCGGCCGCGGGGTAGATCCCGAGCTCGAAGATCGAGCGCTCGAGACGGATGACCGAGTCGAGGTGCGCGAACGTGGTGACCGGGGCGGGGTCGGTGTAGTCGTCGGCCGGGATGAAGACCGCCTGCAACGAGGTGATGGATCCCTTCTTTGTGGAGGTGATGCGTTCCTGCAGCTCGCCCATCTCGGTGGCGAGCGTGGGCTGGTAGCCCACGGCGCTCGGCATGCGGCCGAGAAGTGCCGATACCTCTGAGCCAGCCTGCGTGAACCGGAAGATGTTGTCGATGAAGAGGAGCACGTCCTTGCCCTCGTCGTCACGGAAGTACTCGGCGATGGTGAGGCCGGTGAGGCCGACCCGCAGGCGCGCGCCGGGCGGTTCGTTCATCTGGCCGAAGACCATCGACATCTTCTCGAGGACGCCGGCCTCCTCCATCTCCCCGAGCAGCGCGGTCCCTTCGCGGCTGCGCTCGCCCACGCCGCAGAACACCGAGAAGCCCGAGTGCTCGATGCCGATGTTGCGGATCAGCTCCTGGATGACGACGGTCTTGCCGACGCCTGCGCCGCCAAGCACCGCGGCCTTGCCGCCCTTGAGGAACGGACACACCAGGTCGATGACCTTGAGGCCGGTCTCGAGGATCTCGGCCGACGAGGTCTGATCTTCGAATGTCGGCGGCAGGCGGTGGATGGGATCGCGCCGCACGATGTTCTTGAGGTCGCCCTTGCCGTCGATCACGTCGCCGGTGACGTTGAAGAGACGCCCCAGCGTCCCCTCGCCGACCGGCGCGGTCATCGGACCGCCGAGGTCCTCGACCTTCATCCCGCGGCGCAGCCCGTCGGTGGACGACATCGAGACCGCACGGACCCAGTTGTTGCCCATGTGCTGCTGGACCTCGGCGATGATCGGCGTGCCGTCGTCATGGGTGACGCGCAGCGCGCCGAAGATCTCCGGGAGCTTGCCCTCCGGGAACTGCACGTCGAGGACCGGTCCGATGATCTGGACGATCTGGCCGGTGCTGGGCGCGCTCTTCGTTGTCGCGGCGGAAGTAGCCACTGTTTACCCCTTCGCGAGCGCTTCAGCGCCCGACGCGATCTCGAGCATTTCCTTGGTGATGCGCCATTGCCGCGCCTTGTTCGCCTGCAGCGTGAGCTCCTCGATCAGATCCGCCGCCGCGTCCGTCGCGTTGCGCATGGCGATGAGCCGCGCGGAGTGCTCGGATGCGAGGTTCTCAAGGATCGCCTGGTAGATGGAGATCTCGACCAACCGCGGGAGCACCGCGCCGAGCACCGTCTCCGGGTCCGGCTCGAAGAGGTACTGGAGCGGCGGGCGCGCGTCGATGTCCTCTTCCTCCGGCACGAGCGGGAGGATGCGGTGCATCGTCGGCGTCTGGCGGAGCGTGTTCACGAACTTCGTGAACGCGAGGTAGACCTCGTCGACGCGCGCCGCCAGGAACTCCTCGACCGCGACCTGGGCGATCACGTTGGTGTCCGCGGTCGTCGGGCGGTCCCCGAGCCCCGAGAACTCGGCGATCACCGGCTGGGTGGCGCGGCGCAGCTGCGCGATGCCCTTGCGGCCCACCGCGACCCAACCGACCGCCGGAAGCTCCTCAGCGTGACGCAGCGCGTTGCGCACGTTGTTCGTGTTCATCGCGCCGACGAAGCCACGGTCGGTGGTCACGAGGACGATCAGCGCGCGCTTCACCGGGCGCTTCACCAGCAGCGGGCTGGCCTCCGGGTCGGCGTACGGCGCCAGCTCGTTGAGCACTTCGCGTAGACGCTGCTCGAACGGACGCGAGGCCAGGACGGCCTCCTGCGCGCGGCGCATCTTGGAGGCCGAGATCGTCTGCTGCGCCTTCGTCACCTGCTGGATGTTCTTGATGCTGCGGACGCGCAGCTTGATCTCGCGCTCGGTGGCCATCGGCTAGCGCGCTCCTGCCGCTTCCGGTGCCTTCGCCGGCGCGGCCTTTGCCGCCGGCGCCTCGGCGTAGGGGTGTGCCTTCTTGAACTCCTCGAGCATCGTCTTCAGCCGGCTCTCGACGGCGTCGGTCCATTCCTTCTTGACGCCGATCGACTCCACCAGGTCCTTGTACTGCGTGTCCATGAACCGGCGCAGGTCTCGTTCGAAGTCACCGATCTTCTCCTTCGGCACGTCGTCGATGAAGCCGCGCGTCGCGGCGTAGAGGATCGCGACCTCGTGCTGGAGCTGGACCGGGTCGTACTGCGGCTGCTTCAGGACCTCGGTGATGCGCTCACCGCGACGCAGCGTCTGGAGCGTGGCCTTGTCCAGGTCGGCCGCGCCGAACTGGGTGAACGCGGCGAGCTCCCGGTACTGCTGCAGCTGCAGCTGCATGCCGCGGACGACGCGGCTCATCGGCTTCGTGCGCGCGTCGCCACCGACGCGCGACACCGAGAGGCCGGGGTTGATGGCCGGACGGAACCCGGCGTTGAAGAGGTCGGACTCCATGAAGAGCTGCCCGTCGGTGATCGAGATCACGTTCGTCGGGATGTACGCCGAGATGTCATTGGACTGCGTCTCGATGATCGGGAGCGCGGTGAGCGAGCCGCCACCGCGCGCCTTGTTCATACGCGCGGCGCGCTCGAGCAAGCGGCTGTGAAGGTAGAAGACGTCGCCGGGGTAGGCCTCGCGGCCCGGAGGACGGCGCACCAGGAGGCTCACCTGGCGGTACGCCCAGGCGTGCTTGGTCAGGTCGTCGTAGACGATGAGCGCGTCCTTGCCCTGGTCTCTGAAAAATTCCCCCATCGCGCAGCCGCCGAAGGGCGCGAGGTACTGCAGCGTGGCGGGGTCCGCAGCGCCGGCGATGACAACGATGGTGTGCTCCATCGCGCCGTGCTCCTCGAGCGTGGCGACGATCTTCGCGACCGAGGACTCCTTCTGCCCGATCGCGACGTAGATGCAGATGAGGTCCTTGCCCTTCTGGTTGATGATCGCGTCGATCGCGATCGCGGTCTTGCCCGTCTGGCGGTCGCCGATGATCAGCTCGCGCTGACCGCGGCCGATCGGGAACATCGCGTCGATCGACTTGATGCCCGTGGCCACCGGCGTGTCGACGTTCTGACGCTCGATGACACCGGGCGCCACGACGTCCACGCGGCGACTGGTCTTCGTGTTGATCGGCCCCTTGCCGTCGAGCGGCCGGCCCAGCGGGTCGACCACACGGCCGATGAGCTCGTCGCCGGCCGGAGTCTCGATGATGCGGCCGGTGCTGCGGACCTCGTCGCCCTCTTTGATCGCGGTGTACTCGCCGAGGATGATCGCCGACACGGTGTCCTCTTCGAGGTTGAACGCCAGCCCGAAGACGTTGTGGCCGAAGTCGAGGAGCTCGGAGGCCATGCACCCGGCGAGACCGTGGATCCGCGCGATGCCGTCGCCGATCTCGACGACCGTGCCGACGTCGACGGATTCCGCCTTCCCCTCAAAGCGCTTGATCTGCGCCTTGATGATGTCGGTGATCTCTGACGAAGTTCCTGCCACTCTCTTCTCCTCTAGCTCGCCAGCTGTCGTGCCATCTCATCGAGCTGGGTGCGCAGCGAGCCATCGATGAGCCGATCCCCGACCTGCACCTTCGCCCCGCCGATGAGCGCGGGGTCCACCGCGAACGTCGCGCGGATCTTCTTGCCGCTGGACTGCTCCAAACGGCGCAGCAGCTCCGCGCGCTCGCGGTCGCCCACCGCCACGGGTGTCGTGATCTTCGCTTTCACGATGCCCTCGCGCTGGTCAACCAGATCGGCGAAGGCGCGCGCGATCGCGGGCAGCAGGCCGATGCGGTGGCGCTCCAGAAGGAGCTCGAGCACGCCACGGACGGCCCTCGGCTCGTCCTTCGCCGCCGCTTCGAGCGCCGCGCGCCGCCGTTCGAACGGCACGCGCGGATCCTCGAGGACGTGGACGACGTCCGGTGCGAGGGCCGCAGCGAGCCGGTCAAGTGATTCGCGGTACGCGGGCACCGCGCGCTCCTCGGTCGCGATGCTGAGGAGCGCCTCCGCGTAGCGCCGTGGTCCCGAGCCACCGAGTGCCATCAGTTCTTCTTCAGCTCGGCGCCGGCCTCAGTGAGCGACTGCTCGATGAGCGCGCGGTGCTGATCCGCGTTGATCTCGCGGCCGAGCAGACGGCTCGCCGCCAGGACGACCATCGACGCGACCTCGCTCCGGAGCTGCGCGAGGGCTTGGTCGTGGAGCGACTGCGCGTCGACGCGACCCTTCTCACGGATGCGGTCGGCCTCCGCCCGCGCCTGCGCGCGGGTCTCCGCCGCCGCGGCCTCGGCCGCCGCGGTCATGCGGTCGGCGATGACGCTCGCCTCCTGCCGCGCTTCGGCCAGCAGACGCTCGACCTCGGCCTGCATGCGCAAGCGTTCGGCCTTCGCGTCCTCGGCCATCTGCAGCCCCTCGCGGATCTTCGCGGCCCTCGTGTCGAGGGTCTTCGTGATCGGACCCCAGAGGAACGCGCGCAGCAGATACAGGAGCACCAGGAAGTTGACGATCGAGACGAGCACCCAAAAGGGGTGAACGACTAGCGCGGTCGGCGAGGGCTCTGCGCCCAACGTTCCGAAGAGCACCGCCGATCCCCTAGAGCGCCTTGCTCTGGAGCAGGAAGGCGATGACGAACGAGAAGATGCCGAGCGACTCGGCGAAGACGACGATGATGATGCCGTTCGTCCGGATCGCGTTCGCCGCGTCAGGGTTGCGACCGGTCGCCTCCGCGACCTTCGAGCCCGCGATGCCGATACCAAGACCCGCGCCGAGTGCGCCAAAACCGATCGCGATGCCAGCGCCAAGCCAGGCCAGACTCATCTGTGAACCTCCTCGCGAATTAGGCCGCGTGGGCCGCGGGGATATTTGCTTCCTCGTCCATGGCATGCTCTTCGTGCTCTCCGCCGTGCGACTCGAGCGCAAGGATGATGTAGAGGAGCACGAGGAACGCGAACACGAACGCCTGAATGAAGCCGATGAACAGCTCGAGCCCGAGGAACGGGAGCACGAAGCTCGGTATGAAGAGCAGCGCGGCAAGCACGGACAGCACGATCTCGCCGCCCCAGATGTTGCCCCAGAGACGGAGCGTCAGGGTGAGGATGCGGAAGAGCTCCGAGAAGAGCTCGATGAATCCGACGAAGATCATCACCACCCCGACGAGCACGCCGTCCCTGAAGCCGGTGAAGTTGATCCAACGCGTGAAATAGCCGATGCCGTTCTGGCGGATGCCCGCGGCCTGGTACCAGACGAATCCGGTGAGCGCGAGGCCGAGGTTGGTGTGGTAGTCGGCGGTCGGTGAATGGAAGAGCTCGATCTGCCCGACGAGCGGCACGACGCCGAGCCAGTTGGACAGCAGCGCGAAGAGGAACAGCGTGCCGAAGAGCGGCAGGAAGCGAACGACCTGGGGGCCGCCCGCGTCCCTCATGAAGTCCACGAGGAACTGGACGATCAGCTCGAAGAAGCCCTGCAGGCGGCCCGGCACCGCGCTGACGGCGCGACCCGCGAGGGCGCCGAGCACGACGAGAACGAGCATCACCAGCCAGGCGGTGAAGATCGAGTTCGAGATGCTGATGTCGTTCCAAACACCGATCACGCCCGACGAGCTCGGGGCGTCGTCGCCACCGAGATGGACGAGCACGGAGCCGGCCTGCTCGGCGACGTGGATGTCGGCGGCCGAGGGCGGCCAGTTCGGGAGGTTGCCGGTGAGAGCGGCGACGAGGACGGCGACGCCGTTCAGCAGCAGAACGGTCATGACGGCTCGCCTCACTCGCTGTCCTCCCCTGCGTCTTTCTTCCGCTCTTGGTCGCTGATCTCGCGCTCCCAGCGCCGCCCCGCTTCGCGCGCGGCTTCGGTCGTCGGCGGCGTTGGATTGAGCGCGATGTACCGCTTGATGATCACGAACATCCCGAGTCCCGCGATGACCAGCCCCACGAGGATCGCGACGAGCGCGAGATTCGGTGCGGTGCCGTAGGTCTCGTCAAGCTTCTGCCCGACATACGCGGCAATGAGCAGCGGCCCTCCCACGACCACCGCCACCTGGAAGCCCATGGATAGAAGATCGCCGCCATAGCTACCGGAACCGCGCTCGGGCAATGCAGAGAACAGGTTAATGGCGCGGAGGCGCCCGCTCAACCGAGGGTCAGAGCCAGCCGCGCCTCTTGAAGTAATACGCCGTACCGACGGTCGCCACGATCATGAAGACGATCGTCAGGCCGAACAGCACCGGGTCGTCGTACTTGATGAACGTCCAGTTCTGACCGAAGAAACCGGTGATGACGCCGAGGATCAGCAGGACGGTCGCGACACTGGTGAGGACCTTCATGACCTCATTCAGGCGGTTGGACTGCGCCGCGAGATGCGCGTCGACGACGTTCGAGACGAGGTCGCGGAACGTATCGACCTCGTCGGTCACCCGGACGATGTGGTCATAGAGGTCCTGGAAATAGGCGCGGCGGCCGGTCTCGCGCAGCTCGCGGATGTCTCCACGCACGAGCGATGCGGCGACGTCGCGCTCCGGCGCGATGACCTTCCGGATCGCGAGCAGGTCGCGCTTCAGCTTGAACAGCTCGCGGATCGAGGTCTTCGAGTCGCGCGGATCGCCGTCGATGACCATCGCCTCGATCAGCTCCACCCGATCCCCGAGACCGTCGAGGATGTCGAAATAGCCGTCGACGATCGTGTCGAGGATCGCGTGCAGGAGCAGACCGGTGGTCGCGAGCTTTCCCTCGCGGAAGCGCCGCTCGACGGTGTTGAGAGCGGCCAGCGACCCCTCATGGACCGTGACGACGGCGTTGCGCTTTACGAAGATGCCGAGCTCGCGGTTGCGGATCACATCGGGGCTCGGCTCCTCGAGCGCGTACACGACGATGAAGTAGTGGTCGTCGTACTCGTCGATCTTCGGCCGTTGATGCTGGTGCTGCGCGTCCTCGACCGCGAGCGGGTGCAGGTCGAGCTCGGCCGCGGCTTCGCGGAGCTCCTCGCTCTTCGGATCGGCGATGTCCAGCCAGCACGGGTGTTCGCCGCGCAGCTCGGAAAGCTGGTCCGTCGGACGATCAGCGACCTGCGTGGCTTCCTTGACGAGAAGGCGGGCGGGCATGATTCGAGGATAGGGGCTGGCTGCGCGCGAGCGCCTTGTCTTAGGTCGCGAAGCGGCGGACGACGTCCAGGAGCGCCTGCGAGTCGAAGGGCTTCGCGAGGTACGCCTCGGCGTTGCAGCGATCGGCCTCGCGACGCGGGTCGCGCGCACCGGTGAGGATCACGAGCGGCACGTGGCGTAGCGCCATGCGCAGCTCGCGCGCGAACGATGGCCCATCGACGCCGGGCATCTGCACGTCGAGGACGACGAGGGACGGCGGGTCGGCCTGCATCATCTCCATCGCCTCGGCGCCGTCACGCGCCTCGACCACGCGGAAGCCGTTGTCGTGGAGCAGCGTCCGTTCCGCGGCGCGCGTCGCTTCGTCGTCGTCGACGACGAGCACTGGACGCGGGTTCGGCCGGATCGCCATGAGATCTGGTAGAGCAAGCGGTGTACCGAGCGGGGCCGGGAGCCAGCCCCCGCTTGGCCGGGAACCACCGGAGGCTCCCTATCGTCCTGTTGGTATGCGCGCCGGGGTGCTCGTGTGTCTGCTATTCGCCGTGCTGCTGGCCGGCTGCGGCGGCGGCGCGGGCCCGACGCCGGCGCCATTCCCCCTCCCGATGGCCGAGCTCAAGTACCGCGTCATGGACGCGGGTGGACGGATCAGCTTCTGCGACCCGGACTTCTATCCGATCGCACGCGCCGACGAGAGCGCGCAGGCGAACGCGAAGATCGCCGAGATCCGAGCGGACGCCGAGACCTACGCCGCCATCACCAAGAGGGTGGGCACCGACACGCTCGTGGTCTATCGCGAGTGGAAAGCGCTGCGCGCGCTGCCGCTCACTCCGGTGAAGGGCAGCCCGATCACGCCCGACGGCTTCACCTTCGCGTATCGATCGACGGGCCCCGCGAGCGCGACGCCCGACCCGAAGCAGAACGGCAAGCAGATCGAGGGCTTCGTCGACCTCTTCGGCAAGGTCGACATCAACAAGCGCACTGACGCCGGGCCGCTCAACTGTCCGATCTGCCTCGCGCTCGGCACGCGCATCGCGACGCCGAACGGCGACGTCGCGGTGGAGGACCTGCGCATCGGCGACATCGTGTGGACGCAGGACGAGCGCGGCGCGCGGGTGGCCGCGCCGCTCGTCGCGATCGGCAGCACCCCGGTCCCAGCGACGCACGAGGTCGTGCGCCTGGTGCTCTCGGACGGACGCACCGTCTTCGTCTCGCCCGGGCACCCGACCGCGGATGAACGACGTGTTGGTGACTTGCACGCGGGCGACGTACTGGACGGCGCCGTGGTGCTGTCCGCGGAACGCGTCCATTACGCGGCGGGCTTCACGTTCGACGTGCTCCCGTCCGGCGCGACCGGCACCTACTGGGCGAACGGCGTGCTGCTCGGGAGCACCCTCCG
>Ga0137397_10002591_pt1 | contig 12539 bp, 10 predicted proteins | sample czorhiz116metaG_FD_106658 | JGI IMG/M metagenome (GOLD analysis project Ga0137397, IMG submission 106658) | Vadose zone soil microbial communities from Angelo Coast Range Reserve, California, USA - czorhiz1.16 metaG | ecosystem: Environmental > Terrestrial > Soil > Vadose zone | place: USA... | reverse complement strand
TTAATGATAAGGCTTGGATTGCGCCGGGCAACTTTCCCCACACCGAAAAGCTGCGTATGATCACACGGATCCGCCGGCCGGACTTAGGACATCTGGAATTGGAAATTACCTACGAAGATCCGGAAACGTTTACGAAGCCCTGGAAAGTCAGGCAGGTGGCCGATCTCGCTCCGGGTGAGGAGATTTGGGAATACATTTGTAACGAGAACAACCAGGATGCGGAACATATGGTCGGTAAGTAGCCAGGTTCTTTTGGAAAAAAGCCGTACTCAACAATTCCCGCAGTTAACTAGAACGTGGAGGTCAACGATGAGAAGAGTTGCGATGGGTTTCTTGCTCGCCGGCTTGGGTCTGAGCGCGTTGGCCTGGTCGGCGTTTGCGCACCATTCCTTTGCGGGACAGTATGACAAGGACAATCCGATACAGTTCACCGGAATCGTCACGAAGATAGAGTGGACGAACCCTCATGCCCGTTTCTATATAGACGTGAAGGATGAAAGCGGCAACGTGACGAATTGGAATATCGAACTCGGCCCTCCGTTGACTCTGCGGCGGGCAGGGTGGAAGCAGGATTCCTTGAAAGCGGGCGATCAGGTCACCGTGGCCGGCTATCGCGCCAAGGATGGATCGAAAATGGCCAATGGCACGAAAGTGACGCTGCCTGATGGCCGGCAAGTGTTTGCCGGATCCACTGCGGACGGAGGTCCAAGACCGTAACCGGAGTCTCTCCGATTTGAGGTGCTCCCACTTCAGGTAAAACCAAGACTTAACTGCTTGATGTATTTTTTTGACCCACACCGGCTATCGGGCCCGCGTCGGGTTCGTTTTGTCGACGACTACGCTGCCCGCTTTCATCACCCAACGCACCTTGGTGATCGCGACCTCGATATCGGCGAGCGGATCGCCATCGACCGCGACGATATCGGCGATATAGCCGGGTGAGACCGAGCCCAAGCTTTTGTCCATGCCCAGCATCTCCGCAGGCAGCACAGTTGCCGATTGCAGCGCCTGTTCATTGGACATGCCGAGCTTCAAGAACCAGCGCAGCTCTTCCATGTTCAGTCCGTAGGCGGTGTAGACGGCATCCGAGCCGACGAGCAGCCGCGCACCGGCTTTGTACGCCTTCTGCGCCGTTATGAGGTTACGTTCGATGTAATCGCGCAGATTCTGTTTCGCTTGCGAGGAGAATTTGTAAGCGTCGTCGGCGCGATCGAGGTAGTGCTGATTGTGATTGATGGTTGGAACGTACCAGATTCGCTTGCGTACCAGCTCCGCGATTGTGGCGTCGTCCATGTCAGTCGCGTGTTCGAGCGTATCAGTGCCCGCACGGATGGCATCGCGCGCACCGTCGGGCCCGTAGGAGTGGATCGCGACCTTGTGGCCCAACGCGTGCGCCGTGTCGACGATCGCCTTGATCTCTTCGAAAGAGACGGTCTGATCGCCGGTAACGTCGTCCCCGCCTCCCGTGGAGCCGAAGACCTTCACCCAATCTGCCCCGGCATCGAGCACGGCCTTTGCCTCTTTGGCCGCTTGCGCCGGGGTATCCGTCACATCGGGCCGTCGTATGACGTTGTTCCGGAGGCCCGGGCCCGATACGAACATCCGCGGACCCACCATGGCTCCCATGTTGATGAGGTCCCGCATAGCGGTATCGGCGCCGTCGAATGCGTTCAGATCGCGCACGGTGGTCACGCCCGCTTCCAGCGTCTTCCTCGCGCTTGCCTGCGCCAGAAACACGGTCACGGCGACGTGCCGCGGCGGCTGACGCCGCGGATTGGTACCGGACGCCGGGTCCCAGTAGTACGTCAGGTGCGTGTGCACATCGATCATACCTGGCATACCGGTGTAGCGGCTAAGATCGATGATTTCCGCTCCCGCCGGAATGGGTGCGTTCGCGGCGACACTTTGAATCTTGTCGTTTTCGACGATGATGACGGCGTTCGCGATTGTGCTGTGTCCGTCCCACAGCTTTCCAAACTTGATGGCCTTAGTTGCCGCTTCGGCGTTCGCGCCGAAGGCAAGCAAAGTTGCGAGGACGGCTAATCCCAGTCGAAACATGGCGATCCTTTGGCTCGCAAAGCGCCACAAAAGTATCACAACCGCGCCGGATTTGGCTATGATGTCTGCCGACTTCGCGGTCTTCACTACGATTACCAATTGCACTGGATTGCCATGTGAAGAATCCTTCGTTTCACTTGCGGTTTTATTTTTGCGCAGCACAACTACGCGGTGGAGGCGAGGCGCCTCGCGTACAAAGCCGGCCGAATTCAGCGCAAGCTCTACGCTACGGCGTCGTCCCCGGTTGAAGGCAAAATTTAAGGGCCTGTAACCCTTACCGGACGCGCGAAGCGCGTTGGCCTCTCCCAGAGGGAGAGGCAAATACTGCCACCTGCCGTTACGATGCGAACAAAGCCGATGGTCGGGCCGCCAAAGAGCCGGCCGACAAGGTACAACGTGCTGCGAAGGCCGGCGGCGATGACAGCGTTCTCGAGTTTCAAGCCTTTACTAAGGTAGATGTCTGCTGCGTAGATCGGCAGCCACGTCGGCAGGACTCGCAATGCAATGATCGATCCCGAGTACACGAAAGTGAAACACCAGAGCTGTGCGGTTTTGAGGAGTGACTAATCGAAAGGTTTGCGTTCGATGGCCGGCTGGCCGGGCGGCGCTGATCGATGAAGCGTGACGCACGCGATCGCGATCAGAGCAATGACCGCCGCCACGATCTCTGTCGATTGCCGCCAGCCCGGTGCCACCATGTACCGCGAGATAGCGCATGGCCCGCGACGTCCTCAATTACGCCACCGGTCGGGAAGCGATACGAAAGAACGAAAAGGGCCAGATAACGCCGAGGGTTGCTTTCTGCGTGCTTACGGCGCCAGTCCTACGCGCTGCAACAGTTCCTGAAACCGCGAGTCTGCACGCAGACCGTCGAATTTCGGATCGACTTTCAACCACAGCGCCAGCCAGCCGCTACGATCTTCATAAGCCTTTTCGAGCCAAGCCATCGCCTCGTCCTTCTCCTCCAGTCCAGCATAGATCGTGGCGACATCGTAGGGCGAGACATACCTATGTTTGGCGCTCTGCAAATCTTCTATCAGCTTTTGTGCTTGTGCGCGCTGACCCCACAAAGCGTATGTGTGTCCCAGCGAGGCCAAAACTTGTGGGTTGTCATTTACCCGGTCCGCCTGATTCAATTCGGCCAGAGCTTCAGCAAACTTTCCTTGTTGTTCATATGCCCAGCCGAGCAGCAAGTGCGCCCAGTACGACTTCGGGTCCACGCCAATCGACCGCCGGTATTGTTCAACGGCCTGCTCATACTGCCGCGCGAAGTAAAAAGACAGCCCCAGGCTCCACAGATTGTAGCCGTCGAGTGAGTCGGCTTCCGCTACCCGTTTCATTTCCGCCTGTGCATCAGCAAACCGGCCCACGGAGATCAAGTACCAACCATGGAGTTGATGCGCTGGATTGTATTCCGGGTCGAGTTGGATGGCGCGCTTGAATTCCCGTTCGGCGCCCGCCCAGTCCCACTCATACTGCAGCTTAATCAAACCCAGACCAACGCGCGCCGGGACAAACGCCTCATCGCGCTGCAAGGCGTTCGCATTTGCCGCCTTCGCTTTGGGCATCGCTTCACGTGGGGAAACATAGAAGTCTGAAAGGAACAACCAAGCGGTAGCCAGTCCGTCGTGAGCGGAGGCCGAGTCCGGGGCCAGAGCGACGGCGCGCTGGTAGTAGGCGAGTCCTTTCCTGACCTCATCTTCGGTCCATCGGCTGATATAGAAATTGCCCTTGAACTCAAGCCGCTCAACTTCGGTGCTCTCCTGCCGGGAGCGCTGGTAAAGTACAGCGCTGATAAGCGTCAACACCACAAATGCGCAGGCGATGATGATGACTGCGGGACGCTGGGCCAGACGCAAAAACGGGGCGGCTTGATTGGGCTGCGGTGGCGCAGGCAACTGGACGGCAACGCCAGGCGGAGACGCCACGGGCACCACGAGCGGGACGCTCTCGCCGTTCAAGCGTTTTACCTCGGCGCGGAAGCGATAGCCGCGTTTCGGCACCGTCTCAATGAACTTCTGTCCGTGCTCGCCCTCGCCAAGCGCCTTGCGCAACCGCGAGATGTTGTCCGCCAAGTTGTTCTCTTCCACAATCGTGTCGGGCCAGACCGTCTTCAGCAAAGTTTCCTTTTCGAGCAGATGTCCGGGCTGTTCCACGAGCGCTAGCAATACATCAAAGGCCTTCGACGTAAGCGGCACAGCTTCGCCCTCGCGTAACAACAAGCGTTCGACCGCATCCAGCCGGAAAGCACCAAATTCGTATAAATGCATGAACTTCTTATCCAAATCCGTTCCGAGAAATCTCCGAGAACTTTCCTAGAGAGAAACTAGCGGCTCCAGAGTACTTCTCACGCCCGTAGCGCCTATCGTGCACTGTGAAATGAGCCATTCAAAACAATGTCAGGAGGCCGGCTGATTGTACGGCAAGCAGCGGTTCGCGGCAAAATGCGAACACCCGACTGAAACAATAAATGATGGGCCGGCTCGTTGTAGTGACGGCTGGCAGCAGCCGAGCAACCTGAAACAGGCTGCGTAACGCTTTTTCGGAGGAGCTTTGAGATGAACATCGAGCAACTACGATCCGCATTACTGTACTGCACGATCATGAACTTCGCGCTGCTGTGGCTGTGGGGAATGCTGTACATCCTGCCACACGAGTGGTTGTACCGCTGGTCGGGACGAGTCTTCCGGTTTTCTGCCGAACGGTTCGACGCCATCAATTTCGCCGGAATTGTGCTTTATAAGGTCGGCGTCCTGCTCTTCAACCTGATTCCGTATCTGGCCTTGTACCTGGTGAAATGAAACATTCCCCCTTGTCCGATCAAATGCAGCCCGTCGCTGACCGTGTTGTGATGCTGGACGCGGTGCGGGGCGCGGCCTTGCTCGGCGTGTTGCTGGTCAACCTGTTGGCCTGTGGTCCGCAAATATAGAATACGGGCTTCCTCATGCCGCGATCTTCTCCAATTTGTATTCGTGGTGAAGCCCGCCCAGTACGAGAATTGCCGACACGCGATGGTCATCCGGAATGTGATGTCGCTTTGTCTGGAGTGTGACGTTGGGAAATGATGGCACTGGTATTCCTGGTCCCAAACTCGAATGAGGACGGCCTCCATTGAAATGGGCGACCCAAGGTTTGAGGATTATTCGGATGTGACTTTCATTCAGAGGAATCATGAAATCCAAACATTCCCGTCTTGCGCTTCCAACCAGGCGTTCACAAAAAGCATTCGCTTGGGGCGACCTGTAGGGTGTCCTTAATACTCTCAAACCCAACGATTGAAGCGACGAATCCAGCTCTCTAGAATAGATGCTGTCGCGATCATGAATGATGAACTTGTACGGCTCTTCTCCCGTGACACATTCCCGAAACTGCTGCACGTCCATTCCGCCGTAGGATGACGCGTCGTGTTGAAATGCAGAATCCTGCGGCTGCCGACTTCCACGATGATGAACACATAGACAAGCCGGAACGTTGCGGTGACGACGATGAAGAAGTCACACGCGATGATTGCTTTCGCATGATTCCGCACGAACGTCATCCAACGTTGGGAAGTCATTCCAGGATGCTTCGGTTCAGTCGGCATATAGCGCCGGACCGTTCGCAGAGAAATCTGAATGCCGATCTTTAACAACAGCTCGTCGGCGATCCGTTCCTCGCCCCATGTCGGATTGTTCTCCGCCATTTCGCCGATCAGCTTTCGAACCTCGACGGGCACGCGCGGACGACCGGCGGGTCTGGACTTCCATTTCCAGAACAACCGAAATCCTTTCCGATGCCAACGGATCAGCGTATCGGGTTTCACTACGGTGAGCGCGTTGCGCCATTCGAAGAATCGTGAGAGTTGGGCCAGGGTGAAACGAACGGCGTCTGTGGCTCGGTGCGGTCTCTTCTTTCGCTCTACATATAGTGCGAGCTGCTTGCGCAGAAACAGATTCTCAGCCGCGACGGACTGAGGTGTTCGGAGGCTCAGTCGGAAGAACGTCAACAGGTCAAAGAAGACATCAACGGTGGTTCTCAACAATTTCCAAAGGCCATCAAGACTGGGCATGGGAATAGGATCGCACGATCGGCAAAGTCGTCGTATGGTCCAAAAACTCGAATGGTTGGTCCGGTTTCGCCGAGCCGACGAAATCTTTATTAAGGTTCGTGGCCAGCTAATGTACCTGTATCGCGCCGTGGATGGGCAAGGTAGCACCGTCGAGTTCTATCTCAGTCGAACGCGCGGCATTGCCGCCGCGAAAGCATTTTTCCGCAATGCGCTGAAGCATCACCCGCATCCGCACAGCATCACGTTGGACGGACGCCAGCCCAGTCATTCCCCGTTGCGGCGTATGGGGATGAACGGCGAGCTCAACTTCCGCGGTCCGAATCCAGTGAAGATTCGTTGCTGCCAGTACTTAAATAACATCGTCAAGACCACAGACGGGTGAAGTTCCGCTTGCAAGCGATGCTCGGCTTGAAGAGCTTCTATAACGCGCGAAGAGTGATCGTCGGCATAGAGCTGGTGCATAAGATTCGCAAGCACCAGTTTGCGATTCCGGCACGCTTCGGGTCGAGTCCAGCGGCGATCTGGCGCCGTGTACTAGCAGCTTAGTTCCCAGCAGCATCGATTCACTGACTGCAAGTTCACCTCTACTTTCCTATCTGCACCAAAACCCGACCGCGGATATGTGGTGCGAAAGAAAACCTAGCTGTAGGCGCCGGGCTTCAGCCGACGCGTACACCATATTCAGCAGGTTGGTATTTTTGAGGTAAAGCCAAAGCTGACCTGCATATACTAAGGTCACCTTTCCGGCTGCACATCAGGAGGCGACATGCCAACAAGCCCGCAAGCAGACGCGCGTTTCGAGGAGCAGGTACGCTCGGCACCCTTTATTTTCAGTGGTCAGATCGTCAAACCGGGGGCGAGCACAGTTGCAACGCTTCCGCCGAACGACCGCCTTGCGATCGTCAAAATCGACACGGTATTCCGCGCGCCCGCCGTTCTGGGGTCGCTGACGGGAAAGCGGATCACTGTTCAGATCGCCGCAGGAAAACCAATGAAGACGGGAGCCAAGGCCCTGTTCTACGCGACGAGCTGGCTTTACGGAGATGGCATTGCCGTTGTCGAAGTAGCGCGCGCGGATGTTCCGAAAGACAAGAAGGACATGCTCGCCAGGGTGGCGCAGGCCGAAATCCGACTCGAAGACAACAAGCTGACGGACAGGCTTTCGCGCGCGGATCTTGTCGTCTCGGGCATCGTAGCCGATACGCGTCCTGTCGATAGAGAACGACCCGAGCCCCGCTCCGAGCACGATCCGGTGTGGTGGCAAGCGGATATTGCCGTCGATCGGATGGAAAAAGGGAAAGTGCAGTCGGTTATCGTACTGGCGTACTTTCCCGCGAGTCTCGATGAATACTGGCTGGATGTGCCGAAGCTTCAGCCGCGACAGCGCGGCGTCTTTATCCTTCACCGCGGCGCCGACGACAAGCGCACAATCCTGCAACCTCCGGGACCCGCGCTCCTGCACCCGCTCGATTTTCAGCCTGCCGTCCAGTTGGATCGGGTTCGCGCATTGCTCAAGCTCGCCTCCATATAGGAGAAAAACTCATGCCGGTCACCGTCATCAACATGATTCCGAATTCGCTGAGTGGCGAAACCCAGCGTGATAGTGAACCCAACGTGTCCGTCAACCCTGCGAACCCGCAGCAGATTGCGGCATCGGCGTTCACTCCCGATCCTGCAAACTCCGGCAATGCGCCAATCTTTGTGTCCACCGACGGAGGCAATACATGGGTGCTGAACGTGAAGCTGCCGGGCGGCAACAAGACGGGAGATACATCACTCCGGTTTGCGACGACTTCCGGTGTTCTGTACGCAGGCATTCTCCGTTCGGATACTGCTTTCCAGCTCAACATTCTCCGGGATCCGAACTTCACAGGTGCTGGTCTGATGACGACGCTAGTCAACCGCGCGAATGACGATCAGCCATGGGTGGAAGCGGTGACCGGACTCGGCGGGACAGGACGAGGCAACGATCATCTTTACGTGAGCAGCAATGACATTTCGCAGCGTACGACGACCGGTTTCACGGCAACCGTCGAGCAGTCGCTAGATGCTGCCACCGCTCCCCCTCCAGCCGGCATTGCCGCGGCGCGGTTGGAAGTGCGGCCAACGGCAAACTTGGGCGGCGCCAGCGGAAGCCAGGACGGTCCGTCGGTTCGTACCGCCGTTCATCACGACGGGACTGTTTACGGCGCGTATCTCGGATGGCGCACGTTTGCAACGCCGAACGTTACCGATGTCGTGGTCGTCCGTGATAACGACTTCGGCGCCGGCGCCACGCCATACGCCGATCCTCAAGACGGCGGCGATGGCTTGGCCGGCGTGCGAGTCGTCATCGGAGTTCAATCGGCGCCACTCAACACCACGCTGGGCACACAACGTATCGGATCGCATATCGCCGTGGCAGTCGATCCGCGAGACAGCCAGACGGTCTACCTCGCATGGGCAGATGGTGCAACGGCGGCGGCTTACACGGTGCACCTACGGCGCTCAACCGATGGCGGCCAGAACTGGACGGGAGATCTTCGCACGATCGCATCCGCGACGAACCCGTGCGTCGCGATCAACGTGCACGGCAAGGTAGGATTCATGTACCAGCAGCTCGGTAATCCCGGAACCGGCAACCGCTGGCGGACGCATCTCGAGATCTCATCGGATGGGTTCGCCACGGCACCGACCGATTTCTTGCTGGCTGACGTGCCCGATGCGAACGGAACCTACGCAGGGACCAATCCCATCGGCGACTACGCCAATCTCATCGCGCTCGGGAAGAATGTTGTCGGCGTGTTTTCGGCGAACAATACCCCGAATAACGCCAACTTTCCGAATGGTGTCACGTACCAGCGCAACGCGAACTTCGGCACCAACACTCTGCTTGCCAACGACAACGTCACACCAGTGACGGCATCGATCGATCCGTTTTTCGTCCGCTACATCGATGTCGCTGCAGGTGACGACTTTTACGTTCGAGACTGGACCGACAGTGCCGTCAGCGGCGACACTGGTCTTGAGCCGTCGACGCATCCCGTGTTTTACGCGACCAGTGACGTATGGAATCGGCGTGGCACGCTTCCGGGTCCCTTCCCCAACGATCAACCCTCGAATGAGGATGCAGGTAACGGCGCCGGCAACCTCGGCGACAACTGGGCATTTGCGCGCATCCGCAAGAATGCCCCGGGGACCGGCACCAAGGATGTGACCGCGCACTTTCTGGTCTCGAAGCTGGGCACGGGCAGCAACTACGTCGACGACAACATTATTGGCTCGGGCGTCACTTTCGGTGCGCCCGATCCCACAGTAACGTTCAACGCTGCCGATCTCGGACCCATCATCACTCCAGCATTGCCCTGGCACCTCGATGCGGTGGTCTCGACGCATCTCTGCCTCGCCGTTGAAATATCCGCACCCGGGGATCCTTTCGTCGCGCCCAGCCTGCTCGGGCGAGCGCCGGGGTGGCCTACGACGGACCTCGCGGTAATCAATGACAACAACAAAGCTCAGCGCAATATGGGTCTGTCGACCACGTCTAATCGTGGCGCCGGCCTCACCGACGATTTTTACGCCATCGTGCACAACGCCGCGACATTCCGCCGAGACGTCGTGATACGCCTCAATGCAACGCCTGAAGTTCTGCGGCGTCTGCCTGGCGCGCAGATCGTGCTCGTCGGAGGCGAGAAGACACGCTTTAAACCAGGAACTGAGGTCGTGCTTCCCGCGATGGACCCCGGCGAGAACCGCTGGATCGGCCTGTCGTTGACTCCGCCTAAAGGGAAGACCGGCGAAGTGCTGTTTGTTACTTTCGATGAAATGGTTGGCGGCGTGGCTGTGAATGGATTCGGTCTCGGTGTGCGCATCGCCACAGATGCCGAGGTTGTGCGGGCGAAGCTGAAACTGCATTGTTCGGTCTTCACGCGCCTCGCGGCTGGGTTCGACGTCCACGATGCCGAGGAACAGGCCAAACTGGCGGAAAAACTCGCGGCGGCAAAGACGCTCGATACTAAGCTGTACGTCGACTTCTTGCGCTCGCAAAGCGCCGCCATCACACGCATCATCGCCACGTTTATGAAGGGACGCAAAGATGTGTTTAGGATCAGTGATGCGTTGAAAGTGCTCTCTCGCGCCGCGCTCGGAAAAAAGTGGGAAGACGCCGCTGCGGCGCATGCCAGCTTTCTCAATCGACTCGATTCTTTCCTCACCTCGCTACAACTGGAGCGCGGCGATCCGGCTGACATTCTTCAGAATGTTTTATGGCAGCAGGATTTGTACCGGCGGCTGCCGTCGCTCCGCAAACTGGAGTGCGCGAAAGAGATAGCGGAGCGGTCGCGTGCTTTCGTTCAAGCATTCGGCGGGCGAGAGGGGGGGACGCATGGCTATCAGCGACACATCGAAGGTCTGCTGCACTGCTTCCAAGATACGGCCAAGGCATTGCCCAACCTCGGCCTCGAGAAACGCATCGAAGAAATCACCCGTCAGATCGGCGATCAGACATCACTCCAAAAAGCCCATCGGCAGTATCTGCTCGTGCTCGAGGCACTGCGGACACGAGCACAGAAAGGGAGCCGCGGCCGGAAGGTCCGGTAAGGTCAACTCAGTCCGCGGGTATCGCGAATTCGAATCAAGACCGGGGGCCGAGCATAGCTTCTCGCTTGGCCTTAAACTCCATTCCCGGTTTCCATTCCGGCCACTTCTCACCTTGCGCCACGCGATGGTGGTTACCCTGTGAACGTCTACCGGACAGTTACCATTGATCCCATTCTTCACACGAACCGCAATTCCACGACAAAGTCTGAGTTGCAACTCACGCGCAAAATGGGCAAACGTGATTAAGCTTGAATGGATGTAAGTCGCGGGCTCAAGCCCGCGAGTACATCTTGACTGCAGATGTAGCGCAAAATAAATTTCTGAATCACCTATGAGTAAGCATGACACGGTTCTTAAGAATTTGCGGGTCTTGACGGCACGCCGGACGTTGAAATCCGCAGCTACGGGATGGCGCGTCACAAAACTTGGCGACTTGTCTCAGGGCGGGAAGTGGCAAACCTCCGAACTATGCGGTACCAGATTCCAGATCGGCGCCTGGATTAGCCATTCTCAGACGGAAAGCCGCATCGTGGTCGGAGGCACCTGCCTCGACACGATCCTTAGTCAGGCCTTCTCGGACGCACGTGAAATCCGGACCCGGCGGCGCGGTTTCTTGGTTCGACTGAAAAGGCACTACAAGGGCGTCGTGGATCCGCGAGCCAGGCTAAACTGGCTAAAGGACAATGCGCCTCCGCGTCTAGCATCCGCAATAGCGTTTATACTGCGCCTCAGAACGCCGAGAACGCGCACCGACCTCGAAAAGCTCATTCGATTTCACGATCGTCACCGGCGGTTTCCACGTCAGTCCTTGTTTCCCGATTGGAGAAAGCTATCCGATTTGGTGCAAATTCCTGACTACATTACGCTACAACAATACGACGAAATCCAGAGGAAGATCTCTGAGCTGCAACCTGGCGTCACCGCGCAGCTTGAGCTCGATCGGTATCGAACACCATTGATGAATGGTTGTCTCAGAGCGACAAGCGAACTAGGGAGACATGCGCCCGACTCACCCCGGATGGCAAACGGGCAGTCGTCGCTCTTGTAATCTTGACAGAAAATAAAGATCCAGCGCCTGGGTTACTGTGTCCTGCCACCTTCGAACAGCTATGGCCGAACCTGCAACTGCCTCTTCAAAAGGATACCTTCATTTGGAACAATAGCCTCGGGATGGGCATGACTGATGTGGAGCAGAACGAGTGGAAGTATAAGAGCTACGTCTGGCTATAGGACACTGCGCGTTGGTCCAAAATTCAATTCGATCTGCGCTACTGGCGGGCCGTAGAACCGCCGGTTCTGGTGCAAATAGGTTTTAAGGGCGCTTTTTTGCCATCCGAGTTTTGTGATCACCCCTGTGTTTATGCGGGTTTAGCATCTGTCGAACCTCGACCAAACCACTCACAAAAGCTATTTGCACCAGAACCGCTTTGGGAGGTGGGTGGCAATAGCGGACCTGCTCAGTATCAGGAGGAGTTTCAAACATGAACTTGAAACTGGAAAACAAACTGGCACTCGTTATGATGCCCGTCTTCTGACATAGCCCGGCGGTTCTGTGCCGCTCGAGCCTTCTGAAAGCGGCTCAATCGCTTTTAGAATTACATCAAGCAGACTGATCACTCCTACTACTCTTCTGCTACCATCCATACTCACCACCGGCAGCAGATGGGAGTGACGGGCTCCGCACCGGCCTTTCCGTCCTTCAACCCTGTGTCTCCTCAACCTCGTCAGAGGTATCGCAGAGAATCCGGATTGTCACGACAACTGCCGGAATCAGATAAATAAACGTCACACAAACCCACATTAAGGCCCCGGCAGTTTCCTGGTCTCGCAGAGGTGGGATGTCGAGTTGAGATCC
>Ga0137397_10002590_pt1 | contig 12542 bp, 10 predicted proteins | sample czorhiz116metaG_FD_106658 | JGI IMG/M metagenome (GOLD analysis project Ga0137397, IMG submission 106658) | Vadose zone soil microbial communities from Angelo Coast Range Reserve, California, USA - czorhiz1.16 metaG | ecosystem: Environmental > Terrestrial > Soil > Vadose zone | place: USA... | reverse complement strand
CCTGGACGATGCGCTGGATCTGGTGGAGCATCTCCTCGCGCTTCTTGCGGTCCATCTCCTGGAGCTGGGCCTGGAAGAGCGTCTCGATCTCGGGGATGGAGCCATAGGAGAGCACGCCCTTGGCGGTCGCGAAGGCCTCGAGCCGAGTCGAGGCGTTGCCCGCGTTCCCGGTCGCGCCCACGAAGAGGTTCTTGACCTTCTTGTCCCGCCAGGCCGTGAGCAGGGCCGCGCGCTCCATGGTGCGCACCCGGGTGCGGATGCCGGCCGCGCCGAGGTAGCTCGCGATCGCCTCGCCCATCGTGTTGTAGGGCGGGAAAGGCGTGAGGTCGCCCGCGTCGAGGCCGTTGGGGAAGCCGGCCTCGGCGAGCAGCGCCTTCGCGCGCTTCGGGTCGTAGGGATCGGGCGCGATCGGTAGCGCGAACTCCTGGTGGCGCGGCACGATGTTGCCGGTGGGCCCGGAGAAGCCGAGCGACTCCGCCTCGTTGATGGCCTGCCGGTCGATCGCGAGGCTGGCCGCGAGCCGGACGCGCCGGTCCGCCCACGGCGACCCGGCCACCCACTGCTCGGGGAACATCAGGAAGAGCACCCCGTTGGTGCGCATCGCAGTGAGGGTGAGCCCGGGCGTGCGCCGCACGTCCTCCGCGATCGGCCCGTTCAGGAAGTAGGCGATGTCGACCTCGCCGCGCTTGAGCGCCGCCGCGCGGGTGGACTCCTCCGGGATGCTGCGGATGACGAGCCGCTTCACGCTCGGAACCTTTCGCCAGTAGCCGTCGAACGCTTCGAGGGTCAGCTCGATGCCGGGCTGGAAGCTCACGAACCGGTATGGCCCGGCTCCGATCGGCGCCCGGCGGAAGCCGTCCTCACCCACCTTCTCGAGGTACTTCTTCGGCACGATCCAGGCGGCGCCGGACGCGCTCGTGCCGTAGAACGTCATGAAGTCGGGCCACGGATCTTTCAGGTGGAACCGCACGCGGCCCGGATCCACTACCTGCACGTCGCGCACGCGGTCCTTGAGGATCGGCGCGGCCGCGCCGCGGTAGCGCTCGAAGGAGAACTTCACGTCCTCGGCGGTGACCGGGTCGCCGTTGTGGAAGCGCGCCCCCTTGCGGAGCACGAACTCCCAGGTCCGCCCGTCCTTCGACATCGACCACGACTCGGCCAGGCTCGGGGTGTTCAGGGCGGCGGGCATCGGCTTCACCAGGGCGTCGTGGAGCGCGTACAGGATCATGAAGGGGGTGATCTCGGCGTCGGTCTCCGCCGGGTCGAGCCATCGCGTCGCCAGCGTGATGTGGGCCGCGGTGGTGACGGTGCCCGCGGGCTGGGCACCGGAGGACGCCGGGCCGAGCAGCGCGAGCGCCATGAGTGAGACGAACGGGACGAGCGGTCGGAGCGCACGGGTCATGGGCGCCTCCCGGCATGAGACTACCACGGGCGCCTTCTGGTAGACTCGCGCTCGGAGGTTTGGACATGACCCGGTTCCTGCGATCACTGACGATCCTCGGCGGCTTCGTCCTCACACTCGCTCTCGCCGCCCTGGGGCCGGCCGCGGCCCAGGAGCAGCCCCGCCCGGGAGGCGAGCTGATCTTCGTGGTGGCCGCCGAGCCGCCCAGCTTCGACGGCCATCGCGAGGAGACCTTCGCGATGCTCCATCCGACCGGCCCGCACTACAGCACGCTGATGCGGGTGGACCCGACCGATCGCACCGGGACGAAGTTCATCGGCGACATCGCCGAGTCCTGGACGATCTCCCCGGACAAGCGCACCTACACCTTCAAGATCCGCCGCGGGGTGAAGTTTCACGACGGCGCCCTGCTCACCTCCGCCGACGTGAAGGCCTCCTACGACCACATCATCTTCCCGCCCGCCGGCGTGGTCTCCAGCCGGCAGGCCGCCTACCGTGGCGTCGAATCGGTGGAGGCCCCGAACGCGGACACGGTGGTGTTCCGGCTGAAGGCGCCCGAGGCCTCGTTCATGGCCAACGTCTCCTCGCCGTGGAACTACATCTATCGGGCCGAGATCCTGGCCAAGGACCCGCGCTGGTACGAGAAGAACATCAACGGGACCGGACCCTACAAGTTCGTGGAGTACGTGCGGGGCTCGAACTGGGTCGGCAAGAAGAACCCGGACTACTGGGACAAGGGCAAGCCCTACCTCGACGGCTACCGCGCCATCTTCATCCAGGACGCGAGCGCGCAGGTGGCGGCCATCCGCGGCGAGCGGGCCATGATCCAGTTCCGCGGCTTCACGCCCGCGCAGCGGGACGGTCTGGTCCAGGCCCTCGGCAACAGGATCACGGTGCAGGAGAGCCCCTGGAACTGCTCGATCCAGGTGGCGATGAATCAGGAGAAGAAGCCCTTCGGCGACAAGCGGGTGCGCCGCGCCCTCTCGCTCGCGCTGGACCGCTACGCGGGCTCGAAGGCCCTGTCGAGGATCGCCATCGTAAAGGACGTCGCGGGGATCCAGGTGCCGGGGACGCCGTGGGCCACACCGCCCGAGGAGCTCTCCAAACTGGCCGGCTACAGCACCGACATCAACGCCTCCCGCGCCGAGGCGCGGCGCCTCCTGAAGGAAGCGGGTGCGGAGGGCCTCTCGTTCACCCTGACCAACCGCGGGGTCCCGCAGCCCTACGAGCCGGTGGGCATCTGGCTCATCGACCAGTGGCGGCAGGTCGGCCTGAACGTCAAGCAGGTGACCCTCGAGTCCGCCGCGTGGCTGCAGGCTCAGAAGAACGGCGACTTCGAGGTGTCCACCAACGCCCCGTGCAACTCCATCGTCGAGCCCGACATGGATCTGCACTGGTTCCTGACCACGTCACCGGTCAACTTCAGCCGCCACAAGGACACGGCGATGGACGACCTCTACCAGCGCCAGTCGCGCTCCACCGACCCGGACGAGCGCAAGAAGATCCTGCGCGCCTTCGAGAAGCGCCTCTACGACGAGGAAGTGCACTACATCATGACCTTCCAGTGGAACCGGATCGTGCCCTACAACTCCCGGGTGCGCGGCTGGACCATCACCCCGAGCCACTTCCTGAACTGCCAGCTCGATACGGTGTGGCTGGCGCCGGAGTAGTGAGGCGGGCGCGCTAGGCTCGCAACCCGCCGCTTCGCGGAATTTCCGCTTGACGGCGTTCGCCGATCGCGGCGGGTACGCGCTCTCGATCCTCGGCAGGTACCCACCCACGTGGGAGCCTCGGCCGGCTGCCGCGAGATAAGGTGCGCTCGCATCAAAAACCATTCCTCGTAGCCTGATCGCTCTTCCTCGGCGCTTCCCGTGAGCGCGAAAACCAAGGTGTAGAGTCGCTCCAGCAGAAGGAGGGCTCTATGCTGCTCGCCACTCAGCACCCCACCGTGGAGCTGGACCGGCTCGGCGACCAGATCGCCGAGCTGTCCGCGCACCTCGACGCCGCCACCGCCCGCCTGCTCGGCTTGATCCGCGAGTTCGACGCACGGGGAGGATGGAACACCGGCTTCCGCTCCTGCGCCGCCTGGCTGAGCTGGCGCGTGGGGCTCGACATCGGCGCGGCCCGTGAGCGAGTCCGGGTCGCGCGCGCCCTCGCGACGCTGCCGCTCTTCGCTCACGCCCTTGGCAGTGGGGAGCTGTCGTACGCGAAGGTCCGCGCCCTGACGCGCGTAGCCACCCCGGAGACCGAGGCCCGGCTGCTGGCGGTGGGGCGCGCGGGCACGGCCGCCCACGTCGAGCGCATCGTGCGGGGATGGCGGCGGGTGGACCGTCAGGCGGAGGCGCGAGAGGCTGCGCGCCGGCACGCGGGTCGGGCACTCCACGTGTACCAGGACGAGGACGGCATGGTGATGGTCAGGGGGCGCCTCGAGCCCGAAGTGGGCGAGCTGCTCGTGCAGGCGCTCGCCGCCGCGCGCGAGACCTTGTACCAGCGGGCCAGGGCCGCGGAGCGGACGCGGCCGGCCGACCCGTCCGGCGACCTGTCGACGATGGCCCAGCGGCAGGCGGACGCGCTCGGCCTGCTCGCGGAGACGGCGCTGCACCGGGGACTCGATCCCGGCGCTCCCGGAGATCGCTACCAGGTGGTGGTGCACGTCGATGCCGCCGTGCTGGCGGATCCGGAGCAACCCGGCCAATCCGTGCTCGAAGAGGGGAGCCACGTTTCCGCGGAAACGTCGCAGCGCCTGGCGTGCGACGCGAGCCGGGTGGTGATGCGCCACGACGAGGCGGGCCGCGTACTGGAAGTCGGGGCGCGGACCCGGACGATTCCTCCCACCTTGCGACGGGCGCTCCACCATCGGGACCACGGCTGTCGCTTCCCGGGCTGCACCGTCCGCTTCGGGCAAGGCCATCATTTGCGCCACTGGGCCCAGGGAGGACCGACCACGCTCTCGAACCTCGCGCTTCTCTGTCGTCGGCACCATCGCGCGGTGCACGAAGAGGGTTATCGGGTCACGCGCGAGCCCGATGGGGCGCTCCTGTTCCGGCGGCCGGACGGCCGGGCGTTGCCCGACCTGCCGGTGCCTGACGTGGTGCCCGGAGATCCGGTCGGCACTTTCCGCGCGTCTCATGAAGAGCTGGGCATTCGCATCGGCCCTCGGACGGCGTGCCCTGGCTGGCTCGGGGAGCGCCTGGATGTGGGATGGGCGATCGACGTCCTGCATCCCCGGGCGCTGCCCGTCTCGCGCGTTTCCGCGGGAACGTCTTAGCGAGGGCCGGTCGGGGAAGGGGAGAGGCGCCCGGCGCACATATTGGCTCGCACCGGTCTACTTATATCCTAGCAATCTACAGCCACATGACTTACGGTCGGAGCGGTGAGGCTGGCCTACTAGGATTCTTACAGAGCTGGCTTAGGGGGATCTCTTATGGACGTAAAGGACTTCACGACCTTTCCCGCCCTGATTCGGGGCCTGGCTGCCAGACACCACGAGACGCACCTCTATCCGATGGCTGCCCGCATCGGGGTCTCGAGCGGCACTGTCCAGCAGTGGGAGAACGGGATGATCAAGGCGCCGACGATCCCAGCGCTGCGCTTGCTGGCGGATGCCTACGAGCTCGACCTGGGCGATCTGATCAACCTGGTGTCGAGGCCCAAGAGTCGGCCGCCTGGCGGCCGGCGGTAGGGGCAGCCGACTCCCGCCGGTTCACTCGGCCAGCGCCGGGGGACCAGCCCTGGGTCACCGCGGGCGCGGTGTGGTGCTGAGTGAGCCGGCCGGCCTCGCGCACCTTCGTTTCCACGCGCGCACGGCGTGCCCTTCCTGGCGCGGGGAGCGTCTCGATGTCGGCTGGGCTCTGAACGTGCTGCACCCGGCCCCGTTCCCGCGGGAACGCGGAGACAGCGGAAGCGCTGCCTAGCGCGCCACCCCGAACGCGGCGGCCTTCCACCGCGGGTCTTCCGAGGCGTCCAGGCGGTCGCGAACGCGCCGCAGGACCTGGCCGGCCGCCGTCTCCCCCCAGAACCAGCGCGCGACGTCGTCGCCGGTGACACGCGGCTTCATGGCGAGACGCCCCTCGAAGTAGAGCGCCTTCCAGTCGTCCGCGCAGTAGCGGATGAAGTTGACGAGTGGCAGGTCGGCCGGGCGCTCCTCCACGTCGCTGTCCTCGCCGGCCGCGAAGGCCTGGAGAAAGCGCACCACGCCGCGGAAGCGTGTGGCGGGCACTCCAGAGAGACCGAAGGCGGTGCGGCCCCCGCTGCGCGTGAGCCACTGCTCGTGGTACTGGCGCATCTGCGCGGTCTCGAGCGCGGGGTCATCCGGGACCGCGGCGGCGGGCGCGATGCCCGAGGCCTGGGCCGGGGCGGGCGGCTCCACGCCGGGCTCGGCGTCGTCGGGGAAGTCGCGCAGCACGGGGCCGGCGGGCTCGGTCAGCAGGTCGAGGGCGGCCCGTAGCACGCGATGCTGAAGATCCGGATCGCTCGGGCGGCCCAGCGCGTGGCCGAAGGGGAACGGTACGAAGAGGGCGCGGGGCGGCTTGGTCTTCTCGGTGTGCTCGCGCACCATGCTGATGGAGGTGGTGGCGATGCCCTCGGCTTCGAGCGCGCGGGCCAGCACACCTCCGGTGTGCGTGCAGATGGGTCAGGTCGGCGTGATCAGGGCCACGTCGACGCCCTCGTCGCGGAGGCGGCGGCCGACCTCCGGCCCGGTCTCCTCCTGGATGCGCTTCAGGTCCCGCTGCGCGCCCATGAACGAGTAGTGATGAGGTCCCGTCCCGCCCAGCTCGCCTCGCGCGATCAGCTCGCGGAGCCGGTCCACCGGGAAGCAGATGTTGGGATCGCGCATCATCGGCACGCGATCGAAGCCGAGGCTGGTGTGGCTCTGGATCAGGTCGCGGGTCGGCGCGTCCGAAGGAATCACGCGGTAGGTCTGCTCACCCGGCCCGAACGGGCGGTCGCCGCGCCGGTGCAGGCCCGCGGTGGTGACGATGGCGAGGCGCGCGGCCGCCAGGGGAGTGACCAGGCGCGTGAACGGGGCGGTGTCGTTCACCTGGACCGGCAGCATCAGCAGGTTGTTGCGGTTGAGCTGCGGCAGCCGGTCCAGGCGCGGCATCAGCTCACGCGAGCGTCAGCACCGCCTTGCCTGGGTACTTGCGCGCGATCAGGTCCGCCGCTACCTGCGCGATGTCGGTCCACGGCCGCTCCACGCTGATGTGCGGGGCGAGCTGGCCCGCGGCGACCAGGTCGGCGAGACGGCGCAGGCCGATCGCGGCGGGCTCGTTGCCCAGCTCGGTGAAGACGTAGAACCCATAGAGCTGGGTGCGGCCGGTGGCGAAGAAGGTGCGGGTGTCGAAGGTCACCTCGGCGGCGGCGGAGACGCCGAGGGTCACGCACACGCCGCCCCGCTCGAGCGCGGCCAGCGCGGTGCCGAGCGTGCGGCCGCCGACCGACTCGATCACCAGGTCGTACTTCGGCGAGGCGGGGATGTCGTCGCCGACGGTGACCTCGTGGGCGCCGAGCTGGCGGACGGCCGCGGCCTGATCCGCGCGGCGCACCGCGGCGGTGACGTGGGCGCCGCCCAGGCGCGCGAGCTGCACCGCGAAGTCGCCGACGCCGCCGGTGGCGCCGGTCACCAGCACGCGCTTGCCGAGGATCATGCCGTTCTTGCCGAGAGCGTGGAGGGCGGTGAGGCCGGCGACCGGGAAGGTCGCGGCCTGGGAGAACGTCACCTTCTCAGGTAGCTCGGCGAGGGCGTTGGTCGGCACCGCCACGCGCTCGGCCCAGGCGCCCTCCGGGAGGAAGCCGACCACGCGCGCGCCGGCCTTGGGCCCGGAGCCGTCGGAGGCGGCGCGCTCCACCGTACCGGCCAGGTCCCAGCCTGGACGCCAGCCGGCGGCGGCCATCGTCGAGCGGCGGACCTCGCCGCGGTTGAGCGAGATGGCGCGGACGCGGATGATCGCTTCGCCGCGGTCGGGGGTGGGGGCGGGGACCGGGCGGAGGACGAGACGTCCCGGAGCCGCGGGGTCGACGACTACGGCCTGGTTGTCGCTCACTTGCATTCTCCCTAGATGACGCCGTCGCGCTTGAGCTGGTCGATGGCCTCGGGCTTGTAGCCGAGCAGGCGACTGTAGACCTCGGTGTTGTGCTCACCGAGCAGCGGCGAGCGCGTGACCTCGGTGGGCGAGTCGGAGAGGCGCACCGGGTTGCCGGGCATCGGGTAGGGGCCGCGGCGCGGGTGCTCGAGGTCGGTCACGAAGCGGCGCTTGCGCAGGTGCGGGTCGGACAGCACCTCGGTGGAGTCGAGCACCGCGCCGCAGGGGACGCCGGCGCCGGCCATGATCTCCATGACCTCGTGCTTGTTCCGCGTCTCCGTCCACGCCTCGATCATCGCGTCGACCTCGTCGACGATCTGCACGCGGTCGCGCCGGTCGTGGTAGCGCGGGTCGTCGCCCATCTCGGGCCGGCCCACGATCCGGGTGAGCGCCTTCCACATGTCCACGGTGGCGCAGTGGATGAAGACGTAGTCGTTGGGCCCGCCGGGGCTGCAGCGGTAGATGTTGGACGGCGCGGCGGCCGCAGAGCGGTTGCCCTGCCGCGGGGCCGGCTTGCCGGTGGCGTAGCTCTCGCGCAGGTGGATGCGGAGCAGGTTCACCACCGCCTCCTGCTGGGCGACCTCCACCTGCTGGCCCTTGCCGGTGGCCTGGCGCTGGATGATCGCGGCCAGGATGCCGATCGCGGTGTGCAGCCCGGCGCCGGTGTCGGCGAGCCCGCCGATGGCCTTGGTGGGCGGGCCATCCGGCGAGCCGGTCATGCTCATGGCGCCGGCCATGGCCTGCGCGATCCACTCGAAGCTCTTGTAGTCCGCGTAGGGCCCGCCGCCGCCGAAGCCCTTCACGGAGGCCGCGATCAGGCGCGGGTTCAGCCGCTGCAGCGTCTCCCATCCGAGCCCCAGGCGTTCCATCGCGCCGGGGCCCATGTTCTCGACTAGGACGTCAGCGGTCTTAATCATAGTCATGAACATGGAGCGGCCGCGCTCCGACTTGAGGTTGAGCGTGACGCCCTTCTTGCCCGAGTTCAGCAGCAGGAAGAACCACGCGTCCTCGCCGCGCTTGTCGGAGAGCGCGGTGCGGCCGGGCTCGCCAGTGGGCGGCTCGATCTTGATGACGTCCGCGCCGAGCCACGCCAGCATCTGGGTGGCGGACGGGCCGGCTTCGTACTGGGTGAGGTCGAGGACGCGGATCCCCGCAAGCGCCTGGGCCATGGTCGGGGCCTCCCTCCCGCTAGGTGGTGTAGGCGGAGAAGCGGACGGTCTGCGCCCGCGCCTTGGAATCGGTGATGACGTTGACCACCGCCGGCTTGCCCGAGGCGAACGCACGCTCGAGCGCGGGGCGGATGTCGTGCGGCTTCTCCACGTACTCGCCGTGCGCGCCCAGCTCTTGAGCCACCCGGTCGTAGCGCGTGTGGCCGAGGTTGCGCCCGGGCTTCGGCAGCGGCCGTGTCCACGGAGCGTCCGCGGTCCAGCCGCCGTTGTTGCTGATCACCACCACGACCGGGATCTTGTGGCGAACGGCGGTATCGATCTCCATCGCGTTGATGCCGTAGGAGCCGTCGCCGTGCAGCACCAGCACCTGGGCGTCGGGCTTGGCGACCTTCGCGCCCACCCCAAAGGGCAGGCCCACGCCCATCGTGCCGAACGCGCCCGAGTTCAGCCGGTGGCCGGCGACATAGGTGGGAATGGCCTGACGGCCGAAGTTCAGGATCTCCTGGCCGTCCACGACCAGGATGGAGTCGCGCCGCATGAAGTCGCGGATCTCCTTGCAGAGCCGCAGCGGGTGGATCGGCGTCTCCTCGCGGCTCATGGCCTTGTCCTGCTCGGCGCCCTTCTCCGCGTCGAGTGTCCGCAGCTTGCCGGTCCAGGCCGCGTAGCGCTTCGGGCTGATCTTGCCCTCGGCCTCCGCGCGGAGCTGGTCGAGGACCGCGCGCGCGTCGCCCGCGATGGGCACGTCGACCGAGCGGTTGTGGCCGAGCTGCGTCGGGTTGATGTCGACGTGGATCACCTTGAGGTCGGCCGAGAAACGCGGCGGGCGGCCGAACTGGATCACCCAGTTGAAGCGGGTGCCGACCGCCAGCACCACGTCGGCCTCGGTGAAGGCCTTGCTGCGCGCGTTCAGGAAGGCCAGCTCGTGATCCTCCGGGATCAGGCCGCGGGAGATCGGGGTCGTGTAGAACGGGATGCCGGTGGCCTCCACGAAAGCCCGGAGCGCGGCGGCGCCGTCGGACCACCAGACCCCGCTGCCCGCGATGATCACCGGGCGCTCCGCCTTCGCGAGCAGCGCGACGGCCTCGCGCACCGCGCCGGGATCGCCCAGGCTGCGCGGGGCCGGCTTCCAGGGGCCGGGGTAGTGGAGCTGCTCCTCCTCGATCTTCTCGCCCAGGATGTCGCCCGGCATGTCGATGTAGACCGGACCGGGCCGGCCGGAGGTCGCCTGGCGGAACGCGGTGTCCACGACGTCGGGGATGCGCTTGGCATCGTAGATGCGCTCCGTCCACTTGGTGATCGGCTTCATCAGGGCGACCTGGTCGATCTCCTGGAAGGCCTCCATGCCCAGGTAGACCCGCGGGCTCGAGCCGCCGATGGCGACCAGCGGGGCGCAGTCGGTGAAGGCGTTGGCCACCCCGGTGGCCAGGTTGATGGCCCCGGGACCGGAGCAGCCCATGGCCACCCCGGGCCGGCGCGTCACCCGCGTCCAGGCGTGGGCGGCCAGCGCGGCGGCCTGCTCGTGCCGCGTGTCGATCGCGCGGATGCCGAGCTTGATGCAGGCCGCCTCCGTTTCGAGCATGGGGCCGCCCATCAGGTAGAACATCGTGTCGACACCTTGAGACCTGAGGGCCTGCGCCAGGACTTCCGAGCCGGTGATCGTCGCCATGGCCTTGTCCTTTCCTCCGCGGTGAGGGGGTGCGGAGACTCTAGCAGATGTAGAATGGCCGCGGGAGGGGACACCACATGGCCGACGTTCAGTTCAACCCGATGGATCCGGCGTTCGTGGAGGATCCCTATCCGACCTACCACGTGCTCCGCAGCCAGGACCCGGTCCACCACAGCCCGCTCGGCTTCTGGGTGCTCACCCGCTACGCGGACGTGATCGCGATGCTGCGCGATCCCCGCCTGATCAAGGAGCCCATCGCCGCCTTCGTGGCCGCGCGCTTTGGGATGGCGGTGCCGTTCGGCCTCGGCCTCTCCATGCTCGACCGGGACCCGCCCGACCACACCCGGCTGCGCGGGCTGGTCAGCAAGGCGTTCACCCCGAAGGCGCTCGAGAGCCTGCGCCCGCGCATCCAGCAGATCGTGGACGAGCTCGTCGACCAGGTCGAGAGCCGGGGCGAGATGGACCTGGTGGAGGAGTTCGCCTACCCGCTCCCGGTCATCGTCATCTGCGAGATGCTCGGCGTTCCCGTCAAGGACCACGAGCGGTTCAAGCACTGGGGGCTCGACATCGCGCGCGGCCTCGACGCGATCATGCTGCCGCCCGACTCGGAGGTGGGCAAGCGGAGCATGATCGGCCGCAAGGCCCTCGCGGAGTACTTCCGCGAGCTGATCGCGGAGCGCCGCGCGGCCCCGCGGGGCGACATGCTCTCCGCGCTCATCGCGGCGGAGGAGGCGGGCGACAAGCTCGACGAGGACGAGCTGCTGGCCACCTGCATCCTGCTGCTGGTGGCCGGGCACGAGACCACCGTGAACCTGATCGGCAACGGGACCCTGGCGCTCCTGCGTCACCCGGATCAGCTGCGACGCCTGCGGGAAGACCCCGCGCTGATCGGGAGCGCGGTCGAGGAGCTGCTGCGCTACGACGGGCCGGTGCAGCGCACCGCGCGCATCCCGAGCGAGGACATCACGATCGGGACGCAGACCATTCCCAAGGGCGAGATGGTGATGCCCTTCCTGGGCGCGGCCAATCGCGACCCCGCCCAGTTCCCGGACCCGGACCGGCTCGACATCACCCGCGCCGACAACCGGCACATCGCCTTCGGCATGGGCATCCACTTCTGCCTGGGCGCCCCGCTCGCTCGCATGGAGGGCCAGATCGCGATCAACACCCTGCTGCGGCGGATGCCGAAGCTGGCCCTGGCGACCCAGCAGCCCGAGCATCGGAAGAGCCTCACGCTGCGGGGGCTCGTGTCGCTGCCGGTCGCGTTCTGACCGCGCTCAAGCTTGCCGAGCGCTCACGGCCGCCCGAGCGGCCAGCCCAGCCACTCGCAGACCCCGCGTCCCATCACCCACTCGAGATCTTCGCCCTCGAGCCAGGGCAGGTGCTCGGTGAACAGCGTGATGCACTCGTAGTAGGTGCAGGGCATGCGGGTGAGATCCGTGCCCCAGAAGACGCGGCGCGGCCCGAAGGCGTCGACGAGCTGGCGGATCGCCCCGTGCAGGTCGCGGAACGGATAGGGCTCGGCGGAGAGCGACGGCATCCCCGACGCCTTCACCGCGATGTTCGGGTGCCTGGCGAGCGCGCAGACCGCGGGCAGCTCCTCGAAGACCTTGGGGGTCTTGCCGCGCACGCTGATCCCCACGTGATCGATCACGAGCTTGAGGCCCGGATGCCGGCCCGCGATCCGGTCGAGGTGGTCGAGCGCGCCCGGCACCAACACCATCAGCGGGACGCCCGCCTTCTCGGCGGCCGGCCAGAGCCAGTCGGCGGTGCCGTCGGTGAGGAAGTGGCGGTAGTGCTCGTTGTGGAAGGTGAAGCGCATGCCGAGCATGCCCGGCCGCTTGCGCCAGTCGGCCACCAGCGCCCGGCTCGCCGGATCGCCGAGCGCGAGGCGGCCCATCACCGCGAAGCGGTCGGGAAAGGAGCGTGCGGCCTCGAGCGCCATGTCGTTGCGATCGCCCTCCCAGGAGGGCGGCACCAGGACCATGCGACGCACCTTGGCGAGGTCCATCTGGAAGAGCAGCGTCTCCTTCAGGATCGGGTAGGGTTTCTGCGCTTCCGGCGCGCGGCCGGGAGGCCACGGGCGGCTCGCGCTCTCCGCGGCCCAGAGGTGCACCTGCGAGTCGACGATATCCATAGGGGTCTCCTGTGGGAGCAGAGTTACCGCGGGGCCTTGAGCCGGAGGTCCTCGTACGGCGCCGAATACGAGAAGCCCTTGATAT
>Ga0137397_10002589_pt1 | contig 12543 bp, 9 predicted proteins | sample czorhiz116metaG_FD_106658 | JGI IMG/M metagenome (GOLD analysis project Ga0137397, IMG submission 106658) | Vadose zone soil microbial communities from Angelo Coast Range Reserve, California, USA - czorhiz1.16 metaG | ecosystem: Environmental > Terrestrial > Soil > Vadose zone | place: USA... | reverse complement strand
TGGGTGACGGAACGCACTGCCGAGGCCGAAGACTTGCTCTGGCGAAAAACGTGTAAGCAGTGCCACCCGCTCACAGCTTCAGTGAAAGCCTTGCACAGAAAAATCGAGGACTCGGCAATAGAGCGGAGTGGCACTGACAAATTCTCAGGCGCCCCGGCCGAATTGCCTGATGTGGCCCCCGCGAACACCACGTTGAAGTGGATGCCTCATGCGAAATTCGATCACGGGGCGCACGAGGGATTTACTTGCGTGAGCTGCCATGCGAAGGCCTTGACAAGCACGGAATCGAGCGACGTGCTGCTACCCGGGATTGCAACTTGCAGGAAGTGTCATGCGCCGGGGCCGGAGCATGCGGAATCGCGGTGCTTCGAGTGTCACGCCTACCACGATTGGTCGAAGCGGAAGGAAGTTACTCCGAAATTTACTTTGCCGGCTCTGCGCACGGGCAGCCGCTAAATCCCCGCTCTGTTTCGCGAAGAATCTTTTGCAATTGGCGCAAGAGGCGAGGCTGGGCAAGAGCGCAGCCCGCCCGGGCGCACCGCAGTTAATCCCAAGAGTTAATCTTGGCGCGCGATGCTCACGCGTGACTTACAAGCGCCATCATATCGGGGGCGTATCGTTCGCCGAACACTTCAATCTGTGCAATGCGGGACTTGATCTCTTTCAAGTCGCGTTCAGTGAGCTTTACACTGAGCGCTCCCATGTTTTCCTCGAGATAGCGAATGCGCTTCGTGCCGGGGATGGGAACGAGATCATTGCCCTGAGCAAGAACCCAGGCGAGGGCCAACTGCGCGGGCGTCGAGCCTTTCTTGCTGGCGAGTTCTTTCACGGTTTCCACCAGTTTAAGGTTGGCCTGCAATGCTTTCTCTCCGAAACGCGGATTCGTCCGGCGCCAATCACTGGCATCAAGATCCTCGAGTTTCTGGATTGTGCCTGTCAAAAACCCGCGCCCCAGCGGGCTGTAGGGAACAAACGTGATTCCCAGCTCGCGGCAAGTGGCCAGGACGCCATTCGTTTCCACGTCGCGGGACCAGAGGGAATACTCGCTTTGCAGCGCCGCAATCGGATGAACCTTGGCGGCCCGCCGCAATGTGTTGGGCCCGGCCTCCGATAGTCCGAGCGCGCGCACCTTGCCGGCCGAAACCAGTCCGGCCATGGCACCGACGGTCTCCTCAATCGGAACTTTCGGGTCGACGCGGTGCTGATAAAAGAGGTCGATGGTTTCGATGCCGAGCCGCTTGAGGCTGGCGTCGCAAGCGCGGCGCACATTTTCGGGCGAACTATCGAGGCCCCTGGTGCCATCAGGATTGAAACGGAACCCAAACTTGGTGGCGACAACCACGCTATCGCGGGGCACCCCGCGCAAGAAACGTCCTAATAGTTCTTCATTGGTGTAAGGCCCGTAGACCTCGGCGGTATCAAGAAAATCTCCTCCGAGTTCCAAATAGCGGTGAAGAACGCGGAGAGATTCCGATTCATTCGTAGGTCCATAAGCGAAGGACATGCCCATGCAGCCGAGTCCCAATGCGGAAACGTGAGGGCCATCCTTTCCAAGTTGACGTTGTTGCATGAAATTCTCCTGATTGAGGTCTAGTTTGTTTGATGAAACTTTCATACCTTCCGTTACAAATTATGCCGCCAGCATGAGCGCGCGTCCTTCGCTACAATGTAGACGGCGGGCGCAAGAGCCTCGCTCCCTTTGACCCGTGATGGCTTCCCCATCTAAGGATGTTTCCGCGCTCCTGGCTCCGCCCGCTTCGCCAGTCGCTGCCCCTCATGAGGGGACGGCGCTGGCGTTCTGGCGGGCCTTGACGCGTTTTGATTCCTCGAAGCTTGCTCCTTACATGGCCTTGCGCAATTCGATTGGCGTTCTGCTACCGCTGATCGCTGGATTCGCCCTGAATATGCCGCGTGGCGGCGTCGTAGTGGCCAGCGGTGCCCTCAACGTTGCGTATTCCGACCGAAGCGATTCCTACGCGCAACGCGCCAAGCGCATGGTTGCTTCGAGCATCCTGTGCGCACTTGGCGTTCTGCTCGGTGCGCTCTCCGGCAGCCACAATGCCGCCGCGGTGATCATTGCGACGATGTGGGCTTTTGCGGCGGGAATGTTTGTGGCGGCAGGCACCGCGGCAGCCGACCTCGGTGTGATCAGTCTGGTCACGTTGCTGATCTACGCGGCGCAACCGTTGACTGCCCGGCAAGCACTGATCTCCTCCGGTCTCGCGCTAGGCGGCGGGCTTCTGCAAACCGCACTGTCGGTGGCACTCTGGCCGGTCCGGCGCTATGAGCCGGAACGGCGCGCACTCGCTACATTCTTCCTCGAACTCGCACGCGCGGCGGAACAGCCGTTGAGCGCGACTTCCGCACCGCCCGCGACAAGCCACAGCATGCAAGCGCAAGAAGCGCTCTCCGGCCTCGACCGCGACACCGGTATCGAAGCGGTGCGTTATCGCGCTTTGCTCAGCCAAGCCGAGCGCATCCAGCTCAGCTTGCTGGTGCTTTCACGGTTGCATCTGCGCATGCAACGCGAGAGCCCCTTGCATTCCGGCGTGCAGATTCTCAGGGACTACCTGAAAAAAGCGGCGCAGGTGCTACAAGCAATCGGCGATTCCCTCCTTTCCGGAGTGCCTGCGGATGCGAGCAAGGAAGTTCTTGCCGCGGGTGAATCGTACACATTGCTGTTGCGGCAAGAAACGGACGGCTTGCCGGCTACTTTTCTCGCCGCGGTGGCAAAAGACGGACGATTTCAGATGGACGCGCTAAACGGCCAGTTGCGCGCCGCGCTTGAACTGGCTGCGAACGCCACGCCGACGGGCCAGGTAGCTTTCGTGAAACAAGAAGCGCAACAACCGTGGCGGCTGCGCTTCAGCGGGCTGATGGCAACGTTGCGTGCGAATCTGAATCTGCAATCTTCCGTGTTCCGGCATGCCGTTCGACTTGCGGCGATGGTCGCACTCGGTAACGGGCTGGAACGCGCCTTCTATTGGCATCGTTCCTACTGGCTGCCGATGACCATCGCCCTCGTGTTGAAGCCGGAATTCACGACAACTTTCACTCGCGGTGTCTTGCGGATAGGAGGAACGATTGTGGGGCTTTTTCTGGCGACCGCACTCGTTCGCCTTCTTCCAGAAACCGTAACGACTCAGATTCTTTTGATCTTTGTGTTCGCGCTTCTGCTGCGCTGGGTGGGACCAGCAAACTACGGGATATTTGCAGTGGCCATCAGCGCCCTGGTGGTTTTTCTAATTGCCATTACCGGAGTCTCGCCGAAGGAAGTGATCTGGGCGCGCGGGATCAATACCGCTGCAGGCGGTGCGCTGGCGCTGCTGGCGTATTGGATCTGGCCGACCTGGGAACGAACGCAGGTTTCCGAACGGATCGCCGAAATGCTGGATGCTTACCGGGAATATTTTCACAGCCTTGCGCAATCGTATGTAGTGAACGAAACCGGTAATACGAGCGAACTCGATCGTGTGCGGCTGAACGCGCGCATGGCGCGCACGAACCTGGAAGCGTCAATCGACCGGCTGGGCGTGGAGCCGGGAACGACGGCGGAGCAGATCACTCGATTGAATGCATTGATGGCGAGTTCGCACCGTCTTGTGCATGCTTTGATGGCGCTGGACGCCGGCTGGCAGCACACGGCAGCGGCTCCGGCGAGGACGGCGTTCCACAAGTTCGCGGCGGACGTGGAAAAAACTCTGACGCTGCTCGCGGTGGCGCTGCGCGGCGCGCGCGTGCCGGTGAAAGAGTTTCCGGACTTGCGAGAGGATCATCACGTGCTGATCCGATCTGGCGATCAGAAAATCGAGCGGTACGCGCTGGTGAACGTGGAAGCGGACCGGATCGTCAACAGCTTGAACACGCTGCGCGAGCAGGTGATGGAATGGGCGCGAGCCAAGAGTGCGGCGTGAAACCAGCGCGACGCCCCGCGAAGCCCGGGAGGAGCGGAAGAGCGGGACAATGCGGCGGAACGGCGAGGAGGTGAGATGAAGCGGCGACACTTGCTTACTGTGCTGATGAGCTTCATGGCGTCAGTAGCGAGCGGCGCGATTTTTGTGGTCGCGCTGTTTCATCAATATGCGCTTGTGGAAGTTGCGGCGAGCATAGTGACGGGGCTGCAAGTTTTTTTCCTGAGTTCAGCGATCGGCGACCTGCTGGAGGAGAAGAAGGAACCGAATCGGGCGAGGAATTCTGCGGTCGTTCTGGTAACAATTTTTCTGGTCGCGTTTTACACCTTCACGCGCTATTTCCACTAGACTTGGATAACGAAATGGCTTGTGCGGCAGATTACTGCTTCTGAATTTCGCCGCTCTGAGGAACAGCAAATGAGCTAATGACCTGCTGGTCGTAGATGATCTCGGAACTCAACCATCCCCCGTAGGCAAGGAGAGCGAAGAAAATGACGGCGAAGAGGTAGCGCTTTTTCAAGAAGATCGCGCTCTTGACGCCCCTGGCCACAACAATTGCTCCGAAACTAAAGACTGAGAACACTAGACCTTCGAGCATTGGTATGTCAAAAATTTGGTGGTTAAACAGATCCTGCAAACCATTGAGGAGGGCGAATACTGCGAGACAGATGGCCAACAGTCCGCCACAAACAGTCTTGATCCAATGGGCGGGATGACCAAAGACAGGAGCAAAGTAGGCAAAGAGGCAAAGCAAAGACAGAACGAATCCGCTGAAGACTGCCCCGCGAAGGACAACAATCCGTTCATGCAACAGTTTGAGCTGTTCTCCGTGATCAGTACCTTGGTTCAACAGTTTGCTTTCTTGGAACTGAAAGAGACTCAGTATTCGCTGTTCTTTGGCTTCATCGTCGGACACTAATCCGTCTGCTTTACTGAAGGGAGAGGGCGCCCACCTATGCATAAAGATCAATAGTCCATGTCCTATTCCATCCTCGAACATGCGCGCCCAATAAGAGCAGTGGGCAGGTTTCACGTCGTCTGGTGAAAGGTGCTTGGGTACAACGGTGAAGTCAATACCTTGCAGCTGTATTTGCTGCTGCGTGAACACCTGGCAGCGGATAGCGTTCTCAGGGAGCGGCCAATGCTCGTCATTTAACAATTGGCTCGATATGGGGAGAATGGCCGAGCCTAGACAGTAGGCTACGGTCAGGACAACCACACTGAGTAAGGTCTGATTGTCTTTTGCAAATGCCGGAATGCGCCGAGAAAGAAGGTCGCTTAGAAAGTCTGGAGAAAAAAGGTAAGTCGCAACACCCAGCCAGACAAAGGCGAGAAGGCCTACAACGATGGTTTCGAATGCGAGCTTGAAAACGTCCATATTAGCCGACAAAAGACTCTGCTGGGTAGTGCAGCTCGCGTCCTTATCGTTTCAGGATTTGTTTTGTGAATGGCTTGCTTAGTACGTAAGGCCACACGTTTCCTCCGCGCAGCAGTTCGTTGGGACGACCCTCTCAAGGCGCGCCAAAAATCTCCTTTGCGGCAGGGTAGACGCGGCGGTAGGCGGCGTAGCTGGCGCTTAGTTTGGCTGCGTCGGAAGGTTGGGGAGTGACGCGGGAGGCGATACGAACTGTGGTGGAGCAGGCGGCGTCAACAGTCGGCCAGAAGCCCGCGCCTACGCCCGCTAGCAGGGCGGCGCCGTAAGCGGCGCCTTCCTCGGCTTCCACGAGTTCGACGGCGTGGCCGTAGACGTCGGCCTGTATCTGGCGCCAGAGCGGGGAGCGTGCGCCGCCGCCGCCAAGGCGGATGCTGGTGACGGGGACTTTCAATTCGCTAAAGAGGGTGAAGGTGTCACGGAGGCTGAAGGCGACGCCTTCGAGAATGGCGCGAACGACGTGGGCACGCGTGTGCGAGGCGGTGAGGCCGACGAGGGCGCCACGAGCGCTGGAATCGAGATGCGGAGTGCGCTCGCCCATGAGATAGGGCGCCCACAAGAGGCCGTCGGAACCAGCGGGGACTTTGGCTGCCTCGCCGGTGAGCCGGTCGTAGGATTCGCGGGCGCCACTAACGTTTGTTGCAAAAATATCGCAGAACCAGCGCAGGGAAAGTCCGGCGGCTTGGGTGACGCCCATGACGTGCCAGCGTCCAGGGATAGCGTGGCAGAAGGTGTGGACGCGCCCGCGAGGATCGAGGGCGGGGCGATCGGTGGCGGCGAAGACTACGCCAGATGTTCCGATGGTGGCGCTTACGGCTCCGGCGGCGACGATGCCCATGCCGACGGCGCCGGCGGCTTGGTCGCCTGCACCCGCTACAACAGGTGTGCCGATGCGCAAACCTGTTTCCTCAGCGCCCTTGCTGGAAATCTTCCCGCAGACAGCGGGAGATTCGTGGAGAGAGGGCAACAAGCGTTCATCGAGTTCGGAGGCTTGCAACATTTCGTGCGACCAGCGGCGGTGCGAGACATCGAGAAGCAGCGTGCCCGAAGCGTCGGCCATGTCGGTGGCACGTTCGCCCGTGAGGCGGAAGCGGACGTAGTCTTTGGGAAGCATGACGGCGCGGACACGCTTCCAATTCTCAGGTTCATTCTCACGAACCCAGAGCAGTTTGGTCAGCGTGAAATTTGCCAAGGCGGGATTGCAAGTGAGCTCAATCAGGCGCTCGTGGCCGATTTTGGCAGTGAGGTCACGGCATTGTTTTTCGGTGCGAACGTCGCACCAGATCAAAGCGGGACGGACAACGCTTCCCTGTTCGTCCAGCATGACCGCGCCGTGCATCTGCCCGGAGAAGCCGACGCAGGCGATTTCTTCGGCGGACAGATTCGCGCTTGCGATGGCTTTACTGACGGCGAGGCAAGTGGCGCGCCACCAGTCTTCAGGATGCTGTTCGGCCCAGCCGATTTGCGGCGAAGCGAAGGGCTGGTGGTCTTCTGTCGCAGAAGACACCACACGGCCATGGCCATCGAGGACCAGGGCGCGCGTGCCGCCGGTGCCGACGTCTATTCCTAATACGTGGATAGATCCCCCTCTGCGGCTAACACCACCTGCCCAACATATCGAGAGAGACTATCCCAGTTGATTGGTCATGAGGAAGAGCGGTTTGTTATTGAAACTGGAAAATTGAGGACGCAGCCGCGTGGTGTTGTACTGCTCTTTGACGTCGACAACTTTTTTGGTGGCGGTGACGGTCTCAAGGGGGATGTTGTCGTAGTGGCCGTTTTTGAGAACGACGAGGCGGCCGCTGACGTTTTGCAGAAGAAGATCAAGAGCGAGGTTGCCATAGGCCATGGGAGCAATGGAATCAATGGCATCGGGATCGCCGCAACGGACGAGATAGCCAAGCTTCTGGTTAATGACCTCGATTTTTTTGCCGTTGTTGAATTTGGGGGAGAGGTCCCTGATTTTGTCACCGACGATTTCGCCGATGCCGCCGAGTTTCTTGTGGCCGTAGGCGTCGGTGCTTTCGCTTTCGAAAACCATTTCGCCACCCTCGAACATGGCGCCTTCGGAGACGAGAACGATGGAGTAGCGGCTGGGATTCTTGTTGCGGTCGTCCACCAGGAGCTCGGTGAGATGTTCTATGTTGAATTTGTATTCGGGAATGACGCAGCGATTGGCGGCTCCGGCCATGGTGGGAAGCATAGCGGTGAAACCGGCATAGCGGCCGAAGACTTCGAGAACCATGAAGCGTTCGTGAGAGCCGGCGGAAGTGCGGAGACTGTTGACCATCTGAATGGTGCGCGTGACGCAGGTGCTGAAGCCGATGCAGTAGTCGGTGCCGGGGACGTCGTTGTCCATGGTCTTGGGAATGCCGATGACTTTGAAGCCTTCTTTGTGAAGACGAACGCCGTAGCTGAGCGTGTCATCACCGCCGATGGGAATCAGCGTGTTGATGCCGAGCCAGGAGAGATTTTGGAGGACTTCAGGAGTGAGGTCATTCTTCTCGGCGGTGAATCTGTCCTTGAGATGTGCGGGAACGCTGGATTTACCCACGCGGCCGGGATTGGTGCGCGAGGAATGGAGAAAAGTGCCGCCGGTGCGGCCCGCGCGATCGACGATCTCTTCGTTCAGGAGGAAGAAATTATCGGAGTTGTCGTAGTCCTTGTCGCGGACCATGTCCACGAGCCCGGCCCAGCCGTGGCGAATGCCAATGACCTGGTAGCCTTCGCGGATAGCGCGAAGAGTAACTGCGCGGATGGCGGGATTGAGGCCGGGAACGTCACCGCCTCCGGTAAGGATGCCGATAACGCCTTTTTTAGCACTTATATTAGCCATGACCGGGGATTGCCCTTTCGTCGGATACCGAACAGGAAATTATGCTATCCGGAGGAGTTTTTAGGAAGAGTGAAGGAGCGATTCGTTTTCCAGGATGAATGGATGCAAATAACTGATTTGGAAATCAGGGTTCGATTTTCGTGCCGAGGACTCCGAGAAATTTAGCGAGCCAGGCAGGATGCGCAGGCCAGGCAGGGGCGGTGACGAGATTGCCGTCGGCAATGGCATCGGTCATGGCGAGGTTGATGTAGGTGCCGCCGGCTTGGGTAACATCGGGGCCGACCGCGGGATAAGCGCTGCACTTTTTCCCTTGAAGGACGCCGGCAGCGGCGAGAATTTGTGCGGCGTGACAGATGGCAGCGATGGGCTTATTTGCCTTTGAAAAATGATGGACGAGTTCAATGACGCGTGGGATGAGGCGGATATATTCGGGAGCGCGGCCGCCGGGGAGGACCAGGGCGTCGTAGTCCTCGGGTTTTACCTGGTCGAACGTGGCGTTGAGCGCGAAATTATGGCCGCGCTTTTCGGAATAAGTCTGGTCGCCCTCAAAATCGTGGATGGCGGTGCGGACAAACTCGCCAGATTTCTTGCCGGGACACACGGCATGAACGGTATGGCCGACCATGAGTAACGCTTGGAATGGGACAATCACTTCGTAGTCTTCGACGTAATCGCCAACGAGCATGAGGATGGATTTCCTGGACATTCAGGCCTCCGAGAAAAAAGAATAGCAGAGATTAGGACGCGGACGGGCACAGGAGCGGTACAGGGTAAGTAGGAAAAGGAAGAGCGCCCGCCGCGGCGGACGCCCTGAAAGCAGATCCGAATTTGCGCTCTAAAGAGCGTTGAGTTGTGGTGCGGTGGCAACCGGCACTGGCTCCGAAGAATCCTGGATGGTGAGCCGGTCGGTACGCATCTTGTCCCACTCAAGCAACGTCAGGCCGTAGGATGCGAACAGGCGGCGGATGTGAGCGGAGTCCCAACGCAGAACTTTTTCGAGCACGGGGACGAGTACGCTCATAGCGTTGTCGCTGAGCACGGTGCGCTTCGCTACCCGCGTGATGAACTTGGCTTCGCTGACCGCGATGGTGAGGCCGTCGTACTGATTGACGTGCATCATCACGGGCAGATCGGAGCTGCCGTCGCCCATGTAAATGATCCGGTCGTGGCTGATGCCCAGGTTCGAGCGCAGTTCCTCGAGCACGGTGATTTTGCCCCATCCGGCGGAAGCGCGAATGATGGAGTCCACTTCGCCGGTGGCCTCGTTGTAGCGGAAACGCGTGCCGAAGATGCGATCGGGCGGAACGATGCCTTCAAGCGCGGACTGGATGATTTCCTGGGGCGCGGCGGAGATGACATTGAAATGGAATTTATAACCGTCGGCAAGATTGTCCAGCGCGCGCGCAAACAAAGCGACGTCGTGCTTCAGGCGGATGCGCTTGCCGGTTTCTACAAGGTGCTCCCGGCGAACTTTGCGAAAGTCCGGGTCATGCAGAATCAGATAGCTGAGTTCCGCGCCCTGTTGGACAAGGTTCATCTCTGAAAGGCCACTCACCTTGTCAGGAAACCCGTGAAAACCGATCAATTCGCTGAGCACGACTCCCGAGTCGTTGAAGCTGAGCGTCTGGTCGAAATCGCTGGCCAGTAGAAATTGTTTTGTCATGTACTAGTACTCCTTTGCTGCCTTTCTTGGTGGGCCCGCTCTGGGAAGCCTCCTCACCCTGTCTTGATACACCTTAGCTCCGTTCCCTTCACACTGCCCCACGAATTATTTTGATGGGTGCTATGCGTTAAAGATGTGAACGATTCATTATACTTTAATTAGATGTCGCGTAGGGCTAAAAGGCACAAAGGAAAGGAGATGAATGCTCCAATATGCAACAAAGGGGAGCAAATTCAGTACGCTGAATGAGATAGCGGAGGCGAAAACAAAGAGAACGACGACTGCGGACGTGCTAGGGATGGTTAGAAGGAGTGTCTCTGACGGTGTAGAGCTGGCCGCCGCGGAGGTATAAGGAATGAGATTCAGCGCGATTGAGGGGTCGGGAACCACGGCGGCCGAACACGGCGAGTTGGTTGCCGGACTCGTCCACAGCGCGGTCTCGATCAATGCCCTTCGAAACAGCTAGTGCGGGGCCGCGCGTGCGGGCAGTGGCGATGAGTTTGGGTGTGGGACGCGGGCTGAAACCGGAGAAATGGGCGGGGTCGTCCCATGGCGAAAGGATTTCTAGGACGCGCAGACCATTTTTGCCGTCGGCGACAAAGGCGAAGGCACTGGCGGCAACCATGCCGATCTTCACGTCGTTGACGTCGTTGAGCTGGCCTTCGGCGGTGAAGAATTGATCGAGCTTCGGAGCGTCGGGCTTTTCGACGTCAATGATGGCGAGCCCCTGCCTCCCCGCCGAGACATAGGCATAAGTGCGAGCGACGTATACGTTGCGGGCGTCTTCGAGGGGGATAAACGCATTGCTGACTTGTTTCGGCTGAGCAAGGTCGGTCACATCGAAGACTTTCATGCCGTCGCGATCGACGACGAACGCGTAGCGGAATTGGACGGCGATGGCGTGGGGATCGTTGAGTTGCGGCCCGCCGATGGTCGCAGTGACGCGAGGAGCAAGAGGATTGTCGAGATCAACGACGACGATGGCTTTGTCCGTGAGGACGTAGGCATACGTTCCCGCGATGGTGATACGGCGCGCGCCAGTCAGCGCACCGCCTGGATTGAAGGTGAGCGCGCGCTTCATGAAGTTATTAGCTGGATTGCCGTCGAGGAGCGTGCTGACACCGGGATTCTTCGATTTGAGATTGTGGTCGCCGATGATAACGAGGCCTTCTTCTTTGTCAGCGGCGTAGAGGAAACCGTAGAGAAGATGAATGGGCTGCTCTTCGTTTTCCGGCAATTGCTGTCGCATCGGATCGACGCCAAGTGTAGTAGGTGACGCGACCGCTAGCGCGTTCTTCATGGGGACAAAAAATTTCTGGCCGATGGGAGAGACCGGGGCGGTCGTGACTTTCTCGGAGAAGCTCTTGTTGTCAATGTTGGCGATGTCGTAGACGTGGAGGCCGCCGGGGCCATTGGCGGCATAGGCGTATTCGCCACGCGCTTGAATGTCGAGTACGTTGCCGGAATGCTCAGCGGCGGCGCTAAGTTCGCGATGGTGAGCCAAGAACTTCTTGTAGTTGTCTGGATAGGCGATGCGCTGCAAATCGCTGCCGTAGATGGCTTCGGGCTCGTCGTGCTCTGCAACAGCGATGGCTTCGAAACCCTTCTTGCCGGTCGCGACGTAGACGTAGCGGCCCATGAAATTCATGAAGTTGGTGCCTTGCAACAGAAGCTGTGCCATCCAGGCGTTGTTGTCGTCCCGCGCGGAGACGTGGCAGTCGCTACACTGCTTGGTTTCTCTGGCACGGACCGTGTGCGGGACAAACGTGGAAAATGCCTGGCCGGAGAAGCCTGGGGCAGAAATGGTTTGCTGCGTGTAGTAGAGCCAGTCGCGGTTGGCATTCTGCGAGCTGACCAGCACGGCGCAGGAAGAGCGCGCCGGAGCAATGCGATGGCCGGTGACCGTGCCATCCACGCCGAGCATATAAATGTCGTCACGAAGCACCTGAAAATTGTAGCTGGTGTAATTCTTTGTCAGCAGGCCTTCGTTGTGGAGCATGGGCTTGCGGGCATTAGCAGTCATCTGCAGGTGGCAGCCGAAGCACGTGGGCGTCCAGGAAGTGTGGCAGGAGTAGCAGGTCATGCTGCTGTTCGAATGGGCGAGAGACACGTCCTCGCTCGGCGCTTGTGTAGTCACGGCGCCGTCTTTTTGAATGAGCTTCGCGCGAAGGGATTTTTCGCTGAAATGCACGTTGCCGGGAGTGATGCTGTCTATCGTCTGGACGATCTCCCACTCTTTGCTCTCTTCGGACATGGAGCGCTGGAATGCCTTTCCGTCGCGCCACTCGAACCGGCGCAAGCCCCACGGTGTCCGCAATGCGTCGAGATGGCGGCCGCCTTCTGGAGCCGCAGGACCTGACATGACTAGCGCCGCTTTCCTCCGAATCGTATCGTGGCAATCCACACAATCGATCTCGACCGCCGCCCGCGGTTCACCATAAATGTTTCCATTCCCATGATTGTCTTGCACGAAGTGGCAATCGTTGCACTGCATCCCTTTTTCGAGATGGATGTCCGCCAGGTGGACGGCTTTGCCGAAGCGGTCAGGATCTTCGAAGCCGATTTGCTTGCCGTCTTTGTCGAGCCAATTCCCCTTGCGGTCGTGATTGAAGACGGCGCGGAAAACCCAGCCATGGCCATGGAAATCGGCGAATTGCGTGGTCTTCAATTGTTTGTTGAATTCGGGGCTGCCCACGTTCTC
>Ga0137397_10002587_pt1 | contig 12547 bp, 15 predicted proteins | sample czorhiz116metaG_FD_106658 | JGI IMG/M metagenome (GOLD analysis project Ga0137397, IMG submission 106658) | Vadose zone soil microbial communities from Angelo Coast Range Reserve, California, USA - czorhiz1.16 metaG | ecosystem: Environmental > Terrestrial > Soil > Vadose zone | place: USA... | reverse complement strand
GTTAACAGCCCTGCCAGGCCTCATTTCTTGATTTCTGCCTCCTATTTTCGAATAAAAGAACACGGAGATGCGATTCGACTTCAGTTCGCATCGAGACCGGTACGGAGGGGCAAAAGTGCGAGGTAAGAGGCCATGACCTCCATCGAGCAGAGGAAACACGATTTTCAAGATGGACAATGACATTACAGCCGAGTTGTCTCGAAATTGTAGTATGCTTGAAGAAGGTCCAGTGGCAAACGTCGGAGGACTGGCTGAAAACAGGGAAGTCAGATAGAGAGACGCGGGGACGTAAGTCTCGCTGGTTTGCCTCGAGGCATACAACAAAGATCCGAGGAGGGTGACCAAATATGACAAGAGGTGCCCGTTAGTCGGCATCAGACAAAGAATTTGAATAGAATGATAAACAGGCGAAATTTCGAGATAAGTTGCCTCGAGGCATACAGCAAAGTCTAGAACGTGAGAAACAAGACAAGCAAAGAAGAACCAACAGCTTGGCGTTAGGCAGAGGGTGATCGAAAAAGCATGACGTAGATTTTAGCCGACTTACCTCAAGGCTGTAAGCAAAAACCAGAAGGGGGAGCGAACGACAACGGCAGGTCGGCAAAAGAAATGCGGCTAAACCCAAATAAATCACGACTAAAGGATGGATGGGTGGAGTTGCCTCGAGGCCTGAGATTAAGGGGAGGGGAAACAAGCATAACGGGCAAGGGGGGACCAATGACTCGGATTTGGTGGCAAACAAACAGGAACAAGATGGACTGACGACATTCCGGCTGTGTTTCGCTGGAAGAGGACAGGGGACATAACCCGCAATGGCAAGATATGGCCAGAATACTGGCGTGCTACAAATGGGAGTGATGGAGGGCGTAATTCAGCTTATTTGCCTCGAGGCTTGGCAGCAAGACATGACACCGGCAGCAAACATAACAAGGGAGAGGCAAGTAAACTGGCTTCAACAAGACGGGACTGGAATAAAAAGTGAAGAAATGATATCGAGCCAAGTTCGTTTGAATGGGTGAGTTGACATAGCAGGCAAGAGAGGGCTAGCGCTCCGACGTGGAGCAGGAGAAACACAAGAAGGGATGGAGTCCCGAGGATGCGAGTTGGTTGGTCTCGAGTATTGCGGCAGAGATGGGAACGCGGCAGCAAGTATAACCAGGAAATGGGAGCTGGCAGATCGGAGCCAACTAGGAGGTCTTACCTTACTTCGTTTCTTAAGCGCCGGACTTGTGTATATATATCCTGGGACTTGCAACGATGGCCAAGCAACAATCCGACAAGAACTTCTCTTCACCAAGCTCTACACACCCTTCAGCTCGCAGTATCAGATGGTCGGTGTCATTTTCTCTGAGACCCGTTTCCTGGTCCCATTTCTTGCAAACCACATAGTTACGCAACGCTGAATGCTGTTATCTAGGTCCCTCCACCTGCAGACAATAGCCAACGTGGGGGATATCGGGAGAATATCCCCCCTCCGCATGGGAGTATTGCCGACCCAGGGAGAGTGCAAGACCCCAACTATGTCAACGTCGCCTATCATGGCATCGCGGACCATCAGCATCTACCACCAGGCGTAAGTAACTTCCACGTATCGGTATCAGCCTTCTGTTTAACACATGTTACATGGGAAATAGGACCGACCAGTCCCACACATGTTCCAAGATGTAGGACTTGGCCAAGGCATTGTGGCACAGGCACAACCCAATGCTCCAGTAGGTACCAAGCTTTTCACCTGCAAACAAAGCCGGTGTGACGTTTCACAGCAAGAGAATTTAGAGCATGCCTTTATTGGCTACCCTCCTCAGCAGATCGCACTAGGCCCTGTTCAGGCTGCGTTTCCCGACCCATTTACTCACCGGATCCCTGTTCCCGGCCAACCAGCGGCAGATAATCTCAGAAGACTCGCCAGTCGTTACTTGCACCATCCTAACTCTCAGGTTAGAATGGTCTGCATGGAACCTGGCGCTACTGGTCATTGCAAGGTGGTGATCATTCTAGAAATGGCCGACATTCAAGTTCTCTGAAGCCGACGATTTTGAACGCATCGCCTCCCTCCAGGAGAGGGCAGGTCATCTCTAAGCGATGAAATGGGGCATGAACCACTTTAATGTGTGTTGATAGTATGTAAATGCTTGTCCTGGCTTGCTTTCCGAGTATTCCGTCAGCTTCCCGTCTGTGAACTGTTATTCGTTCCGTACCTATTACTGCATCGTAACGTGGTCCTATCATATTGGATATGATGTCCCACACTTTGTATGATATGCCCAAAGATCGCGGATAACGTATTCACTCCTCTCAGTCTGCAGAGAGAGGACCGTTCCGTATCAAAAAACCAATGATCAATGAGTAATAAATGCGTGTTGTTCGGTTACACGCTGCAGGAATGCGCCATCTGATGGCGAAACCGTCTTAGGTAAGAATTTCCCACAGGCCGTTCTGTCGGGTGATTCGACGGTGCCATAAGCCCACCCAACCACGGTCAAGACTGCCACTCTTGAATCTCGCCCCGATCCGTGTGACGCTGGCTTTACCATTCCCACAAGCAGACTCTACAGGTGTAACTTATCGTACTCTGTATCCCTCTTCCTCTCATGGAAATCACAAGCGAGTTCTGAATGTTATATAAAGACAGATAGCCCAAGTGATCCTGCCCACAGTTGTCTGACTCAAGGCATGAAGTCTTAGATGAGGAAATTGAGCTAGGTAATAACAAAGGCAACAGAATATGAGCTCACCGGCTTCGTTCAACAGTGTATTTTCCTCGATGCATGCCTCGATGAAATCGGAGAGAACTAGATTTCTGTGCTTTGGCCTGTATATCCGCGTGAGAATCGCAAAGAGGAAAGTAATGCAAATACTCTCGTACTTTGAGGTCCTCTTCATGAGTTCGCGACGACGGCTGTCGTCTCGCTTATCCAAAACAACGTGCGTGAGCTTCGGATCGTCTAGTTCTGCTATCCGTCCCCCGTTATCCTCGATCGACTTCGTGATTCGTTCGAAGCTCATGATATCCTTAGTAGGCTTCTTTTGAAGTTGTACTCGACAAACCTTTTCGAAATCGCATCCTCATGCCTCGAAGTGGCAGACATGCCATTCTTGCGAGCATTTTGGGGTGTGTCCAAGTAGAAGTAGCTGCCGAGCATGTCATTCATGGCATCGCGGATCAGTAAACGCGGCATACAGGTGTCTGAAGATCCTCTCCTGGTCGTATTCCATGGCCGAATCTTCGCCCATTCGTGATTGGCCGGCGTCCTCCGCGTTCACTTGCTCGTACTCGTCATCGAGCTGGTGTTGCTAAATGAATGCTTATCCTCCAAGACTCGCGGCAGAGAATCACCTCCGTTACTGGCACCGCAGCACCTCCTGGCTGCTGAGCGTCGATGCTGAACCAGTTATCTTCCTCGCCCGACTCCGGGTCAGTAACAGATTCCGCATCGTCATCGGGGTTTTCTGCAGTATTGGAGTCTGGGCCGATCTGGAGCCAATCTTGCATTTCCGAATCTTCTTCCTTTGACTCAGACGCCTCAGCGTCGGCATGGATGCTCGGAGAAGCAGACATTCTTGCCGCGATCTCTTCTGGTGATTGATCTTCGAGATTGAGGTCGCCGTCTTCGTTACGATACTCCTCTGATTCCATACGTTCAGCGGTTGCGTGAAAGAAGTACTTCTCTGACATGGGCACAAGCTCCTTGTTTGAGATGGAATCGAAAAGCCATTGTGGGCGGATGATATCAAACACGCCTTTGTCCATGATCAACTTGATGTCATATGCTTCAGTCAAAATCAAAATCAGCCCAATTTCCAGACGGATGACTAGGTCATACGTGTGGTAGTCCCTCCATACACGACAAGTAGCCCAGATTGATTCTTTGCCACTTGGGCGGAAGTTCCTCCATGGGCCCGAATCCTATATCCAATCAACGATTGGCCTGCAACCTAGGAAGACGGCTCACAGCTTCAGCAGTTGCTCTTTATCCGCGTCTCGGGTCCTCGACTTAGGATCAGAGGCAACCACTGGGTGGGTCTCGCTTGAGCCGACGCTAGTCTCAGATCATGCGAGTAGCTCACTAAACGTCAATCTCTCAAACAGATTTGACTCAATTTCTACATCTTTGAGATCTACGCCCCGATATTCAGGGAGCACCAATGGCTGCGAAATGGGCGTCATTACGCATCCGCAGAGCACCCAGAATGTTTCATCACCTTTGCTGTTGTCTTGCGCTTCTTCTTCCCAGTTTTCCTGTTATACATGATCAGCACTCATAGAATCAGTACAACAGTACATGGGACACTAACTCAGCAACATTCACCATCTTCCTCTTCTTTTCGGAACGGACAATTTCCAAGATAGCTAAATGCATGGTGGTAAGAAGCACGATACGCCGAAAGGACGCATTACAGAACCAGAGGCAGTGATGCAGTCGGTAAAAGAAAGATCTTCCCGTATGGACATGGCACGAGGAAAACGCATCGTGAAGCCCAGATGGTACTGATCTATGCACATATATCAGAGTTGACACGGATTAGGAAAGTGTAGGGTACCCGAGGCTATGATTTCTGCGGCCTTTACTTGAAGAATGAAGGAGCTGCGAATTATATTTGAGCAACACACAACACGATCATTGGAGAACTAAACTCTTCGGGTTCCAAATAAAGGTCTCCTTTGTCATCTCGCGAGCCACTAGCAGTGCCCAGGAATTCGGGAGGGTTTTTCGTTGACCATTCCTTCCAGGGTAAGCTGCGTACCCAGACATAATCTGCGTAGCTGAGGCCAGAGCCTATGCGGACAAAGGTGCTGTATCTGGGGCGAACTTAGAGCGTCGTCAATAAAAAAACACCAGGATCGCTTACTTTGGGGCTTCATCTGTCTGTGCTGGGTCCCTATCATCGAGCACCGCGCATATAAGGGTCGATACACCTCCACCACGCTTCCCCGATCCATAGTTTCCGGCTTGAATGAAATCGTTTGGCTTACACTGGACCCGAAACGCAGAACAAGCCAGGACGCACCAACGACTAACGCGTCCACAGTTTCACCCATGTTGTCCTACCAAAATTCGCTACGATATATTATCAGAGATACTGTGTCACCACGCACCATGTACTCAGGCTTTACCTGGACCGACGCTGAGTACGTATTCCGCTCCGTATAACTACATTTAGACTCACTTTAATCCAATCTTTGTTCCTCCCATTTAATATATAGCCAGCGTCGGGATGCTTCATCACCAGACCTTCCCTGCGCGTAGCCATGATATCTTCCATCCTTTTGCGCACATCATTTGCTGTTCGCGCTTCAAAATCTACAACGAGTTCGATGCGACCCTGAATTTCTTTGAGACATGCTTTGAGATTGCGCTTGCGAAATTTCGTCGACTTGTTGACCAACGGTTGGCCATTGAGATACAGAAGGTCAAATACTTTGACTGTAGCACTCGTTAGTAAGAATGAAGCTACGTAGCGGCCGTTGAAAAATCTAACAGCACGGCCGAGGGTTTAAGCTCTTCTTGGTTTTATCTGAGGGCAGTGAGCCATTGTTGTCTCTCCCCATTGACCGAGACGTACCTAACGCTGCTGTCTTGAGAGTTCCAAAAGGCAGATTCCTCCCAGAGATAGGATCCCATACGAGCATCTCACCGTCCAATATTATACTGAGAGGACGTTCATCTTTGGCTAGACTGTCAGAAGACACAACGCACTTCTCGATCCGTTTATCGAAGGCCGCATCGATATACGGAGTTAGGCTGCCTGTCCCTACGTGGCTCCCATAAAGATACGTGTAATCCTTTCCTTTCCTTGTACAGGCTCAGATAGCGGTACTTCAATGAGACGCATAGCAGACCTTGAGCAGTAAAAATACTCGTTCCTACGCTTGTGCAACTGAATTCTTTCTCCGTCCAGCTTCTCCTCGAGAAAGAAGGTGCGGCCTTCCATATCCTTTACTGAGTCTTCAATATTTCCCGTTGGCCGCTTGCAAAGCATTGGGGCGAATGCTCTGAATGGCTGGATACTTTTATCCTGAGGAGCCACGATAAGCAGCTCGAAGCAAAGGTAGATGAGACATACTTGGTCATTCAGACGACGCTCGGGATCCCACAGCTCCCAGGCAACCTTCTTCAAGTCGGAGCAAGTATTGAACAAATCATGAGCATCTGGATGAAAAACAGAAAAGACCGTAGTCTCCTTGACTGAAATGCCTAGATCTGAGATGCGACACTATTAAGATCTCAAGTAGTACTTGCTGAGACATCGGCGCTCCACCTTTAAGGATGATGCGAACAATCCATTTCTGCTCCTCAGGAGTAGAGCGGTTATATATTCGCTTCATGATATTAGATTGTGCATCTCTGAGCGTTCGAGAAATGCCATGACGTTGCTATGATGTAGATCGAGAAGATGCGCTACAAGGCGCTGCTCACCCCTTAGAAATATTTCGAGAGATCTCATCGAGAGCAGTATTGAGCTCATCGATGGTGAGGGTTCCTTCAATGACTGAAGAGCGTTTCGCGACAACTTCATAGAGTACGGAAGGAAAGTCGCCAGAGGACCTCTAGAATGATCAACTGAGATCGATGGTTGGAGAGGCCAAAGGGAGTAGCCTACATTCGGTCCCGAGGGTTTCCTCCAGTCCACCATACGAATAGCATCAGGGTCCTTAGGACCTAGAGGAATCAACTTTATGTACGTCTTTGCAATGTTTTTCTCCTTGAGGCCATATATTGCTCGCTCCCTGTCTTTCTGAGGCAAGAGAAGACGCAACACAGGGTAGAGGTCATTGCCGACTTCCTTACGCCAATGCTAGAGAAAACCTCGCATGAGCGGAAGCCGCTGCCTATGAGATAAACATGGCAGCGCACATCAAACCAAGCACTCAAAAACTTTCTCCTCTTGTCCGGTTTTCGCTCATTCTGGATCTTATCAAAAAGTCCCGAAAGGACGGAGAAAGGTGCGGTGCCACGATTTTGGGGGGCCTCGGGGTAAGCACTGTCTGATAAGTTGACATCTGGGATTTCGGTAGGTGCTGGTGTGGGCAACATATGTCTGTGTAACGGGTTGGAATTGGAACCCGACGGTCAGCTCAAAGCGCGTCATGCCCCTCGTGACCGCCGAGTCAACGCGACTGGTTTATTTGGTCATTGTTTACTTATCCACTCCACCCGCCCGCCTCCGTCAGCTTCGAGCATTTCAATGCAGGACACTCCTCGCCTTGCGCGAAAGCTAAGGAAAGAGGGTGACCCTAAGGTCATTGGGCTATGGAAGATAGGCAGAACAATAGGAAAGGGGAGCTCAGGTAGGCCACCCTTTTCTGTCGACCCCATCGATTTCCCTCCCGCTGAGCCTAGTCTTTACGACAGGTCGTGTGCGGATTGCCCGCCACTCTAAGACTGGACAATATGCAGCAGTAAAGATAGTGTCCAAGACGGCGCTGGTGAATTCCCGAAGATCCCTACAAGGACTCGACGAGCATGCCGACCGCATACTACTTGGGATCGAGCGCGAAATTGTGATTATGAAACTTATCGATCACCCAAATATCATGCGCCTCTATGACGTCTGGGAAACGTCTACGGAACTATATCTCATACTCGAATATGTCGAGGGCGGCGAACTCTTTGACTACCTTTGCAAGCGTGGCCGCTTATCGACATCGGAGGCTCTTGGCTACTTTCAGCAAATTATCGCCGCGATAGACTACTGCCATCGCTTCAACATCGCTCATCGTGACCTTAAACCGGAGAACCTGCTCCTTGACCAGGACAAGAACATCAAAGTAGCCGACTTCGGCATGGCTGCCTGGCAGATGAACCATACCAGTGGGCTCTTGCGGACTGCGTGCGGCAGCCCACACTACGCGGCACCGGAAGTTATTGAAGGCCGGGCCTACAATGGATCCTCTTCCGACATCTGGTCGTGCGGTGTAATTCTCTTCGCCCTACTCGCGGGGCGTCTTCCTTTCGACGACGAAGACCTGCACACCCTTCTCGAGAAGGTCAAATTTGGATCCTACGATATGCCACAAACCATAGATAAACGTGCACAAGATCTCATAACACGCATGCTTGAGAAGGACGTGCGCAAGCGCATTACGGTGGAACAAATTCTTTTACATCCTTTTTTCACACTTCACCCTCCTAAAAACCCCAAACTGGTCCCACCATCCCTCGATATAATCGCTCGCCCTATTGAAGACCGTTCAGCCATCGACCTGGATATTCTTGCGAACTTGCGCACCTTATGGCACGGGACACCTGAAGACGTGATCATAAAGAAGCTCACGAACAACGAGCAGACGTGGGAGAAAGGCGTTTATTACCTTCTCCGGCAATATCGGCTAAAACGCATGGAAGAATACGACGAAAAAATTGAGGAGCTATACCGCCAGGCATCACGAGACCATCGAAGAACTGGTGGTATGCTCCCTACCACCCACGAAACCCAGCTTCCCCCACGCGCCGACCCTCCAACTCCCCGCCGTGCTAGGGGAGGGGCTTCGCCCGGTAGCCCGAGCGATCATGAAGACGCTTTGACGCCTGGGCTCCTTACCCCGCAATATTTTTACTCTCCTGCGCCTCTCTCTGGGACGTCAGGATCCCACTTCTCTGCAGTCCCTATGCCGCTCTCTCCGAACTTCCCGCACACACCCCTCCCCGTTGTTTCTCCTAATATCAACCCCCTCTCCCCGGATTCGCCGCTTTGGACCACGTTGAACATGACACCACCCCCGGACGTCCCAGAGATGCAAGACGAGAAGGTGCAGCAGTTCTTTCAACAGATTGTTGAGCACCTTAACGTCATGCAACAGCAAGCCGCGGCCGCTGGCGTAAATCCCGCTGCTCTTTCGTCGTATTCAACCCAACCACCGAAGCCTGAGGGGCTTGGAATTCTTGGGCCTGAAGGGACGGCGATGGAGAACAGCGAGGTCACAAAGCCACTGAGTATTCGGCGTACTCTGCGGAAGCCTACTCCACTGCAACTCAAGCCGGATAAAGAAAATGTAGGAGAGGAGACGCAACCCGCGGGAATGATACACAAGCCATCGTTGAAGAGCAAGAATCCCGTTCGTAGGGTCTTGATTGACAGGCGCGTTCAGATCGTGGAGCCCACCAACCCGCATAAACGAAGGAGGAGCACCACCGTTACCAACGATACTTCCGCGAGTGACCCATCCCCGGCTTCGCCGCTCTCACCAACATGGTTCGGAAACCTCTTCAAGCTCAAACCAGTGAGCTTTTCCCTGCTCTCCGTGCACGATCCGCACACTTCACGGGAGGAATGCAAGCGTATTCTGCATGAGCTGGGCGTGCGCCCATTGCTCACGCACGCGGACGGGCTCGGTGTCCTCAAATGTCGGTTGGACGAGAATGCGGACCCAGCGGGGGTGATGGGGGTAACCAAGGCCGTCCGGTTTCGCGTCGAGGTGCATACGGCCAGTGATGCGCAGGAGACCGCGGGATATCAGACGGTCCTACAGCTAGTCCAAGAGAAGGGTGCCGCGTCGAGTTTTCGGCTTATATACGGTAGGCTGAGGCGTGAATGGGATTTGGATGCGCCGAGGATCCCGTTACCGGCCCCGAGCCCCGCGCTCACTTACGGTGATGGGAGGTTTGCCGATCTTTTGTATGGGTAGATTAGATTTTAGATTATGTGGGGGTCTGCGCATCTGTCAAACATTTAGAGACGGACTCGTCTGTAGCATAACTAGTTGCATCCTGTAGCCATAACTGCACTAGCCTGTAAAGTACAATCTATCTCCCCGACAGCTTTGGGACAATATACAACTAGAGACTGCATTACATTCAAGGAAGGTGAGCAAGGTTGTATGGGCCTTCATGTTACAGCCTCGACGTCCATGGGAATCGGCATATTTTGCGGAGTAACAAGGCTGGGATGCTTTCCCGGCCTTGAAACAATCGCCGTGTCTGGATTCGTACTCGATATTCGAATGAAACGCAGTAACTGGACGAAAGCGACCTCGCGTTGATCCCACGTGCGGTACAGAGCCACGTTTTCAAGATGCGTCAAGTCTGGTACCTCTGATCCAAAGGGAAAGGGTTTCGCATTGCGACAAAGAGCGTAAGTAAAATTCAAAGAAAAGGGCGCGCTGTTCACTCACCCATGCCCGTGCGATACTCCTCCATTTCGCGTAGCTTGACGTCCTCCAGCTTGAGCTCCTTCGCGCTCTTCGGACGACCTTTTCGCCGCGCCGCGCGCTCCTCCTCCAGTTCTGCGTCATGCCGTGCGAGCCAGACGTCCGAGACGAGCTCGTGCACTTCAGACAGCATCAAAACGCATCCGCGTCCGCGTTGTTCCTCGGGTATCGCGTGGAAGAAAAACCCGAAGAAATCGGCTGCGAAAAGAAAAAAAAAAAAAAAACATCTCCGAGGGTCAGGTCACTTTTGCTTTGAAGGAAGGGAAATTGAGACTCGACTTGCCCTTTGCCGAGTGCAGTTTTGCGCGCTTGGAGGCTTGTTCCCCGAGCTTGGATTTGCGGAGCTGCTTGCGCCCAAGCTGTTCGGCCTTGCGCGACTCGGGGTGGAATATTTTCTCCTTTTTGGCGTTCTTTTGTGGCTTCTTCTTCGTAGGTGCCATGTCGCCGCCGGTGGGTGTTTTCTTTGCTTGTTCGCAAGGCGTCCACGGCTCGCTCAGCGCTCAGCGATCGATGATTACTAAAAATGAGGCGTCCCGGGCCGGGCCGTCGGTCCGTCTGTTGGATATTGCCCCTATTGCCTCATACAGCGCTGGCTGACGTCCAGTACGACGATGAGACAATTCTGCGTCACTTTATCTGGCAACGAAGGTCATAGTGCCACGTCTAGACGTGTCACAGTTCCAACGTCATTATTTGAAGAGGAGGGGACTTAAAGGCCCCGATTTCTCTCCCCGCTCTCCCTGCCTTCCACTAAAGCCTTGGCCATGGTCATAAACAAACCCCATTGCCCTCCCTCCCTTCCAGTGGAGCTGAGCTACCAAATCCTCGAAGAAACATGGCGCCTCCAACTCTCAACGACCGAGCGTCGCGACCTCCTCGTCGCCCTCCCCCTGGTGTGTACGTCCTTCAGCTGGATAACTAATCACCTCTTCCTCCGAGATGCACACATCATCTCCCCCGCATACGTGACACATTTCCTCTCACTCTTGCAACAACAACAACAACAACAACAACAACAACAACAACAACAACGCGACCGACCCATGACCTGCGAGCGCACACCCCCCGCCCACGACTCACCAGGACTGGCTCACTGTCGTATCTGCAGCTGCCAGAGCATTACATTCCACATCTACGACCCAGACTCGTCTCCGAACCTCCTCCGCATCCACCTCCCATCCTCGTCATCAAGCCCCACAATCCACGCCCTCGAGACGACGCTGCGCGCTCTATCCCGCGACGCCTCGCTCGCGCCTTCCCTGCGCCGAGTAGCGCTGCATTACACCGGTTGGTCCTTCACGCACGAGCTCGGCCACGCCCGCCTTGTCCACCTTCCCCCGCACGTGCGCATTCTCGAGCTCCGCTTCGCCACGCCGGCCCCTTTTGTACAGCGGTTGTGTCAGATCTACGTGCGGCGCTACACACTTCCCATGCCGGGTGTGGAGTCGCTCAGGATATATGGCACGTGCCCCGCATTCGTCGCTGATGTGGCGCGCGCATGTCCTGCGCTCGAGAGCTTGGAGACGGACGACGTGTATGGGGTACTGCAACTACAACCGAGCTTGCTGCCTTTCATGTCACCAACATTGGGCGAGGGTGCTCAGCGGAAGTGCCCAGTTGTGAGCTATGGATCAAAGAGGAGTTCGCAATCGAGCAGCGACATTGGAATCGTTGGTTCGGCGAACTACGAGACGAGGGCACGAGATTGGAAACGTGGAAGAAAAGGCGACGCGAAGTGATCACATGGCACGCGGCGAGAGTTTCAAAGGCAGGAGAATCAATATCAGTGAAAGAGAAGCAAGAAAATGACCACCAGGCACTCAAGGTGTTCGAAGTCACCACGCAGGCACGTACGCTTGATCAAGTCGTCAGTCCTATCTTTAGGCGTCAGATCAATCATTCGTACATAATGCATAAGTCTTATTGCCATAAAGAGCACACTCGAATGTTCGGAACCGTCGGAATGAAGAAGTACACCAGACGCATCCTCTGTCGCGGCACTCGCCAAGGAACGAGGACTCTGGTTAACTACCCTAGCCATCCTCAAACCTCACCTAACAGATGCAGCCTGAATTCGATGGTGTCTCTTCTTGTCCGACATCCGCTGCATGCAATGATTGGAGGCGGCCATACGCTACTCCATGCCATGGCGAGAGAGACGATGAACATGTACCACATCAACACCTTAAACTAAAGGTGTCCCGCGGAATCATCGAGAGTCCGAGGAAAGTGCCTGGGAGATTTCGGCATTGTTCCCAGGGCTAACTGCGCGAATGCGCTTCGCGTGCACACGCTGGTGACGCGTGAACTGATCCGGACGAGAGAACGTCTTTCCACAGCCAGGTTCTTCGCATACATACGGGCGAACCCCAGTATGCGTACGCAACTGTGTCGCCC
>Ga0137397_10002586_pt1 | contig 12550 bp, 16 predicted proteins | sample czorhiz116metaG_FD_106658 | JGI IMG/M metagenome (GOLD analysis project Ga0137397, IMG submission 106658) | Vadose zone soil microbial communities from Angelo Coast Range Reserve, California, USA - czorhiz1.16 metaG | ecosystem: Environmental > Terrestrial > Soil > Vadose zone | place: USA... | reverse complement strand
GCCCACTCGAAAAAGCAGCCTGGGTCAGTGACATTTTTATCATTGTTATATGGGATTTGACAATGGACACTTTCTGGTCACACAGCTTCTTCTAGCAGACCGTGCATATGCCAATGCTCGCGTCAAAGAAAACTGGACTCCACTTTGTTGCGAGTTGAACAATGGACAATTAGGCGATGCCCCTATCCGGCCGAATGGCGTGCGGGGTGTAAATGACTGGGACACATACGACTGGACTCCACTAGCGTGGGCGTTGGAGAATCAATGTCTGGAATTTGTTTGGATCCTTCTAATGTACGGCTCTAATTCGAGGGCCCGGGACAACCGCAAACGCACTTCGTTACATTGGGCGTCAGAGAAGGGACTTCTTGAGGTTTGTCGTGTCCTTCTCCAACGCGGCGCTATTGTGGATGATCGGGACAAAGACGACAAGACTCCATTACATTGGGCGTCAATGAATGGACGTCTGGAAGTTGTTCAAGTTCTTCTCTCTCACCACGCCAACGTCAATTCTCTAGACGCGCATAACAAGACACCATTGCATTGGGCGTCGGAACATGGGCACTACGACGTTGCTGGGGCCCTTCTTGAGCACGGTGCTGATGTTGATCCATGTGACAACCACACCAAGACGCCATTACAATGGGCGTTGGAAAACGACCATTTACAAGTTGTTCGGGTCCTCCTTGTGCATCATGCAGGCGTTGATTCCCCAGGAATTCGTGACATGACACCTTTGCATCGGGTATCGGAGAATGGACACCCTGAAGTTGCTCGAGTGCTTCTCGAGCATGGCGCCGATGTTAATTCCCAAGACAGATACAATAGGACACCCTTGCATCGGGCGTCAGAAAACGGACATCACAAGGTTATTGGAGTCCTTCTCCAGCACGGCGCAAACGTCGATCCATCCCAAGGATACTCAAAGACTCCGGTACAGTTGGCGTTAGAAAATGGACATCTGGAGGTTGTCCGGGTCCTCCTCGCGCACAATGCAGATCTGGACTTTCTTGGAGACGACGAGAAGACCCCCTTGTATAGGGCATCAGAGGATGGGCACCTGGAAGTTGTCCGTGTCCTCCTTGCGCGCAGTGCAGATGTCAATCACCTGTCTAACAACTTCGATACACCATTGGCTGCTGCGGCGAAAAATGGACATGAGGAAGTTGTACAACTCCTCCTTGCCCATGGTGCGAATATGGGTCATCCGAGGGATGGGACCCAGGCACCACTGGATTTTGCGTCGGAAAATGGACAACTGCAAGTCGCTCGACTCCTCCTCGTGCATGGAGCGGAGGTCAATCCTTCAAGCGATGAGATCAGGTCACCACTGAGCTTTGCGTCAGGAAACGGACATCTACAGATCGCTCAGCTCCTCCTCGAGCATGGTGCAAGGGTCAATCTCTCAAGGCGTGAGCTCATGGGACCGTTGGATCATGCGTCAATGAATGGACATCTGGAGGTTACTCGACTCCTCCTAGAGCATGGTGCGGAGGTCAATTTCACAAGGCGTGAGTTCATGACGCCATTGGATCACGCGTCAAGAAATGGGCATACAGAAGTTGCTCGGCTCCTACTCGAGTCTGGTGCAGAGGTCAATGTCCCAAGGCGCGAGTTCCTGGGGCCATTGGATCATGCGTCAAGAAATGGGCATACAGAAGTTACTCGGCTCCTCCTCGAGCATGGTGCAGAAGTCAATTTCACAGGGCGCGAGTTCCTGACGCCACTGGATCATGCGTCAATGAATGGACACCTCGGAGTTGCTCGCCTCCTCCTTGTGCATGGTGCACATTTCAAATTCCCGGGCAGTAAATCACCCTCACCACATCGTTATGCGTTGAATAATGGACACCGGGAAGTTGCTCGGCTTCTTGCACATGCTGTGACAGCTCACACGCTGGATGATGGGACACCATTGCCCCAGGCGTCGCGTGTGGGAGTTGCTCGAGTCCCTGGTGAGCACAGCGCAGGTCCAAGGGGTTGGATCCGCCACATCTCATCTCCGGTGCGTTTTGCAACGCGAAGAGAACAGGCATAGCCCGTTGAGGTATGGATTCAGTGTTATTGTGGATATTTATATGCGGACGATTGACGGCTAGACACCATCTCAGGTATCATCAATATAAGCACTCTTGTGTTATGCAATAATTGTGAGAGCAGTGTTCAGGAACTTGGTGTAAAGTCTATGGGGCTACCATGTGTGTCATGAAATGTGATGACATCCCATTATATATCTATTGTTTGTATATCAAACAAACTCAGACGAAGAGATGCAAAAGTGAAGCTGAGAGATCATATCACTCAAACGTCATCTAATTGTGATTACACCTGGTCCCAGATCTTTTTTGGCTCGTGCATGCACCTCATGGGTGACAGAAACTTCGGCTATGGACGACAAATGGACGAGAGGTAAGGACTTCCGTGGTACTTCGAGGTAGTAACACGACGCACTTGGCAGTCGCAAGGGCACAGCCCGCCGGGATTTGTAGTTCGACCCTCTCCGAGAAGCCTGGTCATAAAGGTGAAGGGAGGGGACTAGCCACTTGTGTGCGCAAGCTACGAAGCTGCGTCGTGCACCCTCTCGGCACTGGTCGGCCCTTTATCCTCCCGTTCGCCATTAAGCAAGAAGCCGGGGTCACGCTCGCTGTCGTCGAGCAGCACCGCCTCTTTCGTTGCGCTCTCCATCACAAGACTCGTGCATCCACCGCCTCGTTTTCCTGGAAGAGGACACGGTAGCATCCATGTTTACAGAAGTGAATAAAGAAGGAAGGTCACGGTCAGGGCGCGTGATTCACCTAACTACACACGTAGACCTAATGGCATCGCCGAGGCGCCATCGTTCGGAACTGGATTGAAGCGTGAAGTACTAGTGAGTCACTAGGTTGTGCGATCCTTCAAGTGCGAGTACTGTACATCGGCAAAATCGTTGAGAATGCGGTAGTTCCTCCATTGTCGCAAAGACTCGGAGGAGGGAGGAGGGATCCGAGGGAAGAACCGACGCGAGTCAAGGACCAAAGGTATTCGTTGCCAACGCGAAAACGGAAATACTCATCAGCCTGAGGCCCTGAGCGTCAGACAGATAGTGTTGAAGGGGATAGCTTTGAGCCAACGGTGTGCCAGTGGGGCACGAAATATTACGGGACGGGCAAATTTACTTGGACGGTGCGGTCCGCCGAGTCGGAAGGAAAAAGAACTGATTTCCCTCCCATCTCGTATTTACATGCAAGCAAAGGGTTACACAGTAGCCTGAGTACACTTTGGGAGCGACACGTTTTGCTGCGTGGTTTGTCTCGGGCATCGTAGCCGCAAGTTTGTCTTGTCTAGGGCCCGGGAGCGGCCGGCCGGCCGTCTTTGATTTACGCAGGCGATAACCTGGTTGGCGACCAATAGGGTGGTGATATGCCGATGCGCCTTTTTGCCCTCTTCTCCTTTGAACTCCACATCAGGACAGCAAGCTAAAGGCTCTTAGATTTCTTCGTCATCTCGAATGGAGGCTGGAGGCAGCAGGGTCAGATCATTCGTCCTCACGTTTGGCCATGCTGCTCTCGAACGTTTTTGTTTCTCTTTCCTTTGTAGGGCGGGGGACTCGAAACACCTATCTAAGTTCAGAGATTTTATTTCTCATACGCTACTCACATCCTTCTCATCTCTAGCATGGCCGTCACTCGACTGTTTGTTGCCCCGAATGTCGCTAACGAGGCACTACTGTGTGGATCCAGTCTTTATCTGTTGGCGAAAGATTGCAGAAGTGAAGCTCCAGGAGTCATATCTTCCAACCACACTTGTATAATCTAATTGGGTCGTGAAGACCGAATCGATGACACGTCTCTGGGAATCATAAGCGCGACGAAGGGAGACTGTTAAACCAATTATATCCGTCGTTCTCAACCTATCTGATGTCACAACAGGGGTTGTGATTGCACTGTGCAGGACTGACTTTGAAAGGTCGAAAGGGATACCATGCAGAGAATAAACATGCCATCCCAATTGGGTGCACCCCTAAGATAAGTTACAGGAAGAGGCACGCGAGAAGCGCGCACGCCCGCCAATATCTCGTATCTCTACAGCTTCGTCGTGGCCTCGGGCGCAACGCGACTCTTGATCAACTTGATGATCCATAGCGGCAACGCGCTCACCGCAACAATGACCACCACTTTCCACCCGAACCGCACGGAGACGACAAACGATAGATCTGGGAGGCAAAAACAAGAGAAAATGGCAAGTGTTGTGAGCGCTGAAAGAGGGCAGAGTAGAGGGTAGGATCGGACGCACCAAAGTATTCGGGGAGGAAGACCATGCTGAGGGCGTAGATGCCGAGCGTGACAACTTCAGAGATGATCATGTAAACGTGCCTGCGGAAAGTTAGATTCTTGTCATGGGGAGAGGGAGGGAAAAGAACGTGGCATACCAGATCGTGATCTCCAATGCGACCATGATGAGTTCGTTCAGGATCAAAGCCGTGAACGAGATGGCGACGATGTTCAAAAACTCGTTCTCGAATAGAACGAGGGCTATGATCATGATCGCGGCACCTGGGATGGAAAGAAAAGCAGGCATAGATTCGGCTATTTTTTCATCTTGCGACGAGAAGTGAAGATACCTTGGTAGACGCTGATCATGAGCCAGATAAAGAAAGTCTTGTAAGATAAGGCTCGTCCCTAGAACAAATCGTCGCACACCGTTTCGCAAAAAAGTGAGCATATATAAACAGCAACAGCGAAGTAACTCGCGAGGGGGGGGCGCACCTTGGTGAGTTCCTTGTAAAGCTCCGGGTACGACAGTGCCATATCTTCGTTCAAGTCGCGGTCTAGCACGAGCGAGAAAACGGGCGCCATAGTGTATATCGTCGCGTAGCCGACCATGAGCCAACCCTGGTAAAGTGCGATTGGGGCAAAGTAGAAGATGGAAGAGAAGACGGCCTGCATGACGGAGATGATCAAGCCGCGGTGGATGACGAACTGGGCCAGCTTGGCCGAGCGCCGGTACGAGTTGCGCCCGTGCCAGAGTAGCAGCTTCGTCAGGTGGCTGAACTGCGTCACGGAAAAGTCGGCCGCGAGCGAGGCCTGCTTGCCTTCCTTGCCTACGATGCCGACGCCTGAGGATATAAGGATATATGAGGGGAAAATCAGTTGATTACGTCAATGAGCACTGCTTCGTACGCGCGTGTAACTGAAGATGGGCACACGCACCGACGTCGGCAGCCTGGATCATGCTCACGTCGTTCCCGCCATCACCGATGCAGCAGACGCGCTTCTTGGTGAAGCTACGGATTAGCCGGGCAACGTCTGCTTTCTGCGTTGGAGAGCACCGACACGCGACGACGGCAGACAGCTTAGTCGAGATCTCTATAAACTCGTTCTTGAACAAGTTGAAGCACAGCTGCGAGAGCACGTGAGTGAGATGTACACGTGACCTCACAGTCCGGATGATCTAACCTGGAGCGACTCGCCATCGATGACGAGACAGCAGTCGAGCTTATTCTGCAGGAAGTCGAGCTCTTGCTGGGCTTCTTCAGCCGTCTTGACTATAGACCAGGCAATGTCAAAACATCATTCATATTATGGGGGGAAAACTCTCACGCTTGGCGATCTGGTGAATGTACTGATTACGAGCAACAAGCTTCGTAGAGATCGCGATGACCGTGGCCGTCTCAATCTTGTCTCCGGTGAGCATCCAGATCTTGATGCCTGCGTTCCGAAGCAACTCGAGTGTCCCGCGGACGTCGTCCTGCAGCTTGTCCTCGACGCCTGTCAGTCCGAGCAACTCGAGGTCCCGCTCAAGCGTGTCGGCGACAACAGCCGCCATCGCCTCATTGCGACCCTCGACCCGCACGCTCGCAGCGTGGTGGCGCGTCTTGAAATCCTCATAGGTGGCCTCGGTAAGCTTGCGCCGACCGACGACGAGGGTACGCAAGCCTTCACGCGCCATGTTGGCCGTCTCTTCCTCGAGCCAGTCATTGCGTTGCACGATCCGCGCCATGACGACATCGGCACCCTTCTGAAGGAAGGAGAGCTCGCCGGAGGCGGTATCGCGCACGACGATGCCCATTCGTTTGGACTCGGATGTAAAGGGGAAGATCTCGAGGACGTCGTAGGCGAGGGTACTACCAGAAGGCGTGCGGAGCTCGATCCGCGTGCGGTCGCGGAATGTGAGGGTCAAACCGACGGACGAGGTCCACTTGACGATGGCGACTTCGTCAGGTGAGGAGGCTTGGTAAGTAACCGATCCATCGTCATTGGTAACAGGAGTGACCTGGAGATGCGTATGTCTATAAGAGGCGTGTAGCAAGAGTGGCCAAAAACGTACGTTATGGCAGAGGGCGAGGCTAAGAACGACATCACGAACGCGTGCGGACATATCGCGACGGCCGCGAGTAGCCAACTGCACACCAGTGGACAATGAGCCGTGGTTTGCATGGGTCGCTGTACACGATTGGGGATATGAGCAAGCACGTCATGTCAGCGGGACAAGCTCACAGTCAGCGCCAAAGGCCGTGCTGAGCTGGTGAGCGACTTCGTCCATCGTGTCAGAGCCAAAGGACATTGTGCCCATATGAAGCTTCTTCATTTCCATCTCTGTCAAAGGAGAACAATTAAGGGAAGAAATGTTAGAATTAGGGAAACGGACTACCATTCTGGGTCAAGGTACCGGTCTTGTCGCTGAGAAGATACTCGATTCGGCCGAGTTCTTCCGGCAAAGTGCTGGTGCGTACGATCGTGCCTGGGATCTCGTTGTCCTTCATGATAAGATGCGCATACACCGTCTTTCCCATGTCCAGGTTGACCCGTAAACTGAGCAAAAGAGCGATTATGAACCACTCTTCACTCTCATGGGTCCAGAGGCGCACCTGATAGGAATGATCGAAGAGAACAAAATCAAGAATCGGAACACGTAGATGTACCAGAATCCACGGAAACCGTTCAACGCAACGAGCCCGACGGATAACACAAAAGAAACGGCACACAAGATCTTCGTTCACCTCGTCAGCATATGCTGCTGTGTTCAGGAAGGTCGAGACCGACGCACTTTGGCCAGCCGGCTGATCTCTAGGTCCAACAGGCCCACTTTCGTCTGTGGGTGGCTCGTGTTCATCACCGCCCGTGTCTCAGGCCCTGTGTAGACCACAAAGCCGATGGCGGAGCCCGCAGCGAGCACGGTGTTCGCCCATAGCATGTTCTCCGCCGACAGCGGCTCGACCGTGGGCACTTGGATCATGGGCACGTCATTAGAGGACACGCTAGGCGGCGTGTTGATCGTAAATGTTCCAACAAATGCGTGAATATCCTTGCTAGGCGCATCCGCTTCGCAGGAACAGAAAATATGAGAAAGGGGAGCTACAAACGACCAAGGAGTGAGGACGCACCGTAGATTTCGGCATCGAGGTTGAGGAGCTCCTGATCGGAGGGCAACTTCTGTGTCGCTGGGACTGCGACGCGCAGCTTCCAATCAGTCTCGCCGTCCAGCTGGTCGGTGCGGATGAAACACGTTCCTGAGGTGTCGGAAGTGCGGAGGAGGACAAGGTCGGCGGGAACTCGTTGGTTCTTCTCAAGCAGGACTAGATCACCAACACGTATAGAAGAGGAGGGGACGGCGCGCGTCGGTGGGAGGTTGCCTTCGAGCAGGGAACGCGACACTCCATCGTCGTCGTCGGGAGATGAGGAGGAGGGTGAGGCGAGGATGAGGTAGCGCGCGGAGTTTGCCTCGCGATCGCGCAGGTTGCGCTTGTAGTCGTCATAGGCTTCCTTTCCCATCGTAACGAGGAGAACGAAAGCGAGCGGGGCGATGTATGTGATGAGAAAGCCTACCGACGGGTGGGAAGAGGGGGTCGGCAACAGTGATATCACAAAGGAAAGGTGCTTACCGGTTCTGAGGGCGGGTATGAACTGGGATAGGGCGACGAGGAGGAAATAGAGGTTGAAGAAAAACTTGAATTGTTCGTAAAAGACGATGGGCAGAAACGTGAACACATTGTACTTCTGATTGCGGACAGTGTTCGCAGTGAACTTGCTCTGCAGTCTGTCTTTTGTTTCCGTTGGCGTGAACGACATTATCAGAGTACGCATCCGTATCGTGTTGTTTACGCACCTGGAGGTCGTAAGGGAACGGTCCGGGATTTGTCCTTTGACCCTCTCCGAAGCGTTGATCGCTGACGCCCAGGCCCCGTGAGGTCATAAGGATGGGATTAACCAGTCGAGTACGCACCTGCGGAGCTGCGTCGTGCACCCTCCCAGCACCCATCGGCCTGTCCTCGTCCACATCATCGTGGAAAAAGCCAGGATCGCGCTCGCTCTCGCCAAGCAGCGTCGCCTCTTCGTCGGGCTCTTCATCGCCATATTCGTCTCTCCACCGACCCTTTTTTCTCCTGGAGGAAGACATGGAGGCGGCAGAGGCGGCGGCAGCTTGGACGGGGATATGCATGGGCATTGGTGAACCGGTGCGCGAGCCGGATGCAAGGGAAGAAGCGGAGGCGGACTGCTGCTGTTGTCGGTTTTGTTGGGCGGAGTCGGAGGGGTCGAGGCGCGCGTGGGTGTTTCGGTTCCTCGGTCTGCGGAGCGTGTGCAGACGGATGTCTGACATAAAACGAGGCGCCGAATGTGGGATTAAAAAGGGAAAGATGCGGCTGCGGTGCCCCCCGGAGACGATCTTGGCCTCGTCGATGGTTTGTGTATGAGCCGTGTCACGTGGGCGGGGCTGCGAGTGGAGTGATTGTTGGCCCACGGCCCGGAAGCGGCCCGAAACACTTGTCGGTGGCCCGCGGCCACTCCGTATTTTGCATCTCCAATCGTCCCGATGACTACGTCTCAATTTACAAATGTGCCATGTTGCAACTACCACCTGCCCTACGTCCAACTCGTATGGTATGACGATCGCCATATTAGGGAGATTGTCTCACTGGCATCAGCAAAACCCTCAGAGAACTGAGCATTGATAGTGAAGTAGAGGATCTCATCGAGCGACATAGGTGATGCGATGTCCAACCGACCTCTGCGCCATCTTCCACAGTCCATAAATCCACTAGGGGGGCCCTGTGCAAAGTACGGGTTTGTCCTTATTGTTGATGCGATATATCTCTGAACAACGTATCTCATTGAGGCATATGATGGAGCCAATTCGATGGGAATGGTACAAAAGCAAGTACATCAGCCCCATCTGTCCCCTGGGAAACGTTAGCGGTTCAAGGGCGTGTGTCTGCAAGCCGAGTCATCATATGGACGAAAATGCGTTAATCCCGAGCAAATTTGCGAAGTCATAAAGCAGTATGTGATGGTCTATCGATTGCTGTGGCTCGTATTCGGGCTCAGGAGCGGGGAGAAAATCGTTATTCCCTGCAGCGAAAGACCATACGAAGGATGTAGGTGATCACAGTCAATTTATTCCCGGCCCTAGAGATACGTGTCGAGCGACGTCCATTGCTATAGGAGTCGGTATGCGACGAGGGCCAGATGGAGTACCATTGTGGGGCATTTACACAGCCTCAAGTCACGAGTCAGACGGTCAAGTTGAAGCAGCGTCCATTCTTGTTCAAGTTGGTTCTCGGCGGAAGATGGTTGTTCTCTGTGAGCGCAAGTAATCTGAGTACTAGGACATTGCGTTCCTCTAAGTGAATCATGTGGTTTTCGACTTGCGTCCATTTTACAGGTCGCCTGACATTTTTTTCGTGCGTTTGGAATGAACGAGGAGAAGGTGGAATGTTGATTAGAGACGTTACAACATGTGGGGAGATTGATTGTGGCTCCTGGACGACGGCGAGCCCTCAACCTGAGTTCGGAACATGCTCGCTCACAGCGTCATAAGCAGGCTCTTCACAATCGCCCTCGTTATGATCAGGAGAGTCTCGCTACCTGGGGTGGAATAAGAATAAGCTTCGTTCCTGGGTCCAAGGTACGGACTTGGAAGGGTAAGATTAGGCTCGGAACCAAGTCAGTCGTTTAGGCGGAGTTGGTGGCTGAGACCGGCTTTCCGGGACCCAGAAACTCCGCGTCTGGCTCGCGAGGCTAAGTAATATACCTTCTCCCAATTTTATACCGCTCAGCGCCCATCGCCATGGTCCCTAATTCTGGTCATTCCCGATACGCATGGCGAGCCACGTTTTTTTTCTTTCTCTTGTACCCCGCCCTTTCTGGGCGCCGTTTATTGCGTGTTCGGGTCACTTTCTAGAAACAAAATAGCCCTAGAAACCCTCCAACTTCAGTTATAGGGCGATTTGGCTGTGCGAGATTCGACCTTCCAATCCACCTTTTCCTAGTCTATCCCTAGCTATTCAAGTGTGGATATTATAGACAATATTCCCACCTCTCCTGCTATGTCTAAGGGTACTGTAGAGCTTTGACAGACAGAACAGGATAGATTGCTCAAATTTTACGAACAAAATCAGAACAAATAATGGGCAAATTCGTACACAACAAGACACGAGACTACACAGGAAAGGCCCTGGCACTGGCAGAAAACAGGGTAATATTCATTCTTTGTTCCAAAGGACTAGAAGCAGGACAAACTCTGCGAATCGAGGGCGCACGCATCAGCTCCCTTCGAGCCTCTAAATGGCTCCGAACAAGGCACGCCACGTACCTTTTGCCTACGTAGAGGGCACTTTTCGCGTGCACTTTTCAGCAGATCCTCATATGTCAGAGAGCGCCTCGCCTTTTTGTGGATATCCGAAAGTGGGGAGCTAACGAAAGGAAACGGAGGTAATTCGTCGACAAGGTCTTTGAGAGGGTTGGATCGAGGACCAGGCAGCACTATCGGCGATTGGAAGTCGGATGAAGGTATCGAGGATTCTGTCAGGGTTGGGCTCTCGAGGTACGGAGAGCTTGCGATATCAGACATTTCAGTAGCACGTGATAGTAGGAACGAGGGCACCGGCGGGCACGGACGTGGCGCAAATAGATGGCATTGGCTCCCCGCACCCTTTACTGGGGGTTTGACCATGATAGCATAGCATTTAAAACTCAGCGGAATTTTGGTGGCAGAAAAATCTTCGACGACGCCGGGCTGTTCTTCGTCGCTAAGGCCAAGTCCGACACCCGAGTCGAGGGCGAGGGGGTCGGTGACGCTCAGTGTCCGAAGATAGCGCAAGTTGGACTGTGAACCTGGTGGAAAGGACGCTGTCGGGTAATTGAAAGGGTGGAAGGCACCACACGCATTTGCATCTCCTGAGCGACGTGGGGGATATTCAGGAGGGGGGCGAGGGCGCATGCCGCTGTATCCACGACGGTTCATGTCCTGGACGCAGTTGTCGCAATGTGACACACGGTCTCCCTGTCTTGTTCGTTGTTCCGAGACCAGCCACAAGGTACGATCATGGACGCTGGCACTGCAATTAGGCAGAGAACTAAGGGTTTGAGAGAGGGCTTACAATTTACAAGATGCGCCGAACGAGCAGCGGCCTCTGGAAGCATAGTTCTTGCACAGAATAGTTTTGTACTCGAGGTTTGTATGTGTGGCCGCAGTCGGGTGGAATGTCTTCTCGGGAGACGAGGACCCTTCGTAGCTAGAAGGAGAGCTGATGGGGCGAAACCTCTCCGCTTGTGCAAATTCTTGTGGGGTTGAGTAGAAGGTGATGCTAGTTTGAATCAGATTTCCCGTGGAACTGTGTTTGTACATCATCAGCGTTGATTCCCGGTCGACAATATTCGGGATTCGGAAAAGAGGACGGGAAACGTCGTCCTGTGTGTCAGTGTAAACTTATCTGGTCCGCATTTATACACGACAGTGAGATCGGCTTTGGCATTGTGGATCTGTGCCTTGACCACGCAAAGCGCAAGAGTCTTTGCTCTGCACGAGCCGCGCCCGATGCGGCTATGATGAGGAGACGAGACGGATCCGAGAATTAAAAGCTCAAGCGCAAGATTGGGGAGGGATCGGGTGGGGTGGGAGGGAAAAAAAGCACTCCTGATCACGGTGACCGTAACTGAGGGGTCGCCGTTTTGAAGGCGCAAGCGTCGAACTACTAGTAAAACTTGAGCCCCACTGGTTGCCTCACCACCACTCTCCCGCTGACTAAAACGCTGACCCGAGTATCCACAGATTTCCACGGGCCAATACAAACCCACAAAGGTCTCCACTGGCCTTGGGGGGTAACCCACGCGTAGAATGGGTGACTCGGTACTGATTCGGTCCAAGGGCTGCTGAAGTAGGAAATCGGCAAAGTCCGAACGCAATACGTTTGCGGTGTTGTTGCGCACGCTTTGCACTCGCTTTATCTAACTCCGCCACGTTCGCACTCCCATGAGGAACGTCATCCACCACATTTGCGAGCCACAGCAGGTGACCCATTCGCATATTGATGCATTGGTGTCTCGAAACCGAGCAAATTCGTCGTGATACAGAAATGAGAGCGTATCGCTGTGCTCAATCGAACCGTGGGATGTCCGAGCAATGTACTTCGACCCTGACCCCGATTTACGTGCCAAAGCTTTCTGTTGTCTTTGACCCTTATCACATGTTTTTAGCCATCTAGCCATATCATAGGTTCCACTGAGTTAAGCTGACCTGGAAGAGGAGACACGCCTTGTACTCCACAGAATTGAGCAGAGCTCTTGTCCAATTG
>Ga0137397_10002585_pt1 | contig 12564 bp, 10 predicted proteins | sample czorhiz116metaG_FD_106658 | JGI IMG/M metagenome (GOLD analysis project Ga0137397, IMG submission 106658) | Vadose zone soil microbial communities from Angelo Coast Range Reserve, California, USA - czorhiz1.16 metaG | ecosystem: Environmental > Terrestrial > Soil > Vadose zone | place: USA... | reverse complement strand
GGCCGGGGACGCCGTGGGCCGCGCCCCCACCCGGCCGGCTCCGTCACCCACTCGCCCGAATCGCAGCTCTTCGAGCTGCGGGCGGGACTCGGGGGTCCCACTCCGCCGGCCGGGTGGGGGCGCGGCCCACGGCGTCCCCGGCCCACCTCGCGCGAGGTAAGTTCACGAATGATCCAGGCTACCCGGCGGTCGCCAGCGCGAGCTTGCCCCGCCACCGCGCGAGCAGGGCGGCGCGGAGTGCGCGATGAGCCGGGTCGGCGAGCTCGGGGTCGCGTGCGATGATCCCGCTCGCCTCCCGCCGAGCCTCCTCGAGCAGGCTCGTGTCGCGCAGGAGATCGGTCGCGCGGAGCTCGGGGAGGCCCGACTGGCGCGTCCCGAAAAACTCGCCCGGGCCGCGCAGCTCGAGGTCGACCTCGGCGATCCGGAAGCCGTCGTTCGTCGACGTCATCGCGTCGATCCGCCGCCGCGCCTCATCGGTGAGGTGGCCGGCGGTGAGCAAGATGCAGTACGACTTCCACTCGCCGCGACCGACGCGCCCCCGGAGCTGGTGCAGCTGCGAGAGGCCGAAGCGCTCGGCGTGCTCGATCAGCATGACCGACGCGTTGGGCACGTCGATGCCTACCTCGATCACCGTCGTGGAGACGAGTACCTGGATCTCGCCGGCCTTGAAGCGGTGCATGATCGAGTCCTTGTCCGCAAAATCGAGGCGCCCGTGCAGCAACCCGACCACGAGGTCGGGAAAGACCTCCTCCGCCAGGTGGCGCGCCATGTCGGTCGCCGCCTTGAGGTCGAGCACCTCGGACTCCTCGACCAGTGGGTAGACGACGTAGATCTGGCGGCCGCCGGCGACCTGCTCCTTCAGAAACTTGTAGATCGCCCGGCGCTTCGCCTCGGCGCGCGCCACCGTGACGATCGGGCGGCGACCGGGCGGCAGCTCGTCGAGGACCGACACGTCCAGGTCGCCGTAGATGGTGAGGGCGAGCGTGCGGGGAATCGGCGTCGCCGTCATCACCAGCAGGTCGGGATGCTCGCCCTTGCCGCGCAGCCGCGCGCGCTGCTCGACCCCGAACCGGTGCTGCTCGTCGACCACCACCAGCCCAAGACGGCGGAACTCCACGCCCTCCTGGACGAGCGCGTGGGTGCCGACGACGCACGCGGTCTCGCCCGCCGCCAGCGCGGCACGGCGGGCCGCGCGCTCGCGCGGCTTGAGCGACGAGGTCAGCAGCGTGAGGCGCACGCCGAGCGGCTCGAGCAGCTGGCGGAACGTCATGAAGTGCTGCTCGGCCAGGATCTCCGTGGGCGCCATCACCGCCGCCTGGTAGCCGGCCTCGATCGCCGTCAGGACGGCCAGGGCGGCCACAACCGTTTTGCCGGAGCCGACGTCGCCCTGAAGGAGCCGGTGCATCGGGTGCGGCGCCGCCATGTCGCGACGGATCTCCTCCCACACGCGGTCCTGAGCGCCCGTCAGCTTCCAGGGCAGCCGCGCGCGGAGCCGGGCGACCAGGTCGCCGCGCGGATTCAGCGCGACGCCGCGCGCCCGGGCGACGCGGGTTCTCAATATGGCGAGCCCGAGCTGCAGGAGCAGGCCCTCGTCGAACGTGAGGCGGCGGCGCGCCGCCGCCAGCGCCGCGTCCGTCTGGGGAAAGTGCGCGTCCCGGACCGCCTGCGCCAGAGCGACGAGGCCCCGCCGGCCGCGCACGCCCTCTGGAAGCGGCTCCTCCACCTCGGCGCCGAAGGCCTCGACGAGGCGCCACATGAGGGAGCGGAGCGCCCGCTGGGGCAGTCCCTCCGTGAGGGAGTACACCGGCACGAGGCGGCCGGTGTGTAACCGCTCGTCCTCGCCGTTCTCGACGATCTCGTAGTCCGGCTGCTGGATCACCAGGGCGCCCTTGTAGCGTCCGACGCGGCCGTGCAGGACCAGCTGCTGGCCGCGCTTGAGGACACGCGCCAGGAATCGCCAGCCGAACCAGCTGGCGGTGGCGTAGCCGCTCTGGTCGCGCAGCATCACGGTGAACGGCACCCGGGAGCGCCCGGGCGGCGGTGGGCTGACCCCGACGATGATCCCCGAGCACGTGGCGGCCTGCCCCGGCACGAGGGCGCGGAGTGGCGTCAGCCGGGTCCGGTCCTCGTGGCGGAGCGGAACGAAGAAGAGCGCGTCCTCGACGGTGCGGAGCCCTTTGCGCTCGAGCTGGCTCGCGCGCTGCGGGCCGACGCCCTTGACGAATCGCAGCGGCGTCTGGAGGGTGTGGGGCGTGCCGGTTTGCGTCATTGGCACCCCTGTGCTATACAAAGCCTTCGGTCCAATCCTCGGAGACGTGAACCCAGGGAGCGTGCATGGCTCAGCGGTGCGATATCTGCGGGAAGGGCCCCAGCGTCGGTCACACGATCAGTCACGCCCACAAGCTCACGAAGCGGCGCTGGCTCCCCAACCTCGTCTCGATGCGCGCGCTGGTCGCCGGCAGGTCGCGACGCGTGCGCGTGTGCACCCGCTGCCTCAAGGCGGGCAAGGTCACGAAAGTCATTTAAACACAATCGGGAGGGGGCGCCGCTGCCCCCTCCCGATCGGTACCTGGTGGGAGGCCGCCAAACCCCCCACCGTGAAGCAGCTTCACTACTTCTTCTTCTTCTTCGCCTTCTTCTTCATCGAGCGTCTCACCTCCTTCCATGGAGAGGCTCGGTGCCGCCGTCGGGATCTACTTGCCCTTCTTCTTCTTCTTTGCCTTCTTCTTCACCAAATCACCCCCTTCCGCGTCGCTCAGTAACCCATAGCTTCGCGCCGTAGATGCTCGGCCTGCTCGGGCCCGCGGCGCTCGTAGTGCACGAGGTCGACGTAGAGCTGCGGCAAACACACGACCTTGAGCCCGCCCTTCTCGAAGGCGCCGTAGAACACTCCCAGGTCGTACGGCGCGAGGAAATGGAGCGCCCCGTCCGCCTCGGCGGCCGGGCGCAGGCCGAGCGCCTGCGCGACCGGTGCGGGATCGCCTTCGAGGTAGCAGTGCACGGCCGGTTGCCGGAGGCTCGGCGCCAGGAGCGCAGCGCCGGCGTTCAGCGTGAAGGCGTACCGGCGGCCCTCGGCGCTCGCGACTCGCGCGACCTCGCCCATGAACTTCCGCGTGACACGCTCGGGCGCAAGATATGAGGTGAGCTCGTTCGTCCGATAGGTGTACGACTCGCACCACACCTCGAGCAGGTCGGCCGGCTTCGACAGGCGAATGCGCTGGCTGTCGTCGCGCTCCACCCAGGCGAGCTCCTCGAGCCGCTTGATGACGTTGTACGAGTGACCGAGGCTCACGGCCGCCGCTCGCCCCAGCTCCTCGAGCCGCCACGCCCGGCCGGGCTCGGCGAGCAGCACGCGGGCGACCCGCGTCGCGCGGGGCGCGAAGAGCGAGCGGAGGGGCCGCGTCGAGGGCCGGACGTTCCGCTTGCCCTCCTTCTCGATCAGCACGTTCTCGAAAGCGAGATAGCAGTTGCCCGACAGATCGACGAATCCGAGATTGTTGCTCTTGAGGATTCGGGCGCTCTGCGGACCGATGTACGCGGCGGCAGCCACGGGGTACGCCCCAGGAATCTCTCGACGGATTTCGTTCAGTCGCGTGACGGCGGCTCGAATCTGCCGGGGTTGGCCGAGCGAGCTGATTTCAGCGACCAACGTGTGCTCCTGCCCTGCCAGCTGGAATCTCGCCAGTAAATCCGCCGTTTGGCCACCCACTTTCGCATCGGTGCTCTCTTGCCAGCTCTTCGCCTTCGGGAGGAGCTCCCGAAGGCGCTGGGCTACCTGTCGCCGTACCTCCGCGGATTTCAGCATGTTTCTTTCGCTCCAGCTGTTTCAGCATCTGCTGAAACCATACGGACTATTGAAATAGCCTGTCAAGCGAAAACTTACGAGTCGGAGCTAGAAGAGCTGACCGGTGATCGCGGTCGGGCTAGCCCGCATTATTCACGAACCCCACTGCGCCGTCAGACGGGTGGCACCAGGGTGTCCCCGGCCCGCCGGGCGGGAGTGGGACCCCCGCGTCCCGTCCGCAGCTCGAAGAGCCGCGTTCGGGCGAGTGGGTGACGGAGCCCGGTGGGCCGGGGACACCCTGGTGCCAGGCCCCGTCCGACTCGCGGCGCCGTCGTCGTGAATAATGCGGGCTAGGCCCGCGCCAGAGCGTCGAGGCTCCGGCGCAAGCGGCGGTGTCCATCGAGCAGTCGTGCATAGCGCATCTCGCTCCCGCTCCCCTTGGCACGCATGACCGCGACCAGCGCGCGCCGCTCGGCGAGCGACCAGCTGGAGAGATCCGGGATGAGCGCCGCGAGGAGCGACATCCGCTCGAAGGCGCGCCGTTCGGCGGGTGACCACGTCACGCGGCGCGGCGCGCCGAGCGCCCGACCGACGCGCTCGGCCGAGTCGCGTGTGGCTTCGACCCGGTCGCCGCGGAACGCCCGCGCGATGTGGCGCGCGACCAGCGCCGAGACGTCGGTCGCTCGCAGGCGCCGCTCCGGCGCCGCGGGTGCATCCGGGAGCGTCAGGAAAACCTCGGCCGCCGCCAATCGCCTGAGCGCGGGGACGGGCGAGCGGTACGCGGGATCGGCGACGATCTTCGCCCGTTCTTCCGCGAGCACGCGGATGACGCTCGGATCGCGCGGGCGGAATCCGAGGCGGTGATAGAAATAGAACGAGCCGGACCGGAGAGCTTCGGTGCTCTCGTGGCCGAGCTGATAGCGATCGACCACGATGGTCCGCATGCCGAAGATCCGCCGGTACGCGCGGAGCAGCTGAGTCGCCAGGTACGCCGACTCGCCCTGCCGGAACGACGCGAAGACGTTGACGGCGAAATCGAGCGTGCCGAAAAGCTCCCAGCCGCCGCCGTAGCTCACCGGCACACCGTTCTTCAGCGCCAGGAAGCCGTAGTAGCCCTCGAGGGGCAGCCGGAAATCCGGCCGGATCCCGATGAAGACGAGCCTGAGCCCTCGACCCGCGTCGGCCACCAGAACGTCGTCGGGATTCGGATAGGAGAAGGCGTGGAGCTCCCGCTGGCGCGTCGCCATCGCCACGCGGGCGGCGCCGATCATCACCTCCGCGAGCGGCCGGGGCGCCCGCGCGACGGGCAACGGCTGCCGGAGCGCCGCGACGAGGTCGACGCCACCCCGCTCGAGGCCTCCCTCGTGGAAGAACGCGGGTCGCGACGGAATCCGCGCGAGCGTGCGCGAGGCCCCGGCGCCGCGCGGACGCCAGAGAATCGGCAGGCTCAGGCTCTCGAAGAGCCAGTCCCGCGTCTCCTCGGGAAGCCCGGTGCGCTCGAACACTTCGAGCACGAGCTGCAGATCGGTGAGCCGGCGGCCGCCCTTGGCGACCCGAAGCCATCGCCGCCAGCCCATCCCGCCTTCACTGAAGGCGTCGCCTTCCGCCGTCGTCGCGAGCAGCGAGAGCGTCTCGTCGAGCCGGTCCGCTTCCGTGAACCCGGCCCAGGCGACCTCGGCCTGGCGGGGAAACCGGGAGGCGAGCCAGCGCGCCATCGGAAAACCAAAGGGGTAGTCGAGCGTGCTGTTCGCGATGCCGGAGTCGTGGAGGCGGCGCCGCGCGGAACGACCGAGCCGCTCCACGCGGGCGGGGAACGCCTCCAGCGCCCGGTCGACGAGCTCGAGGATCTCCGGGGCGTCCGGATACGCCTGGAGGAAGCAGAGCGCCTCGTGGAAGCGGAGGAGCGTCTCGGGATGACCCACGGCGCAACCCGCGAGGCTCTCGAGCAGCGCCCGCTTGGGGCTCTGGTCCTCGGGGAAGTATCGGGAGGCGGCGGCCGCGAGAGCCTCGACGAGGCGCCGGCCGCGGCTCATCTAGGGCTCAGAGCCCTCGATGCGCTCCATGGTCTCGTCGTCGAGGCCGAAGTAGTGGCCGAGCTCGTGGATGACCGTGTCGCGCACCAGCTCCGCCATCTCCGCTTCGTCGGCACAGTCTTCCTCGATCGGTCCCTGATAGATGGTGATCGTGTCGGGCAGGACGTTGCCGTATCCGGAATCACGGCGCGTGAGGTCGACGCCCCGGTACAGCCCGTAGAGCGTGTCCGGCGGCTCGATCTCGAGATCGGCCAGGGTTTCGTCGTCGGCCCAGTCCTCGACGACCACGGCGATGTTCTCGATCTTGTCCTTGAACCGTCTGGGCAGGCGCCGGAGCGCCTTCTCGACGAGCGCCTCGAACCGCCGTCTCGTCATGGACGACCGCCCGCGAGCGGCGGCGCAGGCGGGACCGCGGTCGTGCGACGGCGGACCTGCCCGCCGGCGAGCACTACAGTCCCCGGACGCGCTCGACGTTGATGACGTCTCTGACGTCGCGGATGGCGGCGATGATGTCCTGGAGCTGCCGGAGGTCGGCGACCTCGACGACGAAGTTGTTGATCCCGCGCCGGTCGTCGGTCACCGTCACCTCGGCCTTCGTGATGTTGCCGTTGCGGGCCGAGATCGCGCCCGTGATCTCGGAGAGGAGCCCCGGGCGGTCCTTGCCGATGTAGACCGCGATTCGAACCGGCCGCTTGCCCGGCTCCTCGACGTCCCACTCGACGTCGATCAGCCGCTCCCGGTCCAGGACGCTCTTGGCGACCGTCAGACAGTCGCGGGCGTGCACCGTGAGACCGCGACCCCGCGTGATGAAGCCGACGATCGGATCGCCGGGAAGCGGATTGCAACACCGCGCGAACCGCACGAGCAGGTCGTCGACGCCGCGGATGCGCACGCCGTCGGTCGGCGCCGGACGCGCCGCCGTCGATTTCGGCTTCTCCGGCGACTCCAGGAGCGCGTTCGGCGCCAGCTTGTTCAGGACCTGGTGGACCGAGCTCTTGCCGTAGCCGATCGCCGCCATGAGATCGTCGGGCCCCGAGAAGCCGAAGTCGGCCGCCGTCTTCTTCATGTCCTCGCCGCCGAGGAGCGCCGTCGGATTCAGGCGGTACTTCCGCGCCTCGCGCTCGAACATCTCGCGGCCGAGCTCGATCGAGCGCACACGCTCCTCGACCTTGAGCCACTGGTTGATCTTCGCCCGCGCCCGCGTCGACTTGACGATCTTCAGCCAGTCGCGGCTCGGATGCTGGTTGGGCGACGTCACGATCTCGACGATGTCCCCCTGCCGCAGCGTGTACCGGAGCGGGACGAGCTTGGCGTTCACCTTCGCGCCGACACAGTGCTCGCCGACCTTGGTGTGGACCGCGTAGGCGAAGTCGAGGGGCGTCGCGCCGTCCGGGAGCGCCTTCACGTCGCCCTTGGGCGTGAAGACGTACACCTCGTCCGGGAAGAGGTCGACCCGGACCGTGTCCATGAACTCCCGCGGGTCCTTCGTATCCTGCTGCGTCTCGATCAGCTGGCGCAGCCACACGAGCGACTCGTCGAGCTTGTCCTTGCCCGCCTTCCGCTCCTTGTAGAGCCAGTGCGCCGCGATCCCCTCCTCGGCGATGCGGTGCATCTCGCGGGTCCGGATCTGGATCTCGATGGGGTCGCCCTTGGGCCCGATGACCGTCGTGTGCAGCGACTGGTACATGTTGACCTTCGGCATCGCGATGAAATCCTTGAAGCGCCCCGGCACCGGCTTCCACAGCGAGTGGATGACGCCGAGGGCGCCGTAGCAGTCGCGCACCGAGGCCGTGATGACACGGACGGCCGTCAGGTCGTAGATCTCGTCGAACTCACGGCCCTGATCGTGCATCTTCTTCCAGATCGAGTAGAAGTGCTTGGGCCGGCCCCGGATCTGCGAGTCGATCCCGACCTCGGAGAGCTTCCGCTGGAGGATCGCGATCACCTGGTTGATGTCCGCCTCGCGCTCGAGGCGGCGCTTGGCGACGCGCTTCTGGAGGTCGACGTAGTCGCCCGGGTTGAGCGCGCGGAGGGCCAGGTCCTCGAGCTCGGCCTTCACCTTGGCCATGCCCAGCCGATGCGCCAGGGGCGCGTAGATGTCGAGTGTCTCCTGGGCGATCTTCTTGCCCCGGTCGGACGGCAGGTAGTCGAGCGTGCGCATGTTGTGGAGCCGGTCGGCGAGCTTGATCATGAGCACGCGGAGGTCGCGCGCCATCGCGACGAGCATCTTCCGGAAGTTCTCGGCCTGACGCTCCTCGCGCGAGGAGAAGGCCAGCTTGCCGATCTTGGTGACGCCGTCGACGAGCTCCGCGATCTCGCCGCCGAACTCGCGCTCGAGGTCGGCCTTGGTCGCGGTGGTGTCCTCCAGGACGTCGTGGAGCAAGCCGGCGGTCACGGTGGTGACGTCCATCTTGAAGTCGACGAGGAGGTTGGCGACCTCGAGGGGATGGCTGAGGTACGGCTCGCCGGAGGCGCGCTGCTGCCCCTGGTGCGAGGCGGCCGAAAACCGATAGGCGCGAGCGAGGACGTCGAGATCAGCGCCCGGCTGGTATTTCGGAATCTCCTCGATCAGCGTCTCTAGTTGTGTCAACGGTACCAAAACCTTTGGTTGACCAACTAGTTTGACACGCTGATCAGGCTTTCGCCACCGCTTTCTTGCCTCGCCGCAGCCGCCCCTCGACGTAGTTGGTCCAGTCGACCACGAGCGCGCCGGCGATGTAGATGGTCGAGTAGGTGCCGGTGATCACGCCGATGAACAGCGTGAAGGCCATGTCCTCGAGGACCTTGCCGCCGAAGAAGAGCAGAATCGCGGTCGAGAAGAACACGGTCAGCGCGGTGAGGACGGTCCGCGAGAGGGTCTGGTTGATCGCGGTGTTCATCTGCTGCTCGAAGGTCTGCCCCTTGGGAATGAACTTCCCGCGGTTCTCGCGGAGCCGGTCGTACGCGACGATCGTGTCGTTGACCGAGTAGCCGATGATCGTCAGGAGCCCGGCCAGCACCGTCAGCGAGAACTCGCGATCGGTCAGCGACAGTGCGCCCAGCGACACCAGCACGTCGTGAAAAACCGCGACGGTCGCCGCGACGCCGCCCTTGAGGTCGAACCGGAACGCGATGTACAGCGTGATGCACACGAGCCCGGTGAGCACGGCGTACACCGCCTGCAGCTGGAGATCCCGGCCCACCTGCGGGCCGACGAACTCCACCCGCCGGATCTCGAACTTGCCGACGCCGCCGCCGGCGAGGGCGCTCTCGATGCGCCGACTCACCTCCTCGGAGCTGGTCGCGGTCAGGGGCATCCGGATGATGAACTCCCGGACGTCGCCGAACTGCTGGATGATGCTGTCGCCGAGCCGGATCGTCGCGAGGCTCGCCCGGATCTTGGCGATCGTCGGCGGCTCGGCGAATCGAATCTGGATGAGCGTCCCCCCGGCGAAGTCGATGTCGTAGCGCAGGCCGCCCTTGGTCACGATCGACACCAGCCCGACCGCGATGAAGAGCACGGAGATCGCGTACGCCCACCGCCGTCGGCCGATGAAGTTGAAGCTCGGGCTGTGGAACAGCTCGATCATATCGAAACCTTCGCGACCTTCCCGCGGAGCCCGTACACCAGGTCGAACAACAGCCGCGAGAAGAAGTAGGCGCTGAACAGGCTGGCCGCGAGGCCGACGAACAGCGAGACCGCGAAGCCGCGGACCGGCCCCGTTCCGAACTGGTAGAGGATGATGGCCGTCACGAGCACGGTCGCGTGGGTGTCCACGATGATCGTGAAGGCCCGGCGGAATCCGGCGTCGATCGCCGCCCGCGGTGTCTTGCCGACGCGCAGCTCCTCGCGGATCCGTTCGAAGATCAGGATGTTGGTGTCCACCGCCATGCCGATCGTGAGCGCGATGCCCGCGATCCCGGGCAGGGTGAGCGTGGCGCTGAACGCCGCCATGCACGCGACGAGCATCAGGAGGTTGAGCCCGAGCCCGATGTCGGCGATGAGACCCGACAGCCGGTAGTAGAAGAGCATGAAGACGAACACGATCGCCGCCGACGCCGCGATGGCGATGAGCCCCTGACGCACCGAGTCGGCGCCGAGCGACGGGCCCACCGTCCGCTCTTCCAGGATGACGACCGGGGCCGGCAGGGCGCCGGCGCGCAGCACGATGGCGAGATCGCGCGCCTCGTCGACCGTGAACTGACCCGTGATCACCGCGCGCCCGCCGGGAATGCGCTCGTTGATGCGCGGCGCCGAGTACACGTTGCCGTCGAGGATGATCGCCAGGTGCTTGCCGACGTTCTGCTCGGTGACCTCGCCGAAGATCCGCGCGCCGGTCGCCGTGAACTCGATCGCCACCTGCCAATTGCCCATCGAGTTCGGGTCGGCCTGCACCTCGGCGCGCGTCAGCTCGGCGCCCGTGAGCAGGCTGCGCTTCTGGACCACGTACGGGATCTTGCGCTCGGCCTTGGTCTGCTTGTCCACTTCCCGCCGGTACAGGATCTCGGAGGTCTCCGGCAACTGGCCCGCCAGCGCCTGCTCGACCGACGTCCGCTCGTCGAGCAGTCTGAACTCGAGGAGCGCCGTCTTGCCGATGAGCGCCTTGGCCCGCGCCGGGTCCTGCACTCCCGGCAGCTGGATCAAGATCCGCTCGCTGCCCTGACGCGTGATCGTCGGCTCGGACACGCCGAACTGGTCGACGCGGTTGCGGATCGTCTCCAATCCCTGGCGGACCGCGTCGTCGCGCAGCTGGCTGATGCGGCGCTCGCTCATCACGAGCTTGAACCGGCCCGCCGCCTGGTCGTCGTCGCGTCGCTCGAATGCGCCGAACTCCGACACGACGGTCAACGCGTCGTTCCACGACTGGGGATTCGCCAGCTCCACCTGGATCGCGGCGTTGCCCTCGCGGGCGATCCGCTTGAGGCCGATGCCCTTCCGCTCGAGCGCGCCCTTGAGATCCTCGGCCGCGCGGTCGGTCTGGCTCGCGACGTGCTTGTCGGCCTCGACGCCGAGCATGAGGTGGATCCCGCCCTGCAGGTCGAGTCCGAGATTGATGGTTTTCTGCGGCGGATACAGGTACCAGACGGAGGCCGCGACGACGATGAGGACGAGTCCCAGGCGCACCCGGAGGTGCTTAGGCATCCTTCTCGCCCTGCCCCGCGACCACGCGGCCGATGGCGGAGCGGTCGAACTCGACCTTCACCTGATCGGCGACGCGCAACACGACGGTGTGCTCGTTCAGGCCCGTCACGGTCCCGTGCAGCCCGCCGGTGGTCACGACGCGGTCGCCCTTCTTGATCGACGCCAGCATCCGCTCGCGATCCTGCTTCTGTCGCTGCTGCGGGCGCAGCAGGAGGAAGTAGAAGATCGCGAGCATCGACCCGATCATGATGATGGTGGGCAGCATGCTCTGGGCGCCTCCGCCCGGCGCCGACGCGGCGGCGTACGCGAAATCAGGGAAGAGCATCGAGTCCGAGGCCTCCGATGAGGTTAGTCGCCCTGAAACATCCACGGATGATACTGCATACGCTGGATCGTCGCCAGAAAAGTCACGCTATCGCCCACTTCCAGCACGCCTCCGAGTCCCCTGCACCGGTTGCGTGATGCTCACGACGTTGTCCGACGCGGCCGCTTTCGTCTCGACGAGCGCCAGGGCGCGCCGCCGGTCCTCGGCCGTGACGATGTGATGGCGATCGGCCAGTAGCCCTCCCCGGAGAGAGCGCTGTACCCTCGGGACATGAGCCTCGCGGGCTGGCTGCAGGAGCAACTCTTCGAGCGCCGGATCGTCCTCGTTACCGGTCGGCTCGACGATGATGTGGCGGCGAAGGCGGCGGCCGTGCTCCTGGCGATGGACGCTCGCGGGGACCGGCCTATCGAGCTCCACCTGGACAGCCCGGACGGCGCGCTCGGGGCCGCCTTCGTTCTGATCGACACGGTCACCGTGCTGCGCTCGACGCTGCGCGTCCTTTGCCGAGGCCGAATCGGTGGCCCAGTCATCGGCGTGGTCGCCGCCGCCGATCACCGCGCCGCCGTACCGCACGCGCGGTTCCACCTCTCCCAGCCGTGGGCGCGATTCGCCGGCACCCCGGAGGACATCGCCGCGCAGAACCGCCAGCAGCAAGACCTGCTGTGGAAACTCTACGGGCGCCTGGCCCAGCGCACGCGCCGACCTGCCGAGGAGATCGCCGAGGATATGCGGCGAGGACGCTATCTCGACGTGCGGGAAGCGCTCGACTACGGCCTCATCGACGAGATCACTGCCACTCAGTAACAACGAGATCGGTTTCCACCCGCGTCGGGAACTCATTCTTGAGCGTCGTCTGAGAGCGATCAGTCGACTGCGGACACATCGAAGACCAGGCGATGACACAAATCCCATGCCCAACCTGGGATGTAGTGCGCGTTGCTGTTACCCGGTCGGGGCGGAGTACGGCGGCGTGTCAAGCGCGCTGCGGCGAGCGATTCCGGAAACCGTCGCGGCCTACTCGGCGGGAGCCAGGACCAGGCGCTCGGTTGATCACCCACCGGCGCCAGCACCTTTGTGCAAAGCCTTTCACGGATTGACAGCCCCGCGCGGCGTGCCCATAGTGCAGCACCTTCGATCCTCCGTTCCGGAACGAGGTGCTCTATCCGAACGCTCGCCCTTCTCGTGCTGATACTGCTGACCGTCGGTCCTGCGCACGCGGATGTGATGTACAGCTACATCGGCGACACGTTCAAGAGCGTGTCTGGCGCCTATACCACGGCGATGCGCATCGAAGGCTATT
>Ga0137397_10002584_pt1 | contig 12567 bp, 5 predicted proteins | sample czorhiz116metaG_FD_106658 | JGI IMG/M metagenome (GOLD analysis project Ga0137397, IMG submission 106658) | Vadose zone soil microbial communities from Angelo Coast Range Reserve, California, USA - czorhiz1.16 metaG | ecosystem: Environmental > Terrestrial > Soil > Vadose zone | place: USA... | reverse complement strand
GTAAGGGCGGAGAAAAGGACGAGCGCCACAAGGCCATCGAAGCTTCGCAGGTCTTCAAACTGGAAAAGAACCTCGCGGACGAAATCCGCATCTTGACCGACGAGCGCCTCAAGCGTCTTTCCGATTTGCTCGGCGGCAAGATTCTCCAAGCCGACCTGCACGACGAAAAGACCAACAAGCGCCTCTTGATGAAGGGCGCCGAGCTTACGCGTGACCTGATCGAAAAAATTTCCACGCGCAACCTCAAGCGTTTGAAGCTCAACGAAAAGGATCCTCTCCTGATAGAAAAGATCGAAGAGATCGAGGAGATGACCTCGCGCCAGATTGACGTTCTGCGCAAGATCACCGAAGAGCGCAAGGAAAAGCTCAAGAAGGGCGATGAACTGCCTCCGGGTGTCATCAAGCTCGTCAAGGTCTATATCGCCATGAAGCGCAAGCTCTCCATCGGCGACAAGATGGCAGGCCGTCACGGCAACAAGGGCGTCATCGCGCGCATCGTGCCCGATGAAGATATGCCCTACATGCCCGATGGCACTCCGGTCGAAATCGTCTTGAATCCGCTCGGCGTTCCTTCTCGTATGAACGTCGGACAGATTCTCGAAACGCACCTCGGCTGGGCCGGCAAGGAACTTGGCAACAGCTTGAAGCGCCTTCTCAGCAAGGAAGTTCGCGCTGAAGCGCTTCGCCGCTGGTTCCGCGAAGTCTTCACCGAAACTGCGATTTACAAGTCCATTGCCAAGCTCGATGACGATGAGCTGCTGGAAATGGCAGAAGGCTTCCGCGACGGAATTCCATTCGCCACGCCCGTTTTTGACGGTGCACGCGAACCGGAAATTCGCCACCTGCTGGAAGTTGCGGGCTTGCCGCATGCCGGAAAGATCAATCTTTTCGACGGCATGTCGGGAGACATGTTCGATCAGCCGGTTACCGTCGGCTACATCTACATGCTCAAGCTCTCGCACCTCGTTGACGACAAGATTCACGCGCGTTCCATCGGCCCGTATTCGCTGATTACACAGCAGCCGCTCGGTGGTAAGGCGCAATTCGGCGGACAGCGCTTCGGCGAAATGGAAGTCTGGGCGCTCGAAGCTTACGGCGCCGCGCACATCCTGCAGGAATTGCTCACGGCGAAGTCCGACGACGTTTATGGCCGCGCGAAAATTTACGAGGCCATCGTCAAGGGCGAGCCGGGCATTGAGCCGGGCGTGCCGGAATCGTTCAACGTTCTAGTCCGGGAATTGCAGTCTCTCTGCCTAGACGTAGAACTGATGAAGCGCCAAAAGCCGGCAGAAAAAGCCGCCGACTAGTAGCACAGGCACTCTTGCCTGTGCTCTTGGTCTAGGTTTTTGTAGCCCAGGGACTTTAGTCCCGGCAATGCTAAGCAGGATTGAATTTTTTGATGTTTTGGGTTCTCAGCCGGTCTGTTGTTAACGCAACGGATCGCAGCCCCGGCGAAAGCTGGGGAGGGAGGAAACAACCTTGTATCGCAGCAGCCCCTATGATCGCGCCAGTCTGATTGCAGATTTTGATTCCATCCGGATCTCTCTGGCGAGTCCGGAAAAAATTCGCTCGTGGTCTCACGGTGAAGTCACCAAGCCGGAGACCATCAACTACCGCACCTTCAAGCCCGAGCGTGACGGTCTTTTCTGCGCCAAAATTTTCGGTCCCGTCACGGACTGGGAGTGTTTGTGCGGCAAGTACAAGCGCATGAAGCATCGCGGCGTTATCTGCGATAAGTGTGGCGTCGAAGTCACGCTGTCCAAAGTCCGCCGCGAACGCCTCGGCCACATTGAGCTGGCTTCGCCCTGCTCGCACGTCTGGTTCTTCAAGGGCCTGCCCAGCCGCATCGGCTACCTGCTCGATATCTCCATGCGCGATCTCGAGCGCATCCTTTATTTCGAAGCCTTCGTTGTCGTTGATCCCAACGAAGTCGCCATCCTCAAGGAGCGTCAGGTCCTTCAGGAAGAGGAATATCGCAAGCTCGCTCAGGAATATCCCGGCCAGTTCGTGGCCAAGATGGGCGCGGAAGCCATCAAGGAACTTCTACGCCGCGTAGAAGTCGAAAAGCTCTCCGAAGAGCTCCGCGAAAAGATGAAGGGCGATCCTTCTTTGCAGAAGCGAATCAAATTCGCCAAGCGCCTGAAGGTGCTGGAAGCGTTCCGCAAGAGCGGCAACAAACCCGAATGGATGATTCTGGACGTCATCCCCGTGCTTCCGCCGGAGTTGCGCCCACTTGTGCCTCTGGACGGCGGTCGCTTCGCAACCTCCGACCTTAACGACCTCTATCGCCGCGTCATCAACCGCAATAACCGGTTGAAGAAGCTCATGGAACTTCGCGCGCCGGACGTTATCGTCCGCAACGAAAAGCGCATGCTCCAGGAAGCCGTGGACGCCTTGTTCGACAACGGCCGCCGTGGCCGCGTTCTTCGCGGAACCAACAACCGCCCGCTCAAGTCCTTGTCCGATACGCTCAAGGGCAAGCAGGGCCGTTTCCGCCAGAACTTGCTCGGCAAGCGCGTGGACTACTCCGGCCGCTCCGTCATCGTTGTCGGCCCAGAGCTCAAGCTCCACCAGTGCGGTTTGCCAAAGAAAATGGCGCTCGAGCTTTTCAAGCCCTTCATCTATCACAAGCTCGAAGCGCAGGGTCACTGCACCACCATTAAGCAAGCCAAGGAAATGGTCGAACAGCAGGAAGCTGTCGTCTGGGACATCCTGGAAGATGTGATTCGCGAACATCCCGTGATGCTCAACCGCGCTCCCACGCTGCACCGCTTGGGTATTCAGGCGTTCGAGCCCGTCCTGGTCGAAGGCAAGGCCATCCGCATTCACCCGCTCGTCTGCACGGCGTTCAACGCGGACTTTGACGGCGATCAGATGGCCGTGCACATCCCGCTTTCGCCCGAATCACAGGTAGAAGCGTCTGTGCTCATGCTCAGCTCGCGCAACATTCTTTCTCCGGCGCACGGTTTGCCTCTCGCCGTCCCGTCGCAGGACATGGTTCTCGGTATCTACTACCTGACCAAGAACAAGCCCGGCGCCAAGGGCGAAGGCCGCGTCTTCGGTTCCGCCGATGACGTCAGCCTCGCGCTCGAAGCGGGCGAAGTGGAATTGCTCACTCCCATCCGTCTCCGCTACTCGGGCGAAGTCATTGACCTGGTCACTGCTTACGACAACCAGGACGTTACGCACACCGAGCCGGTCAAGATGGAGCGCCAGTTCATCCAGACCACCGTTGGCCGCGTCATTTTCAATTCGCACTTGCCCTCGCACATGCCGTTCATCAACGGCTTGCTCAAGAAAAAGGGCGTTCAGCAGCTTGTCTATTACGCTTACCTTCGATTCGGTCTCGAAAACACCGTCGTTCTGCTCGATCAGTTGAAGGCGCTCGGCTTCACCTACGCCACCAAGTCCGGCATCTCCATCGGTATTGACGACATGCTTATCCCGGGCGATAAAGCCAAGCTCGTCGAAAACGCCGAAAAAGAAGCCGTCAAGGTTCAGCAGCAATACCTCGATGGCGCCATCACTCACGGCGAACGCTACAACAAGATCATTTCCCTCTGGGGCGACGTCACGGAAAAAGTCGCGGACGGAATGTTCAAGGCGCTCGAAAGCCATGACAAGGAAGGCGTCATCAACCCCGTCTACGTCATGGCGGACTCCGGCGCCCGCGGTTCGAAGCAGCAGATTCGCCAACTTTCCGGTATGCGCGGCCTCATGGCCAAGCCCTCCGGCGAAGTCATGGAGACTCCGATCACTTCGAACTTCCGCGAAGGCCTTACCGTGTTGGAATACTTCATCTCCACGCACGGTGCTCGTAAGGGTCTTGCCGACACCGCTCTAAAGACCGCGGACTCCGGCTACCTCACCCGCCGTCTCGTGGACGTGGCGCAAGACGTCATCATCAACGAACTCGATTGCGGCACAGGCGAAGGCATTTACGTCGAACCTATCATCGAAGCCGGCGTCGAAGTCGAACCGCTACGCGACCGCATCGTTGGCCGCGTTTCGCTCGACAAGATTAAGGACTTCGAAGGCCACGTAATCGTCGAGATCAACCAGGAAATTACGGAAGAGCTCGCGAACGCGGTACAGGCCTCCGGTATCGAACGTGTCCGCATCCGTTCCGTGCTCACCTGCGAATCCCGCCGCGGTGTTTGCGCGCTCTGCTATGGCCGCAACCTCGCTTCGGGCCGCATGGTCGAATTGGGCGAAGCGGTCGGCGTCATCGCCGCGCAGTCCATCGGCGAACCCGGCACGCAGCTCACGATGCGTACCTTCCACATCGGCGGTACCGCCACCCGCGTTTCGGAACGTTCCACGCTCGAAGCGCGCAACAACGGCATCATCAAGTTCATCGACCTCAAGTACGTCGAAGGCCGTGGCGGCACTTCCATCGCCATGAACCGTTCCGGCTTGATCGCCATCGTGGACGAAAAGGGCCGCGAAAAAGAGCGCTACCACGTTGTGTACGGCGCGCGTCTCCGCGTTGCCGAAGGCGACACCGTCACCCACGGACAGACTCTTGCCGAATGGGATCCGTTCACGTTCTCGATTCTTACGGAAACCGGCGGCACCATTCGCTTCGAGGATCTCCGCCCCGGCGTCACCATCGAAGAGCAGGTGGACGAAGTCACCGGCCTTTCCCAGGACGTTGTCACTCTGCCTCCCGGCGATGAAAAGCATCAGCCGGCCATTTTGATTCGCGATAGCGCGGGTAAAAACAAGAAGAAATACCTCATGCCCTCGCGCGCGCACTTGATGGTCAAGGATGGCGACGACGTTCAGCCTGGCGACATTCTTGCCAAGATTCCGCGCGAAACCACCAAGACGAAGGACATCACTGGTGGTCTCCCGCGCGTCGTCGAACTCTTCGAAACCCGTAAGCCCAAGGACCCTGCCGTCATCAGCGAAATTGACGGTATCGTCCGCTACGGCGAAATCGCCAAGGGCATGCGCAAAATCTACGTCGAAAGCGAAGATGGAAAAACCACCAAGGAATATTCGATTCCGCGCGGCGTGCACATCAACGTTCAGGAAGGCGAACACGTCAAGGCCGGCGAAGCCCTCATTGACGGTCCGCTCAACTTGCACGACTTGCTGGCAGTCCTCGGCGAAAAATTCACGCAGGCCTATCTCGTCAATGCCATTCAAGAGGTCTACCGCCTCCAGGGCGTCAACATCAACGACAAGCACATCGAAACCATCGTTCGTCAGATGATGCGCTGGGTCAAAGTTGAGGACGTTGGCGACACCAACTTCCTTCTCGAGGAACAAGTGGACAAGTTCCGCTTCCGCGAGGAAAACGATCGCATCATCAGCGAAGGCAGCCGCCCCGCCACGGGCCGTCCGCTTCTCCTTGGTATCACCAAGGCTTCGCTCTCGACCGATTCGTTCATCTCTGCTGCCAGCTTCCAGGAGACCACGCGCGTTCTCACCGAAGCCGCCGTTGCCGGCAAGGTGGACTACCTCCGCGGCCTCAAGGAAAACGTCATCATGGGCCGTCTCATCCCGGCCGGCACCGGACTCGAGCACTACCGCAGCCTTCAGTTGCTGACGGAAGTGCCCGTCCAGACGCCAGTCGAGGAAATTCCCGAAGCCGCCGAGCTAACCGCTGAAGAGGCCGCCGCTCTCGACTTCATGGGCAAGGACGGCGAAGCCGACGCCGCCACAGAAGGCTAATCAGCCCCACAACAATCCAAATCAAAGCGGCGCTCTGGTTTATCCCGGAGCGCCGTTTTCTTTGGAATTCGACCGCTCAGCGTCGTCCGTTTGCACAGGTACACTTCGGGCACTCTCTGCCTCAGCTTTCATTGAGCCTTGCCGCTGCGCTTCCTACAATATTAGGTACTCGATTGGCCGGCGGGGTTGTACCGGGTTCGACACTCAGCCTATGCCAGATAATCCCCAGCCTACTCTGCCGACAAAGGGCAGCTCCACTGACCCCGCGCAGAATCGCGTCAGCATCTCCTCGCGCCTCGAACATTTTGAAAAGCGCCAGGCTGATCTCCTGCGCCTTATTTACCTGATCCTCGTCATCGTCGTTTCCGCTTTTCTATGGACACAATGGAGTACGCTGCGTAGCTTCGTCTATCGCCTCGAAGGCGCCGCATTCGGACTGGTCGCTCTGGTTCTTCTTGTTGGCGCGTACGCCTGGCGCCGCACGCGGGAAATCTCCGAACTCCGCGGACTCGTGCGCGGCCTCGAACAGCGCGACGTCACTTCCGCCAACGACAAACAACTCGAACAACTCTTCGGCATGATTAGCCGCTCGCAGCAAGGCTATCGCGATCTAATCGATTCCTTCGACGACGTCCTCATCGCTCTTTCCCTCGAAGGCGAAATTCGCGCCGCCAATCGCCGCTTCAGCGATCTCCTCGGCCTCAATTTCCAGCAAATCATCGGAAAAAAGCTCAGTGACTTCTTGGACGAATCCGGCGGTCAGGGCACCGCCGACGCGCAAGAGGGTCTTCCAAGATTTCTAGAGCGCCGCAATTGGTCCGGCGTCGTGCAAGTCCGCTTCAAAAATCGCAACGCCGTCCATTACTTTGACTGCGTCGCGCACGCTATGGTCCGCGACGAAGTCGTTCACGGCATCACCGTTCTCGCACGTGACGTCACCGCCCTTCGCCGCAACGAAGCGCGCTTCACCGAACTTTTTGAAACCCTGCAGGAAGGCATCTACATCGTCACGCCGGAAGACTGCATCATGGACGCGAATCCCGCTCTCGTCCGCATTCTCGGTTACGATTCCAAGGACGACCTGCTCGCCCGCAAAGTCTCCGATGTCTTTCCAGACGAATCGCTCCGCAACATCGTTCGTTCCGAAGTGGATCGCCAGCCCGTCCTCGAAGGCCGCGAAATCATTCTCATTCGCAAGGACGGCAAACCCATCACCTGCCTCAACACCGCCGCCGCCGTTCGCGATACCTCCGGCAAAATCATCCGCTATCAGGGCGCCCTCATGGACGTCACGGCCCGCCGCGAAATCGAGCGCCGCCTCCATAAGCAGCAGGAATTTGCCCGCCGCCTCGTGGACAGTTTCCCGGACGTTATCTTTGTCGTGGACACGCAGGCGCGCTACACCTTCGTCAGCCCTCGCGTAAAAGAAGTCCTCGGCATGGACGTCGAGGAAACCATGGCGAAATCCTTGGCCGAATGCGTTCATCCCGACGATCAGTCCGCGGTCAAAGCGCTCTACGCAGATATCGCTTCCGGCAAGCAAAATTTCGGCTCGCTCGAAGTTCGCATTCGCCACAAAGCCGGAGATTGGCGCTACGTTCGGTCGCATTTCAGCCCGCTCTCCGCGGAAGCGGGTGGCATAGACGGCGTCGTCATCTCCAGCCGCGATGTCACCGAACTCAAGCGTCTCAGCGAACAGCTCATTCAATCCGAAAAACTCGCCGCCATCGGGCAAATGCTTGCCGGCGTCGCCCACGAACTTAATAATCCGCTCACCGCAATTCTCGGCGTCACCGAACTCGTCCGCGAACGCGAAGGCCTCGACGACGCGATGAAGCGCCAGCTCGACCTCACCCATCGCCAGGCCCGCCGCGCCGCGCGCATCGTGCAGAATCTTCTGGAATTTGCTCGTCCCGCTGCGCCGCAGCGAAAGCCGGTTGACATCAACAATATTCTGGAACGCACGCTGCAGCTCCACGAACATTCGCTGCGCCGCAATTCCATCGAAGTCAGCTTTCAGCAGCAGGAGGGAATTGCAAACGTCGTCGGCGATGCCAGCCAGCTCATCCAGGTTTTTCTGAATCTCGTCATCAACGCCGAGCAGGCCATCTGCGAAGTGCGCGATTCCGGCCGCATCCGAGTTCGCGTCGCATCCTCCTCCAGAAAAGTCACTGTCACCATTCAGGATGATGGCGTCGGAATTTCGCAGGAAGCGGCTTCAAAAATTTTCGATCCGTTTTACACCACGAAGCGTCCGGGCGGCGGCACCGGTCTCGGCCTCAGCATTTGCGTCGCGATTCTTCGCGAACACGGTGGAACCGTCGAAGCGCAATCCCTCCCCGCCGGTGGCAGTGCGTTCACCGTCGTTCTGCCTGCCGCTGCGCCGGAGCAATCGCCGTCCGCGCCGACACATCGCGACACTTCGCAAGGCGGTACTGCGCACGCCGGTTCGCACGGCGAAAAGGGGCATCACGACCCCGATGCCACTCCCGCGAGCTCCAAGCCTCCCGTGCCCACGGCGGTAAAAGGCCGCAGAATCCTCGTGCTCGACGACGAGGAAAGCATCCGCTCGCTGCTTGAAGAAGGCCTGTCGAACCACGGCCTCCGCGTAGTATGCGCGGCTTCCGCGGAAGAAGCCGCAAAACTCGCCGCCACGGAAAATTTCGATGCGTTGCTTTGCGATCTGAATCTCGGCGCAACTGGCGGCATCAGTTCCGGCCACGAAGCCGCCGCTCACGTCGTGGCCGCAGCGGGTCCAAACAAACCAATCGTCATTTTCATGACGGGTGAACTAGTCTCCGGCTCCGAAGACCGCAGCGGCCTTGGAGGCACCGTCTTCCTGCAAAAACCCTTCCGTATCCTGGACGTCCTCGCCGTCCTCCGCGAATCCTTCACGACGGTCACATCTTCCAAGCCATAATTTTCCTTGCTCGTTTCTTACGTCGATGTGTTTGCTGGTGCAGGGGCGGGACTTTAGTCCGCCACTTCTCCCTGAACTCTTACTTCTTCTCCACGCTCTTCGCTGCCCCCTTGTCCACCCCAAAATCCCAAACGTACAAATTCATTCCATCCGGCAACATTTCCGCGAGCGCATACTCCCCCGGCTCCATCTGTTCACCCAGCGTAAACCGGTACACGTTCGGTGCCACTTCCCATCGCTGGAGCAGCACCGTCTTTCGCGAGGTATCCATCTTTTCCCCAAACAGTGACTGGATCTGCTCCAGCAGCCGCTTGTTTCCCTTCACCGTCGCGCGAATCAGCTCCACTTCCGGCCCAGACTCTCCGGGTCGGCTGCTCTTTCGCACAGGAGACGTGTGGTCCGGATCGGGCGGCGCCTCGCGCAAATAAAATTCCAGGTGCGAAGGATCAAGTCGCATCGTCGCGTGCGCGCCCGGCAATTCGAAGTTCGTCTTGCTCGGCACGATGGGCACCGGAATCATGATCTGTTTCAGGAATTGCTTTTTGTCACGGTGTTGGTCCATCCCCGCCTGCTCCAGCAACGTAATGGTTTTTCCCTGCGCGGCAAACATGCCTTCCCCCGAAGGTAGAAACGCGCCAGACCCGGTCTGCAAACTCGCGTCCACGTCCAGCGCCATGTCCATCCGCGAAGCTTGTTCCTGCTGGTGCAGCTTCTTCAATTCCGCATCGTGCTGCGCCGCAGTCGCCGCTTCCGCTTTCTGCGTCGCTGCCCAGTCCACCATGGACGCCGGAATCTCCTCCCACGCGCCGCGCTCCAAACTGTAATACCGCACGCGCTCCCCGTTCCGTGTGTACTCGCGAACGAGTTGGTAGTCTCCATCCTTCAGAACCAATTTCTTCCCATTAGGCGCTCCGCCGGGCAATGCGCGCTTATCTTGATCTTGTTGAGGACTCTCCGCAGCAGGCTTGCTGGTGTCCGGCCCAGGAGGAGGTTGAGCCTGTCCCACCGCGCATCGCGCCGTTAGCAAGAATCCCAGACCAATCATCGCGCCCAAACCCACAATCGAAAGGAACCTGTTTCTCATGAGGACCAACCTACCCATTGGGATGCCCCAACGCAACAGTCGTTTGCCTGCAGGGCTGGGCCAGAGAGGCTGCGTGACTTGCGTGGATTTGGTTAACCATAATCACCCCACCCCTCCCCTGTTTTTTGTAAGTGTCATTTAGGGCCTGCGGCCCGCGAAACCTCATGAAAATAAAGGTACTTTAAGTGGCTCTGGTGACATCCTCATCACAGGTCGCAAATTGGAGCGTGGACAGGTGTGGATGGTGGGTGTTTCATTGACCGCGAACTCGCCCTAAACGCGGAAGATACAACCCGCGTGGAGATTGACTTCGGCGATCTCCCTCGCACCAATCGAAATAACCAAGCAACCCAGAACCACACCACACAAAAAGCGCCAACGGCTCGAGCCGGACCCGACGAAGAAACCCTCATGACCACTCTGAGCGCATTTTAGCAGTCGCTGAATCGGCATGCGGAACTACGCGCGAGGTTGTTTGTGTGCCGGCGGGCGCCCCAGTTGGCTTGTTGGATGGCACGTAAATCTGAAAAAGAACTAACAAGAACAAAACTGCAACCACAGAAAACAAGAAGATGGAGAGTCGGCCCTCGTCCTCGATCAGGTTGTCCGGGTCCTTCTGATAGTAAAGTTCAAACGCGTCCAACGAAAAGAGTTTCTGTGCTGCCTTCCTATAAACTGTCATGTATCTACCGGTATTCGAGAATACCTGCCAAAAAATTGTGCAGAAGTACGCAAACACAAGGCATGGGATGGCATACAGCAGCCAGTCCCAATGTTTCGGATATTTTAGTTCCCCGCGAGATACAGCAGCGAGGAATGCGAGAATTATTACGGCATTCTTGGCAATTTCCCACTGTCTGGTTTTCAGGTCCGATATCTTTTTCGCTGACTCGGTTAGTGCGAGCTTTGCAGCATCTTGTTCGTTCAGCGGAAGCTTTGCAGACTCTTGTTCACCTAGCGCGGGTACGGGCATGGGCGTTTTTCTCCTAGATGGATGGGCGAATTAATTCCGAAACTGTTTTTGGGAGAGGTAGTTCCGTTTTGTGGGTTATATCAGAAAACGGCCGAAGAAATCTTGATGAGTAGGAATAAAACAAGCCGGAGGGAAGCTGCCTCTTCTGTACTAGCGGCGTATAGTGCAAACATGCGAGTTCGATTTGCTCTGTCTGTTCTCTTTTTGTTTTTGGCGCTTTGCGCTTGCACCACAAGCCCTGCCTCGGACCTTGTTCTTGTGGGCGCAAAGATTTATCCCTCACCAAGCGAGCCGGCGATTGAAAACGGTTCAATCCTTGTGCATGACGGACGCATTCTTGCCGTTGGGCCAAGCGCTGCCATCAAAGTTCCGCGCGGCGCAACCGTAATTGATTGCAAAGGATTTGTAGTGACTGCCGGTTTCTGGAACAGCCATGTTCACATCCTTCCGCCTGGTCTGCTCCACGCGGAAAAACTCACGTCCAGCCAGATCACTTTGCAACTCGAAGAAATGCTGACGCGCTGGGGATTCACAACCGTCTATGACATCGCGTCCGTATTGGAGAACACGACACTCATTCGCCGTCGCATCGGAAGCGGCGAAGTAAAAGGACCGAAGATTCTTACCGTCGGCGAGCCGTTCTGGGGCAAGGGTGGAACGCCTATCTACGTGAAGGCATACCTCGAAGCCAATCACATCTTCGTTCCCGAGGTTGAATCGGCCGGGCAAGGGAAAGAAAGAGTGGACCAGCAGGTGCACGACGGTGCCAACGGCATCAAGATTTTCGCAAACTCTATCGAGCAAAACAGCATCTTGACCATGCCCTTGGATCTGGCGCAGGCGATCGTGGCGGAAGCCCACCGCAACGGGAAGCCTGTCTTCGCCCACGTTTCCAACAATCAGGGAATCGAAGTGGCCCTTACGAGTGGGGCCGACATCCTGGCCCATACCACTCCCGCCGATGAACTTTGGAGCGCACCTTTTGCCAAACGCTTGGTGTCAGCGCACATCGCCTTGACCCCCACGCTGACGTTGTGGGATGTCGAAGGCAAAAAAGCCGGCGCTTCCCGCGAGAATATCGAAGGGGGTATGGGCCAAGCGGCGCAGCAATTGCAAGCTTTCTCTCAAGCGGGTGGACAGGTGCTCTTCGGCACAGACGTGGGCTACATCGAAGTGTTCGACACTTCAGAAGAGTTCGTATGGATGTCCCGCGCCGGGATGAACTTCGAGCAGATTCTTGCTTCACTCACTACGAATCCTGCACAGCGCTTCGGTTACGCGGGTCATAGCGGACGCATCGCGAACGGTATGGACGCCGACTTGGTAATCCTACGTGCTGACCCCGCACAGGACGCCACGGCATTTTCCAAAGTGCACTCCACAATCCGAAACGGGGAAGCGATTTACACGGAGAAATAAAACCGCCTCCAAAAGTGGCTCGTCAAGAGAGAAAGAGAACAGCCAGGCCGAAAGGAATTTCCGGCCTGGCCGTCATTGCTGCTCAGTGATGCGTCGTTTAGTCGTCGTCAGAGTCCCGGTCGTTATCACTCGACGAGCCGACGTTGGTGCTGGCGTCCACGATGAAACGGTCCGTATGCAAACTCACGCGCCCGATGGTCCGGTAAACGCCCAAACCATTTTTCGGCTTGGGAGTGTGGTACCCGGCAAAGAAAACGGCGAGGTCGTGATGTCCGAAAAGCGTCGCGCTGGGCGCATAGACACGTCCTGCGAGGAAGCCGTTCGTGGCGCCAACGACCGGAGTCGTTGCCGGCACCGTGATCGTGGTTCCCGGCGCGCCATTGAAAATGGGCAGCCCGCTTGCATCCACGGTAATCGTGTAGGGGTTCGTGGAAAGAATCGGGTTGTTGATTCCGTTCACGACGCTCCAGTGAATCAGATCGCGCGATT
>Ga0137397_10002576_pt1 | contig 12580 bp, 11 predicted proteins | sample czorhiz116metaG_FD_106658 | JGI IMG/M metagenome (GOLD analysis project Ga0137397, IMG submission 106658) | Vadose zone soil microbial communities from Angelo Coast Range Reserve, California, USA - czorhiz1.16 metaG | ecosystem: Environmental > Terrestrial > Soil > Vadose zone | place: USA... | reverse complement strand
ACCCTCAACGGCCTCAAGCCCCAACTTATCTTGGAAGTTGTGATTACATCTTGTGCAAACGTAAAACAGAATCATGCGCGTCTCTTTTCTCTTTGATTGATCTTGGTAGAAGACCGCGCTACGGATCGGCAAGAGGATAATGAGAGTCGCTTCTCAAAGGTAGAGAAAACCGTACTCCTCATGGCCGCAGTTCGGACAAGCGATGTTAGTGTGTGCCTAGTGTCGAAAAATAATGGATGGATATAAGGAAATAGTAACATGAAAATCTACTTACCAGAGTCGGGTCCTGGCCTAGATCCGTCGTCACACCAGCTTGTTCCCTGACTGAAATTCCCAGCGAATTCGGAAGATCAATAGATGAACTCACTTTGTGACGTTCAAAAGGTCATTCCGATAGACCAGCCCGTTATCTACGGTCTCGTCGACATTGGGGCAGATACGGCACGCGTAGACCATGGTTCGACGTTGTTGCTCCGCCTTGGGGTACAGGAGGTTGTTGCACTCTGAGCAGAAGTGAAGAGATGCCTGCGGCGAGAGAGTTACGCTTCAGAATGTCTCAGTCAGAGGACGAGGCACCTTACCATAGTGCAGCGGTGGTGTAGGTAGCTGTAGCTGGATGAGCTTGCGAAAAGGTCGAATGCTTCCACAGCAGCTGAGTCAGCCGTCTCGCGCATGTGCAGCCACCAACGCCACCACTGCACGATCCGGACATGGTGCGCTGGAAGAAAGCGACAGATAACGCATGAAAGTCTAGTCTTGCTGGTGACACTGAAACGGTGTTCGAGTCCTCATTCAGCTTCTACAGTAGCAGAGGATGGGACCCTGGAGTCTTAAATCCAAACCGATGGTGTAATCTCACGAAATCACAATACAGTATCCCAAGCATCAAAATTTTTAGAAGTGGTAGGGGCTCAAGATTCGGTGTTCAACAAGTCGGACGAACCACGCTGCCACTTGTGGTGACATGCTCGGGGCTCTTAAGCGACAAAAGGCCTCAGTGAACTGCGATCTGGGGCACTGTAGCTTCAAATGAATGATGTTTCGAAGAAATGAGGCTCGGAGCGCCGTGCATCTGTATCCATTTATGTGTTTCCTACGAAACCTTCCATCTACTTAGTTGACAGCTGCCCACCCCACTGTGCGGCAATCATTGCCAGACACGGGTGCGTAAGTGGAAGTCACCATTGGAAACGCTGGGGACTTTGAACGGCGCCGCTGAAATCGAGTTGAGAATGCACAATGAGTGGGCTTGTCTCACGATCCTCTGTTAGAACGCGGCATTGAATTGCCGTGGTATACACAGTTCTATAAATGTGAGGACTGTTTGATCATGTGTTTTCTTGAAGAAAATCTTGACCAAGTGCGAATGTTCGGCAGGCTAAGGATCATTGAGGGGTAGACTCTGCTGATAACAGAGCTTCCAAACGCACGGGTGACAGATCTCCTGAGAAGTATGTACAAAGTTGTGATACAGAATGAGCAGTTCAGCGAAACCCTTTAATCGCACTCTCTTTCGAAACCACTCGATCAGTACAGGATCGGGGGTGTAGGGAACTGTATATGGTCGAGTGTAGAATTGATTGATCCGAGCACTACTTTGATGATATAATCCGCACGAAGGTGCGGCTCTGCCTGGCTGAAGGGGGTCGTGTCCACCATGTCCTGATACATGATGGGATCAGTTTCATCAGGATGGACATTTGACACGGTTACTAACGCGGACGCCATGGGTCGGTCCAATGTCGTCATCTAGTTCTTTTAACGCCGCAGTGGCGTCAGGATCGTCGCCTATTTGAACAAACTGGATGCCAAGTTGGCGCAAGGGAACATTCCTCACGTCCAGGCGACGAGCAAACTCAACGATGACAGACCTAGGGTCATCGGCTGGGATTGCATCGGTTATGATTCGACATCACCCAGCCCATCGAGGAACTTACTGGGAACACCATCAGTGATGACAAGGACGCTGACGGGCTTATGGCGGAGAGTAGGATCCTCAACCTTCGGAACGTAGATATCCAGAACCTGCCTGAGCCTGCGGCCGATAGGTGTCTGGCCTGTGGAGGCATGAGTAACGTATATGCAGACAGCGCGGATGGTAACCTTCTGGAACAATTTCATTGAAGAAGCGATGGACTTCCCCTTCAGTCTGGTCAAGATAAGTTTGGGCTTTTGAGAGTGAAGAAGATAAGCGACTTACTCGGATATCAAGCCTGTATTTGGGACTATTGAGGCAGTATATATCTAGACACTCTCCCCCTTTCACACGGGACAACTCAGCAACGTCGGCTAGAGCGTCGCGTGCTTCAGACCACAACGCTCCGTCCATCTGAAGCAACGAAAGCGTCAGGCGGTCCTTCAGATGAAGTCGTGCCAACTCACGGAGTCGGAGTCGTCGATAATCACGACGAGCTTGAAATCACTGCAGCCAGTATAAAAGACTATAACAATGGAGGGTAGTACTACTCACGCGAGAGTCAACTGGAGGGCGGGACGAGGATCAAGACAGACGGCCGTCTTGTCGAGGGGCTGGGGAATGGGAAGGGGTGCGAGAAGTGGTTGGTATACCCAGCGGCTGGGTAAATTGGCCTCAACGAGCACCTCATAAGCGTCAATCTGAATGTAATGTTTGAGCAAAAAGCAGGGCAGTACGACGAAAAAAGAATGGCTGACATCGCGTTCTTTGCCATGGTACGAAATACATGCACCAAGTCTGAAATGCCGACCCGCTTTTCCGAGCTCTATGAACGAGTTCAGGAAACATTGTCATTGTGCCGAATCATCGGGTAGCGCATCAAACTCACCCATCGCACCCTACGAAGCCGGAAGTCAAGCTGGGATCGCGGTGAAGAAAATGCGGAAGTCTGACCTCGTAAAATGCTCTGGCGATGTGCCATGGACCTCTGCGGTCCACACCGCCAATGATGGCATTCGGGGGAATGGCGTGGCCCTCAACGTATACCTGCGTAATGCGTGAATCGCGAAGAATGGAGAAGTGATTGAAGTAGAGTACCCAAGCTACGGGAGAAGAGAATCCGATACGCTGGTATTCGGCGGTCGTTGCTTGGGCCTCCGCTTTCCACTGCAAAAATGTCTTGAAGGTCTTCTGAACTGGCGTGGGGCCCTCAATTCCCTGGGGAGCTGTCCACACCGAGGGGGCCCTCCCAATCTGTCCCGGAGATTCAGGACGAGAATATGTCCTTCCAGTAAACCTCGCAGGGTGTGTTGGATACGGGTGCAAGGGCTGGATGGCCGGTGGGGAGTTAGTGTATACATCGGGGGGATAAGCCTGTAGCTTGTCGGTTATGGCTGACGAGGGGGTCTGGACGCGGTCTGGAGGGGCATTAGGTCCGACTCCTGTGTAGGGACTCGACGGTGGGAAAGCATAGTAACTTGGAGACGACATGCTGACACTTGTGAGAGCGGCGGTTGAGTCGAAGGTGGCAAAGGAGGATATCTTCTTATAGCTCCGTGGAATATGCTATGAATCCGATATTACTGCGAGGTCAGGTATCTAATTCATAGTAAACTATATGCAACGAGGCATACAGTTCCACGAATACGGACGTTCAGGGGCGATTGTACACGATAAGCTGGAGTGTTGGACCGTGAAAGGATGGCTGCTGCTTTGGACGTCCACGATAGAGACAATCCTGACAGTTCTCTGGCAATCACGCGATGTGATCGTGCATCTGAGGTGTGGGCATGGCGTTGAACCTAATGCGTTCCCCACAGCCCACATCACGGGTTGTCTGTAAGGAGTATGATACCCATCATCACAGCCTATCCTGGCGATTTGAATCCATGGTGGAAGCCATTTGGAAGCTCGCATTGAGAAGGTGTCTTCATACAGAACATTCCGTACGCACCTGCACATCCACACCGTTTCCTAGAACACTTGAACTAGAGCCGAACAGCTGGCCAATCATTGCGAAATCCGGAATTTCCGAATTGAGGTTGCCGAGTCACGCATCACGTGAGAGGACTATATAGTTATATTCGGCAACATCCGGGTGGCTGGACGCACTCCAGCATCGACAACACAAAGGCGGTTATTGCGCGCGTTCAAGATTGTCAAGATGGTCAAAGGTGATTATTAACAGGTCTTTCCACTATAGTTGCTCACGCTTTCTTTCAGTTTACAAGCCCGGAAAAGTACCCCGTTTGCTTTTCTCTCTATGGCCATACGATTGATGGATGGAAACCTAGGTTGCCATCGTCCTCCAAGGCCGCCAGGCTGGCAAGAAGGTCGTTGTCATAAAGCAAGCCGATGACGGTACCAAGGAGCGCCCATACCCCCATGCTATCGTTGCTGGCATCGAGCGCTATCCCAGGAAGGTGACCAAGCGCATGGGAGCGAAGAAGCTCGCGAGGAGAAGCAAAGTCAAACCTTTCATCAAGGTGCGTCTCCTAAACCTTCTCAACTTATTCACCGTATACATTTGAACTACTCCAGGTGGTGAATTACTCCCACTTGTTCCCCACTAGATATTCGGTGGAGCTGGAGGGTTTGAAGGGCATTCTGTCCGCAGAGTCCTTCAAGGAACCAACACAAAGAGAGGACTCGAAAAAGCAGGTTAAGAGATTGTTAGAAGACCGCTACACAAGCGGGAAGAACAAGTGGTTCTTCCAACCACTCCGGGTATGTGATCATCACTCGCACGCTTTATATTCATGCTGACAACGTCTACAGTTCTGATCTCTCCACTGTTGTTTTCTGATACCAAGAAAACCACCTGTATGCTCCGCATGTCACTCGTAATATATGCCTCGCATTCCCGCGCTCTCAGCATCCCTGACTCGTTCTTCTTGGGTACCGCCATCGCATTTATCGTGAGAGTTACACGTTGTCTCTTTCCTATCTGCAAGCTACTACACATTTACGGCCGACTGAGCCGGGTCTCTACAGCTACACGCTCTGGAAAGCTTTCCATTGCACCGTGCTTTTCTACGCACATTCCGGCCGCCTAGACTGTTGTGTTGAGATAAATTGCCCGGAAGAAGACAGACATACCTGCACGCTAAGTCGGAGAAGCTCGACCGCATCGCCCTTGGCGAGTTGTTTACTTCCAAAATGCATCAAGCTGGCCACAAAGTAGCCGATAAAGCAGTCGCCTGCGCCAGTTGTATCCCGCACGTAACCTTCGAGTGCCGCCGCAGGCAAGTAAAGCATTTCCCCCAGGCCTCGTATCGATGCCAGGACGCCTGCTGCACCTAACGTACACACGACGCTTGTTGAAGCAAGCTGCTCACCAAGGCATAGCCTATTCAACGTTGAGAAGGCAGATCTGATATCGTTGTCGTCTGGCCAGTTGGCGGGGTACGCCCCTTCGATTTCGTGGTATCGGTAGTTCCCTCCGATCACGCGAAGAAGGCTTCCGGCCTCTCCCTCATTAACAATCAACCACGAAAGCGCCGCCCAAGGGAAAGCGTGTAGCTGTGTCTCTAGGGGCATGGGTGAGGGGTTGAATATCGTTGCAAGGCCTCGTGCATGTGCGTATTCGAGGTATGCGAGTGTAGTAGCCCAGGGAATCTCGTTCTGCAGAAGGAGATGCGAAATTCCTATAAGGTGTCGTTCGACATCGCTCTGTTTCGGGAGATCAGATAACGCAAAGTTTGCTCCCTTGTGTAAAACTGTGTACGGATACGTGTTCAATACGTTTTAGAGGTACGAGTAGGCACTGACGTACTGATGCAATTTTCACCTTCCGGGGTAAGTTGAATGATAGCGCGGCCAGTGACGTCCTGCGACATTAAAAGTGTCAGATCGTTGCAGATCGTTCCACTCCCGGGGATACTGGGCATACCTGTACGAGGGAGATATCTGCAGTTGAGACACCGTAGCCCTCCAAATCACGCACAAGCCATGTGCCGTCCTCACCGACGGCGCCGACGAGGCTCACGACTCCGCCTGCGCGAGCGACGGCCACAGCTTGATTGGCCCCCTTCCCTCCGCCGCGACGCTCGAATTTCGTAGAGGAGATGGTCTGTCCTGGGCGAACGACGTCTTCGACTACACACAGACATCCGATCCTTCCGTTGAGGGAACACGCGTGCTGAGTGATGAATAGTCAGGCGTGGGCGCACCATAGAAGAATTCATCTATGTCTGAGTCATTCTATTTAGTGGGACGTAGAGTGGATGGGGTACTGGGCTGACTGAGAGATCCGCGAACTAGACAGCGCGGGGGTTGGTACGACATCGGGGACGAGTTACGGCTGGAACTGCTCTTGGGCGTGTACTCGACGAGTTGAATGAAGGCTTACATAGAATATCGTAGTTGCAGGATACAGCGAACGACGCAGGATGACTATGTGGCAAGGTCACCGAGAATTGTACGGAAGAAGCGCCCGAAGTCGCGTTCGTCTATTTTACACTCAACGGTGGTGTTGATTGTCCACCGTAGCATTTCTTCACATCTGGGGCGTGTTCTTCTCTCATCCCTCTTGTAGCGCTGGTCACATTCTGTTTCAATCCTCAGGTGCGTTCTCTCATATCACAAATGTTGAAAGTTGACTCAACAATGACGAACAATGAATCGACCCTGGACACTCCCTGGACACATCTCCTTGTCGATGACAGTGACACAATAACTATCGCATACTGAGCTAAAATGGCGTCTTTTGGTATGGGTGGGGGTATCCTTGGTAGTTCGAGTACTACCCAGCAACAACAACAACAGCAGCAGCAGCAGCAGCAACAACAACAACCTGGCCAAAGCGGTGGCCTTTTCGGTGGTCTGGGCTCATTAACTGGGACAAGCACGGGGACGGGCACACCGGGAACACAACTTTCGTTGTTTGGCTCTCAGCCAAGCACGACATCGGGCCAGAACGCCGGCACGGGAACAGGCCTCTTCGGCGGAAACACCACTGGCACTCAGCCAACCGGCGGCGGATTGTTCTCCGGTAGCGGCCCTACCGCGGGGGCGCAGAATCCGGGGGCGGGCGGGAGCGGGGGTCTTTTTGGCAGCGCATCGACGCCGCAAGGTCAGACGCAGACCGGCGGCGGTGGCCTCTTCGGCAATACGTCGATGGCGCCGAACCAGCAGTCCCAGCCCCAAGCACAGCTGCAACCGCAAACTGGTGCAGGCGGTGGCCTCTTTGGCAGCGGCGCGAATGCGACGACGACGACGACGCAGAACCAGCCGCAGGCCGGTGGGGGTCTCTTTGGTAGTGCCGGCACGACGGGGACGGGACCGACAACTGGGCAACAAGCAGCGAGCAGTGGCATGGGAATTCAACCTGCGACGCAAGGTGGCCTATTTGGTTCTGGTGCTGCTGCGGGTCAGGGTCAAGGGACGTCCGGGGCGGGGACAACGAGCCTTTTTGGCGGACAACAGCAACCGGCGTCGACCACGCTGCCCACGGGCAGTCTATTTGGGACCGCGACGACGACGCAGCAGCCGGCGGCAGGCGGAGGGTTGTTCGGAAGTTCGACTACTCAACCGCAGCCCGTTGCGGGCGGTGGATTGTTCGGCGGTTCTACTGCAACTGGTCAACAGGCCCCCGCGATGAGTGGTGGGTTGTTCGGAAGCTCGACGACTCAACCACAACCCGCTCCGGGCGGTGGACTGTTCGGAAGCACAACTACGCAGCAGCAGCAGCAGCAGCAGCAACCAGCTGCTGCTAATGGGCTCTTTGCCTTCTCCGCAGCCCAGCCCGGCCAACAATCTGGATTGGGCTCTCTTTTTGGTCCGTCAGCTACGCAGGGTGCGGGATTATTTGGCGGAGTCGGCGGCGGAACGCAAGGCACCGCAGCGCCATCGAATCTCTTTGGTGGGCAGGTGACACAACCACCATCATCTGGACTGCTCAGCGGCAGCACGCTAGCCACGAGCGGCCTGTTCTCATCAAAGACTTCCATTACGCCCGGTCAAAATCAAGCAGACCCTCAAGTTCAATTTGCACAACTCCAGCAGCGCATTGAGGCTGTCATTGGCGCCTGGAATCCCAACTCCCCACATAATCGCTTCCAAGTAAAGTTCGATTGTTCGTGATCCGAATCAACATCGTTGACACCGGCTACAGCATTATTTCTACAACCTTGTTGACCCCTCCCAAGTGCATTTGTATGGTCGGCCTGCCAACGCCACGGATGAGTCCTTATGGCAAAAAGCCGTTCGTGAGAACCCGGACGCGACATGGTGTGTCACGGCGTTTGATTAATGGTGCCTGGTGCTCACGCCGTGTTGGAAACCCATACAAGTCTTGTCCCAGTATTGGCGACTAGCTTTGACGACTTGCAGAAGCGTGTGGAAGCGCAAACGCAGCAGGCAACCGCACACCAAGAAAAGCTCAAGGAAATCCGCGCACGGATAGAGAAACTCTCGGAGAGGCATGTGCTTGCGAACGCGCCCCGTCTGCAAAAGTTAGGGAGCGGGCAAGTTCAGCTGTCACATCGGCTGCTCCGCCTGGTGCAACACCTGCACTTGCTGATCCCCGCGCTGCGTTCCTCCTCGATTCGACCGGAGGAAGAGGCTCTGCGGGCTGCGTTGGAGGAAATCGATGGTGAGATACGGCGGCCGGGGGGGATGGGAAGGATCGTGGGGAAATTGAACGAACTGTGGGCGCTGGTTGGGGCTGTGAACGCCATGCGGGGAGCAAACTCAAAGGGAAACACGGATGGGGTTGAGTGGGCCGTGGTAGACGAGGAGGGACTAAACCAGATCGTCCAGGTATGTTCCGCGGCGGAGGCCAGGTAACCGGCCCGGGCCGATCGTGGGAAACCTTGATTACTAATCAAGCTCATTAGATTCTGGGGGACGAACAAGCCGGCCTCACCCATCTGACCAAAATAATTCAAAAGGGATTGAGGGACATTGGAGTGATATATGGGGAGGAGTTGGCGGACGAAGGGCCACCTATGGACTTGCTGAGCGTTGGGGGGAGATAACGGATAGTGTAACTTTACCGTAACAGTCAATTAGACCACGCCGCCCGTAGCCGTGACTGTGGCGGACCTACTCTGGGTTTAAGCTCGAAGCTTGGGCTTTCAGAGCTTCGCTACCCCTCTTATTTCTGTTTCCTCATCTCCCCCTCTCGAAATCACGTCCACCCATGCGCGTCAGGACCCTCGAAATACGCTGGCATGATAGCAAACCCATTTCTACTTGTGACTTTCAGCCCGTCTTCTTCAAAAAGGCGCGCCCCGTCCAGGATAAAGCCTTCGCGGGCCAGTCATATCGCCTGGCGACAGGGGGGGAGGATAATCATGTTCGCGTCAGTATCCCTTCTTTCTGTCCCCCTCAGGGCGTAGTGTTGAAACTTGCCAAAGATTTGGATGGTCTATCCGAACATCACCCCTCAATCCCTTGTCGAGGCCGCGTCGAATGACGCGGCTAATCCACCCGTGCCTCGGCCTCCCCGGGTCGAGTACCTGGCGACACTCAACAGGCACTCAGCCCCGGTGAACGTTGTTCGCTTCAGTCCAAATGGTGCGCTTGCATGTCCCCGTTACTACGCGTCATTATCCCTATTCACCTCCCCGATGCACAGGCGAGTTGATCGCGTCGGCTGGTGATGGTGCGCATCCCTATTCCTGCGATCATCTGGCTATCTCGTCCGTCTGACAACAAGCGTGATAGATGGAATGATCATCATCTGGGGGCAGTCGAATTCGCCCTCTCAGACCGCGTACGGTAGCGACCTCAGTGCAGACGACCTGCAATTCGAGAAGGAATATTGGAAGCCGCGTACTACTTTCCGGTATGCGCCTCTGACCGCGCACTTTATCGTTCGAGGGCTGAACGGCCTCTGCAGCTGCACGACCATGCAAGTTTATGATCTTGCTTGGAGCCCAACCGGGGAATACATCATTTCGGGAAGCACGGACAATGTCGCTAGGATTTTTCTCGTGTCTGAGGGTAAGCGGATCCGTCTGAAGTGATGTTGGCCTTGCTCATCGTTGTCTAGGTAAATGCGTTTCTGAGATGGCGGAACACAACCACTACGTCCAGGGTGTCGCGTGGGATCCGCTGAACGAATACATTGCGACGCAGAGCAGCGACCGTTCGATGCACGTCTACAGCGTCTCCACCAAATCCGGCTCGTTCGAAGTTCACGCGATCGGCAAAAACACGCGGATCGGGCACCAACACACGCGCACGCCCAGTCGACCAAGAATGTTCCGTCGAGAATCCACCGCGAGTGACAGCGAGTCAGTTATAAGCGAGCAGATTAAGGAAGAAGGATCCTTTTCTGGTCACCAGAATGTGCCCCTCACTCCTGCGACGTCCATCCCGAGCACTCCTTCGCAGTCCATGTTCCCGCCCCCGCCCATGGATAAGCCATCTTCGCGGCGGTCGTCCTTCAGCGGTTCCAACGCACCCAGTTCTCCAGCACTCTATGCCCGGTATGCGCGCTCTCCTTCGCCGCTCCCAGCATTGCCTGCCATTCGGACGTCCAACCCTTCTCCGTCTGCCTGGAACCCTGTCAGGTTGTACGGCGATGAGGGTTTCACCAACTTTTTTCGGCGCCTGACTTTCAGCTCTGATGGCGGTCTTCTGATGACCCCAGCAGGCCAATTCGAAGATCCGTCAGTCAACGTCAACCCGGGCACATCCCGTGCAACTTGTGGTTCTGGAAACAAAATCGAAGACGCACGTGGCAGGAAGGGTCATCCAGAAGCCCCGGGATCATCCGTCTACATATATTCCCGTGCCAACTTTGCCCGCCCACCGATTGCCCAGCTGCCTGGACACAAGAAAGCGAGCGTGGCCGTCAGGTTCTCCCCCATATTGTACGAGCTGCGATCAGGTGTCTTTGGTCCAGATGGCCCCGCAGACACCAAATATGTCGTCGTGGAGAAAGGTCGAGACACGGCCGTCAACGTAGACGTCGGAGGCCCGCCAGCCTCGGCCCCAAACACACCCGCACTTTCGGCGTCACATGAGATGCCCCACACGTCGCCCTCAAAGCCGATGTTGTTGGCGCCCCTCGCACTCCCTGCGATCATCCCTTCGCTGTCGACATCCCTGACTCTACCCTCTCCTGTGCTCTCAGCTACAGACTCGGTGCGAGCGTCGAGCCCGGCAGTGTCGAAGCCCTCGACGCCCGCGCCTCCTCCGAGTGGCGCGTCCGTGTTCGCGCTTCCATACCGCATGTTGTTTGCGGTGGCAACGATGGACACGATCGCGATCCATGACACGCAGCAAGCAGGCCCGATCTGCTTGCTCACGAAGCTGCACTACGATGAATTCACGGATATGAGCTGGTCGGTCTTTCACTTTTTTTTTCATCTGCCTCATCTTTGGGCCGAGCTCATGCGCGTGCCGTAAACTGCAGGTCACCTGATGGCCAGTGTCTGATGCTCTCTTCGCGAGATGGGTATTGCACGATCGTTGTCTTTGATGAGATCCTCGCCGCGCACCATGTCCAACAACAGACGTTACAGTTCCAGTCAATCGCGCACAATCACTCTGTCCCACTGACGTCGTCATCAACGCTGACACCGTCGACGACACCCGCGCTGTCCACCGTCTCTCTTCCGCCGTCCTTGTCGCCTCGGATATCGTCGAAGCGATCTTTGACGCCCGCAAAAAGTGTTGTGCCGGAAAGCGACGCCCTTCCCGAATCTGGTCCAGCTGCAGGCGGTGATGAAACAACAGCACCGGCCATCCCCGTGGACGAAGAGGAAGACAAGGCGCCCAAACCGCCCAAGAAGAAGCGGCGCGTTGCACTGACACGCATAGGCGATGTTGGTTCATGAAAAATTTCAAGTCATCAAGGCCTCCTCATCTTTTATCGTGACATCCTGCCTTCTTGTGTCCCCTGTTTACAATCTCATAACTCGTTTCATCCTCATTTATTCATTCCTTCTCAGCTCGTGTGCGTGTGTACCATAACTCTCACGGCCGCTCATCGTTTTTGCCATACTCTATACCTTATACTTATGAGTTCGTGGGTTGCTGTCCTCCGAAATAGGATGGGGAGGAAGTGTAGCTCAGCATGACCGGTAGTAGTCTGCCACGGGCGTGTCCTATCAAATACGACATATGATACATGATATGGAAATATTACCTCGAATTTCAACGGCACCTATCGGGCTCCATTGCGCCCCGTTTGCGAAACATACAGCACATCCAACACCTGCCCTTGGCCTCATGGCGCAAACAGCCTCGTGGTGCCAACCAAACTATCCGATCTGGGCCATGTCATGCCGCCGGCATGCCAGGCTTGATCGCGACCCTGGCCACACACGCGCCGTAGGCTGATGTCTCCTGTAACACTTACACCATCCGGGACACGTTGGGGGGTTTGATTGGCCCCTCAATACTCCTAGAAGGGGGTAGTGGTACTCTCTTACTACGGCCGGTACATGGGTACAGCAATACAGTAATGAAGAAAAGAGGGTTGTAAATGTGGTTGGGAGAAGGGAATTACAACTTGTGGTCAACTTGAAAGCCTCCGCTTACCGTACATCCCCCTCGTGCCCATTCTCCGCTTAGGCGTCTACCACTGCTCTAGCCTACTAGCGTCTAAAACTCGCAGATCTATCTAGAAAGGTTGCAAGGGAAACAGAGAAGCCGCCCAATCTCCGCGTGCGCCGCGCAGTTTCTTTAGTGAGACCACTAGAGCTT
>Ga0137397_10002575_pt1 | contig 12582 bp, 12 predicted proteins | sample czorhiz116metaG_FD_106658 | JGI IMG/M metagenome (GOLD analysis project Ga0137397, IMG submission 106658) | Vadose zone soil microbial communities from Angelo Coast Range Reserve, California, USA - czorhiz1.16 metaG | ecosystem: Environmental > Terrestrial > Soil > Vadose zone | place: USA... | reverse complement strand
CTGACTTCAGTTCAGTCTGTGGTTAAATTCCCTCATGCCGGCGTCGAAAAAGCGTGAACTCGATCTCAAAGACTTTCCGCCGGGGACAGTCACCGAATACACGACGCTGGTTTGTCTAGCCTGCATTTTTGACATCTTCACCAAACAACTGGGACTCGCGCCGCGCACAGCGTTCTCCGAAGTCAAACGCCACACACCCACGATTGAGGAACTCACCAGCCGCACCACGACACGGCCTTATTTCGACAGCGAAGAGAAGCGTCCGCATTGTCCATATTGCGGATCCGCGCAGCGTTGGCTGGCCCGCTTCGACACTTTTTGCATTGAAGGCGGCAAAACTACCGATGCTCCGCGCCGCGCGCTGCTCAAAAAGCTGCCGAAGGCGGATGAACAGTTTCTGGTGATCGAAAAGAAATCCGATTCGCGCGCAGTGCTTTTTGAGTGGCTGGATACGGTGCGCGGCAATCTCGATCTCAACGATGAGCGGTGGCTGATCGATGCAACGCGCATGTACCTTGAGCGTCGCGAGCCGAAAACAAATTGGGATGAAACGTTTAATGAATTGCGAACCGTCCGCCGTTCCAGTCGATTGAGCGAAGGCTGGGAACGCGACGGCGCGCGTTTGTTTCTCGCTCCCAGTCTCTACAGCGAAACTTTGCTGATTCAATATCTGGTGAGCCGTTCGCACGCGCACGGCGGATTGACGCTCGAAGGCCGGCTGACGCTGATGGATTTGATCCGGCGGTTGCGCTACAGCGGCTATCTGGATCAGATTGGAATCCTTGAGCGAGAGCCTGGCGAAGTGTTTGAGAAACTGATCGACCATCTGGCTTCAACCCACGAATGGAGTGTCAGCATCGCGAGCGATAGCGATCGGGTCGCCGCGAAGACGAGCGCAAAGAGATCATCGAAGTCCCGCAAAAGCAAAGCCACACCACCTGAACCCGAAGCAGTCGTCACCGAACCCGTCAAACTTCATTACCTCGTCGACCGGCGGGACTTTCTGGACAAAGTAAAGAGCGTGTACGCGAGCTATGCCAGTTGACCAATCTCAATCGGCCCCACTCTTTGCAAACTGCTGACAGAAGATTACATGCTTCATTTTGCTGTCAGGTTGGAGAACGCGCTGGAGAGCTATCGGTTTCCCAAGAGCCTGCAGAGCGTGAAGAGAAGTCTCAATGTCTTTCGAGACGAATCAGATATTACAGCCTCGGACGATTATCACCGGACCATCGAACAACATCTCAAGGGCTCGGCAAAACTTCTCGTCATCTGCTCGCCCGCCCGATGCACGCAAGAGTAAGTACGTCGAAGACGAAATCAGACGATTTATTGAGACGCGCGGCGAGCAGGACATCATTCCGGTTCTGCTTAGAGGCAAGGCTAACAACGAGACCACTGATGAGACCGAAAAGGCCTTCCCTGAAGCGATGTCTGAGAACAGGATGCCTTTGGCGGCCAAGCCCGGTCATTGTGTACGGCATGCCAATCTTCGGAACGAGACATTTTCGAGGGCCGGCCAATGTGGTGTGTCGCGAAGTAACTTAGCGACAACATCTTTCTCGGGCCAGCATCGGGCATCATCGGACTAGTTCGGTTTCTCGCCGTTAAAGATATTGACCAGCACCGTGTCAATTCGTTGAAGGTGCCCACCGAGGTGTAAGAGTTGACCATCATTCATAATCAGGGTAGCTTTAGCGTTAATTTCTTCGCGACCCTTACAATGCGCGTTCAAGAGCAGCTAAACACGCTAAATGACCGAAGTAAGTACGTATATTTGATGAAACTTTTTTGGATTTATCGAGTAGGGGAAAAACATACGAATGAACGACAAGGAATTGCTCTCATTCCTCAAAGGTGCGGAAGAGAATATTCTTAGCTACTTAGAAACGAGTGATGCCGCTCGGTATTTCCAACCTGATGATATTCGTAATAGTGTATGGAGCTACATTCGCCGGCCTGCTGAACGCTTGCGCCCGGCAGTATTACTTATGGCCTGCGGTGGCGTGGGGGGCAATGAGGATGTTGCTATTCCGGCAGCAGCAGGTGTTGAAATTTTCCATACATGGACTCTAGTTCATGATGATCTGATAGATAATGATGTGTTGCGCCGAGGCTTTCCAACGGTCCACGAAGCAGCTGCTATAGAATCGACCAAGTCATTCGGGTTTGATGAGATTAAATCAAAAGAATATGGTCGCAGCATCGCTATTCTCACAGGGGACATGCAGCATGGCTGGGCAACAACCCTCTTCATGGATTGCGCGCTTAAGAAAAATGTAGATCTAGCAGTTGTCATGGTAATTCTTCAGCATCTACAGTCATACGTGTTGGCTAATCTTATTTATGGTGAAGTTTTAGACGTTCAATATGGGATGGCTTCAGGAATTGATTGGCCGAACATAAGTGAAGATACGATTGTCGAAATGCTATGGCTAAAAACAGGAATCTTGTATGAATTTGCCGGACTAGCTGGAGCTATGATTGGGAAAAACACCACAGATTTTAACGATACCCATGTTAAAGCGTTCAAGAACTTCACTGCTCTTTGCGGCACCGCCTTTCAACTTCAAGATGATATTATCGGCATCCTAGGTGATCAAAAGGAGACCGGCAAGCCCGTCGGATCGGATATTCGGGAAGGCAAAAAGACAGTCATAGTTTATGAGGCATTAAAAAATGCCAATAGTTCTCAAAAGAAGGAAATTCTGTCGGTGTTGGGCCGAAGAAACGCCTCAAATAAGCGGGTCGGGGAAGTAACATCTTTGCTGCAAGAATTAGGCGGAGTCCGAAGGACGCAAGACTTGGCGAGAATGTACATCGAGAAAGCCATTCCTTTCTTGGAAGTCATCGAAGATTCAAAATACAAGCGGCTGTTATATGCATGGGCAGACCTCATGATAAATCGTACATTTTAGAATAAGTGCTGTTAAATATAAGGTTGGAGCAGCTCCTTAAAATTACTTCTCAATAGACCGAACGCTTCAGATTACCGAATCTTCCTAGATACAACCTATCTGGACAACGTATATAGATTGCAGTTGTGACGTTTCCCCCGAAGCGAAAAGTTTAGAATCCCGGAATTTTCCACTTTAGCTGGTACTGAAAAGGTGAGCGTCAAAACGAGGAGTTTCCTAACGTATTCGGAGTACTAAAATGGGGGAAGGCCCGTTGTAGGAGTTCTTCTTATGAGGAAGAGGATAAGCGTGTTTATAAGTTCAGCCTTGCATGAGCTTGAGTATGAGCGGGAAATAGCTCAACAGGCCCTTGAGCGGCTTAACGTTAGCCCTGTCCTCTTCGAGTTATTTCCAGCGCTAAGTCAATCACCAACATCCGCATATCTAGATGAGGTGAGGGGTTGTGACATCTTTATTCTATTGTTATGGAAATCCTTTCGGCCAGCAGTAGCTCAAGAGTATGCGGAAGCAATTAAAAACAATAAGCCTGTCTTGGTATTCGTGAAGTCATTGATTGAGAATGAGGAACGTGATGATAATCTCAAAGGGTTCCTACAGGATATGGTAGGAGCAATTACTGTTGGTACTAGCGTTGTCAGAAGGACAGTATTCAAGAATTACCGGCGCCTTTCAGAACTTGGGGAAGCTATTCGTGAGAGTGTAACCAACGAACTTGTAAAATTTTATAGAGAGCCAGTCTATACGCTATCTCGCGAGGAGATGTATGAGTTAGGCGCGTCAATTATTCAAAACACGCAGAAGCGTTTGTATATCCTTCAACAAACCCCGTCTTTATTTCTTGGGGCAAGGGATTATCTTGCTGATGATGAAAACAAGCGTCCTTACGAAAAAGCGCTTCTTGATTCCTTACTTCACTGGGTGAAAAATAACTGTCAAAATCCTAATAAGGAATTCTTACTCCTCTTCTCTGTAAAAGCTATTAGACAAGAACTGGAAAATGAAAATTTACTTAGCAATCCCGAATATGTAAAAGCATTGAAAGATAGAGTTGCATTTGTGGCTGAAATTGAAGCCCAAAGTCATCACAGGTTTCGCTTCAGTACCATTAGCTTGCCTTTTTCAGGTCCGATGATCGTTGGGGATAATAGATATGGCATTTGGATTTTAGGTGGAGACACTGCCGTTTCAATCTCTCAAGAAGACGACAAGTTTTGTGACATCCTCGCGAGGATACTTAAGCTACATAGTCATGAGAAGATAGGAATATCTGAGCTTCTGGCGAAGCTAGATATTACATAATCTACACGTGAAGAAGTTCTAATGAGATTCGCGGACATTTGGCCGAATGCTACCTCTCTAAGGACAAATCGCAAACTCCGGCTCATTGAGAGTCGTCGTCGCCCAATTCACTCTCAGGATCGAATGGCCTTACCGTAGCGCGTCCCTGATTGTCGCGCATCAGGATCTCGATCCGGCGTTCGGCCTGAGTCAGACGTTCCTGGCACTCACGTGAAAGTTTCACGCCCTGCTCAAACAACTCGAGACTCTTTTCGAGCGTGAGTTCGCCCTGCTCTAACTCGCGCACGATGCGCTCGAGCTCTTCGAGCGACGTTTCGAAATTCTTTGGTTTGGTGTTGCTCATTGGTAGCAAATATTTTTTCTTTTCACCCTCTCCCCTGGGAGAGGGTTGGCGAGAGGGCTTGTCGGCGTCACGCTTCGCGCCCTAACCCCTCTCATAGCGAGGGAACAAAGCCGCACGCTTCCTAACAAGACTGAAGAGTGCCGCTATCGCGCCGGCTTCTTTATTCTATCCATTTGCTTGTGAAACTCATCCTGTATCTGAGTGCCGGCCGCAGCCGGCAAATTTTGGGTCATGTCGTCGGCGATCTGTTTCGCCAGCTTATCATCCTGCACTGCCGTGATGCGCCAGCGCGGGCCGTCCGGCTGCGTCGCCGGCAGCATTGTAAGCTGCAGATGCTCATCTTTGATATCCATCTTTACTTGCGCGACGTTGTTCTCCTCTTTGATGTCCGCAAAGCGGGTCATGACCAACGCCAGAAGGACGAATGGTTTCCCTTTTGCGGGCTCAGTCAGGCGTTGCAGTTCTTTCACCATCTCATCGTGCACGGTCTGCTTCAGCCTTGGAGACAATCTCAGCAAAGCCGAATTGGGCTGCGTCGGCCAAACCGAGCTGATCGCGGAAGCGACAGGGCCGCCCGCGTGTTGTCGAACCTGTGTGATGAAATCGTCGCAGACTTTGTCGGTATCGAGAATCCCGTCGATAGTCGCGGTGTCATTTCTTTGTGCTGCATCCGCCAGAATCGCCAGGGTATAAGCCGGGCTGTTCTGGTAATGCCGCCACCACAAATAGCCGCCCCCCACCACGCCGATGATGATCCGAACCAACACGACCGCGACGGTCCCGAAGATCCGGACGGCGCGACCTGAACGCCGCGTGCGCACGTGACCTTGCTGATCAGCACGGGCTTTGTCGAGATCGATCACGATGCGGTTGCGTCTGAGTTTCATGTTCTCTACTTTTCGCCCCGAGCTTTTTTGAGAGCTTTAAGAAAGTTGCGAGTAACGTTTACTTCATTTGGTCTGTTTATACCCGCATCATCTCGAGTTTTTGACCACGCACTGCGGTGGCATCTTGTAGACAAACTGAAGCTATTGGGATGGTACTTCCATTGGGAAACCCCAGAGAAATAATATCAGGCTGAAGACCTAGCGATGCAGTTCGCACATCAAGTACGCCAGGTAATTCCCTTTCAACCCTCGCAGATGTTTCTTTGTCGAGTTTACCTCTGCTCATCTCGCTTTATGTCGAAGGTTAACAGAATCCAACATCTCTGATACGGCCGTAGTGCAACGCTAATTTTCTTCTGTTCTCTCAACTCGACAATCAAGCGTGCTCTTCCAGAAACGCAGAAGCAGCGCGCGTCGCCGGGGCTACCGTTTTCGCTTCACGCACTGGGGTGACGCGGGAGACGACTTCGCTGCGGTTAGTTGTCGACAAGAAACGATCTGATTCCGCTTGCGCCAAATTAATTGCAGGGCCTCTGCGATCAAATTCAATGCGGCTGCGGACTGTGCTTTTCCCGGAGCAATAAACGCAGCGCATCATTCACAGCCTTCGCATCTGGAAATGCAGCTGCAACGTCCGGATCAAGCAGCACCAGGTTTGTTCCCTCGCGGTAGCGCTCGACGTATTTGCCGCGCACGCCACCCTTCATTTGAGAAAAATCATATTCGGGCCGCAGATCGTCCTCTTCCTCTGATTCAATTCTCTTCATAAGACTTTCTTTCTCCATGTGTTGCTTCGCGGGCGCTGATGATACGTACTAACTCTCCATCATCCGTATGCGCCACCACGAGAATCTTACCCGAGTCGGCCGAGCCTGTGATGATGAAACGATGTTCTTCCAGGGAATGATCAGGGTCAGGAAAAGTATCCGAAAGTGGATCGCCAAAAACCGACTCAGCTTCCGCGAACGAGATTCCGTGCTTAACAAGATTACTCGCTGCTTTCTTCTCGTCCCATGCAAAGCGCATAGAGGAACTATAGCGGCTCTTAGTCTATTCTTGCCACTCGACCCACAGTGAACATATCTTATGCCGCACAGCGGGCTACTTCTCCTCGGTTCCTTCGACACGGCAATTGACGGCACCTTTCCACAAACGCAGGCGCAAAGCATCGTCGATTGACACCGCGCTCGCTTCGCGCACGACATGACCCTGCCCGTCCTGCGCAATCGCATAGCCACGCTCGAGTACTCTTAGCGGTGACATCGCATCCAGCGCGGCGGCGGCCATGGCGAGTTGCTGTTTCGCCGTTTCGAGCCGGGTCGCAACCGCAGCGTCGCGTGTCTTATTAAGCGACTCAAAACGAGTCCGGGCAGTCAGCACAGCGGAACGAAGCTGGGCAGGCGACAGACTGTGCGTCGCTGCGCCTAAGCGGCGCTGGGCCCGCTGAACCAAAGTGGTGATCGCCGTTTGCAAACGATGTTCGGCATCGCCTGTAGCTGTCATGGCTACGCGTAAACGCGCGGCGACTGCATCGAAGGCTGGCGACAGGGCCAGCTCCTGCACTTGGGTGCGGGAGCCGGCGATTCTGAATTGCATCGAGCGCGCCAAGTTGGTTGTCAACGTCGCGAGCAGCGAGCATAACTGAGCCTCGTGTGCGGCCACAATCTCGGCTGCGGCCGAAGGCGTCGGCGCGCGCAGGTCGGCGACAAAATCGGCTATGGTGAAATCAGTCTCGTGGCCTATGGCGGAAATAACCGGAATCGCGGACGCTCGAATCGCGCGGGCTACTGCCTCTTCGTTAAAGGCCCAGAGGTCTTCGATTGATCCGCCGCCGCGCCCAACTATTAGCACATCAATCCCGTCTTCAAAATTTCCGTCCTGCAAAGCACGCGCATGAAAGTTGTTGAGGAACTTAATTGCGCGGACGATCTCCCCGGCCGCACCGTCGCCCTGGACCCGCGCGGCCGCGAACAGAACGTGCACGGTGCGTGTGCGCCGCGAGATTACGTTAAGGATGTCGCGAATTGCGGCGCCGCTGGGCGAAGTGATTACTCCGACGCGGCGCGGCAGCAGCGGGATAGCGCGCTTTGATTCCGGCGCGAATAAACCTTCAGCCTGCAGACGCGCCTTCGTCTGTGCGAAGGCCAACTGCAAAGCGCCGGCGCCGACCGGCTCGAGCGCTTCGACGATTAGTTGATATTCCCCCTTCTGTTCGTATACGCCCAGGCGGCCGCGCGCGCGCATTTGCAGGCCATCTTCGGGGCGAAAACGAATCCGCTGATTGCTGCTGCGGTAGCAGGCACAACGCAGTTGCGCGAACTCGTCTTTCAAAGTGAAGTACCAGTGTCCCGAACCGTGCGCGCGAAAGTTGGAGATCTCGCCTTCGACCCAGACGGAAGAGAAGCGTTTTTCCAACTCGCCGCGGATCATGGCGGTTAATTCAGACACGCTCAGCGGCTGGCGTTCAGTAGTTTCAAACAGTGACGCGAGAAACGGCTGTGACATGGCTCTATTTTGGAATCACCTGCTGGTAAAAAAGCTGCACCCCCGATTTGCGTAGATCGGGATTTACCATCTCAACTTTTATTTTCCCGGGGCCCGAACGACTTGCCGGGCTATAAGAGATCACGTATTGACTCCGCAGCTGCTGGCCAATTTCGGAAAAGGTCGGGCTTAGGTCTGCGGGCTTCTTTGGAAAAAAGGCTCGTCCGCCCGTTCGCTCCGAAAGCTTGCGCAGGGCATCTTTGTCGACGCCGTAGGGATCTTTATCTCCAATGCCAATCGCATAGACCGCCACGCTGTCAGAAACGGCGCGGTCCACGGCAGTGGCCATTTTGTTCTGGCTGATAGTGTCCTGTCCATCGGTCAATACGATGATCGCGCGCCGGGCTTCCCGGGTTGACTGTGACAACAAGTCTTTGCAGGTTTCGATTATGGCGTCCCAGAGAGCCGTCTGGGCCGCGAGGGTAGCCGGTGTGCGCTTCATGGGCGGCGGCCGCCCGATGACCAGGATGCCCCGACTATAGCCAGGAGGCGGAACAAACTGCGCGCGCGCGATTGCCTGGCGCAGCAGCGGCACATCATTCGTCAGCTTTTGTTCGACCGCAAGCGTTCCGGTGAACGTCGCGATGGCCACCCGATCGACGCCCGGCCGCATAACGGAGTCCAAAAAAGAATTAGCCGCCGATTTCTGTGCGGGCAGAGTACGCTCCTGCGATGCGCTCGTATCAATCAACATCGCGATTGAAAGAGTCCTGTCACTGGTTTTTTCAAAGCCTTCGATTTTTTGCGGTGTTCCATCCACGAGCAGGCGGAGATCCTCCGCTCTCAACGTCGTCACGAAACGCCCGTCCTTATCAACCGCGGTAAGCAGGATTTTCGCGTCGTTGGATTGGGTACTGTCCAGAGCGTGAACGTGACCGGGTGTTTCACTAACACCGATCGTAAGCAGAAGGAAGATCAGGAGGATCACGGAAGCTCGATCGAGAGTCTGATGTTTCGAGGTCATGGTCAGAATGAATTGGTCGGGCGCAATGCTAGCATCGCCGCGAGTCCAAAGCCATAGAATGGAGGATGGTAAATCGATTGACTGAAAATCCCACGCGAGTCCAGAATTTATTCAGGCCAGCCCGGCGCCAGCATTCGTGTCATCAAAGCCGCGTTCTTTATTTCTTGATTGTGCATCCATTCGTCCACTTCAGCGATCAGCTCGCGACCGCGGTCGCCGCCCAACAACTGCCCGCGCCGGCGGCGAGCCGCCATGGCGCGCAGACGCATGTCGGTCTGATCAAATCCCTGGACAGCTTCCGAGAGAAGGGCCGCCGCCCGTGACGCGTCACCACGGTAAGTGGCAATCGGAGCGAGGATCAGCGGTACCAGCGGATCTGACCACGGCATTCGTTCTTTGGCAATACTGGTCGCCAATCGTTCCGCAGCTTTCAGCATGCGCTCGCGCTCTCGGTTGTGATTGGCCTGAATTCCCGCCGCCAGCGCGGTGCGTGCCTGCAGATACAACGAATCCACCCGCAGCACTTGCGTGCGCAGGAGCAGTGACTCTTTCAATGCCTTGTATTGACCTTTGACATGTTTCCACGCGACTTCCGCGTCGCCCGTATACAGTTCAATCTGGGCCATGGCCAGCATCGAGCTGTAGTGCTGCAAATGAAAACCTTCGCGCGGCCATATTTTGAGCGCTTCAATGACTTCCATGCGGGCACGATCCGGATCATCGGCCGCTAACCAGACCAGGTTTAGACGGGTTCGCAAGTCAGTTGCGGCCAGAACATCTCCCTGTTCCAAAGCGGCGCCCAGCAAAATGGGAACACGTCGTGATACATCGGCAAGTTCCCCCAAATACAACAACGAACTGAGCATGAACCGCTGCGCCATTCCAATCTCCCAGGTCGCGCCGGTACAGCGATCGCGAAACACTTCAACCGCGCGATCGCACGAATCAGCAGCCCTTCGCCACTCACCCGTGAGGTAGGCACTGAGGCCGTCTGCCCAGAGTGCCATGCCGATGGCATGAGGGTGACCCACCTTTTTTGCGAGGTCTTTCGCAAGCTTAAGAACCTTGACCCCGCGGGCTCGGCTCTTGCCTCGGTTCGACGCAGCTTGCGCCGCCTCGAACGAGATCGCGCGCGACACGCGATAAGGCTCTCCGGCGCGCAGCGCCAAGAGCAGGTGACGACTTTGGAAGTCGGCGCTATGAATGAAATCAACTGCACCCAGGCCGGCCGCGACTGTCCAACAAATGTCGATGCGGGCCAGATCGGCTTCGGGAATTTCGCTGGCTTTGCGTTCAGTGAATTCAAGTCCGCGCATGCGAATCCATAGGCGTCGCAAAATTAGTGACAGCAATGCGCGTTTGGGTCCATTGGCCAACCCGAAGCCGGCAGTTTCCAGGACGACACGAAAAACTTCCAGCCCTTCTTCAATGTGACCACCGGTCAATAGCTGCGCGCCCGCGCGTTGTTGCAGCGCCAGTGACTGCTGCGCTCGACTTGCTTTCGCGGCGTCGAGAAATTCTGTTGCGGCTTCGGCCGGCCGGCCGGCATTCGCCAGCGCGTCACCTAGACTAATTTTCAAATCGACCAGGTTGGCTTCGCCTTGTCGCAATTCAATCGCGCGGCGGTAGTACAACGCGGCCCGATCAAAGGCCAACGCGCGCGCCGCTTTGCGGGCGGCAGCCTCGGCATGAACGGCCGCGCGATCTTCTTCGCCGGCGCCGAGATAGTCCTCGTAAAGGGCTTCCGGATCGTCCAGGCCCCGCGCTTCGAGGGCCTGCGCCAGACGACGATGAATCTGGCGCCGCTCATCGTTACCGAGTTGCGACGCCAGCGTTTCGCCAATGCGATCGTGATAGATTTCGACGCCATAACTCGTGCCGCCGCTGCGAACAAACTGTGCGCTTCGTAAAGCACTCAAGACTGTCAAAGCATCGTCATTCAGTCCCGCCGCGCTGATGGCCACGTCCTGATTGACCGGTCGCCGGGCGACCGCCAGCGTATCGAGAAACTGGCGCGAGCCTGACGGCAGTTGTTTGATACGCTCGTTGAGCATCGTGAGCAGGGTAATTCCCGCGGTTGCCTCCCGGTCATTCATCATTCCGTAATGCGTTAGTTGTTCCAGCAGGAAAGGACTGCCGGCGGCTTCCTGTACAATCGAATCAATGAACGGATCGCTCCGAATTCCCACGGAAGCAAACAGCGCGCGGGTTAACTCACGCGCCTCGCCGCCCGGTAGTGGACCAACAAACAGTTCGCGACAGGTGTCAGTGCCGGTCCCCTGCAGGATTTGCTTGAGGAAGGGCTTCTCTTCGATGTCTTCGGTGCGAAAGCTTCCCACCAGCAGCAGCTTCGGAGCGTCCGGAGGCCGTAATAATTCCTCCAGCAGAAATGTACTGTCGGCATCGGCCCACTGAAGATCGTCGATATAGATCACCAGCGGCTGACGATCCGCGATGCGTCCGAGCAACTCTCGCAGCGCGCCAAATGCCTGGCGTCGCAAGGTGAACAAATCAAATGTCTCGGGACGCGCCGAACGCGCATTGAAGATCGCGTCAACTTGCAGCATCACCGGAAACACCCGCGCCAGCGCGAAGCAATTCCGGGGTATGAGAGCTTCGGCGCGGCCGTGACGCACGGAGGCAAGGTGCTTACTCAAACTGTCGACTACTCCGTCGAAGGCCTTGTAAGGGACTGACTCGCGTTCATAACAGCGCCCCTGGAAAACGATTGGGTGTTGGCGTTGCTCCTTAATCTGATCGAGGAACGTCCGCACCAGCGTAGACTTACCCATGCCCGAATTGCCATGCACATAAACGGATACCGTTTCTCCTTCGCAGGTGGCTGAGAAAGCGTCGTGCAGTTCGGCGAGCAGGCGCTCGCGTCCGATGAAAGCACTTTCGGCAGTGGTAGTGACGAACGATGGCGGCAAAGGCCCGGTCGTGCGAGCGCCCAGCGCGCGCAGAACCTCGCGCCCGGTCGGCCGCGCTTCGGCATCGCGCCGCAAGAGCTTGATGCAAAGGTCGTTAAGATCGCGCGGGACTTCGCGGTTAATCTCGCGGGGCTGGATTGGATCGCGGGTCTGCTTGCGCATCATGATTTCAAAGAGACGGCCTCGGAACGGTAGCCGGCCGGTCAACGACTGGTAGAGAATCACACCAACGCTGTACCAGTCGCTGGCTTTTGAAATCGACATCTGCGCACCTTGCTCGGGCGACATATAGTCGGGTGTGCCGGCCAACAATGTCTCGTGCATTTCCGACTCAATGTCTTCGACCAGACCAAAGTCGAGCAGGACCACGCGGCCGTCAGCGGTGACCAATACATTCGAAGGTTTGTTATCGCGATGGAGCTTGCCCAATTCGTGGAGACGGTTTACACCTTCGGCGAGTTGCCGCAGGCCTGAACGCAAGCGCGATTCGTCGAGTTGGTAATCCGCCGACATCAACGGCGACCGTTCATCCAGCGGCGCCATTTCGCCTGAGTCACGCGAGATATGAGAACTGTCGAAGAGTTCAGTTTCAGCTTCCGAGTCGGTGGCCTTGCCTGGAACTGTCCGCGGTCCCAGTAGAGTATTGTCAGTTGAACTGTCGGGCTCACCCGCTATTTCCGGCCGCACATATTGAATG
>Ga0137397_10002573_pt1 | contig 12587 bp, 8 predicted proteins | sample czorhiz116metaG_FD_106658 | JGI IMG/M metagenome (GOLD analysis project Ga0137397, IMG submission 106658) | Vadose zone soil microbial communities from Angelo Coast Range Reserve, California, USA - czorhiz1.16 metaG | ecosystem: Environmental > Terrestrial > Soil > Vadose zone | place: USA... | reverse complement strand
TGTGTCAAAACCTTCGGTGAACCAATCGTAGATGGGGGCGAGAAGGTCACGTGCCGTTTGCCGTTTTCCCTGATCCCTCAAGAGCCGCGCCAGGCTCATGGCCGCACGCAATTCCCACGACTTTGCCTGCTGTGCTCGCGCAACGGTGAGGGAATGCTCGAAATACGCTTGCGCTTTCGCCACGTCCCGCTGCGGCGACTTGAGCGCGATGTCACCGGCAACGCGATGAGCCTCAGCCTCGCACCACCTTTCCTTGGTTGCTTGCATCGCCGTCATTGCCTTGCCGATGCAGCGCCAGGCATCATCGAATTGGCCCGAATCTGCATGGGCGATTGCCAACATGAACTCGTGCTCCGGCGTAAATATTGTCGATCCGGCCGCCCGCCACAAATCAATGCCGGACGAGACCATCTCGACGGCCTTCGTGGCTTTCCCCGTCAGCGTCAGGATATAGCCCTGCCGCAACACCCCTTCCGCCTTTCGGAACGGGGCACCTTTCTCCTCCGCCAAGATGACAAGTTCCTTGAGACGCTCGTTTGCCGCATCGTAATTCCCGCAATAAGTATTGATAAGAATGGGGAAATTCAGCGTGAACATCAAAGTCGCAGCATGTTCAATCTGGCGCGCTTCCATGAGCGCGCAGTCTGCATCCTTGAGCGCAGCTTCGGGATAACCGAGCAGCCACGACAGCATCGAACGAAAGGCCAGGCACGTCACCCGGAGGTCCTGGCCAAATCGCGTCATCAATCGCCGGTGCTCGGCGGCGCGGTAAAGCGCGAGCGCTTCATTGTAATGCGCTTTGGCCTCAACGAGGTCCCCCATAAACGCGAGCGTACTCGCCATGGTGCGGTGTCCAATCATGAGCGGTACCGCGTTGCCCTCCTTCCCGCCGAAGGCCAGAAACCGCGCGGCGAGTTCGCGCGCAACGTCACCATCGAAGCATATGAAATTGACGATCCACTGGCCAAACAGGGCTGAGAGCAGCAACGAGAGATCATCGGGAGGTTCTCCGAGCCGTTCCGCTTGCTCGATCAACGCTCTCACCTGAGCCACGGCAGCCTTGGTTTCGGGCGCGCCATATCCTTTGACATGCATGAGCGTGTTCAGGAGCGCGACTTGTAAAATGATCTGCTCGCGCCGCAGGTCGGACGTGCTGGGCAAGGTTGCGATTTGCGCCAGAGCCTGGCCAAGTTGTTCTGCGGCTTCGACCAGCGCCGAGCGCTCCTGTGAGCGCTGTCCCGCCTTGCCCCACAGGCGCGCTGACTTCTCAATCAGGCCGGCCTTTGTGTAGTGACGCGCCAGCAGCTCGGGCTGGCTCTCGGCGATTTCTGCGAACTGAGTTTCGAGGATTTCGGCGATGCGCGCATGCAGCACGCGTCTTGGCTCCCGCAGCAGCGTACCGTAGGCTGCGTCCTGCACCAGCGCATGCTTGAACAGGTAGCTCGCATGCGGCGGGGTGCCCTGTCGAAACAACAAACCCGCCGCAATGAGCCGGTCGAGGTCGGCGTCCAATTCTGCCTCCGGCTTTCGCACCAGCGCAGCCAGCAACATGTGGGGAAATTCCCGGCCGATCGCCGCGCCGACCTGCGCCACTTCCTTTGCCGGGCCGAGCCGGTCGAGCCGCGACATCAGCGAAGCCTGCAGGCTTGCCGGAACCGTCACGACAGGCGTTGGCGCCCCTGCGAAGCCTCGCTGCGCTTCACTCTCGCCCTCCGCGTCCAGCACCGCCTTGGTCATCTCCTCGACGAACAGTGGAATGCCGTCGGTGCGCTCGATGATGTGCTGGCGGATGTTCGCCGGCAACGATCGGTTGCCGACGACTCCCTCGATCAGGAAATGGATGTCGCGCCGCGCCAGCCGATTGAGGGTCAGCGCAGTCACGTGCGACCGTCCGATCCAGGGCGGGCTGAATTCCGGCCTGAAACTAACAAGTATCAAGAGCCGGTGGCTCACGGCCAGGTCCACCGCCCGGGCGAACAATTCGAGGCTGGTCGGATCGGTCCAATGCGCATCTTCGAAAATCATCAGCACGGGCTTGATCCGCGTCTGCGCCTCGATGTGCGAACCGAGAGCTTTCAGCGTTTTCTGACGACGGAGCTGCGGCTCAACTTCAACTGGAGGGTAGCGTCCATCGTTGGGCAGCGACAGCATTTCGGCAAACAGCGCCGCATCCTGGGGCGGCGTCGCGCTTTGCGCCAGCAGCGCGTCAAGCTTGTCCATTTTCGCTTGCGGACTGTCATCATGAACAAAGCCGGCGGCGCGCATCATCTCGCCGATCACCGGATAGAGCGCGCTGTCGGTATGCTGCGGCGAGCAGAAGTACCGCAGGCGCATGTGCGGCTCGCGAGCAAGCTGCTCCAGCAGCGCAACGGTGAGCCGTGATTTGCCGATCCCCGCTTCACCGGAAAGCAGCACCACCTGACCTTCGCCGATCCTGGCCCGCGACCACCGCCGAAGCAGCAACTCAAGTTCTTCCTCGCGCCCGACAAGGGAGATCAGGGTCCCTTCACGCAGCGCCTCGAAGCGGCTTTCGACCGAGCTGCGCCGCACCGCCGCCCATGCGCGCACCGAGCCTGTGATTCCCTTGAGGTCCTTGGCCCCAAGGTCCTGCAGTTCGAACAGATTTCCGAGAAGTCTGCGCGTGCCCTCGGCGATCACCACCATGTTCGGCTCCGCGATAGCCTGCAACCGGGCCGCGAGATTCGGAGTCTCGCCGATAATGTCGTGTTCCTGCGCCTCGCCTGCCCCGATGAGATCGCCGACCACGACCAAACCTGTCGCTATGCCCACACGAACTTGCAGAACAACGGGCTGCTTGAGCGCAGCGAGCCCCGCGATCAACTCCAATCCGGCACGTACCGCGCGTTCGGCATCATCCTCGTGCGCCTGCGGATAGCCGAAATAGGCGAGCACGCCGTCGCCCATATATCTTGCCACGAAGCCGTCGAAACGCCGCACCGTCGCTGTGACACACTTCTGGTAGGTTGAAATGATGACTCGTAAATCCTCAGGGTCCATACGTGCCGAGAGTTCTGTCGAGCCGACCAGGTCGGCGAACATAACGGTGACCTGACGGCGCTCCGCGGCGTCCAGAATCTTCGGCACCATTGAAGCCGCGGAGGGTTCGGGTGCGGCCTGCGCCGCTCCCGTCGGCTCGCTGATGGCTGCAAGGATTTTCCGCCGGTGCCCGAGCGGAATGCCGATATCCTTCAGGTCTTGGTCAGTCAGATGGGGGAGTACGGAGACGTCAATTTCATTTTCAGCAAAACGCTCCGCGTATTGCCCAAGACCAAGTCGCCCAAGCCACTCGGCAATATCCTGCACATCGCCTCCCGACTTACAGGCCCCCAGCGGCAGGATGGATAGCTTACACTTTTTGCGAGGCAAATGCAGGCGGTTTCGCGCACGTTTTCGGAGTCCGTCGGCATGTCTCAAAGGCGCCATTAACGGACTCATGCACCGCGCCAATTGGGTACTGCCTGTTTTGACCTCTAGTGGCCTGTTTTGATTTGAGCGGCGGCCTGTTTTGGTTTTTCAGGGGGCCACGAAATGAAGGATAAAAGCAGCGACGATGCATGTCGCAATGGCAAGGATTCCACCCCTCAGCCTATCCGGAAAAACGCCAAGGGTAAGTATCACTAGGCCAGCCAGTAGAGCGATTTTGATAAAGATCGAAGCCATCGTCTCACCGTCCTTGGGCGGGTGGCGCTTCCCGCCATTGGGCCCTTAGGCATGGTCGCCGTTCTTGCCGTGCAAGTTCGGGAACAAGGACACCAGCGGAATGAGTCCGCGCTAGTCTAGCCAAAATTCTGCAGCGCCGGAAACGTCTCCAGCAGCCAGATGCTCACATTGGATACGGCGCCGGTGAGAAAGCCGATGCCGGTCACGACCATCAGCACGCCCATCGCGCGCTCGACGCTGGCGAGATGCCGCTTCATCCGCGAGAACAGCGAGGAGAACTGTTCGACCATGAAAGCCGCGATCAGAAACGGAATCCCGAGCCCGGCGGAATAGACCGCGAGCAGGCCGGCGCCCTTCGTCACCGTCGCCTCGGCGGCGGCGACCGACAGGATCGCCGCCAGGATCGGCCCGATGCATGGGGTCCAGCCGAATGCAAATGCCAGGCCCATCACATAGGATCCCCACAAGCCGACGGGCTTTGGAATTGACAGCCGCCCTTCCCGCATCAAGAACCCGATCCGCGTCAGCCCGAGGAAGTGCAGGCCCATCGCGATGATGACGATGCCGGCGACGACCGAGAGCTCCGCCGACCAGGCCCGGATCAACCCTCCGATCAGGGAGGCGCTGGCGCCGAGCGCCACGAACACGGTGGAAAAGCCGAGCACGAACATGAGAGCCGCACTCATCACCGCCCGCTTCGAGGACGAAACCGTCTCGTCATTGGCGACATGTTCGATGGTCGCGCCGGTCAGGTAAATCAGATAGGGCGGCACCAGAGGCAGCACGCAGGGCGACAGAAAGCTGACGAGACCGGCAATCAGCGCCGCGGGAATCGAGACATCGTGAATCATGCAATCGTCGAACCATGTTGACCAGGACCGGCGGGAAGATCTGGGCCTTGTCCAATTAAACCATCTTCGGGCCTTCCGAGTGCGACGGTTTCACAAACCGCAAGAAACCGCTGGAATCCCAAAGATATTACGGAATGTTCGTTCCCCATCTGGCCGCCTGTTTGGCACATTTGTTGCTCTAAGCAAGCCCAATCCGGAAGTCAGCCCAATCGACAGGGAGCAAGTCATGTCAACCATCACAGCGACTGCGGTAAGCGCACCAAAACCTCTCTACCAATCACTTTTCGTTCAGGTTCTCGTGGCTTTGCTGCTGGGGATCGTGCTTGGCATGGCCGTGCCGGATTTTGCCATCGGGCTCAAGATTTTCAGCGACGCCTTTTTGAAGCTGATTTCGATGATCGTCGCTCCGATCGTGTTCTGCGTCGTCGTGCACGGCATCGCGGGCGCCGGCGACCTCAAGAAAGTCGGCCGGGTCGGCGTCAAGGCGCTGGTCTATTTCGAGGTAATGACCACGGTCGCGTTGGTCATCGGCCTGCTTCTCGCATACCTGTTCGGTCCGGGTCACGGCATGAACATCGATCCGTCGACGCTGGACGCCAAGGCGCTCAATACCTACGCCGACAACGCCCATAAGCTGCAGGGCGGCGGCATCGGCAGCTTCCTCCTCAATATCATTCCGACCACCTCTTTCGACGCCCTGTCGCGCAATGACGTCCTGCAGGTGCTGTTTTTCGCGATCCTTTTCGGCGTCAGCCTGGCCCTTGTCGGAGGCGAAAAAGGTGAGCGCATCGGCTCGTTCATCGATGCGGTATCGACCGTTCTGTTCCGGGCCATGGGGTTGATCGTACGTTTGGCCCCGCTCGGCGTGCTGGGAGCGGTCGCCTATACGGTCGGCAAATACGGCGTCGGGTCGCTCAAGCAGCTGATTTCGCTGGTTGCCCTGTTCTACGTGTCGGTCGCGATCTTCGTGCTCGGTGTGCTCGGTGGCGTGATGGCGCTCGTCGGGATCAACATCATCAAATTCTTAGGCTATCTGCGCGAAGAGCTGACGATCGTTCTTGCGACGGCGTCATCGGACGCGGTGCTTCCCCAGATCATGCGCAAGCTCGAGCGGCTGGGCGTGAAGGACTCGGTCGTCGGGCTGGTTATTCCGACCGGCTATTCGTTCAATCTCGATGCCTTCTCGATCTACCTGACGCTCGCGGTGGTCTTCATCGCCCAGGCCACCAATACCGCGCTCTCCTTCGGCGATCTGCTTCTGGTGCTTGGCGTATCCCTGGTCACCTCCAAGGGCGCCCACGGCGTGCCCGGTTCGGCGATTGTGATCCTTGCCGCCACCTTGAACGCGGTCCCGAGCATCCCCGCCATCGGCCTTGTATTGGTGCTTTCAGTCGACTGGTTTATCGGCATGGCCCGCGCGCTGGGCAATCTGATCGGCAACTGTGTCGCCACCGTTGTGGTGGCGGCCTGGGAAGGCGATCTCGACCGCGCCAAGGCGGCACGGGTTCTCGGCGGCGAAGAGCTGGTCGATGTGACCGCCGGCTAGAGCATGATCCGGAAAAGTGGGCACCGGTTTTCCGAAAAAGATCATGCTCAAACAAAAAAGATAGAGCGAGATGACGAATCGAAGAGAAGTCATCACGCTCTAAAGTCAGCCGCGGTCTGTGGCTTGCCGTGGACGGAAGTTCTCGATCAGCCGCAGCAGAACCTTTGCGCCCGCGCCGGCATCGGCGACATCGACATGCTCGTCCGGATGGTGGCTGATCCCGCCGCGGCATCGCACGAACAGCATCGCCACGTCGGCGATGTCGATCATCGCCATGCCGTCGTGACCGGCCCCGCTTGGCAATTCAAACACCCGATGGCCCTCGCCCGCGATGGCGTCCGCCACTTGCCGCTTGAGCCAGGGCGCGCAGGGCACGGTACGGTTCTCGTGGGTGACATCGATCTGCAGCACCAGCTTTCGACGTTTGGCGATATTTTCGATCTGGCGGACGATATCGGCTACCGCAAGCTTGCGGTGCGCATCCGTCGGGGCGCGGATATCGATGGTGAACGATACCTGCCCCGGAATGACATTGGTCGCGCCGGGCGTTGCATGGATGTATCCGACCGTTCCGACCAGCCCGCTCTCGTCGGTCCGGCAGAACGCCTCGATGGCGGTAATGCACTCGGCGGCGCCGGCCAGCGCATCGCGCCGCAATAGCATCGGCACCGTTCCGGCATGGCCGGCCATGCCGATCAGCTTGACCGCGAGCCGGGTTGCGCCGGAAATCGCGGTTACCACTCCGACCGGCAGATCCTGGGATTCCAGCACCGGCCCCTGCTCGATGTGGAGTTCGACATAGGCAAGCAATTCGCTGCGGGCCCGCGCGGCCGCTCCGACATGGTCGGGATCGAGACCGAATTGGGAGAGCGCATCGCGCATCGATATTCCAGCGCTGTCCTTTACGCCAAGCAGGCTCTCGTCGAACGTTCCGGCGATCGCGCGGCTCCCCAGCAGCGTGGAGGCGAACCGAACGCCTTCCTCATCGGCAAAACCGGTCACCTCGATAGCGAAGGGCAATGGCTGTCCGCGCCTGTGTATATCTGCAACGCAGGAAATCGCCGTAACCAGCCCAAGCGGCCCGTCCCATTTGCCTGCGTCACGTACGGTATCGTAGTGCGAGCCGAGCATGAGGCAGGGCAAACCCGGACGTTCTCCTTCGTAGCGGCCGCAGACGTTTCCGATGGCATCGAGATGCGCGCGCATTCCCGCCTCTCGCATCCACGACAGCAGCAGATCAGCCGCGGCACGGTGCTCGGGGGTGAGAAAGATACGGGTCAGATCACTTGAGGTCTCGGAGATGGCGGCCAAGGCATTGATCCGGCGAACAATCTCCTGGCCAAGTGACGGGTTGTTGATGTCAATGGTTCCGGGTCCCATCACCATGATCCGAGTTGCGGCGGGTTGCGGCCGTGGCCGCGGAGGTCGCAAGGATATCCGGCATCCGCCATTCAAATCGCCTCGAACCGGACCTTCTGGGCGCCCTTCCAGAGCACGGTCTTGCCAAGCTCCGGCAGGCGATCAAGTCCGGATGTCAACGTGATGAAATGGTTTCCGGCGAGCTGCCCCATTTTGCTGGCGAAACGCACCCCGCCATAGGCCAGCAGAATCTCGGTCTCGCTGATTCCGCCGGGATAAAGGATGATCTGACCCGGCGCCGGCTAACTGGTGTGGTTCTCATACCCGACCCCGAAGTCGAGATCGCCGAGCGGCAGCCAAACCGCCTCGCCGCTCCACCGCACATGGACCATCTGGCTTTCGAACGGCATCGCGCGGCGAAACGCGGCACAGGTCTTGGGCGCCAGTTGATCTTCGAAACGTGCGTCGAACGTGAACTCGCCGGCGCGGACAATGAGTTGGCTCATCCGATGGGTCTCTGCTCCTGCGTCGAAGAGCAGAGATTGCAGCCGCAACGGGATCAAGCAAGATTATTTTGTCCTGGGAAGTCCGGATTGCGCAATCCTCCAGACGCGGCCTCACCGTTTCAAATCGGCGGCAGACCGGGACGGGGCCGGCTAATCTCGGAATACGGCGAAACAGGCCAACCGTCCGGCTATTTGACCAGCTTCAGCAAGGCGCGCCGGCGCTGGCCGTGTGATGCGGGATCTTCCGATCTTTCCGGCCCGTCATCCGGCAACATTGCATCGCATAAAGCCTTCAATTCCGAGTCGGTAATCTCATTGAGTTTCATCCGAAGCTGGAGGATTGCCACCGACAGTAATTGCACCGTCTCCCGGTTTGCGCCGCCGGCGAGAACCGCCCGGCACTCCTCGAGGGTTGCAAGGACCGCATGCAATCGTTCTTCTGAATTAGCCACCAGCGTTTCTTCCGATACCGAGCTTGCGAGGTAAAGTCGCAGCGATCCATTCGGTCGTTTCATAAACCTCTCCATAAAGGCCGGATATTTTCGAAACGGCACGGTGGATTTCTTCCGCCGACCCATCATCGAGCGCGTGACTGGCCGACGCGTCGCATGGATTGTCCAAAGCACTGTTGATCTCGGAAATCGCAAGCAGCCGCGGTTTCGCCAGATATTCCTGCTGCATATCCACAAAGACGACGATCGGAACGTTCGACGAATTTGCAAATGTGCGAAGGCTTACAACTGACGTCACGCGGCTCCCCTTTCAAGGGTGGACGGGCTGCAAGCCGCGGGTTCCCGGGGTTCCCTGGGAACCGGCCGGATGGTAAGCATGGTCATCCGAATGCCAAGTCATCGACCCGCCACGGTTGTAGTTTTCACGATATTCTGCCAAGTTTAGCGGGCAGAAGGGGCTATGTATGCGTCTCGTACTGGAAAGGGGCGTTCCTCAGGAGGAACGCAATAAGGCCGCCCTAGGGAGTCTCACGGATTGGGACGCCGCGCGGGTATTTCTGGAAGTGGTACGTTGCGGGAGTTTCAGGTCCGCGGCTGAACGGCTGGCCCTGTCGATCAACGGCGTTCGCCGGCGAATCGACGATTTTGAGCGGCAAATCGGCGCCCAATTGTTCACCCGCGACGTCCACGGCACCCGCCTGACCGACGAAGGCGCACTGGTCGTCTCGGCGGTCGAACGCATGGAGGCTGCGTCTTTTGACCTGCTACGGGCCAGCAATTCCGTCGCCAATGCGGTTTCCGGCGAGGTTCGGGTTGCCGTCACCGAAGGCTTGGGAACGTTCTGGCTGGCCCCTCGCCTGGTCGAGTTCCAGCAATCGTTCCCCAATATTCTCGTCGATCTGCACTGCGCGATGCGTTCCGCTGATGTGTCGCGGCACGAGGCCGACGTGGCGATCCATCTGTCGCGGCCGACCGCGCCCGACGTCAAGCTCGTCCGGCTCGGCAGGATGCATCTGATGTTCTTTGCCAGCCAGAAGTACATTGATACCTACGGCGTCCCGCGAAACGCCGACGAGTTCGCCAAGCACCGGCTCGTGATTCAGGTCGCCGACCAGACCGGCGCCAAGGAAGCTTTCGAAAGCTTTTTTCCAGGCCGCTCCCAGCGGGATTTGCTGGTGATGAAAACAAATGTGAGCAGCGCCAATTACTGGGCCGTCGCCTACGGGGTCGGCATCGGTGTGTTTCCCTCCTACGCCAGCGAGCTCGGAGGTAAGATAGTGCCTCTGGATGTCGAGTTACGTCGGCCGTTCGATATTTGGCTGTCCTACCATCCCGGCAATGGCCGCATCCCCAGGGTGCGGCACATGATCGATTGGTTGGTGGAGGCTTTCAATCCCGCAAAGTTCCCGTGGTTCAAGGACGAGTTCGTCCATCCAAGCGAATTTAAAGCGGTGTATAAGGGTGAATCCCTGACCCATCTATTCGGGGGCTTCTCGACCGAAGGGCGGTAACAACAGAATGAACAAATCAGTAGCGAAGAAAATGAAACAGCGCAGTGCCGGAAAACCCGACATTGAATTGGGAAAACGAATCCGGCTGCGGCGCGTCGAGCAACGAATCTCGCAGGCGGAGCTTGGCGACAAGCTCGGCGTCAGCTTCCAGCAGGTTCAGAAATATGAGAAGGGCGTCAACCGTGTCGGCGCGGCCCGTCTCCAGCAAATCGCCACGGCGCTCGATGTCCCCGTCACCTTCTTCTACGACGGCGACGGCAAGGCGCGGGAGGTCGAAAGCCTGCTGTTCCTCGACAGCGCGTTCAGCTTGAGGCTGCTGCGGGCGTACAGCAAGATCAAGGATCAGACCGTGCAACGTCAGCTCGTCTCCTTGATGGAATCGATTGCAGCGAACGAAGATTAGCGCATCGATTGAACCCACTGGGCCGATTGCAGTCTCTGCAAGTTCAGCTTGCAGCACCGCGAACGCGATCGATCAATCCGAGCGGATCGGCCGGCAACCCATCGCCGCGCCAGGCCACATGCTGGTCCGGGCGCGACAATACCATCCCGCTGCCATGGAAACTGGCGGCATTTTTTTGTCCGATATCGATTATCCTGAGCGGTACACCCCTGTTGCGAGCAGCTAGCTCCAGCGGAGCAACATCCGCAGCCGGGTCGAACCTTAGCAGCGTAAACTCCGGCCCCATCTGATCGTAAAGCGAGCTGCCGTCTTCGAGCCACAGATGGGGCGTGCGGCAACCCGGCACGGTCGACGGCGTGTAGCTGTCCATCGTGTAGGCCGGATGTTCCGACCCGTCATAGGCGATGATGGGCGAGCGATCGTAATAGGTGCCGAAGTTGAGACCGGCGCAGGCATATTGCTGGACGTTGATCTCGTAGGCGAGACGTCCGACTTCCCGCCGGGCAAATTCGCCCGCCGGTCCCGTGTCCTCGATTTCATCAGGCACCGCGCCACGGCGGCGAATCTCAGCCTCGGCATGCGACATCGCAAATCGCGACACCTGGCTGGTGATCGGCCAACGCTCCGCCTCATACGCGTCGAGAATGGAAGCTGGCGCCCAGCCATTGAGATGGGCGGCAAGCAGCCACGACAGGTTCATGGCGTCAGCGATCCCGGCGTTCATGCCGTAGCCCGCATAGGGCACCCAGATATGCGCCGCGTCGCCGGCGACGAATGCGCAGCGGTCGCGAAACCTGTTCGCGATCAGCCGGCGCCCGTACCAATCCTCCCTGGAGGTGATGTCGTAGTTGAAGTCCGCTGCCACGCCCAGGATGGTTCGAATGCAGGCATCGCGATCCACGGCATCGAAATCGGCCTCGTCCGGCTTCAGATAATTATGCACCAGCCATCGCTCGCGCCCATCGATTGCATAGACCATGCCCGAGCGCCTGGGATTGATGACCCCGGTGCCCCAGGCGCGTTCGTGCTGCTGACGATCGATGAGGTCGGGGGCGCGGATAAAGGTCGACTGCACGCGCTGCACCACGGCGTCGCCGGCCAGTTCGGCGCCAATCGCCTTGCGGACGACGGAGCGCGCACCGTCGCAACCGATGAGATAGCGACAGCTCATACGCTTGACTGTGCCGGTCTCGAGATCGCGCAAGGTCACGGTCGCGGACGTATCCCCCACCACGACGTCCTCGACCGACGTTCGATTGATGATGCGGATGCGCGGCTGCGCGGCGGCATGTTCGAACAGGATCGGTTCGAGAAAGATCTGATTGATGCGATGCGGCGGCTCCGGCGTCGGCCAGTTGCAATCCGGACCATCCTTCGCCGTAAAGCGGTCGCGGCGGCAGGGAATGGCAATGCGCGTCAACTCCTGCCCGGTGAACGCCGTGCGATAACTGATGTCATGGGGATAATCGGCCGGCAAACCGGCGTTGCGCACCTTTTCCGCCACACCTAGCCGCCGGAAGATTTCCATGGTGCGGGCGGCGACGTGGTTGCATTTCGGCTCCGGAGGCGCGGCACGGGCGCGCGTCTCCACAACCGTGACGTCGATACCTCGCCACGCCAGGTCGATCGCGAGCGTAAGCCCGACCGGCCCTGCGCCAACGATCAGCACATCGGACTCAGTCATGTCGGGCACAGATCACGCTTCGTTAAGGAGGTCTTCAACGACGTCATTCCAGTTCGGCGCCCGAATTCTTCACGATCGGCGCCCAGCGGTCGACCTCGGACTTGATATAGGCGGCAAAGCTGTCCGGCGTCGATGGCGGCAAAGGCTCCAGCGAAATCGTCGTGAGTTTGTCGCGCGTTGCTGCATCGGCAACCAGCTTTCCGATTTGCGCTGCCAATTGATCGGCGATCGCCCGCGGCACGCCGGCGGGCGCAACGACGCCCTGCCATGCGACCAACTCGAAACCGGGCAGACCGGCTTCGGCCAAAGTCGGGATATCTGGCGCGGCGGCAACTCGTTTGGATGTGGTCACGCCCAGAACCCTCACCTTGCCTTCGCGGATCTGCTGCAGCGCAGGTTGAAGGTCCACCACCATGAAGGGAATGTGTCCTGAGATCACATCGAGCATCGCCGGCACGCTGCCACGATACGGCACGTGGCGGATATCGATTCCCGCAGCAGTCTTCACCATCTCGGCGCCGAGATGTTGCGGACTGCCGTTGCCGGCCGAACCATAGGCCAGTCCGGGCATCGATTTGGCGTAGGCGATGAATT
>Ga0137397_10002565_pt1 | contig 12605 bp, 8 predicted proteins | sample czorhiz116metaG_FD_106658 | JGI IMG/M metagenome (GOLD analysis project Ga0137397, IMG submission 106658) | Vadose zone soil microbial communities from Angelo Coast Range Reserve, California, USA - czorhiz1.16 metaG | ecosystem: Environmental > Terrestrial > Soil > Vadose zone | place: USA... | reverse complement strand
TCGACGCCCACGGCCGCAAAGCCGGCGGCCTGCGCCTGATACAGGAAGTAGCCCCACGACGATCCGATTTCGAGAAGCCGGCGCCCGGCGCCCAGTCTCTGCAGCGCCAGAATCTGGAGGGCGCAGTTCTTGTCGGACGCCCCGAACTGCGTCGCTTTGAGCCTGCGCAGCCCGGGCCCGTCCGGCACCGTTGTCGTCGAGCCCTCAGCGTCGTACAGCGTCTCGTACAGGTCGGCGAGGCGCGACTTGTAAATCGGATCTGTGAAGTACAGACAGCAGGTGTCGCACCGCCGTATCCGCACCACGCCGTGCTTTCTCGCGACGACAGCGTGGTTGCGCGTCTTGCAAAACGGGCAGACGCGCTGGTGGCAGACGAGCGCCTGCAGACCGAATTCAATCCGTGGCAGCAGGTTGGACACGTCAGCTGGCGGCCGGCAGCTTCGACGGACGGTCTTCGGTGTAGTAGCCGGCGTACTCACGGCGGAAGTACTGCGAGTAGTAATAGCCCTGGTGCTGGAGATCCACGCGGTTCAGCACGGCTCCGAGGAATTTCGCCTGGGCGTTATCGAGCTGCTCGATGGCGCGCTGCGCGGTCTGCCGGCTCGTCATCTCCGATCCGATCACGAACACGACGCCCGTGGCGATGTGCGCCGCAATCGAGGAGTCGGTCACGGCCATGATTGGAGGCGTGTCGATCACGATCCAGTCGAAGTGCTGGCCGAGCGTCGCGATGAATTCCTTGAACCGCTTCGAGCCGAGGAGCTCGGTCGGGTTCGGCGGGATCATCCCGGACGGCATGGCCCACAGCCCGGGCACGCTGGTGTTCCGCACCGCGTCGCTCGCCTTCGCGTTGCCGACCAGCAGGTTCGACAGCCCCGGCTCCTGCGCGTGGCCGAATACGCTGTGAACGCGCGGCCTCCGCATGTCGGCATCGATGAGCAGCACCCGCTGGGTTGCCTGGGCGAGCGCCACGGCAAGGTTGCTCGCCACCAGCGTCTTGCCCTCGCCCGGTCCGGCGCTGGTCACGACCAGCACCTTCGCGCCTTCGGCGGCCGACGAAAAGAGCACGTTGGTGCGAATCGCCCGGAACGCCTCGGAGAAGTTGGCCGGAACGCCTTTGCTGATGAGCGGATCGTGGAGGTCCTTCCCGAACAGCGCCGGCACGAGGCCGAGGAACGACAGCCCGAGATGCGCCTTGATCTCGTCCGGCGTCTTGACCCGGTTATCGAGGTACTCGAAGAAGAACGCCAGGCCGACCGCCAGCGTGAGGCCGCCGACGAATGCGAGCAGCAGGTTGGCCGCCGTGCTGGGGCTCGCAGGGCGCCGCGGCATCTCGGCCGCGTCGATGACGCGGATGTTGCTCGTCTTGAGCTCGCCCGAAATTCCCGTCTCCTTGGTGCGCTGCATCAGGCTGTCGAAAATCTGTCGGTTGCTGAGGGCGTCGCGCTGCAGCGCGCCGTAGTCGATGCCCTTGCGATTGAGCGCCAGCGCGTCGTGCTTCTGCTGCTCGAGCGCGTCGACCAGGCTTTGCTCCTGCGCCTGGGCGGCCTCGTACTCGTTGTGGGTGGACTGGACGACCTTGGCGATTTCGCCCTGAATCTTCGCTTCGGCGGTCTTGATCCCCAGGCCGATCTTGACCATGTCGGGGTGACGCGGCCCGAGCTTTTCCGAGAGCTGCGCCTGCTGCCGCTGCAGCTCCGCCAGCTCGCCCTTCTGCTGCTGGATGAAGGTGTTCGACAGGATCGCCGGGAACGTGTCGAGCGCGGACCGGTCCTGCTGAAGCGAGCGCATCTGCTCGTAGAGCGCTTCCTTCTGGATCCGCTCGGTCTTGGCGCGCGTGACGGCGGCGTTCAGGTCCGCGAGCTTCTGCACGACGATGTTCTGCCGGTCCTCGAGCGCGACCGAGTCGGTCTGCTCGCGATACCGCTGCAGCGCCTGCTCGCTCGCGTCCACCTTCCGGCGCTGCTCGGCGAGACGCTGGCCAAGCCAGTCGGACGCCTCTTTCGTCGACAGGAACTTGAACTCGAGGTTCTGCTCGATGTAGGCCCTCGCCAGCGCGTTGGCGACCTGCGAGGAGAGCGCCGGATAAGGCGACGCGAACGTGACGTCCACGAGCCGGCTGTTGCGGATCGGCGAGACGGTCAGCTCGCTCAGAAACGCGTCGAGCGTGCGCGACTGGGTCATCGTCTCCGCGATGCGGGCTTCGAGCGGCGGCGCCGCCGGCTTGAGCCACGCCGAGACGAACGCGGCCGGCGCGCGGACAATCCTGCCGACGGTCATCGGGCCGTCGCCGGGTGGATTGAACATCGGATGATCCCACAGCTTCATGGCATCGATCGTCCTGCGCGCGAGCGCGCGGCTCTGCAGGATCTTGTACTGCGTCTGGTAATAGTCGTCCGCGATCTGGTTCTGCTCGAACGCTTCCTTGAAGCTGACGACGTTCGAGTTTTCCTTCTCGATCAGGATCTGGACCTTCGCTTCGTAGATGGGGGTCGCCGTGAATGTATAGACCGCGACTGAGACGAACACGCCGAGGAAGGCCGTGATCGCCGTCCAACGGCGCTTGTACAGCACCTTCACGTAATCGAGCAGGTGCACGTCGGTGTCGCCGAGCACATTGCTGCCGTAGCCGTACCGTGCGGGAATGCCAGGCGGCGCCTGGCCCGGACCCTGCGCGGCGGCCGGCGGCTGCGATCCGGGCCCGTTCGGGTCCGCGCCGGCGTGCTGAGGCGTCGCCTCGGCCGGCATGGTCAGGCGCTGATGCTCGAATTCGGATTGGTCGCTGAACGGCAGATTGGACATCAGAAGAACCTTTCCTGCACGATGAGCGTGTCGCCCGGTTGCACCATGTCGCTCAACTTCACGCGGAACTCCTGCTTCTCGCCGTTCACGATGCGCGCGATCTTGATTCGTGCGGTCGAGCCGCGATCGGTGATGCCGCCCGCCAGCGACAAGGCCTGCAACACGCTGGTGTTCTTCTGCTGCAGCGCGTAGGCGCCAGGGCTCTTCACCTGTCCGAACACGTACACGCTCTCCGCGCGCGGCACGAAGATCGTGTCGCCGTCGAGGAGCGTCGCATTCTGCGCCGTGGCCCCGCTCTGCAATGCCTTGAGATCCACCCAGACGACGTTGCTGGCGCCCTCCTGAGTCGGCAGCACCGGGCCGGATGCCGCTCCGCCCGCCGGATGGACGATGACCGCTTCGCCGCTGGCGCTCGCCAGTGTCGATCCGGCGCGGGCCAGCGCTTCGATGAGGCTCATGTTGCCCGACAGCGGATAACTGCCCGGCGCCCGCACTTCGCCGACGATGAACACTTTCTGACTCCTGTAGGTATCGACCGTGACGGTGACCTGCGGGTTGTTGAAGAACCCTTCGCTCTTCAGCCGCTGCTTCAGCGAGCCTTCGAGCGCCCGGAGCGTCAGGCCGCCCGCCGTGACGCGTCCGATGAGCGGATACGTGAACGTGCCGTCGGCTTCAATGGTGAACTTGCCCGTCAGGTCGGCCTGGTCATACGACGTGATGGTCAGGACGTCCTGTGCGCCGACGATGTAATCGGTCACGGGCGGAGACTGCGCCGCCTGGATCCGGCCGGGAACGGCCGAGGAAACGAGAACCAACAGGAGTGCCGGAAGCAATGGAGCTCTAAAAAACATATGTCACCGATGTTCCAAAGCGTAAGTCATCGTATTGCCGCTGCGAAACGTCCGAGACGCGGTTCGCGTGATCGACGTCGAACCCGAGGCGAAGATCGCGGCTCAAGCGATAGCCGATGCCGCCGCCATACGAGCGAACGCTGTCCACGCGGTTGGACAGTGGAATGACCACGCCGGCGCGGTCCCGGTAGGCAAGATGCTGCGCGCCCGCGCGGCCCACGACGTCGAGCGGCCCAAACAGCTGCTGCGCGATCGAGGCGGTGAATCCGGTCAGCAGGTAGTACGGCTGGTTGACGTCGTACGAATACTGCAGGTCGCGGATCGCCGTGACGCCGAACCTCGTCGTGCCGAGCAGCGTGTAGAACAGATCGACGGACGCCGTCGTCCCCCGGAAGTTCGGCAGCGCCGGCGCCAGGGGCTGGAAGTCGCGATAGCCGAACGTCGCAGAGCCCTTGATCAGCGCGGCCGGATCGAACGCGATCGACACGCTCGCCGCCGTCGAGTCCGAGTCCCGGAGGGACGAGAACGCGAAGCGATCTTCCGACCGGTTCGCTGCCAGCGACACCGAAGTCAGCGGCGTCACCTGATAGCGAAGGGCGAGACCCGCGCTGGTCGTCACGCGGCTCAGCTCGAACTGCAGATTGCTGTTGAGGAACACCGCGTCTTTGTCGAAATCGATCTTCTGCCGTGAAGCGCCCGCGGCGATGAATGTCCTCGTCAGCGCTCGAACCTCGATCCGGCCGGTGTACTCGGTTTCGCTCCGCTGCGATCGCGCGTCGATCTCGAATCCGGGACGATCGCGGACGTTGCGATGGGTCGCGCCAAAAGTCATCGCCAGGCGATTCAACGGCACGTACCAGCCGACGGAAGACACGTTGTTGGCCGCCCGCTCGCTCGCATACGTCTTGAACCAGACGAGGTCTTCCTGGATCTTGCCGGTCACCCACGTGGGGCCGAGGCGCAGCCACAGCTCGGTCGCCGGCTGCACCGTGAACGTGAAGTCCTTCTTCGGATTCTGGTCGGTGGGCTCGTTGAACACGTTCTGATCGATGCCCAGGTTCGTGAGCGACACGGTCGGGCCGAGCAGCAGGGGCCCGAGGCGGACGCGAACCTTCGACTCGTCGGGACCACTCTCGCCAATCGGCGTTCCCGCGCCCATGCCCGGGACCTGGGCCAATGCCGGGGCGGCGTACAGACTCGCCATCAGGGCGACTGCCACGGCTGAATGCCTGGGCGTCGCGCAAAAACGGCTCTGCGAGCGGGGCACGCGGTGCGGGTTCACGAAATCAGGGGCGGAGCGAAGGCGCCTGGCAGCTGCCTGGCGCGCTGGACGAGCGGACTGGTGTCGCGCCGCTCTCGAATGTTTGAAACTGAGGATTACCGCGAAGGGCTGGCCGTGCCGCCCGCCGCCACAGCCACTGCGCCGACGACGCCGGCCGCGACAGCCACCGAGGCGATCACAACGGCCGTGCTGATGCCCGCAGTTCCCGCGGCCGCGCCGGACACGGCGCCCGCGCCCGCGGCGCCGAGGAGGGCCGCGCTCGCCGTCACCGTCACGCCGGTGATGGTTGCGCCCGCGGCGACGCTGATCGCCGAGCTCGTCCCGATGATCTGACCGGAGGCGCCGACGACTTCAACGGAAAAGCTCCCCGCGGGCAGACCCGAGAAGCTGAACGTGCCGGTTGCGCTGCTCGTCGTGGTTCCCGTGAGCTGGCCGGTCGCGAGGTTGCGCAGTTGTACCGTGACATTCGGGATCGCTTGTCCGGAAGAACTGGTAGCCGTGCCCGCGAGGGAGGCGGTTTGGGCTTGACCCGCTCGACCCGCATGCACCGCCGCCAGGAGGGATGCCGCTGACGACATCGTAATCACCACTGCAAGAGCCACGATCCGGCGCATAAACATCTACCCTCTGACAGGTCCAGACACCCGTTTTACAGCGCGGTGAGTAACAGCTAAGCAAAAAGTCGACCGTGTACTATCCGTCGCTCGAGCGGCCGGGTCAAGCCGGCGACGCCTTGTATCGCTCGTGATACAGAACCTTGCGAACAACATCCTTCGGCTACACACGCCCGCGACCGCCATTTACGTGAAGCGATCTCAGTTTTCGGTACAGGTTCGTCCGCTGGATTCCGAGCGCCTTGGCCGCGTCACTCATGCGGCCATGGTGCTCCTCGAGGACCGAGCCGATGTACTCGCGTTCGAACCGCGCCCGCGCCTGTTTCAACGTGCCGCCTCCAGAAGAGACTGCCGACCCGCCGTCCAGGCGGACGTGCGCGAGCACATCCTCGATGCCGATCCCATTGTCGTCTTGCAAACCGGTGGCCACGCCTTCGAGCATCGTCCGCAGCTCCGCGGCGTTGCCGCGCCATGGCAGGGCGGAGATCAGCGAGAGCGCCGGCCGCGACAGCGTCTTGGGCGGGACGCGGAGTGAGGCACAGATCTCACGCAGGAAGTAATTCGCCAGCGCCGGAATGTCCTCGCGACGGCTGCGCAGCGGCGGCATTTCGATCCGAAGCGCGGACAGCCGGCGGAACAGGTCTTCGCGGACGCGCCCCTCGGCGACGGCACGGTCGAAGCGGGGATCGACGCCGGCCATGGGCCTGACGTCGAAGCCGATCGCCTCGCCGCTTTCCGCGAGCACGAATTCGCGATCGCGCAGCACGCGCGCCAGCCTCGCCTGCACGCGCAGGGGCGCTTCTTCCACGCTCTGCAGATAAATGGTGCCGTCGAGCGCCGCGTACAGCGCGCCATGCCGGCTGACATGCTCGAGAGCGGGCGGGCCATCACGTCTCTGCGACCATGCGGCCTTGCCGAACAGCGAGATGCCGAGCACTTCGGAGTCGTCCTCCGCGCAGTTCACGGCAACGAAAGCGCCGGGCGAGCCGTTCTGCAGTGTGTGAATCGCGCGCGCCACGACCTGCCGCCCGGTGTCCTCCTCGCCGCGGATCAGCACGCCGGCGCGCGTGCTCGCCGCGCGCGCGATGAGGCCCATCACCTCGCGCATCGCGGGCGAAAGGCTGTACAGATCGTCGTCGGTCGCCGCGGCAGTGGCCCCGGTGTCGTGCGTTTCGTATTTGACCGAGACGTCACCGGCGCTGAGCCGTTTTTCGGCGTCGTCGCCCTCGGAAGCGGCACAGCCTGGAGAAATGACGGATTTCACGGCTTGTTACTGGTGTTTTTGTTTTGGAGCGGCTTCAGTCGCGGCGACGAACCGACCGTTCCCTTCGGCGTCCACTTCCACGCGGACGACGCCGCCTGGGTCGTAGATCAGGCGACGGTCTGGCGTGCCGCGATGCGTCGTGTCGAACTCGACGGACGCGAGGCGGTCGCCATCGTAATGCTCCCACTTGTCCATCTTGCCGTCTTCGTCGCCGTCTTCTTCCGCGGCGACGAGGACGTTCGCCTTGTAGCGCTCGATGCGCGTCACCTTGCCGTCACGGCGCGTCGAGATCTCGATGCGCTCGATCGATCCATCGGCGCCGGAGTACGACCACGCGTCTTCCTTGCCGTCCGCAAGGCGCGAGAAGCCGACCTTTTCGATCTTCTGATCGGGACCGTAGTACTCCCAGCGATCGATTTTCCCGTCCTCGTCTTTGTCGATTTCGACCCGGACGATGCGGGCGCCGTCCATGTAGCTCCACATGTCGACCTTGCCGTTGCCGTTGGAGTCGTACTTCAGCAACTGCAGCTTGCCGGTCGTCTTGTCGTACTCGGGACTGATCCGTTTCCGTGCTTCGGCGTCCCCACCGCTGCACGCAGGCATGATCAAGGCACCAGCCACAATCAAAGCGGCTATGGCGCGCTGGCGTTTGTCTTGTTGTTGCTGTTTTCTGCCCAAGATACAGAGCTTCGCCCTGTGACTTACAGTCCAGGCCCTGCTGCGGGAAGCTCTGGACGTAAGACCGACGACCCCAAATGCCGGATAGCCCAGCTCGGAGCAAGACGTGGACCCGAGTCCACAACACCGAGGGGCCTGAAACCCGCGCCTAAATGCGCCAAAAAGGCGCAAAAGTCGCGGAAGTCTGCCTGGCGGCAGACAAAAGTCCCCTCCAGCTGCTGCCCCGTCGCAGCGCCAATCGGCCGTACCCTTATCGGTCGAAGTCGTGCTGACCGATGGTGTAATCGTCAGGAAGCAGACACAATGATACTCCATGACCAACCAGTGTCAAGAACAACACAGATTTGTCTGAAAGGATACGAACTAAACGCTCTCGAGAAGAAGGGGTACGGCCCCTTTTCGGGAAGGCGCAGCCGGAGCGTCGAAGAAGAATGTCTCGATGGTGTGTCCGAGCGCATCGAGCGACTCGGAGCTGTTGATGGCAGTGCGTAGATGGGAGCCGTTCTCCAGCCCCTTTGTATACCAGGACGCGAGCGCGCGAAGCTTGTTGACCACCCAGCGATGGTGACGGGATTCGGGATTCGGGATTCGGGATTCGTAGGGACTCGTGTTCCGGGATTCGTCGTCCCGCACGCGTTCGAGCAACAGCAGGTCGATGTAGTCGAGCAGGAAGCGTCCGCGATCTGCCAGGGTCACCTCGCGCGGCGGACGGCCGGCGATGAGGTCGGTGGCCTGCGCCAGGATCCACGGGTTCCGAAGCACGCCCCGTCCGACGAGCACGCCTTCCACACCCGAACGAATCCTCGCGACGATCTGCTCCGGCTCGATGCAGTCACCGCTGCCGAACACCGGGATCGTCAGATCCTCCGCGATTTGGGCCACGAGATCCCAGTCGGCCGACCCGCTGTAGCTCTGGGCCGCCGTCCGGCCGTGCACGGCGACCGCCGCGGCGCCGGCGTCCTGCATCAGCTTCGCGAGGGTTGGTGCGTTACGCTCGTCGTCATTCCAGCCGGCACGCATCTTCACGGTCACCGGAATCGACACGGCCCTGGTCATCGCCGCGATCACGCCGGCCGCATGCGCCGGCTCCCGCATCAGGCTGCACCCGGCATTGTGCTTCGCGATCTTCGGCACCGGGCAGCCCATGTTGACGTCGACGATGTCGGCGCCCATGCCTTCGACGATCTGCGCGGCGGCCGCCATCTTGTCCGGGTCGCCGCCGAAGATCTGGATGGCGATCGGCCGCTCTTCGTCGGTGAACTCCGCGTACTCGAGCGTCCGATCGATGCCGCGCACGAGCCCCTCCGCGCTCACCATCTCGGTGACGACGAGCCCGCAACCGCCATGACGCTTGACCAGACGGCGGAACGCCGTGTCGGTCATGCCCGCCATGGGCGCGATCGCAAACGGTGACGGAAGATTGACGGAGCCGATGCGCACGGCCTTCTATCGTAGCGTAATGACCGCGTCTTAGCGCGACATCAGCTCGTGTCGCGCGTCTTGGCAGGCCGACCCCTTTTCGGCGTGCGCGCTTTCCGGGGTCAGGATGCCACCACCGCCGCGCTGGTGGTGATCAGCGTGTAGGTGGCGTTGAAGAGCCGAATCCGATACGTCCCGGGCGTCAGCGGTATCGTGAACGTCAAAGTTGCGCTACTGACGCCGACCGCCGGCGCGGTCTGCGTTCCGTTCAGATATTGCCACTGCATGGCATTTCCAGCCGCGTCGTACAGGCCGGCCCAATCGCCGGGCGTCCCTGGCGCGTTCGCTATGGTCACGGTCACCGTCCCGCCCACGCTCACCGTCGTCGCACTCAGTGTCAGGGTCGCCACTGTCGTGGTCACCGACCCGCTCGCCGCCAGCTGCACGTACGAGCCGTTGAAGAGGCGCACCTGATACGTCCCGGCGGTCGCCGGCAGCGTGAACGTCACCGTCGCGCTGGCCACACCTGTCGCGGGTATGGTCTGCGTCCCGTTCAGATACTTCCAGGCGATGGCATTTCCACCCGCGTCGTACAACCCGACCCAGTCGCCCGGTGTCCCCGGCGCATTCGCCACGGTCGCCGTCACCACACCGCCGGCAGCGCCCGTGCCCGCGCTCAGCGTGACGCTCGGCAGGGTGACAGTGATCGACGCGCTGGTCGCCACCAGCACGTACGCGGCGTTGAAGAGGCGCACCTGGTACGTCCCCGCCGTTGACGGCAGCTGGAGCGTGAGGACCGCCGTGGTGACGCCGGTTGCCGGCTTCACCTGCGTGCCGTTGAGATACTGCCAGTTGACGGCCGTCGCGCCGCCCGTGGCGTACAACCCGATCCAGTCGCCCGGCGTCCCCGGCGCGTTCGCAATCGTGGCCGTCACGGTCCCGCCCGCATTGCCTGTCGTCGCGCTCAGCGTCACGGTCGGCAGCGTGCTGGTGATCGGCCCGCTGCTGGCCACCCACACGTACGACGCATTGAAGAGGCGGACCCGATACGTTCCAGGCGTCGGCGGCAATGTGAATGTGAGCACCGCGCTGGTGACGCCGCTCGCCGGAATGATCTGCGTCCCGTTCAGATACTGCCAGCTGATGGCATTCCCACCCGCGTCATACAAGCCAGCCCAGTCACCCGGCGTGCCCGGTGCGTTCGTGATCGTCGCCGTCACCGGTCCGCCGGCGCTGCCCGTCGTCGCATTCAGTGTGACGGTCGGCGCGGTGATGGTTATCGATCCACTGGTCGCCAACAGCATGTAGGCGGCGCTCATGAATCGCGCCTGATAGATCCCGGCCGTCGCCGGCAGCATGAAGTTGACCGTCGCGTTCGTGACGCCGGTCGCCGGCTTCACCTGCGTCCCGTTCAGATACTGCCAGCTGACGGCGTTCCCGCCCGCGTCGTACAACCCGACCCAGTCGCCGGGCGCTCCAGGTCCGTTCGCCACCGTCGCCGTCACCGTTCCACCGGTTGCCCCTGTCGTCGCGCTGAGCGTGAGGCTCGGCGCCGTCGTCGTAATCGACCCGCTGATCGCGAGCAGTGTGTACGCAGCGTTGAAGAAACGCGCCTGGTACGTCCCCGGCGTCACCGGCAACATCAGCGTCAGTGTCGCGCTCGTAACGCCGGTCGCGGGTATCACTTGCGTCCCGTTCAGATACTGCCAGGTGACGGCGTTGCCGCCCGCGTCGTACAGCCCGACCCAGTCGCCGGGCGCTCCCGGTCCGTTTGTGACCGTCGCCGCCACCGTTCCGCCGGTGCTGCCCGTCGCCGCGCCCAAGGTTATGCTCGGCACCGCTCCGGTAGGCACGATTTCGATGCCGGCGAAGTTCCAGCGATCGGAGTCCGGCGTCGGGTCATTGAGCTGCACGGCTGTGCCGGCACTCGCGACCGGGCTGCTGTATTTCTGCACCCAGTACGTATCGCCGCTGACCGCGTTCACCCATTGATGCGTCATGGACTGACTGGAACCAAGCCTCCGCGCAATCGCCCCGTCCCAATCGTTGCCGACTGCATATGCGAGCGAGCCGGCTCTGGTAGTCGTCAACGACAGTGAAGGCGCGCCGCTCGCGCCGGCGGCGCTCGCCGAGGCGCCCACTCCCGCACCCGAGAATGTGACGACCGTGAGGGACTGACCGTAGGTGGCCATCAACGGGGTCGACGTAATGCTGATGTTCGACTTTGCCGTCGGCGACGGCGCCTGCCAGATTTCCGCGACGCCGGGCATGGCATTCGCGCGCGTTACGCGAGCCCACGTCAGGCCGCCGCCGCTGATCGTGAGACTCTGGCCGCCGCCGCTGGGCCCGCCAGCCGAAGCGAACGCGATGACGAGGTCGCCGGCAGACGTGGTGAACGGGCCCGTAGTTGCGATGCCGGTACCATCAGCGAATACTGCGGTGCGAACTGACGGGCTGATCTGCGCCTGCGCCGTTGCGGCAGCGGCGCTCACCAGGAGAATGACCGTGAAGAACCGAGCCAAGCACTGCAGGAATGCGCAGCGCGCGCCGGAATGGCGAAATCGTGGCCCGGTCATGATGGCAGTAGCGTGGGCAAGTCATCGGCCAGCAGGCGACCGGGGCGACGCCGCCGGGGAAACGGCTGTTCGCCTCGCGAATTACGTCCGACCGTGGCACTGGGAACCGGTGGGCCTGGGCGGTGAGATTCCCTTTATGACGGACCAATGACGTTTTGGCGGCGGGAGAGCTCCGACGTGGGTGTCAGGGCCGTTGCGGAAACTTGTCAATAAGGTTTTACGTCGGCGGCGTCGACCTCGACGCTGACGGCCTGCCCGATCAGATCGACCGACAACACGAGCCGCGCCTTCGGGGCGTCCTTGCGCATCAGCCGCCCGACAACGCCTCTGAGCGGCCCGTGCACGACCTCGACCATCATCCCCTCGTGGATCAGCGGGCAGGGATCGTACTGGAGATCGCTGCAGACGAGGACGCGGATGCTGTCGAGCTCCCATTCGGGGATCGCCGCCGGCTTGCCTTCGAACGACACGATGTTCACGACGCCGCTGCACTTGAGCACCGGCAGCGTGTCCTCCAGATTGAAGCGCGCGAAGCAATAGCCCGGAAACAGCGGCCAGTCGATTTTCTTCTTGCGATCCTTCCAGCGGCTCCAGCGGGGAATGGTCGGCAGAAACGCGTCGATGTGCTTGCGCTCGAGTTGCTCGCGGACGGCCTGCTCATGCCGGGATCGCGTCCACACGGCGAACCACTGGGATTCGGGATTCGGGATTCGGGATTCGCCGGACTCGCGGGATTCGCGGAATTCTCGGGATTCGCCGTATTCGCGGATTTCGCGGGACTCTCGATCCGCCGCGGATGCGTTCAGCGAGCGTTGGTCGGGCATCTCAGTATCAGTCGGGATTCGGGGTTCGGGATTCGGGATTCGCTCGGAGTGTTCGGCATCTCAGTATCGGTCGGGATTCGGGGTTCGGGATTCGGGATTCGCTCGGAGTGTTCGGCGTCATCTCAGAATACAAATCCCGAATCCCGAATCCCAAATCCCGTATCTGTTGCTGTTTCAGAATACGAATCCCAAATCCCGAATCCCGAATCCCGCCAAGGATCACTGGAAAGCGAATCCCAAATCCCGAATCCCGAATCCCGTCAGTGTCCCGGGAACTGATCGTCGCCTCAGAATA
>Ga0137397_10002564_pt1 | contig 12612 bp, 7 predicted proteins | sample czorhiz116metaG_FD_106658 | JGI IMG/M metagenome (GOLD analysis project Ga0137397, IMG submission 106658) | Vadose zone soil microbial communities from Angelo Coast Range Reserve, California, USA - czorhiz1.16 metaG | ecosystem: Environmental > Terrestrial > Soil > Vadose zone | place: USA... | reverse complement strand
GTGACCGGCTCGGGATCAAGCCGCTCTACTACGCGGTCCTGCCCGAGCAGATCGTCTTCGCGTCGGAGCTCAAGGCCCTCGTGGAGCACCCGGCCATCGACCGAACCCTCGACCTCACGGCCCTGTCGCGCTACCTCGCCCACGAGTACGTTCCGGCGCCGGCCTCGATCTTTCGCGCGATCCGCAAGCTACCGGCCGGCCACTGGCTGACGTACACCGATGGGCGTCTCAAGGTGGAGCCGTACTGGACGGTCGACTTCCGCCCCGACCGCGCCATCGACGCCGCGGAAGCGGTCGAGCGGCTCCGCGCCGTCCTCGATCTGGCCGTGCGCCAGCAACTGGTGAGCGACGTGCCGCTGGGCGTCTTTCTCTCGGGCGGGATCGACTCGAGCACGGTCGCGGCCCTCGCCGCCCGGCGCATCGGGGGTCGCCTGAAGACTTTCTCGATCGGCTTCGAAGACCCGTCCTTCGACGAATCCGCCCACGCCCGGCGCGTGGCGCAGGCACTCGGCACTGACCACCACGAGGAGGTCCTGGACGCCGGCGGGGCATGCGACCTGGTCGCGCGCTTGCCGGACCTCCTCGACGAGCCGCTCGGCGACGCGTCGCTGATCCCGACGTTCTTGCTCTCGCGCTTCACGCGCCGCTCGGTGACCGTCGCGCTCTCGGGCGACGGCGGCGACGAGCTGTTCGCCGGCTACCCGACGTACCAGGCGCATCGTCTCGCCCGTGTGGTCGACCTGGTGCCGCACTGGCTACGGCGGCGGCTCGTCCGGCCCGCCGTCGAGCGCCTCCCGGTCTCGCTCAGCAATCTGAGCCTCGACTTCAAGCTCAAGCGTTTCTTCGAGGGCCTGGACTACGCCGACGTCGAGCGCCACGCCGTCTGGCTCGGCTCGTTCACGCCGGCCGAGCAGCGGGCGCTGCTCACGCCCGACGCGCTCGCGCGCATGGAGGCGCCGCCATCCTATGCGGCGTTCCACGAGATCCTCGCGAACGCGCCGTCCGTGCGGGGCCTCGAGCGCATGCTCTATCTCGATCTCAAGGGGTACCTCGGGGAAGGGGTCCTGACGAAGACCGACCGCGCCAGCATGGCCTGCTCCCTGGAGGTCCGGGTGCCGCTCCTCGATCACCGCGTCGTGGAGCTGGCGGCGCGACTGCCGATGGGCCTGAAGCTCCACGGCCTGACGACGAAGTACATCCTCAAGCGTGCTCTCGCCGGCGTTCTCCCGCGCGAGACCCTCGGACGCCCGAAAAAGGGCTTCGGGATACCGCTGGGCCATTGGTTCCGTAACGAGCTCCGTCCGCTCGTCCGCGAGGTGTGTGGTGCCGACGCGATCCGGCGGGGCGGCCTTTTCCGACCGGAGATGGTCGAACGTCTCCTCACGGAACACGAGAGCCGGCGGCGCGACCACCGGAAGAAGCTCTACACGCTCCTCGCCTTCCAGCTCTGGTCTTCGCGCTACAACCCGACGTGAGCCGCGGCGCACGGGTTGCGCTACGGCGCACGTGGTGCGCAGACTGACTCCGAGGCGCCGATTATGGCCGAGTGCCGGTGACCGTGAGCGCGGCGCTACCCACCAGCGTGAAGGTCGGCGCGGTTCCCACCTGCACCCAGACCTGGGCGGTGACCGGGCCCGCCGACAGGCCGGGCAGGTTCGGCGTGATCGCCGTGGCCGGCGTCGGGAAGGGCACCGTCAGTGTCGTGCTGGTGAGGGCGGTCGCCCGCGCCTGCGCGATCAGCGTGGTGCCGCGCATGAAGTTCACCACCGGCAGGCCGACGCCGATATCGGTGAACCCGTTGCCGGTCATCGTGAAGCTTGCCGGCGGGCTCGCCAGGTCGACCGAGCTTGGGGTGATGGCGCTCACGCTCCGCGTGTCGGTGACGGTGAGCGCGACGCTGGTCACCAGAGTGAAGGAGTTGCTCCCCACCTGCTGCCAGACCTGGGCCGTGACCGAACCCGCCGACAGCCAGGGCAGGTTCGGCGTGATCGACGTGGCCGGCGTCGGGAAGGGCACCGTCAGCGTTGTGCTGGTGAGGGCGGTCGCCCGCGCCTGGGCGAGCAGCGTGGTGCCGCGCATGAAGTTCACTACCGGCAGGCCGAAGCCCAGGTTCGCGAACCCGTTGCCCGTGATCGTGAAGCTCGCCGGCGCGCTCGCCAGGTCGATCGGGTTCGGGGTGATGCCGTTGACGCCGGCCGCGATGCCGGTGACGGTAACCGTGGCGTCGCCGCCATTGGAGGTGAAGCTCACGTTTGCGGTGAAGACACCTGTCGCCGTCGGGGTGAACCGCACCACGACCGAGCTGGCCGTGCCACCGCGGAGGCTGAAGGAGCCGCCGGAAACGATGCTGAAGGGAGGCGTTGTGGAGGCGCTGCCAGTGAGGGTTCCGCCTCCAGTGTTCTTGACGATCAAGGTTCTCTTGGCGGAGCTCCCCAAGCTCACGGTGCCGAAGTCCTGCGAACCCGGGGTCACGGAAAGGACGGGATCTCCCGGGGTGTCCCCGTTGAGAAGCAGGCTCAGCGCGGCGTCGACCTGGATCCTCGGTACGGCGGTGCCCGATCCGCCCCGAGTGTCTGTGATCCAGACGCCTGTGCCCGCAAGGGCCTGGAGGATCTCGTCGACGCTCGCTTGCGGTGCGGCCTGCTTCAGGATCGCCCAGGCGCCGGCGACGTGCGGGGCCGCCATCGACGTTCCGCGCGCCACGACGAACAGGCCGTTGGGGTACGACGAGAGGATGGGGTCACCGGGAGCCAACAGCGACAGGAAGGGAGCCACGTTCGAGAAGTCAGCGACCTGGTCGCTCTTGGTCGTGGCGCCGACGCTCACGGCGGTGGACACGCACGCCGGAGCACTGAGCTGATCGGTGGCGCCATTGTTTCCGGCAGCCACGACGGTCGCGATCCCCGCTGCGCGCAGGTTGTCGATGAACGGCTTGTAGGGCTCTTCGTCACAGGTCGAGCTGAAGAGCCCACCACCGAGGCTCATGTTGACGGAGGCAAAGTCGTACGTGGTTCGCAGGCTGTAGACGCGCTCAAGGGCGGCGAGGATATCCGATGTGAACGCCCCGATGCAGGGTGCCCCGTCAGGGCAATCGGGGTCGCTGTTGACCCGTGAGAAGACCTGGACCGCCATGAGACTGGCGCCGCGCCCGACTCCCCAGAGTGGCGGCGTGAACGAGGTTCCGTCCCCAGCGACGATGCCCGCGACGTGAGTGCCGTGCCAGCAGCCTTCGGGCAGGAGTGGGCAGGGCACCGCGGCTCCGGAACCGATCTGCTCTTCTGCCCCGTTCGGGCAGACCGTCGTGGTCAGGGACCCGAACGTGGTGGAGTAGCACGCCTCTTCCACGACCTTGCCGGCAAGGAACGGGTGGGCGGAGTCGACGCCGGTGTCGATCACCGCCACCACGCGGCCGCTGCCGTCGAAGCCTTGAGCCCACGCCTGGTCGGCGCCGATGAGCGGGACACTCTCCCGCAAGACCGGCCTGTGGATCCGGTCTTCCATCACTCGCTTGACCGGAAGGTTCGCCGAGTCGAGCTCTTTGAGCGCCGACGGGCCGACGCTGAGCGAGATCAGAGGTGCCGTCACGTATCGACGCAAAACACGATACTGATGTGACGCCAGACGGCTCAAGACACGCGAGGCGGTGTCGACGATCTCCTGTCGGTACGCGGCGCGGGCCTGGCTTGTGAGTCGGCCCTCCGCGGCGCGGCCGGAGGGAAGCGCGAGCTCGACGAGCACACGCACCTCTCCTTCAGCGCGCACACGGTCGTGGAGCGTGCTCGGCACAACGCGCGGCTGTTGATCCGCCGTCGCGAGCGCCGGTGTGAGCAGGATGACGCCCAGGAGCAGCAGATTTACGGAAATGAGTGAACGGAGCCAGCCCGGCATGGCCAGTTATAGTGCGCAACGAACGTGCCATCCGCAACCTCTTTGAACAGAAGGGATCGCGCGCCCGGGGCGTGACGCTTTGGCAGGCGGATGACCGAGGACGTCACCCGATTCCCGTCCGTGTGAGAAACTTTCGGGACAGTCGCAGCCGGGAGGGGCTCATGAGACCATTCACGTCGCGCGTCAGCGTCGTCTGCGTCGCCATCATCTTCTTCGGCTTCGGTGCCGTCGGCGTCGCGTCCGCCGCGCCCGAAGGCACCGTGACCTGGGGCGTCCACGTCACGGTGCCGTCTCGCTGGCTCGACCCGGCCGACGCCGAGGGCATCGCCACGCCGTTCATGGTGCTCTACGCCCTGCACGACGCCCTGGTGAAGCCGATGCCGGGCGGGCTCTACACGCCGTGCCTCGCCGAGTCGTTCACGCAGTCGAAGGACGGGCTGACGTACGAGTTCGTCATCAAAAAGGGCGCGAAGTTCCACCACGGCGAGCCGGTCACCGCCGCGGACGTGAAGTTCTCCTTCGAGCGGTACCGTGGCGTGGGCGCGAAGATCCTCAAGGAGCGCGTGCGTGAGATCCAGATCGTGGATGCGGGTCGGGTTCGCTTCCACCTGAAGGAGCCGTGGCCGGACTTCATGTCGTTCTACGGCACGACGGCCACCGGCGCCGGCTGGATCGTGCCCAAGGCGTACGTCGAGAAGGTGGGCGACGACGGCTTCAAGAAGGCGCCGATCGGCGCCGGGCCGTACCGGTTCGTGAGCTTCAATCCCGGGATCGAGCTCGTGCTGGAAGCGTTCGAGGGCTATTGGCGCAAGGTCCCGAACATCAAGCGGCTCGTCCTGAGAACTCTGACGGAGGAGACCACCCGCGCGGCCGCCCTGAAGAACGGCGAGGTGGACATCGCCTATCTGCTGAGCGGGCCGGTCGCGGAGGACGTGCAGCGCACGCCCGGGTTCAAGCTCGTCTCGCGCCGGGACTCACCGGCCGTCTTCTGGCTCGATCTGCCGGACCAGTGGGATCCGAAGTCGCCCTGGTACGACCTGCGCGTGCGCCAGGCCGCGAGCCTCGCGATCGACCGGCAGGCGCTCAACCAGGCCGAGACGCTCGGCTTCTCGAAGCCCACCGGCTCCTTGATCCCGCGCGCGCTCGAGTTCTCGAAGTACTTCGAGCCGGATCCCTTCGACCCGGCGAAGGCGCGGCGGCTTCTCGCCGAGGCGGGCTATCCCAACGGCTTCGACGCCGGCGACCTCTACCCGTGGCCGCCCTACTTCGCGATGGGCGAGGCGATCGCCACCTATCTACAGAACGTCGGCATCCGGACGAAGGTACGGAGCATGGAGCGGGCGGCGCTCACCGCGGCCTGGCGCGACCGCAAGCTCAAGAACGTGATCGTCGGCATCAGCGGCGCCGGCGCCAACGCCTCCTCGCGGCTCGAGGCGTACGTGAGCAAGGGCGGTGCCTACACGGCCGGCGTCATCCCCGAGGTCGAGGATCTCTTCCAGCGTCAGGTGCGCGAGGTCGACGCGAAGAAGCGCGAGGCGATGCTGCACCAGATCCAGCAGATTCTGCACGATCGGGTGACCCACATCCCGATCTACGAGCTGGCGTTCATCTGGGGCGTGGGCCCGCGCGTGGAGGAACCGGGCATCAACCTGGTCCGCAGCTTCGCGTACTCGGCACCGCTGGAGGACGTGAAGCTGAAGCGGCCGTAGCGCCGCGGCCTGGCGCCGGCCCGATCAGGCGCTCAGCGTCGCGACCTCGGCGCGCGTCAGGCCGACCGTCGTTGCCGCGTCGACGATCTCCGCCCACGTCGTGGCGTCGACGTCGATGCCCGTGCGATCGCGCTCGGCCTGCGCGATGCGCTCCGGCTCGCCGGGAACCAGGACGGGAAGCTTCGGGTCGACCGGCGGCGACGCCTTCACGTAGTCGATGAACCCGTCGATCTCGCGGCGCAGCCAGTCCACGCCCGCGAGGCGGCCCGGGTCGACCAGCACCGTGAACATGTTGTTGATGACGCCGCCCATGCGCTGGTTGCCCGGCTGAATGCTGGGCCCGCCGGTCAGCGCCGTCGCGAGCAGCTCGGTCATCACCGCCAGCGCGTAGCCCTTGTGGCCGCCGAACGGAACCAGCGCGCCGTGCGGCTCGGAGTACATGACGTTCGGGTCGCGCGTCGGCCGCCCGGCGGCGTCGATGAGCGCCCCCTCCGGCGCGGGCTTCCCCTCGTTCTTCGCCACGCGGATCTTCCCCATGGCGACCTGGCTGGTGGCCATGTCGAGCAGCAGCGGCGCGTGGCGGTCCGTCCCGGGCACCGCGATGCAAACGGGGTTCGTCACGAACCGAGCGTCGGTGCCCCGGAACGGCGCGACGGTCGCCCGATGGTCGGTGACGTTGACGAAATGCATCGAGACGAGGCCCGCGGCGCTCGCGAGCTCGCCGTAGGCGCCGACGCGCCCGATGTGATGCGCGTTCGCGAGCCCCATCGCCACCACGCCGCTCTCGCGGCAGCGCGCGATGGCGGCGTCCATGGCCTGGCCCGCGACCGGCCGGCCGTACCCGCGCCCGCCGTCGAACATCAGGAGCGCCCCGTCGTCCTTCACCACCTTGGCCCGGGTGTTCGGCACGACCAGGCCAGCCTTGAGGTGACGCACGTACGTCGGGATCATGCCGACGCCGTGGCTGTCGTGGCCCATCAGGTTCGCGCGCACCAGGTGCTCGGCGACCTGATCGGCCTCCGCGGCGGCGCTTCCGCCCTTTTTCACGATCGCGCTGATCAAGCGTCGGAGTGTGTCGGCAGTCGCCCGCACGTGATTCCTCCCTCTACGGCATCGGAACGGCTCGGGGCCGCTCGTCGAGCGGCCCCCGACGGAAGCGCACCGCCGCAGTATACCCGCGAAGGGAACAGGATAAGATAGCTTCACGATCTCCTCGTGGAGGAATGCGATGCCCAACGACCCGACGCCCGTCAAGGTGCAGAAGCTCGGTCACGTCGTGTTCACGGTGACCGACATCGAGCGAACCACGCGGTTCTGGACGGAGATCATGGGATTCCAGGTGTCCGACCGCAACGAGCGCGGCATGGTCTTTCTCCGCAACGCCTCCGACCATCACAGCATTGCGCTGGTGCCGGCCGAAATGCCCCACACGCTGCCGCGCGAGGGGCAGCCCGGCTTCCATCACTGCGCCCTCGAGGTAGCCGCCGTCTCCGAGCTGTTCAAGATTCGCGATTTTCTCCGGGCGAAGGGCGTGCCGATCGTCTACGAAGGCCGGCGCGGGCCCGGCGGCAATCCGGGCATCGAGTTCGAGGACCCGGACGGCTTCCACATCGAGCTGTACGCCTCGATGGATCAGATCGGCCAGGACGGCAAGAGCCGGCCGGCGGAGCAGTGGCGTCGCGCCAAGACCCTCGAGGAGGCCGTGGCCACTCCGCTGCCGGGCGTCACGTACCGGTAACGCGAAGCCACAGCCCGAGCGCCACGAGGCTCAGCGGCCGAATACGTCGGACAGGAACGGCCCGTGCTCAGTGGGCGAGCGGGTCCGGGCGAAGCTGGAAGTGCACGACGATGGGCTTCTTGCCCTTGCCGCCTTCCATGAGCCACGGCGCGCGGTCTCCGCTGGCCGTCCACAATCCGCGCCCCTTCCAGCCGGCGTTCGGGTCGTCGATGCGCCCGTCGAAGCCCTTGGCGTAGAAGCCGAGCGGATACGGAACGCGCAGCACGATCATCTTGCCGTCCTTGAGCGCGATCAGACCGTCGTTGAGGTTGCCGGTCGACATCGGCACGTCGGCGCCGAGGCCAAACGTGTTGTGCTGGTCGACCCACGTGTAGTAGCTCGACTCCGCGCTGTTCTCGCCGATCCCCTTGAAGCCGGGGCCCGGATACTGATAGAAGGTCCAGCCCTCGGGGCAATGGTCGCCGGTAGCCTTCGGCCCGTTGAGCGGCCCCTTGCACTTGCGCCGGTCGAAGCTGCCGATGTGGCCCGAGCCCATCGACGCCCACACGACGCCCTGCTTGTCGATGTCGGCGCCGCGGATGCCGAAGTACGGCTTCGGCACGTTGTAGATCTCGGCGAGGGCGGTCGTCGGCGGATTGGGACCCGGCACGACCCGCACGACCGCCGCAGTTCCCCCGAAAACTCCGACCGACCCCCAGATCGACCCGTCGACCGGGCTCGGCATCACGGCGTAAAAGCCGCCGGCGATCCGTTTGTCCTTGGTCGGGTCGACCGGCTGGTCCGGCTCGACGTAGTCGTCGCGTTTGCCGTTGCCGTTGGTGTCGAGCACGAACGCCGTCCAGCCCTGCGATTTCGCCGCGTCGCCCGTCTCGTCGAGCATCCTGGTGTTGACCCAGCCGAGCACCGGACCGCCGCCGCTCGTCCACAACGTCTCGTTGGCGTCGTAGCCGAACTGCAGGTGATGCGTCTGGAAGCACGCATCGACGAACGTGTACTTCATCGTCTTCGGGTCGAGGAACGTGAGCGCCCGGTTCGTCCGTTCCAGCGGGAACAGCTTGGCCGAGGGATGATCGGAGCCCTTCTGGCAGAACTCGGGGTTCTTCGGCCCGCGCACCACCGCCGCGAACCAGACCCGGCCCTTCCGGTCGAACATCCCGTTGTGGTTGTTGGCCTTGGTGTCCCAGAGCTTCTCCTCGCCCCAGTACGGCGACGGCGCCATCGGCTTCTCGATCGCGGCGTGCCCGGGCCCGAGCGCCTCGGGCGTGTCGGCGTCGCGCACCGGAGCCCTGAAGGTCGTCACGGTGTGCGTCTTGGGATCGAGGATCGGGTAGTCGTCGGTCGCGTATTCGGGCGAGCCGTAGAGCTTGCCGTACGCGTTGACCGTTGGATAGCGGCGATCCGAGGCGATCAGGTCGTGCAGATACTTCTTCGGGTCGCCCCATTCCCAGGTGGTGACGACGATGTTGCGCTCGACGCCCTGGGGCCGCGGTGGCTTGCTGTGCGGCAGCTCGCCCTTGGCCACCCGGTCGGTCCAGTCGCCGAAGTATTTGAACGGGACGCCGCCCAGCACCTGGGTGAGCGGATTCAGCATCAACGGAGCGGCCTGACCCGACTGCACGCGTCGAATCCACGCCCTCTCCCCCGATTCGAACTGGCCGAGCGACGCCGGGATCGTCCGCGTGGACAGCTGGCCGAGCTGATGGCACCCGACGCAGGCCCGGTTCTTCACCACCGTGAGCCAGTCGCTCTGGGTGATGTTCGCGGGGATGTTGCTCTTGCCGCCGAACTGATCCGCGTCCGGAATATTCAGCATCGAGTACCAGTAGATCGCCGGGTAGTACTGCGCGGCGGCGGCCGCGGTCGGCGCGGCCACGGCGCGAAGATTCAGCGGCTTGCCGGGCTCGCCGTCGACCTTCGGCGAGTCGACGAGCCCGTAGCCCCGCACCCACGCCTTGTACTTCGCCTTCGGGAGGTCGGGCACCACGTACCGGCCCTGGTCGTCCGTGACCACCATCCGGGCGAACTTCGTCGGAAGCTCGGTCGTCTCCGCGATCACCCACACGCCGGCCTCGGGTCCGCTGGGCCCGGTGACGACGCCGCCGATGGCGCTCCCGTCGATATGCACGGCGCCGCCGGCGCCTGGCTGGGCGCTCAGCGTGACGACCGAGCCCGCCCCGGCCACGACGATCGCGATGACCGATGCGCACATCCACAGTGCCCGTCTCGTCCGCATGGTGCCGCTCCTTTCATCGCTTGCCACCGTCGATCAGGTCGCGACGGGATCATACCGGAAATCCCGTTGACAGGCCCCGCGGGATCACGGGACGCAGTAGAATCGTCGTGGCGATGACCACCGCCTCCGACGAGGAAGGCGAAAGGAGCTGACATGAAGATCCGCATCGGCGTGGGAGCCGCCGGCGCCGCGTCGAGTCCGGACGCGCTGGCCGAGCTCGTCAGGGGCCTCGACGACCTGGGGTTTGATTCCCTCTGGCTCTCGGAAGTGCTCACCGGCCCGGTGATCGATCCCGTGGTGGGCCTCGCCTGGGCGGCTGCGAGCAATCCGCGGCTGAAGGTCGGGACCACCATGCTGTTGCCCGGGCGTAACGTGGTCCGCCTCGCCAAGCAGCTCGCGAGCCTCGACGTGCTCTGCCGCGGACGGCTCCTGGTGACGCTCGTTCCCGGGCTCACCTATGCGCCGGAGCGCGACGTCATCGGCGTCGAGCCCAAGCGCCGCGGCGCCGTCATCGACGAGGCGCTTCCCCTGCTCCGGCGGTTGTGGGCAGGCGAAACGGTCAGCCACGATGGCGCGGCCGGCACTTTCCGCGACGTCAAGCTCTCGCCGCTCCCGGTGCAGCAGCCGCTCGAGGTATGGCTCGGCGGCACGGCGCCCGCCGCGCTCGAGCGCTGCGGCCGGTTATCGGACGGGTGGCTGCCCTCGCAGTGCACTCCCGAAGAGGCGGCGGCCGGCCGGGTCGTCATCGAAGACGTGGCGGCGCGGGCCGGGCGATCGATCAGCAGCGAGCACTTCGGCATGAGCATCGGCTACGCCCGCGCGCCGATCGATCCGGCCATGGCGCGCACCATGGCCGCCCGCCGTCCGCGGTCGGTCGAGCTCACGCCGGTCGGGCTGCCGGCGCTGCGTGAGACCATCGAGCGCTTCATCGCGGTCGGCTTCTCGAAATTCGTGGTGCGCCCGATCGTTCCGCCCCCGTCCTGGCGTGCCGAGCTCGAGGCCCTGGCCGCGGCGGTCGGCGATCTGCAGACCTGACGGGCGGCGGCGCAAGAGCCGCGCCCACTGTCTTGGGCGGCGCCGCGCCCGGTCAGCCGAGCGGAAAGTGACAGGCGACGTGGTGGCCGCCGCCGAGGTCGCGCAGCTCCGGCTCGGTCGCCGCGTCCGTACACACCGCCGGCCGGCCCTGTGCCTCGTACACCGGACAGCGCGGCGCGAAGCGGCACCCGTGCACCGGCTGCTCGAAGTCGAACACACCCCAGGCTCCCCTGGACATGGCCGGCCGCCTGCGCGAGGGCTCCGCGCCCTTCTTTTCTACCAGCGCCGACCACAGGATCCGGGTGTAGGGGTGGCGTCCGGCGCCGGCGATGCGGTCGGCGAGCCCGACCTCAACGATCTTGCCCAGGTACATGACCGCCACCTTGTGACTGACGAGCTGCACCACTTCCAGGTCGTGTGAGATGAACAGATAGGAGAGCCCGAGCTGCCGCTGAAGATCGCGAAGCAGGTTCACCACCTGGGCCTGGATCGAGACGTCCAGCGCGCTCGTCGGCTCGTCGGCCACGATGAAACGCGCGCCGACCGCGAGCGTGCGGGCGATGCCGACGCGACGCTTTTCGCCACCCGAGAGCTCCCCGGGAAGACTCGAGAGCTTGCTCTTCTTCAAGTTGACCTGCTCGAGTAGCTCCCCCGTCCGGCGCGCCACCTCGGCGTCCCCCAGCCGGTGATGCGTCGTGATCGCCTCCTTGAGGAGATCGCGCACGCGCATCCTGGGATTCAGCGCCGCGTCGAGATCCTGAAAGATCATCTGCATCCGGCTGCGCAGCGGCCGTAACTCGCCCGCCGGCATCGCCGTGATGTCGTGACCGTCGAAGACGATGCGGCCCGACGTCGCCGGGGTGAGCCGCAAGATGGTCCTCCCGATGGTCGTCTTGCCGCAGCCGGATTCCCCCACGAGCCCCAGGGTCTCGTGCTCCTTGAGGTAGAAGCTGACACCGTCCACCGCCGGAATGAACCGCTCCCGCCACCGGAGCGTGGAGAGGATGCCGGCGCGCTGGCGGTAGTATTTTTTCAGGTTCACGACTTCCAGGATCGTTCTCGTCACGGCGGTGCTCGGCCCGCGCCTACTCGGCGTACAGCCAGCAGCGTATGCGATGTCCCGGCGCGATCTCCTGCAACGCCGGCTCGCGCTGCGCGCATCGATCCCGGACGCCGTCCGTCACCCGGTTGCAGCGGGCGTAGAACCGGCAGCCCCGTGGGAGATCGACGGCGTCCGGCACCTCGCCCTCGATGACGGTGAGATACCCCTTGTCCCGTACGTTCTGCTCGCTGGGTATGGACGCGAGCAGTGCCGTCGTATACGGATGCTTGGGCGCGAACCTCGCCGCCAGGACGTCGGCCGCGGGCCCGTGCTCCATGACGCTCCCGCCGTACATCACCGCGACATTGTCAGCGAGCCGCGAGATCACGCGGATATCGTGGCTGATCAACAGGGTCGCGATCCCGATCTCCGCCTTGAGCTCGGCCAGGAGACCCACGATCTCGGACTGGATCGTGGCGTCCAGCCCGGTGGTGGGCTCGTCGGCGATGAGGAGGGCCGGCTCGGAGGCGAGCGCCATCGCGATCACCGCCCGCTGACACATGCCGCCCGACAGGCCGTACGGATAGTTGTCGAACCTCAGACGCGGGGAATCGATCTTGACCCGCCGGAGCCAGTCGAGGGCCTGCTCCCTGGCTGCGCGGGCGCCCTTCGTCGGCGTGTGCAGCCGGATCACCTCGGTGATCTGCTCGCCGACGCGCACGAAGGGATTGAGCGCCGCCTTGGGGTTCTGGAAGATCACCGAGATGGCCTTCCCCCGCAGCGGCGCCATGATGCGCTCGACCTTCCGCCGCCAGCCGGCCTCGTCCTTGGACACCTCGACGATCCGGCCGTCGACCTCCTTCCGGTCGACATACCGCTCGAGGTCCGCGAGGAGGTTCTGCTCGCCGCCGTCGGCGTGGAACGCAATCGTGCCGCCGATCACGCCGGGTCCGGCGCCGATCAGGCC
>Ga0137397_10002559_pt1 | contig 12625 bp, 13 predicted proteins | sample czorhiz116metaG_FD_106658 | JGI IMG/M metagenome (GOLD analysis project Ga0137397, IMG submission 106658) | Vadose zone soil microbial communities from Angelo Coast Range Reserve, California, USA - czorhiz1.16 metaG | ecosystem: Environmental > Terrestrial > Soil > Vadose zone | place: USA... | reverse complement strand
GCGCACGTCGGAGCCGCCCTGCTTCTCGGTCATCCCCATGCCGATCAGGACGCCGCGCTTCCCTGCCGCCGGTACCATCCGCGGGTCGTACTCGATCGAGACGATCTTCTCCCTCCACTCGCCCAACACTCCCGAATCGTGATGAAGCGCCGGGACCGCCGAGTACGTCATGGAGATGGGGCAGCCGTGACCAGCCTCGGTCTGCGAGACCAGCGCCATCTTCGCCGCCCGCGCCGCGTGCGCTCCGGGCCGCGGATCGCGCCAGGGCCCGGAATGGATCGCGTTCGAAATCGAGAGCCGCATCAACTCGTGCCAGGCCGGATGGAACTCGACCTCGTCGATCCGGTCGCCGGTCCGGTCGTGCGTCCGCAGGCGGGGAGGATTCTGGTTCGCGTCGAATCCCCACCCGATCGCCTCGCGCGTCGCGGTGGCGCGAGCGAACCCGGCGACCTCCGCCTCCGCCCAGCCGGCGCCCTCCCGCCGCAGGGCCTCCGCCAGCGCGAGGTCCTCCGCGAACGGATCGTAGTCCTGGAGGGCGGGCGCCTGGTTCAGGACCTCGTGCGTGGGCATGAGCGCACTGTACCGCGCTGCCGCGGCCAGCGGTCCGTCTCTTCAGCCGAGGACGCCCGCGCGGTCAGGGTTCAGCCGCTTGCGTGGCCCCCAGGTACTCGAGCAGCCGGTGCTGCCGGTGCCGCAAGCCCCGCACGGCGACGCGCACCTGGGCCTCGGCCAACAAGTCAGCCAGGGCGGACAGGGCGCGGTCCTCGACCTCGCACCCGCTGAAGTCGAGCACCACGCGGCTGCAATCCTCGGCCAGCGCCCGTTCGAACAGCTCGCGCGCGTCGCCGAGGCGGAGCTCGCCCCTCGGGCGCAGCTCGCAGCGGTCTCCATCCTCGAAGCGGTCGATGCGCATGCGAGAGACCTTGTGAATTCCCCGGTCCCGGCGGAAGCTCTGCCCCGGAATGTGGTTTGGGATAAAGAGCGGCCGCCCGGTTGTTTCCGGAAAGATGCTCCGGTTCCGGCCCCTGCCGAGAGGTGTGCGCATCGGCGCCTGGTGCGCGGCCGCGCTGTTCGCGCTCGCGTCCGTCGGAGTCATCGCCGTCGCCCTCGGGTGCCCGCCGGTGGAGGCACTGAAGGACCGCCGGCCACCACAGGCCAGCCTGGTCTTCGACAAGGACGGCAAGCTGCTGGCCCGACTTGCGCCCGAAGAGCGCATCGTGGTGCCCCTCTCCGCGATGTCCCCCAAGCTCGTCGGCGCCTTCCTCGCCGTCGAGGACCAGCGCTTCTACGAGCACCAGGGCATCGACTGGCGCCGCGTGGCCGGCGCCATCTGGCGCGACCTCAAGAGCTTCTCGCTCCGGGAAGGGTCGAGCACCATCACCATGCAGCTCGCGCGCAACGTCTTCCCGGACAGCCTCACGCGCGCCCGCACGCTCCGCCGCAAGCTGGCGGAGATGATCGTCGCGCGCCGGATCGAGCGCACCTTCAGCAAGCAGCAGATCCTGGAGATGTACCTGAACCAGATCTACCTGGCGAACGGGTACTACGGGGTCGAGGCCGCCGCCCGCGGTTACTTCGGGCGCTCCGCGATGGATCTGTCGCTGCCGCAGGCCGCGGTGCTCGCCGCCCTCCCCAAGGCGCCGAGCAACTACGATCCCCGCCGCTTCCCCGACGCCGCGCTCAAGCGGCGCAACCTGGTGCTCGACCTGATGGCGAAGCACAAGGTGATCACGGCCAAGGAAGAAGCGGGCGCGCGCAAGACGAAGCTGCGTCTCACGCCGGGCGAGGAGGAGGGCGGCGCGCCCTGGTTCGTCGCTTCCATCCGGCGCGAGCTGCACGATCGTTTCGGGCCCGACGCCGAGACCCAGGGCCTGCGAGTCCGCACCACGCTGGACCGCGGCCTGCAGCGCATCGCCGAGAAGGAGCTGCTCCGGCAGATCGAGGCGGTGGAGGCCGGCAAGCTCGGGCCCTTCTCCGGGGAGAAGTGCAACGGCGCGCCCGACGACTGCCTGGAGGGCATGTTCGTGGCCCTGGACACGCACACCGGCGACGTTCGCGCCTTGGTGGGCGGGCGCGACTACGCGCTGTCGGAATTCGACCGGGTGACGCAGGCGCGGAGGCAGCCGGGGTCGACGTTCAAGGCGTTCGTCTGGGCGGCCGCGATCCAGTCGGGGATTCCCGTCTCCACGCTGCTGGACCCCGCACAGCTTCCCGCCGACTACGCGCCGGCGGACGGCCAGCTCTCCTCGGACCGCCCGCTCAACCTGCGAGAGGCGCTGCGCATCTCCTCGAACCGCGCCTCGGTCGCGCTCGGCCAGCGGGTGGGCTTGTCCTCGGTGGCCGAGATGGCGCACGCCTGCGGGATCGGCGACGCCCTGATCCCGCCGTACCCGTCCAGCTTCCTCGGCGCGGCCGACGTGATCCCGCTGGAGCTGGTTGCGGCCTTCGCTCCCTTCGCCAACGGCGGCGACCGCGTCCTGCCGCGCTTCATCGACGAGGTCCGCAGCGCGACCGGAGAGGTCCTGCTCAAGAACAGCGTGGTGACCTCCCAGGCGCTGCAGCCCGGGCCGGCCTTCATCATGGCCTCGCTCCTCTCCGACGTCGTCGAGAAGGGGACGGGCGCTGGCGCGCGGGTCGGCCTGCCGCCGGATCTGCCGGTGCTGGGAAAGACCGGAACGACCAACGGCGCCCAGGACGTCTGGTTCGTGGGCGCCACGCCCGAGTTGGTTGCCGGAGTCTGGCTGGGCTTCGACCATCCGCGGCCGCTCGGTCCCGCGGCCGCGGGCGGCAAGCTGGCCGCTCCGGTCTGGGCGCGCGTGATGGCCGCCTGGCATCGGGGAAAGCCGAGCCCGCCTCCCTGGCAGCGGCCCGACGGGGTGGAGCAGCACGACGTGGACACGCTCACCGGCGGGCTCGCCACCGGCGGGTGCCCCTCCGAGCAGGTCTCGCGCGAGTGGTTCCTCTCCGGCGCCGTTCCGCAAGACTGTCCGATCCACGCCGGGGGCCTGGCGGGCTTCCTCGAGCGCACCTTCGGGAAGTGGTTCCGTTGAAGCGCGCAGCGCTCGTGCTGCTGCTCGCGGTCGCGGCCGCTTGCGCGCACGCTCCGCCCGGCCACGGCGGCGGCGCCAAGCCGCTCGCCGAAGGCGTTGCCTCGTACTACGGCGAGTCGCTGCGCGGGAACCGGACCGCCAGCGGCGAGAGCTTCGATCCCGATGCCTTCACCGCCGCCCACCGATCGCTCACCTTTGGCACCTGCCTGCGCGTCGAAAACGCCGCCAACGGCCGCTCGGTGCGCGTCCGAGTCAACGACCGCGGCCCCTTCGTGCAAGGCCGCATCCTCGACTTGTCCCAGGCCGCGGCCCGGGCGCTCGACTTCGTCCGGCAGGGCGTCGCCCGCGTGCGCTTGTTTCTCTGCGGCTAGGGCGGGCTCTGGAAGGCCGAGCCGTTCGCCGCGGTCGGGTCGGCGGTGTGCACCGGCCCTTCCGGCCGGTACTCCTGCTGGTAGATTCGGATGAGCGAGAGCAGGACCGCGGTGGCGATCGGCCCGAGGATGATGCCGAGGATCCCGAACGCCTCGATGCCCCCGAAGATGGCGATGAAGACCAGCAGGTCGTTCATCCGGATCTTCGTGCCCACCAGCTTCGGGCGAAGAATGTAGTCGGCGACGAAGACCACCACCAGCCCGCTCCAGAGCAGGATGCCGATGCCTGCCGCCACGTGGCCCATGAGCATCTGAACGATCCCGACCGGCACCCAGATCAGCGCGGTCCCGACCGCCGGCAGGATCGAGGCGATGCCGGTCAGGGATGCCCACACGAGCGGGCTGTCCACACCGAACAGCCAGTAGCCGAGCCCTGCTGTGACCGCCTGATACAGCGACATCACGAACGTGCTGAACAGCATCGCCCGGGTCACGTCGCGCACGTCCCGGACGATCTGCCGGACCTGCACGTCGGGCAGCGGCACCATCTCGATCAGCCACCAGGTCCCTCCGGTCCCCTCCCGGAGCAGGTAGTACGAGGTGATTGCAGTGAAGATGAAGATGAACACGGCGCTGAAGACGCCGGCCAGGAGGCTGGTCGCTCCCTTGCCGAGCCAGGCGGCGAGGTCCCTGGCGCCCTCCGCGATCCGCTGGTTCAAGTCCCCGGCCTGGATGCCATGGCGCGCCAGGAAGGCGCTGAGGTCGTGCCCGAGAATGCCTTCGGCTCCGTTGCCCTCGTAGCGGGTGGCGAACTCCTGCGCCAGCCGGACCAGCCGGTGCCCGACGATGAAGACCAGGAAGGCGGTCAGGGCCAGGGCCAGGATCATCACCACCGTGGTGATCAAGGCCGCCGGCACGCCCGGGTTCTTTCCGCGCAGCCGGCGCACCAGCTTCTCGTGAATCGGATACACCCCGATCGCGATCACCAGGCCGAGGAAGACCGGCACCCAGATGGGCTCGATGGTCCGCCAGAAGGCGTACAGGGCCAGCAGGAACAGGACCAGGAAGGTCGTTCGCTGCAGACGGGTTCGTTCGCTCGTTTCAGACATCCCTCGACGCAGTTAGTCACGGAGCCTGAAATCCGGCAGCCCCCTCCACGTAGATCGGCCGCAGCCGATTTCGGGCGCCGCCATCCGCAAATCCAGTTATGAACGCGTTTTCGGAGGAGTTACTGAATGCTCGCAGCCGCCCTGGTCGCCGCAGCCGCCGCCCTCCCGCACATCCCGTTCGAGAAGTATCAGCTACCAAACGGATTGACGGTCCTCCTCTCCGAGGACCACCGCGCGCCGGTGGTCGGCGTCGACCTCTGGTACCACGTGGGCGCCGTCAATGAACGCCCGGGTCGCAGCGGATTCGCGCACCTCTTCGAGCACCTGATGTTCCAGGGCAGCAAGCACCTGAACGGGGACGAGCGCACTGTCTTCGCGATGCTGGAGCGCAACGGGGCCACCAACCTGAACGGCACCACCGAGTGGGATCGCACCAATTACTTCGAGACCATGCCGACGGACCGGCTGGAGCTCGCGCTCTGGCTGGAGAGCGACCGGATGGGCTTTCTGCTCGACACTGTGGACCAGAAGAAGCTCGACACCCAGCGCGAGGTCGTGCGCAACGAGCGCCGGCAGAGCATCGAGAACGTCCCCTACGGCCGCGCCGAGGAGCGGCTCGTCCAACTCCTCTTCCCGGCACCCCACCCGTACTTCGGATACGTGATCGGCTCGCACGAAGATCTCATGGCCGCCTCGCTCGGCGACGTGCAGGACTTCTTCCGCACCTACTACGCGCCGAACAACGCCTCGCTCGCCATCGTGGGCGACTTCCGGATCGCGGACGTGAAGCCGCTGGTCGAGAAGTACTTCGGGCCGCTTCCGCGCGGGCCGAACCCGCCGCCGGTCACCGCCAGGACCGAACCGCGAACGAAGGAGGTCCGCGAGACGCAGCGCGACCAGGTTCAGCTCGCGAAGGTGCTGGTCGGCTTCATCGGGCCCAGGCCTCTCGAGGAGCTCGCCATGCCGATCCTGATGCGCGTCCTGGCCGGCGGGAAGTCGAGCCGCCTCTATCACGAGCTCGTGTACCAGAAGAAGATCGCGCAGGACGTGAGCGCGAGCTGGGATCCCTCCATGCAGCTCGGCGGGATCGTGGAGATCACCGCGACGGTGCAGGCGGGCCATGCGCCCGAGGAGGTCGAGGCCGCGCTGGCCGAACAGGTGAAGCGCCTGCGCGACGCGCCGCCTTCCGCCGACGAGCTCGAGCGAGCGAAGCGCAACCTCAAGTCCTCGCTGTTCGCGCAGCTGGAGAACGTGGGCGGATTCGGCGGCAAGGCCGACCAGCTCAACTATTACGAGATGTTCGCGCGCGACCCCGCGGCCTTCACCCGGATCCTGGAATCGACGCTGGCCGTCGGGCCTGACCAGGTCCAGAAGGCGGCGCGGCAGTATCTGGGCGATGCCCAGAGGGTGGTGATCACGGTCGTGCCGGAGCAGAAGCAGGCGGCAGCAGGAGGTGCGCGATGAACCGGCTCTGGGCGGCGGCCTTCCTCGTCTCCTGCGCCTCGGCGACCCCGAAGCCCGCGCCACAAGCGCAGCAGCCTGCGGCCACGGCAGCGCCTCCCGCGCCTGCGCCGCAGGCCGCGCCGGACTCGTCCTTCCGCGCCCAGCCGCCTTCGCCAGGGACGCCGGTGGAATTCCTCGCTCCCGTTCCCCTGGAGCTGACGCTGGGCAACGGCCTGCGCGTGTACCTGATCGAGCGCCACGACGTGCCGCTGGTCGCGGTCTCGCTGGCCGTCCGCTCCGGAGCGGACACGGAACCGGCCGGCAAGTCGGGGCTCTCCTCGCTGGCGCTCGATCTCCTGGATGAAGGCACGCCCTCGCGCGACGCCGCCGCCATCGCCCGCGCGTTCGAGGACCTGGGAGCGCGGTACACGACGGGGGCAGACGCGGATTCGTCCCGGCTCTCGGTCACGGCGCTCTCCGACACCCTGGCGCCGGTCCTGGAGATCTTCGCGGACGTCGCGCTCCATCCCGCTTTCCGAACCTCGGACGTGGAGCGCGTGCGCGTCGAGCGCCTGGGTCAGATCGCGCAGGCCTTGGACGACGCGGCCTCGGTGGGCCAGCACGTGCTCTCCCGCGTGATCTTCGGCGAGAAGCACCCATGGGGCTATCCGGGCGAGGGCACCGTGAAGTCCGTGAAGTCGCTCACCCGCAAGGATCTGGCGGCCTGGCACAAGGCCTGGTTCCGGCCGTCCAACGCGGCGCTGTTCGTGGTCGGCGACACGGATGCGGTCACCCTGGCGCCCCTGCTCGAGGCGCGCTTCGGCGGCTGGCGGGATTCGGCGGCGCCCAAGGTCGCGCGTCCTGCGCAGCCCAGGTCGGGCAAGCGCGTGGTGACGCTGGTGGACAAGCCCGACGCGCCGCAGTCCCAGATCTGGATCGGAGAGATCGGGGTCGCCTCCACCGCGCCGGACGTCTTCCCGGTCCGCGTGATGAACAACATCCTGGGCGGCACTTTCAACTCGCGCCTGAACGGCAACCTCCGCACCGAGCACGCGTACTCGTACGGCGTGTTCAGCTTTTACGACACGCATCGCGAGGCCGGCCCGTTCGTGGCCGCGGGCGGGGTGGTCAGCGACAAGACCGCCGACGCCCTGGGCGAGTTCATGAAGGAGCTGACGCGGATGAAGTCCGGCGAGGTCAGCGAGGCGGAGTTGGCCGACGCGAAGGAGGGCCTGATCAGGGCCATCCCCGCGCTGTTCGCGAGCAACGAGCAGACGGCCGGCGCCTACGCGCGCGCCTGGTCGCACGGGCTCCCCGCCGACTACTACGCCAGGTACCAGGAGCGCGTGCAGGCCGTGACCCGGGAAGACGTGGCCAAGGCGGCGCGAGAGCGCCTCCATCCGGACGCCATGGCCATCGTGGTGGTGGGTCCCTCGCAGCAGATCGCTCCCAAGCTGGAGGCGCTGAATCTCGGCCCGCTCGAGCTGAGGGACGCGGAAGGCGAGGCGCGCAAGGCGACGGCGGCCGCGGCGGGAAGATAGCGCTACTTCTTCTCCCGCTGCTGCGCGCGCGCCAGCTCGGCCATCGTGCGGTCCACCAGGTCCAGGAATGCGAACAAGAGCGCCTGCAGCTTCGTGGGATCGCCGATCCCTTCGAACCGGTCTTCCTTGATCCGGTAGGCCAACCAATCCCGCCCGGTCGCGCCTTCGCGGTACGGCGCCAGCTTCAGTCCCGAGAGCGGCGTCCCCGCGAGGTCGATCTGCACCGTCCATCCCGGCTTCTCGCGCAGCGTCTCGATGCGGATGCCGTGCTCGAGGCTCCGGCCGCGCTCGAGCTGCGTCTTGTGCCAGGCCTGGATCCGCTCGAGGACCTCCATGGCTCGATGCTACGGCCGCCGGGAGCGCCCGAGCAACTTCGCCGCCTCGCTCGCCGCGCGCAGCCCGGTCTCGATGGCCCCGTGCACGGTTCCGCAGGCTCCGTCGAAGTGGGTCGCCTCGCCCGCGAAGAGCAGGGGGCCCACACGCCGGGCGAGCGCGCGCTGCGCGGGCATTGCGCCCACCGGCACCCAGCTGTACGCGCCGCCGGAGAGCTCGTCCCGTTCCCAGTCGACGAAAAGCGACCGGAGCGGCCGCTGCCGCTCGCCGGTGGCCTGCTCCAGCGAGCGCAGCCCCGCGGCGACCGGGTCCTTCCCGCGCAGCGCGTCGTGCTTGCGGCTCGCCGCCCATCCGATCAGCACCGGCGCGCGCGACGGCAGCGGCCGCCAGAACGTGGGCACTTCGGCCTGCGCCAGCAAGAAGCCGAGGTCGGGCGGCCAGAAGGCGCGCTTGAAGAGCAGGGCGACCTTGAGCACCGGGCCCATCGCGAGCGCGTCGATGGCCTCCTGCTTCCAGCGCGGCAGCGCCGGAGCGAATCGCAGCGAGCGGCCCTGCAGCGCCCCGAGCGCGACGGTGACGATGGCCGTCCGCGCTTCCCAGGTCCGGCGGTACGCCAGCACTCGGACGGACCCGCGCGTCCAGCGGATCTCGCGCACCTTCGAGTCCAGCTCGATGCGCAGCCCGCGCGCGAGCCTTCGCGGCACGATGTCATAACCGCCCGGGATCCGCGCGATGCGATCGCCCTGGATCTTCTCCGCGGCCGCGATCTGCTGCGCGATCGCCTTCAGGCTGGCGCGGTCCAGCCGCGCGGCGTTGAACCCTTCGAGATAGGCCGCCGCCAGCTGGCGCTCCGCCGGCGTGGTCTGCGCGCGCCAGCGGGGAGACTCCAGCGCGTCGCGCACCGACCGCTCGCGCCCCGCCAGAAGCCGGGAGACCTTCTCCAGCGTCGACTCCCACAGCTTGCCTTGCGGAACCAGCCGATCGCCGTACAGCTCCCCCTCCACTTCCCGCGCCTTCGCGAGCGCGCGCAGCGCCGGCGGCTTGCCGTGCACGAACTCGGCCCCGAGCTCGATGGGCACCGGCCAGCCGCGAGGACGCAGCGTGTGGATGCGGCCCCCGATTCGATCCCGGGCTTCCAGCACCACGGCGTCATGCCCGCGCCGTCGCAGCTCGCGAGCGGCCGCGAGACCCGCGACACCGGCCCCGATGACGATCACGTCCACGAGGTCTCGAGGGCTACCGCTTGGCTCGCCGCGCCCGCGCCTTGGTCTTCGGGCGGGGAGCGCGCCGGGCGGGCTTGCGCGCCGCCGTCTTGCGGGCCGCAGACTTCCGGGCTGCGGGCTTCTGCACCTTGCGCCCGGAGCTCTTCTGCGCCGCTCGGCCCGGCCGCTCGATCTTGCGGCCCCACGAAGTCTCGGGCGCCACCGGCGCCGGAGTCCTCTTCCCGCTCTTTGCGAAGTATCGGACCAGCGGCTTCAGGTAATGCTCCATCCAGCCCTTCGCATACCGCTTGAGGTGGCTGGGCGGCAGGTCGCTGTGGCGCACCACCACGCGCGTCCCTCCGCGGGCCGGCTCGAACTCGACCACCACGCGCGAATCGCGCGACTCGGGCGGAAACTCGGCTGTTCGCCAGGTCTGCACGATGCGCCGTCCCTCGTCGACGCCGAGCAGGATGCCGTGGATGTACCCGTCCCAGGCGATGAACCGGCCGCCGGTCCAGGGCTCGACCACCGCCTCGCCGCCTCCGGTGAACGCCGCATGCTCGCGGCCGTCCATCCAAGCCGAGAACACCCGCCCGGGCTCGGCGGCGACGATCGTTTCGATCTCGAACGAGTCAGGCATTCCGATCCCTGGAGTCGAACTGTAACGAATCGGGATCACATCCATCCACTTTTCAATTGACGGCCGCACCCCGGCGGGGTCGCATGCGCCCGTGCCCGGCGCGCTGCAGAGGAGTTCGGGAACCTCCCTCGACGCCTTCTCCCATGCGAGCTATGTGCTTGTCCGGCCTCTGTTTTCCTGGACCAGGGTCTACCGCGTGTACGGCCCCGACGGCGGGCTCGTCGCGTTCGTCGAGCACCCGTTCTTTCGCCTGCGTACCGAGCTCGTCATGTACGCGGACGAATCGCAGCTCCAGCCGATCCTGGTGCTGAAGAACCGCCGCATCGCCGCGCTGAACATGGAGCACGATCTGTTCGACGCGCAGACCGGCCGCAGGCTGGGCGTGATCAGGACGCGCGGCTGGCGCTCGCTGTGGCGCAACTCCTGGGACATCCTCGACGCGGACGAGCGGCCGGCGGGGGAGATGCTGGAGGACGGCCCGTGGTTCTGGCGCCGCGTGTTCCGCTTCCTCCCCGGCCGCCACCACATCGAGCTGGGCGGGACCGAGGTGGCGCGGATCGTCCAGCGCTTCCATTTCTTCCGGCGGGAGTTCTCGATCGATCTGCTGCAGGTCGCGGATCCGATCGAGCCGCGCTTTGCCATCGCCTGCGCGCTGATCGCGATGATGGCCGATCTGCGCCGCGAAGACCGAATTTAGGAGGATCTGGTGGAGGTCAAAGGATTCGAAGTCACGGGCGACGAGCGGGTGGGCGAGGGCGGCCACCTCCGCTTGCGCCGCATGCGGATGCGCCTTTTGCTCTCGGACGGCTCGCGGACCGCCGAGGGAAGCTGGGACTACGTCGAGCGACCCATGGGCCTGGACGCGGTGGTGGTCGCCCTCTTCCGCCGGAAGGAGCGCGCCGTCGAGGTCCTGCTCCGCCACGGGATCCGCGTCCCGCTCCAGTTCGGCAGGATCGAGACGCCTCCGTCGCTGCTCCTCCCCGAGCTGGTCGCCGGGATCCTGGAACCCGGCGACGATCTGTTCCAGCGCGCCGCCGCGGAGGCGATGGAAGAGGCGGGCTTGGGCGTCGATCCGGGCGCCATCCGGGTGCTGGGCCCCGCGGTCTTCCCCACGCCGGGCATGTGCGCCGAGCTGTTCCACTTCGTCTCGTGCGAGGTGGCGGCCGACGCCGTCGCCCATCCCCCATCGGGAGACGGGTCTCCGTTCGAGGAGGGAGCGCGCCTCGAATGGCTGGACCTGCAGGAGGCGCTCGCCAGATGCGCGCGGGGCGAGATCCGCGACATGAAGACCGAGGTCGGGCTCCGGCGCCTGCGCGAGCTCCTCAGGGCTTGAGACGCGTGACCACGTTCACCTCGCTGGCCAGCGTCCGGTGGACCGGGCAGCGATCGGCGATCTCCAGCAGGCGCGCCTTCTGCGCCTCGTCCAGGGGCCCTTCCACCGCGATCTCCCTCTCCAGCCGATCGATGCGCCCCTCCTTCGTCTCGCAGTTCGCGCAGTCGGTGGCATGGATCTTCTGGTGGCGGACGGTGACGATGACTCGCTGCAGCGGCCAGCCCTTCCGACGCGCGTACATCAACAGGGTCATGGACGTGCACGATCCGAGCGCGGCCGCGAGCAGATCGTAGGGAGTAGGCCCCCGGCCGCTCCCTCCGAGCTCCACCGGCTCGTCGGAGACCAGCGCATGGCCACCGACCTGAATCTGCTGCACCAGGCCCGATCCGCTCGTGACGATGACGTCCATGTCCTTGACATAGCAGCGTCTCAAGGTCGTTGAAACTGCCGTGCGCGCTGCGTCACTACCGGCCGAAGTGCTTGGCGCCCGCGAGCGGGAGTCCGACGAGGAGCTGCTGTCGCGCGCGCGGGCGGGCGATCCGGAGGCGTTTCGCGTGATCTTCGATCGGGAAGCTCCAGGCGTGCGCAGGTTCCTGGGCGATCTGCTCCGCGACGACGCGGCCGCGGATGAAGGGACGCAGGAGACCTTCGTCCGGGTCCACCAGCGGCTGGGCACCCTGAGCGAGTCCGGCAAGCTCCAGGGCTGGCTGTTCGGCATCGCCCGCATGGTCTTCCTGGAGCAGATCCGCAGGAAGCGCCGGGACGCCGTTCCTCCCGAGCCGCCGGAGGAGAGCCTCGCGACGGACGCCGGGCCCAGTCCTGAGGCGGCGCTGCTCTCCGCGGAATCGGACCAGATGCTCGACGGAGCGCTGGCCGGACTGAGCGAGGAGCGCCGATCCGCGCTCTTGATGCGGATCGATCACGGCCTCGGCTACGGCGAGATCGCGTCCGCGATGGGCTGGAGCCTGCAGAAGGTGAAGAACGAGATCCACCGCGCGCGGCTGCAGCTCCGCACGCACCTCGCCGGATATCTCGAGGAGGGCGCCCGATGACCCACGTGCCCATCGAGGACATGGAGTCGATCGCCGCGGGCGAGCGCCCAGGCCAGTCGCCGGTAGAGATCGCGACCCACATCGCCCAGTGCGCGGAGTGCGCGCGCGAGCTGGCCTGGCTGCGCGCCGAGAAGGCGCTGATGGCCCGGCGGCCCTCTCCGCCCACCGACCATCTCTGGCCGGCCATCGCCGCCCGGTTGCGCCATCCGCGCCGGCGGCCGCATTGGGCCGTCCGCGTCAGCCTCGCCGCGGGCGCCGCAGCCGCAGCCGCGGCAGTGCTGGTCGCCGTGTTTCGCCCGGGCCGTCCGCCGGTCCCCGCGCAGCCGCCGCAACGGGAGCAGCAGGCAGCGCGGCCGGTGCGGCCTCGGGCGGCCATCGATCCGAAGACGCTGGCGGCCCTGGACCGCGCGGAGGAGGACTACCGCAACGCGGCCAAGGTGCTGGAGGGGGAGTACGAACGCCTGCGGCCGCAGCTCGATCCCGATCTGGCGCGCCGCTGGGACGAGACGCTGACGCGCGCCCGGGCGCAGCTCGGGGAGTCGCGCGCGGTG
>Ga0137397_10002558_pt1 | contig 12632 bp, 11 predicted proteins | sample czorhiz116metaG_FD_106658 | JGI IMG/M metagenome (GOLD analysis project Ga0137397, IMG submission 106658) | Vadose zone soil microbial communities from Angelo Coast Range Reserve, California, USA - czorhiz1.16 metaG | ecosystem: Environmental > Terrestrial > Soil > Vadose zone | place: USA... | reverse complement strand
GAATGCCACCTGACCATTCTCCAGCGTCGCTGTATCGCCTTTGGCTTCGACGGTGTGCCCGATGTAGTTGGACGAATTCAGTGTCAAAAGGCTGTTGAAAGATGTTGCGAGCGAATTCAGATTTGTATTGAGCGTCTGCTGCTGATCAAAGTTCGCATAGGATGTCAGCTGATTGATGAAATCCGTCGAATTGGTTGGCTCCAGCGGATTTTGATTCTGCAGTTCGCTGACAAGCAGGTTCAGAAAGTCGCTTGAGGTAAGCGCCGAGGATGTTGTCGATGACGAGGAAGAACTCGTCGCTGTGGATGCGACGGACGAGGCGGTGGTTGCAACAACACTCATGTCAGGCTCCAGCTGCTTGCAGGCGCAGCGCACTTTCGGGAATTCGTCGGTTAGTGCTCTGGTCGTGAATTCCGCTCGTTATTGAAACGGACGACTTCGCGAATTCAGGCAGGATTTTTGCACGGCGATGCCGCCACGCCTCCGCTTCAAGAAACGCGTCGGATTTCATCAAGGATTTTGGCTTGTTCAAAAGATCTCGCCGCGTGAGCTGACGAGTAGACGCCATCCACCGGGCAAAAACTGCCCAGCAGGATCACACGATCTTGCAGTAGCGATCGAATGAGTTGAACTATTTCGTTGAAATTTTAGGTGATGGGTCCTTCAGGAGACCACCATCGATTCCAGGCTTGAGCTCTAGCGTCGTGGTCCCCGGAAATTCGTTCCGGGCAGATAGCGCAGGATACCGCCGCCGAAGCCATTACCTGACCTCATCTCTGACAGGCGCAGCCGGTCCCCCGGCGACAATTTCTCGATGGCGTCAGCGATTTGCTCGGCGACTTCGCCACGGTCAGCCGCCTGCTCGGCGCCGAGCTCGCGCGCGGCGATCAAAAACCCCGCACGATCGAACGATCCCCCGGTGAGGGCCTTCTCCATGCGTTCGCCAAGTTCCTCGAACCTACGGGAGTGCTGGATGCCGCGATCCTGGAGGCTGCGGATTACCGAATCCATGATCCTGACCCCCGCCGGGCTCAGCCTGCTTTCCAGGGAGTCAAGAAACGGTTGCATTGATCCCGGCGGCGGTGGACCAAATCTGGCTGCACGGTCGCCTACCAACCAGCCCGCCACAAACAAATTAGCGCCGAGGGAGACAATGAGGGCCAGTGGAAGCAGGCCAATTTGCGGAATCCGCATTGCAAAAATTCCAATATCCGCAGCGACCCCTAGTCAGTCACGTGCGAGATATCCATAGCGTAAGCAATGAAGCGGGGGAAATCGATTTCGGAGAATCCATCGGACAGCAGGTGTGGGTAAATGCCGACAAAGATCCCGACGAAAAAACAAAATGCAAGGATAAATCCTGGCGAACGCAGCGAAATCAAAAATGCTAAACCACGATTCCGGCTGCGTGCCGGCTCGGCGGAGATTGAGGCAGGCGCGGGTGCTTGACTGACTCCCCGCATAATCCGATCAGTAAGTTCGCCCCTCGCTCGAATCGGAGCGACGGAGAGAGCCCGTCGCAGGAGCCTCGCCTCCTCCAAAGCCAAGCGCGCTTCGTCCGACGAGCGCAGCAAAATGACGGCAGCATGTTGCTGCGGCCCAGGCCAGGTGGAGACGTCGTCCCCGAGCCGCTCAAGCAGATCTTCGAAATCTGCAACATTCATTGTCCGCGAACCTGTCCGGTCAAACCACTGTATTTCTTGTGCTTTTAACCAACTAACGGTATTTCGGCAACCATAACATGCCGTCTTGGCTTTCCGATCCGCCTTCCCGCCATAAGCAAGCATCGGGAGGCTTTTTCCACCTCGAAATGGGCAAACAGGCAATCGGTCGGGATGCTCGCCCAGCGCGACTTTCCGCGGGATGCGACGCAAATCAGCGGTCGAGCGCGTTCCCCGAAGGTGCGCGGCCGTCAACGCACAGAATCTATCGGGTCTCGGCAGATTTTGCCGTCGTGGCCGCAACGAATTTCCACGCGTCACGCAGCTCGGTCAGGCTAGCGATAATCCGATCGTAGCACACGGAAGCATCCGGGCGACCGAACGATCGCAGGCAAGCCATAATGAGCGCGTGGTAGGTTTTGTACAAGCGTTCGGCCACAGCGCCGCCGCGATCAAAGTCCAGATTGTGGCTGAGACCCCGCAAAATTACAGTCGCGCGAATCATGTAGTCATGGCTTTCTTCGAACTGCCCCGCTTTAGCCGACTCAACTGCCTTCTGAAGAAACATGATGGCTCCATCGTAGAGCATAACCAGCGCTTTCAGCGGCGGGACCGCAATGGATGCCGTACGATAGGCCTGCGTCGCCTGGCGGCTCGTCGATCTCTGCATCATTAGTTACTGTTCCCTGAATTGAGGAGTGCTGAAAGATAGTCTAGCGTCGAATTCGCGGTTGAGATTGCCGACTGGTATTTCGCATACTGATTTGTCAGCATCGTCTTGTAGAGCGCCGCCCGCGAATTGATGTCGTCGATCTGCTGCTGCATGCTGTCGTCTTGCGTCTGCAGATTGGTGATCAGCGCTTGCAGCGACCCGGTACTGGTATTGGAACTACTCTTTGCAAGATTGTAGATCTGCGCCGCGATGCCGAAAGTCGAGGTGACCGTAATGGATTGCGAGGTCGACCCGGTATAGATGAACGCCATGCCGGAATAGGCCGTATTGGCCTTGCCCACGATCGAGTTTCCGCTGACCGTGAATAACGAACTGTCACCACCGACGGAGGCAGACGTCAGACTGCCGGTGTCATCGACGACGAGGTCAAGCGTAAATGACGCCGGCTGTGAGGAGCCGGTATTGGCCACCGAAAGACTGCTGGACGAAGCCGTCACCTGGGTGGCCAGCAAGGATATTACGCTAGCGAGATCGTTGGTCAGCGTCGTTGTCAATGTACTGGTATCCAGCTCCAGATCGTTGGTCTCGTTGAACGACAATCCGAGATCGCTGAGCGACAGCCCGCCGATCGAGGTGTTCAGCGCCGACTGAATCTGGTTCATTATATCGCGCATCGTGCCGTCGCCAAACAGCACCGGATTATTCTCACCGTCACTCGTGCTGAGCTGCTGCTGGGCGTAGACAACATCGCGAAAGGCGTTGTAGTCGGTAACGAATGTCTCCAGCGCTGTCTGGATCGCGCTGGTGTCGGTCTCGATGCTGATGTTCAGTGTGGCTCCGGTCGGTGTGGTCTGCAACAGATTGAAGGTCACGCCACTCAGCACGTCGCTGATGTCGTTGCTGTCACGCGTGATCTCGATGTCGTCGAGCTTGAAGAGCGCGGCTTGCGCGGTTTGCAGGACGGTGGCGAAATCGCCGGAGGAATCGGTGACGCCGAGCTTGTTCATGATATCGTCGCCGGATACGCTGCTGGTGACGATTTCGGCATTGTCTTCGGTTGCCGACAACACCATTTCGAATTGCGTGCTCGATACCTGGATGATCGAGGCCTGAACGTTGGTCGTCGATGTCTGGGCGTTGATCGCATCGACGATATCCTCCAGCGACATGCCGCTGGCCACCGAAATGTCGACGTCGCTGCCGTCCTCCAGGCCGATCGAAAATGTTCCGGCATAGCCGAGGTCCGCGGTCTTATCCGACACCGCGTCCCCCAACACCTTCTCTGCTGTCGCGATCTGGCTGATGGTCAGGGTATGGTCGCCGGTCGCGGCGCCGCTACTGATCGACATCGACAGCGCTGAACTGGCGCTGACATCCCCGGTGGTGGTGATGGTGGCCGCTCTGGTGCCGAACACGCTCGACGACAGCGAATTGACGATTGAGCTGCTCAGCGACTTGGTGCCGGTGGCGAGCGTGCTGAGCAGGCTCTGAAGGTTCTGGTAGGCCGCGATCTTCGCCTCGTTGGCGGTGATCTTGGTGTCAATTGTCGTTGCCCTGGCAAGCTTAGCATTGACCTGCGCCGTGATCAGCGCATCCCAGTCGACGCTGGTTGTGGTCTTGGTTCCCGACGTGGTCGTCGTGCTTGCGGAGCTTGTGGTCGAAGTCGACGTCGTCGCCGCGGTCGAGGTCGTACTGCTAACCGACGTCATGGCCGATATCCCTGATTGGAAAAAATGACGGGCCGGCAATCAGGCCGGCCCGTCACCGTCGTTCGCTTAGCTGAGCAGCTTTAGCAGATATTGCGGCATCTGGTTCGCCGCGGATTCGGCGGAGACCGCCGCCTGGGTCTTGACTTCGGCCGAGGACAGTTTCGCCTGCTCGGCCGCGATATCAACGTCCGTGATGGCCGAATTAGCGGACTGCAGATTCTCCGTTTGCGTCGAGATCGAGCTGGCGCTGAAATTGAAGCGAGACTCCTGGGCGCCGATCGTCGCCCGCGCCGACGATACGGTATCTATCGCGGTATCGATCGTAGTGAGAGCCGACGTAGCGCCGGATTGCGTGCTGATATCCAGCGAGCCGATACCGAGCGAGCTAGCCGTCAGACTGGATAGCGTGACCGTGATGGTGTCCGACGCCGACGATCCGACCAGAACCGAGACGCCGGAGGCGAACGCACTGGTTCCATCCAACAGGCTCTGGCCGCTATAGCGCGTGCCGCTCGCGATGCTGTCGATTTCACTCGTCAGCTGGGAAAATTCCGAGTTGATATAGGCTCGGCTACTGTCGGTCACGGTGCCCGAGGACGATTCCGACGCCAGCGACTTCATGCGGGCAAGGATGTCGCTGATGTTGGACGCGCCGCCATCGGCAGTCTGCAGGATGGACGTTGCCTGCGAGGCGTTGGTCGCGGCCTGCTGCAAAGTAGTGACGTCCGATGAAATGCGCGTCGAAATCGCAAGGCCTGCGGCGTCGTCGGATGCCTTGGTGATTTTCGATCCGCTCGAAAGCTTAGCCAGCGAACTCGACTCCTGGGCGGCGTTGATATTCAGATAGCGGACAGCGGAGTTCGCCGCGGTATTTGTAGAAATGACGGGCATTCTGTTGCTCCTTGGTGTGTGGCGGCATCGGCCGCATCATCGGGATATGGATCCCAGACGTAGGCCAGCCCCCGTCCACCCGGTACAACGGATCGGCAGGCAAAAGTCAGGCGGGGTTTTCGCGGCGGTCGCTTGATTATGGTTAGCAATCGGTAAACAAGTGACGGATATCCCGCTCGTGCCGACGGAGCAAATCCTTGAGTTGCTGACGCCCGCGCTTGAGGAGCGACTCGACGGCCGCGACCGTCGTATCCATCACTTCTGCGATTTCGCCATTGCTCATATTTTCGTGATACGAGAGAATCACCGCAACACGCTGCTGCTCGGGCAGTCGCTGCATGGCATTTTCCAGCATCTGCGTGACTTCATTGCGCTGCATTGTGCTGACGACGTCCGGCTGTGCATCCGCTGGCTCCGGAACCGCATCGACGTTGTCGGCACGAGGCAAGCGATGCAGATCGATGCACCTGTTGGTGACGACACGGAAGAGCCATGTCGAGAACTTCGCGCGCCCGTGCTGCCATTTCCCGCGATGCGTTCACACCTTGAGCAAGGTATCCTGGACGACATCTTCCGCATCAGCACGACTGCCGACGATGCGAAGGGCAATCGCGAACGCGCGATCGATATGACGTTCGACCAGAAGTCGGAATGCAGCTTCGTCATTTGACGCAAGTCGGTTGAGAAGCTCCTCGTCGTCATCCTTCAGCGGCACGCATGTCATTTCTTCGCGCGTCACTTTCGCGGCTGCATTTGGCGAGCCGGATTCCGGCTTCGGAATCGCCGCCGGCGCTACATCGACCGGAGCCCAGATATCGAGCGCGTAGGCCATTCCCATCTCCCGACCCGCTATGCCAGCGGACGAATGATCCACTTGGCTTCCGAGTGTTGAACGCACGAGCGCAGAGAACCGGGCGGACAGTTTCAATTTATTTTACAATGCCTTACTGGGCATTTCCTGCCTGCCGCTCGGCAAAACATACCCACCCCGACCGATCCGATCCGGCCGCGTGAAGACACGGCAAGATCGATGAATACTTCCATTCGCAACGCCACAGATCGCGACGACTGACACTGGTCGAGGCCACAACTCATTTCCGTTTCCGCAAGAAATACGACGCGTCGCAGGAAGGCGCGATGTATCGTCCGACTACTCATGGACGGTGCGCACGATTCGAAATTCCATTGCGCAATTGAGCGGCGATAACCGGCGGATCACTCGGCAAATCCTTCCGAATCAGTTTTCCAAAGCTAGCGCAATTCTGAATTATGTGAACAGTAACGATCCAAATCTCTGTTGCGCGCATTCCTTTTGCGCCTGATTTCACGTCGGCCATCGTTTATCAAATAGCACGACAGGGGTTTTGTAGTGAACATACACAATTCAGAAACACACAGTTACAATTCGCAATCAAATGAAACGCGAACATATTCGTTCGATGTCTTCGACACATTCCTACTGCGCGCCTGCATGACTCCGGCAGGTGTGTTTGAGCGGGCCTTTCAACTTTCACCCGTCTCCAAGTCGTTTCCAGATGCAGCTACAGCCTATGTGCAGCATCGTCGTCAGGCAGAAGCGCGCGCTCGCAAAGCGGCGGAAGAGGATACCGGATCCGTCGAAGTCGGTATCGCGGACATCTACAGCTATTTTCCTTTTCGACTCTTTGGGCTTGACCGCAAGGCCTTGCCAAGTCTTGTGCGAGCGGAATTTGAAGCCGAGCTTGATCTCTGTCGAGCCAACGCAGAAATAGTTCGGCAATATTCGGAAATACGCGCAAGCGGAGCACGTACCGGCTTTATCTCGGACACCTACTGGAGTCGTGCGCAGCTGGCCAAGCTGCTGCGATGCTGTCACCCCGGACTCACGTGGGATTTCCTTTACGCTTCGTGCGAGAGCGGGACAAACAAGGGCGAAGGGCTTTTTGCAACCTACCTATCGGAGCAGGCGATTGCCCCGTCACAGGCGCTTCATATCGGCGACAACGAGAACGCAGACATCAAGGGCGCGCGCCGTCATGGCATTGGCACCAGATATTACCCGCAAGCGAGTGCGGCTCTTACTTCGATATTTCACAGGGAGACTTCGGTCTGTCAGTCTCTGTGCTCGAATGAAGTGACCGAGCTCGATCACGGCTTGCGAACGTTGCGGCGGGTCGTCGCGTCGCGGACACCCGAAAGGTCGCCCCTGTTCGAACTTGGCGTCACCGTGCTCGGACCCGTGATGCAAGCATTCAACGAATTTATCGCCAACCGCGTGGAGCGACTTGATCTGCGAGGCAGGAAAACTGCTGTGGCTTTTCTCGGCCGCGATGGCTTTCTGTCGCATCAGGTCTGGGAAACCACGCAAAATAAGCCGGCATCGTATATCGCGTTGAACCGCCGCGTCAGCATGGTCGGTTCCGTCACGACACTTGATCCCTTGATCGAATTGCTCAGCAAGGTTTACAAGATCGACGCCAAGACGTTTATGAACATCGTCAAGGTGCTGCCGCGCCCGGTCATCGATTTCTTTGCAAGGTATCCCGACGGCATCGCCACCGGCGAGGAGTTGGCCGATGCGCTTCCAGGCCTGATCGGAAATGACGAGATCGGCGTGCTGGCAGCCGAAATGAGAACGGAACTACTCCGGTATTTGCGCCGGGAGATTCCGAATTTTGACAATTGTGACGATATCGTCCTGATCGATCTTGGTTACTCGGGCAGTATCCAGAAAGCCTTGCGACGCATTCTCGACATCGAAGGCATCGGAATAGGTTTGCACGGCTTGTATCTGTTGACCATGGATGACGCGTTTGACGACCTTGCCGATTGTGACACCGCCGAGGGTTTTATCTCCGATCTCGTTGTCAACCCCCACGCAAAACGAATGTTGATGCGTAACGTCGCGCTGTTGGAGCAAATGTGCTGCGCGCCAACTGGATCCGTGCGCGGTTATCGCGGAGGCGACGTATTGTACGAGGATAATCCCCAATCGCCACAGCAGCTCGCGTTCGGGCGAGAGGTACAAACAGGCGTCCTCGCCTATGTTGGAGCCGCCCGCCAATATTCACCTGCCTACGCGCTTGCGCCGTTCGCCAATCTGAACGTGGCAGCCCAATCGGTAGCGGCCATTCTGGGGCGACTGTTGCTGCTACCGACCGACAATGAGCTGGTATTGCTTGGGTCGCTCAAGCACGACGTCAATCTCGGCACTCATGCGCTGGCACCTCTGCTCGATGGCGACTTCGCCAGCCGATTGCAGGTGGCCCAATCGCTCCCGGTTGCCTGCACGGCAGCGGCTCCCCCGATGTGGCTTGCGGGCAGCTTCGCGGCATTGTCGCCGCTCAACAACTTCCTGTATATGCTGTTTGGATCCAATCAGCTGCCGCCGGATATTTTTAGCGACCTAAAATGCGGCGGGCTCGAGGTCTGTTTCTTCGGTGCCGACGGGTCATCGAACCTTGTACAAGCAAACTGCTATCGCACCGGCCTCGGAGACATCCGTGTGCGGATCCCGATCGCCCGCAGTATGGGCATTCAGCTGATCGTGGTGCCGATTGTCAAGCTGGCAAGAGAAGGGCTGATAGCCGGCCCGTTTCTGCAATGCGGGTTGGACGTCAAGGAGATCTTAAAAAGCACTGATGTTGTGAGAGTGCCTGACCAGCACCTGCGTCACTCCGGTCTTGAGCGGTATGGTCGATACTATCGCGCTACCCAGGATGACGGAGCACTGATCATCGACGCTTCGACTCAGAAGTCGCCGGTTGTGATCGTGAGCATCGGCTTGACGCCTTTGAACGGCGAGCGCGTGATGGCGCTTTAGTTGCCATGGAAGGCTTCCAATTCGCCTGAATTCGGCATGCCGACCGTATCAGTCATGACTCCCTCGCATGATAGGTCGGCCGAGCATGAGCGATGCCATCGACAAGTTACTAAAGCAAGGCGAACCCGGCGCACTTCGCCTGGGCGACGTACAACGCCACCGCCTCCAGCAATTGGCTCGACGTCATTGCGGAACCGCTGTGTGGGACGGTTCCGGCCTCGTCGAGGCGCCTGACATGACGGTCATCGTGCTGAATTCGGCGACCGCGCCACGTGTCGAGACGCTCATCCGTTCGCTGCATGAAAATTCAATTGTAATCGTTCCGTTCGGCGAGAACCCGGCGTTCGATTTTCTGAAATCGAAACTTCATGGATACGGATCGATCGGATCTCAGGGTACCATGGCTCCCCATCACATATGGTGGGGCGGTGTTAAGCCTCTGTCCGTCCCTACGGGTCTCTACCGTAGGGAGGATACGCTTTTCGTCTCATCGTTTGAGCGCCGGTTTCCCATTGATGAGAGGGCCGCCCAATTGGCAACCGCTCTGGAGCGGCTGGGTCTCAACCGCGTCATCGAGGGAGCAACCACGGATATTACGGCCACGGCGAGCGGCGTTTCCAAGATCGGGTTCATCATTCGACAATGGGAGCGGGCAAATCGTCCGATTTTTTGGATCGCCCCCGATGCGAATGTTTGTCAACATCCCCTGCTGCCCCAATCTCTCGGATGCGACTTCGCGATCCACAAGAAGCGTTCGGGCGCAATCGATGCCGGTGCAGTATTCTTCCATCAGACGGAGCCCGCCCGAGCCCTGCTGGACATTTGGTATCGCCTCAGCCGTGATTACCCGGACCTTCCGGAAGCCTTCCTGCTCGACCAGGCATGGACACTCGTCTCATCGCAAAGGCAGATCGAAACCGCGTGGCTGCCGGACAGCTACTGGCAGTCGGGAGATCTACAAACCGGGGATCGCGCCACCGTCATTCAATGCGACCGTCATACAGAGCCCCAGATACCGGATGAATACCTTGCGTTACGCATCCAGCACGCCCGCCGATTCGGCCGGCATCAGGCACCGGAAGCTCACTTGATCATGCAAGGGCCGGTGCAGACCCGCGGGCCGATCACGGTGCTCATCCGTGATGTATTGGCTGGCAATGCCCGAAGCGTCAGCGGCGCTATCGAGGCTGCAGCTCAGGCATTTGCGACGGACCCAGGAGGTTTCTCTCAGATGGAGGTGGTGCTCTGCGCTTGGGACAATGATGTCGACTCCGTCATGCAAATTGAGGACGACAGCTGGGTGCTTGTCACCGACCCATCCGAGCGATTGCAACCCCACGCTTTCAGCAAGCTGGGCGATAGCAAGCTTGGCTCGGCACGCCCGATCTATTCCGCTGCGACGGCTCAGAATTCAGCATCGATATTCAGGCTGGCAGATCCCTCGCTTGGCGTTAGATTGAAACGAAGCGGCAAGTATCACGAATCATTTCTGAAGCGTCCGCCATGGCCCACACACAGCGAATGAAAAATCGGCAGGCCGGACGTGAACTTGGGCGGGTCAAGGGACCGCGGCTGACCGACGCGCCCCGGCTCATGCGGCGCTGGTGAGCTTCGGCTTTGCGGTCACCTGTGCGGACCGTGAAACGTAGCGCGGGAACCTGATGTCTTGCCGCAGACCCCGGATTGCTCTGTTTGTAAGAATGATCTCACCATCGTAGCGCCCAATAATCTCCTTGGCGATCGCAAGTCCGAGACCGGCACCCGGAATGGACTGTTTTCGAGCCGGGTCAATACGAAAAAAGGGTTCAAACACCCGGTCCATCACCGCCTCGGGAATTCCGGGTCCGCTGTCCTCAATCACGACGACCGCGAACGGGTGTTGAGCCTGAACCGAGACCTCACAGCTGCTGCCATGCGTAGCAGCGTTGGTTAGCAGGTTTCGGAGCACGCGAGTGATGGCGAGGGGTGCGGCCCGGATGAGCACTGGGGCAGATCCAACAAGTTCGATCGCCAGCCCCGTCCCAGTTAACTCTTCGACGACGGCTTTCGTCAAATCGTCGAGCCGCACGGATTCGTCGCTCTTTCCTTCGACTTGCTCATGAACCAGCTGGATCGAACTGTCCGCGATGCGGCGGAGCTCGTCCAAATCTCCCAGCCATGCCGATTTCTCATGGTCCGGCAAAAATTCCGCACGAAGCCGCATCCGGGTAATGGGCGTTCTCAGATCGTGTCCCGCCGCTGCGACCAGTCGCATGCGACTTTCCATCGCCGCCTTTAGGTTTGCGGTCAAGCGATTGAGCGCGCGCGCCGTGGCCTTCACTTCGGCAGGCCCGGTCTCTGGAAGGACTGCCATCTGCCCGTTCGGCGAAATCGTAGCCGCAACCGTTTCCAATAGTGCCAGCGGGCGGGCGATCCGGTGAGCAACGCCGAGGGCGATAGCGACTGCCCCGGCTATGATAAGGCTCATCCAGCTGCCTAAGGCGAACCATGCCCCGCCAGGGGGTGACTCATCGGGGATCGGGACCGTGAACCAGCCGCGATCAGGCAACTCGACCGATGCGAGCGCCAGATCGCGATCCGCGGGTTTGGTGACAAGAACCCGGTTACGGAATCCGGCATCGCGAAGAGCTATTTGGAGAGCCTGTGTGGATACTTCACGCGGTTCGCCGTCCGCCGGCGCATCCGGGAGTGCGGCCGGACGCGGGGAGCCTGAGTTCAATTCCAAGCGCTCAAAAACCGGAATGAGCGTTTGGATTTGCATCACCAACGGTTCAACGAATTTTTCCGGCCCCCGCGGGCCAAGGACGAAGATTGCCGCCGAAGTAGCAAGCCCCACGACTGCGACAATTGAAATGACAAGTACGAAGGCGATCCGTGCCCTCAGTGTATTCACGGTTGAGCTCCAAGAACCTCGACCGGCGCACTAAACTGATAACCGCCGTTGCGCACGGTCTTGATCATATCTTCGCCACCGGAATCCCGAAGTTTTCGCCGGATTCGGCTCATCAAAACATCGATCGAGCGATCGAACGGGTCGGAATTTCGCCCGCTGGTAAAATCAAGCAACTGCTCCCGAGACAACAACCGCCCCGGCCGAGAAAGCAACGCGTGCAGGAGATCAAATTCAGCACCGGTCAGATCGAGTTCTTGTTGACTGCTGTTGGTTACCCGACGCCGAACCAATTTCAATTCGAAGCCGGCAAATCTGTAGGTCCGGTCATCTTCCGAAGCGGCTCCAATATCGTTCTGTCTTCTCAGCACAGCGCGGATACGTGCGGCTAGCTCGCGCGGATTGAACGGCTTTCCAAGATAATCATCCGCCCCGAACTCCAGTCCTATAATGCGGTCGACGTCCTCCGTAAGCGCAGTGAGAAGGATTATCGGAAGGTTTGATTTTTGCGCGCGCAGGTCACGACACATCTCCAAACCGGAGCCGTCAGGCAGCATCACATCCACAACTGCCAGGTTAATGGCGCTCGTGGCGACCACCCTTCTGAAGCTCTTCAGATCGGAAGCGAGAGATACCCGAAATTCCTGAGTGGTGAGATATTTTCCGAGAAGATTGCGAATTTCAAAGTCATCGTCGAGAATCAGGATGTGGGGATTTTGCTTTGCGTTCATGAAGCTTCAACCGTAGCCTTAATGTCTGATCGCCGATGAAGTCCATTGTACTGAACTCCGCCTGACAACTAAAGCTAACGAAGGCGTCCATTGTGCGGTCCGGAAATATTGTGAAATAATTTGGAAGCGCGTCGATTGCTAGTTTGGCTCGAGCGTCGTGAACAACAATATGCACCGTGAGACAGTCGAAGGAGGCTGCACCAGCAACGGGACAACCTTCAGGCCAGCTGATGCAGGCGCCGCCAAGGATGCTATTCAAAGCGGCGGAAATGAAG
>Ga0137397_10002557_pt1 | contig 12635 bp, 19 predicted proteins | sample czorhiz116metaG_FD_106658 | JGI IMG/M metagenome (GOLD analysis project Ga0137397, IMG submission 106658) | Vadose zone soil microbial communities from Angelo Coast Range Reserve, California, USA - czorhiz1.16 metaG | ecosystem: Environmental > Terrestrial > Soil > Vadose zone | place: USA... | reverse complement strand
TCTACTGCAATTTTCGGCGGGTTCGTTCGATTTGGGTGCAATGCACTACTAGGGGTTGTGCAACTTGTGCCGCCGGCTCGCGCATATAGTCCACTGGCAGACGCACGACGTTACCAATCGTCATCCGACTCGGAACAAAAATCCATTCAGCGACCCCACACGCGTGCTCGGCGAACTGTAAGTCACATCGCGACAGTCGTTGTACCTACCACCTGCATGCGGACCGTAGACCAGACGATCCCGAGCCATCCGAGTCGGGGGGGGGGTCTCTGCTCCTGGGCAAAATTCAAAACCACGACAAGCATAATCAACTCAACTCCGGCCAACGAAGGGCACTCAACCGGTGCATATGTTTATTCACAGAGCACGCGCAGACTAACGTAGGATCGACGTCTATGGGCGATCTCTTCGATGGCACGCCGCTGGTAGAAAGAAAGTGCGGGTGAATTAGGACCGAGACCCACCTTACGAGGCCTTGGCTCCTGTACGTCGGCATCCATTACTAACGTCAACTCATCGTGGATTGGATTTGCGCTTGGTCGCCGGGGCTTTCATTTCGCCTGTGTTAATCCTCGCTTCTCTTCGTGGATAAGAGAGCCCCACGCTCCTCACCGGTCTATATATTATAACCACATTCAGAACGGAACGTGTTATGTTTCCGTTTCGTGTCGGAGCGCCGAATAACGGCAGCAAACTGTCATGTTTCGCGTAGGTGCCTGTATTCATAAGTGATTCCGTGCATTTCCGACATGCGATGCTTGATTACTATTACTACAAGTTATGCTAGCTAAGGTGTCCTCTAGTCCGGACGTCAACGATGATAACTATCCAAGATGTGCGCCACAAACAGACTCCCTCCAAACGCTATTGCGATGGGCCCGTTGGCAAAGTCCCACAGCCATTCTCGATCTCCTGCTCTTCTTGTTCGAGCCGGCTCAGGGTGGCTTGAAGTATTCTGCGTCGGCGCTCCTCAACTGATTCGTCAGACGCGGGCACAGGTCCTGACCCCCCCAGACGGTGCTCTTGTGTCCCCGTTTCGGGCCCAAGGCGAGAAGGTTCATACGTGCTGTCGTCACCCATAAGGGTGTGTGCACCATCGCGCACTCTTCGCTCGAATTCTGATACTTCCCGATTGAACTTTGAGTTCAGCTCCTTGAACTTGGGCGAGCTCGCATGTTAGTAAACAAGCCGTCAGCGGGACGAATGACATACGTTATTATCATGTTCACCCCAGACATTGTGCGCGAGCTCATGGCAGAGTACACGACGGATCTCATTATACGACCTGAATCCGTCGTATTGGTTCGTTCTCAAACGTAGTTTGATGGCCTGTCCGGCATTTACATTGAGACCAAGCAATTCAGGGTGCTCGTGCGGTGCGAGCTCAGTGAGGAGCCCGACCGAGAGTTGATGTGTCAGCATGACATGGTTTATTGCCGGATCAGACGAGAGTCGACGCAGAAGATTTAGAGCAGAGGTAGGGTTCGGTAAATGTGCGAGGGGTTCCAATTTGTGGAAGGTGAATGAGTTGGGCTTTGCCACGCCAACGGAACGCACCTAAGGAGTGTTGATCTGGGTATTGGTTCGGGTCACGATATAACTATTGGACGGGGACGCGCCTTGACTGTACCCTTGGACGCACGATCTTGCATGATCTGCTCTCTGCGCCGTTGCTCGTTCTCCACCTTGACCATACTGCCGAGCTCTTGGTCCGTAGAACCAAGCATAGTGACTTTGATTCCGTTGGTCAAGCCGGCATCTCTGATCGTCGTTGCAGGTGTGTGAGTGGGCTTCTTGCCCTTGTAGAGGAGTTTCTGTCGAGCGGGCGGGACTGCTGTGAGAGATTCTAGATGGGCGTGGAGAACGAAGAGTGTATCGTCTAGCAGGAGGGAGAGGTCGTAGCTGACCCCGCGATGAATGACATGGAGGTCGATGGATGACATTGCTTTCGCGTATGAGTGAGCGACGTTGACATGGTTAAGGTTACCGAAATTGGTAATCGAGTTATCGGACGCACACGGAAGTGTTCTGAGGCGATCGCGAGATCCGAGACGGACAATCACCACCGTCTCACTTCGTCTCTCCGCAAAATCCCTGGCGATGCATTGCCCCACCACTCGTGCGTTGACACATAGCGCTAGTCTATCCTTACGAATCATATGTTTTATCAGCATGTTCAATAGTAAGCGAGGACTCACTTTTGTCATCTAAACTAGAACTGAGGGGAGATACTTCCTTTACCGCAAATAATGGGTGTATTCCACTTTTAAATAAGGAGTGATATTGCCTCGAATCATTGTATGCACATGCACGATAATCATCCATCATCTCATCTATAATCTAATCTTTCTAACCGATCGCTCCGCGGTCGTTGTCCCGTCGGAACCGGTCACCTCTGAACACCTTCATCCGTGCTATAGACAGCGATATACGGCAAGAGCCCTACCAATTCTGATCTAAATTTTTTTTTCGCAATCGACATCCTGGCTTCCACGCCAGACTCTCGGTCCAATCCTAATTTACCTTCTTGCCGTTTGCACCCGTGGGACTAGTATAAGAAACAGCCCTGCGTTTCCTCTTGCTTATCGAATCTCCCCATGTCTACCTGCGCCATCTGCCTCGACGCACTTAGGGTTCCCGTAGCCCTTCCATGTGGTACGTTTACGTCTCTTGTCTCTTAGAGTTCGTGAGGTTAACTATCCCGACTCAGGGCATGTTTATTGTCACGCCTGCATTTCAGACACTGTCCAGGCCGTAGCCAGCAGCACATCGTCACTCGCCATTTGCTGCCCGACATGTCGTGAGCCCGTTTCCACAGGCATGCCTTCCTTGCATCTCCGCTTCAACTACACACCTTACTCACCCCACCTCTCAGTCACTCCTAATCCCCTCTTCGTCCCTCCACACCTACGCCCTTATATTCTCCCGCCATTCCGTCGCATCTATCTGAATGTGCCCACCACTGCTCCTGCATCCACCGACGCCGAGTCAGCGTCTGGCCCCATGCTAGAGGAGGAGGTAGAAAAAATCACCGTACGACTTCACATGGAGAACGCGGCGCTACGGCAGAGTTGCCACGTGTGGCGAGTCCGCACCAACGCTCACGTCGCCGCACACCTGAGGCTGAGCGCACTGGTACGTGTGGCACAGGACCAAACGCGCGTACTCAAAGACGAGCGCGATGAACTCGTTCGGAAGTATGACGCATTGAAACGGAAGTTCTCGGATGTGCTCCGGTGAGTCCCGATCCCTTGTCTTGGGAGGGTGCATGTCAGGGTGTGCGTGTGCGTGTGACGACAGCGAGTTTGACGGCCTTGCTTTTACTTTGAACAGCGAATCGGGTCTCGACGACCCCGAATCGGACGAGGAGGAGGAAGAGAGCGTTTTGGTCTGGGCTGCTGGGGCTTCGCCAAAACCGAAGCCGCTGGACATGGATGAGACCGGAACACGTGCGCCTAAATCTGAAGACGTGCCTTGCGTGCCGCTCGTGTATCCGAGGGCGGAGGTGTCATCCCTGTCAGGTCCAGACCCGCGCGACAAGCCGCAGGCGAATTCCAAGCGACGCAAGTTATCTCCGTCGGAGTCTTCAGTTTATTCGGACGTAGCAGCCAAATCTACCACATCAATTCCGGCGATGGTCATCCCGCATCTAGTATCCCACAGACCAGTAGCTTCCACAGGACCCGGCATTTGATTAGGAAAGGGGCATTTTTCAAAAAAAATTCGGCCGATATCATTATGTTCTTGCCTAAAATCATTCGCAATTTATCCGTCTATCATACGCGTTAGGGACATGGGTTAAATATTTCTCGACCGCATTGTATTATAGTAATGACGAGAGATGTGCACTACCCGTACTAGTAGGCGGTGTCGTCGCGACTCGGGCCCGCTGCGTGTCTCACCTCGAGTCGGATCTCCGGTCCGCGCCGAAAGTCGATAATCTCTTTCCATCATCTTTGTCGCCTCGCCTTGCCTAATTACGCCAACACGCAACGTGCATGAACTTTTCAACACACAAGACTGCCAGCGGTCTGTCCATCTCGCGCTTGCATCGGTAGTACGTAACCTCCTGGACTGACCTTCTCACAAATCGAGGCTTTCTCTTGCCGTCCATCCATTCCGCGCCTCCCTTCTTTACGTCAGTCCTAGCGTCCCTCTAGAGACCCTTCGTCATCGTCATCTCTCATTCTGAAAAATTTCCCCTACGCAGACAGCAACCGAATCCCGCGACGCAGGCAGTATTCACGGAACAGTGGACGCGTCTACTCCTGGCTTATGCCCGCCATCGTGGCCTGTTCGTGCTCCGGACCGAGGATGCGGAGGTGTCCAGCGGTGGCGAGTGGGACGAGGTGCTGCGAAATCCGAGGATCAATCGTGGGTCATCCATCATTCCGTCACCCTCTTCCCCCACCTCTAGAACCTTGTTGTTCTTGTCGCTCTTGTCAGTCGTGTGGCGACTGATAGACTTATATAACTTCCACAGGGAGACTGAACCCGGCGCTGCTCGCTCATGTTCTCGGCGTCATGGTCGGCAAGAACCTCGCTGTGTACGACGCCCCCAAGCAGACGCGTTCGATCCTGCTTTACTGGCGATTACCCGAGGAGTGGGCCGAAGTCCTCCACGAATGGGTCCGTACCCCCCCCTCTGATCCTATTTCAGACGTAAACACTTTTTCGCGGCTCACACCGATTCTTCATCTCCCCCTCCCTTTCCACTCTGGGGGTTTGCTGTGTCTCTGCAGGCGACGTCAACAGGGCAGTTGAATACGATCCTAACGTTGTACGAGATCTCGAACCCTCCTGTGCCGACTGCGCTCTCGGGGATCCCTGAGTCGCTACTACGTAACGCGATAGCGATACTTGCTAAGAGCGGCCGAGCTCAACTTATCAGTATATCAGACGGGGATGGCGTCCGGCTCTTCCTGCGTAGTGCCAAGTAACGGTATGTGATCCGAGGATACCGGGCATCCGACCCCGTCTCACTCAAAGAGTTTGCAGGTGCTGACCCGTACGCGTTCGATTACCGACTACTTTACCGATTACCATCGAAGCTTTAGACCGCATACCTGTATCCACCACGCTCTTGAGGTCCTCGGCATCACACTCGAAAACATCGTTTTTGCTATTCATACATTCATACATCACTACAGATCCAGAATGTGCGGTAACTAATGAGGATTGATGTCTGCTGACCCGGCAGCCAATGTCACTATCTTGTCTTTATGCGTACTCGCGAACCATATTTGAGCAAGCCCTTCGGCCTTCCCCCAGCGTCCAACGGAAATGGAAACGTCCCGTGATTCGACTTTGTCGTTAACTTCCGACGTTGGCGTTCTTGTCGTGATAAATTCCAATCCGATCCAAATTTCGGGCGCTGAGGAGAGGGCTGCCGTAAGTCTGATGATGGCAGCAACGCTTGGAGTGATTGCCCCGTTCGTAACTGCGCTTGGAGCTCGAGTGGGGTGGGAAGGTACGTTGTTGATGGCAGGTGTTCGGGTAAGTCATCTGCCGAAATGGGGAAGTCTAAGCCGTCCACGGGTGAGATTGCTTCTGGGGATAACTGATTACGGTGAGATTAGTCTTGAAGTTAGCACGCCACGTCTATCGCCGAGCCCACCTTATGACGCTTGGAGCGGGAAGTACCCTCATTGTAAACGTCGAGGCGGTGAGACCTTGATTCGTCGTATGCTACGCCGGGATCAATGATGAAGGATTCTTCCTCTAACTGCGGTCTGCTGGGAGCAGCTGTGGCCTCTCGAGACTTGAGATCCTTTTTGAGTTGTTTGATCTGAGCACGGTGTTTAATATCCTATGTTACCCGGTCAATGACTACCCCGCCAAAGCCATGATGTTGAACATACCGACGCTCTAAGACGGGCAATAAGGCACTGTTGGTACTCTCGCTCGCACTCCTTCTCATCATCAGCGTCGCGAAGCGCCATCGTCAGCTTCTCTACTTCCTGGGATTTGTCCTCTAACTTATCCATGTATTGCCGTACTCGACCGCGCTCGGTTTCGACTTCTAGCAGAAGCATAGAGCGTGTGTCGTCCAACACTCTCATGCGTTGCTCAAAGCCGGATATCTTATCCTGAAAGCCTCTGCAAAGTTCCAGTTGCTCAAAGTCTGTGACCAGTCTAAGCCAAAATTCTCGCACGGCTCTCCAAATGATTTCCTATAGTAACGTTAGACGAGTGTAAGACGTAGAGCGCGAGCAGAACGTGCTTGCGCTTCTTTGCACTGGACGGTTGCGACGTCTTCGATGACATCTGCCGCAATTTTCACGCTCTGGGCCGAAGAATTGGCGTTGATTTTTCGTAGACGTCTCGCTATGTGCTTTGCCTGTTTGACGAAGCCTTCCTCGGCTCGGGGGTCACATCCTGTGGAAGCTCGTTGTGATCCAGTGCCGTCATTGCTGGCACTTGGTTTAATGAATAGCCGTCTAACGTCTTCAAAATCAAACTCCTGTCGGCACTCGGGACAGGTGGGAAAGTCATCAATCACTTTCTCGACGCATGAGAAGCAATACGTGTGTCCTACACAGAGTAGCGCAGCGTGAATGCCATCAAACCAACGACCGTCCTTCCCCGGGACTCACCACAAGGAAGAGACCGGATGTCTTCGAATTTGAAGGAGTTCATGCATATTGGACAGTCCAAGTCGTACATGTGAATGGATAACCCGAGTCGAGTGGCATGAACGCGTCCTGAGACACGATCACGTGAACGAGCGCGTGAGTTGGTTTGGCGCGCGCGTGATTCGCTTTGAACTTATCATACAGTACCAGTCGATAAAAATGGCCCTGCTCGAGACACCATCAAGAATATGGCGACGCATAGAGGCCGACGAACAAAACGATATGCCCTCTCTCCCCGAAGTTCCTGCGTTTGAGGATTCCAACGATGTGAACGCCACCACCACATCCGAGGAAAGCCATCATCACTCCGCCTTCCGACCGACTTCGCCTCTACAATCGACTCCCGCGCCACTCTCTGCTCAGACTACCATTCGACTACAGTCGAGCACGTCAAGTTCTTCGCGGTTCGCGCAGTCGATAGCCAGCCGTGCTAGTCGGTCTGGGTCCGCATTCTCCTCGTCGACTGGGAGCTTGTCCAGGCGCTCGCGGCCATCGATATCTTCACTGCGGTCCGAAGCCAGCTTCGATGAGATTAGTGCTATATCCATTCACTCGCAGCCCAATGTAGCTGGTGTCGATGAAGCTGGTGTCGATGTTGGTGAGGACGGTCTCGATGACGAGATGGACATGTCTCTGGCGGAAGCATTGCGACCTACCAATCGCAGTGGCTCCCCGTTTCCGCTAGAGGGCATGGCTGGCGGTGGTCATTCAAAGTATAACTATTCTGTCAGTCTCAGGTCAGAGCCCAAGGTGTGCACAGTCCTCAGACTTTTCAAAGCATTTATGAACGCAATTGTTGCAGACGAGCCCCTTCGACAAGATGCGAAATGTCTCCTTTCGAAAGCCAATACCTCGCATGCGTACACCCTCCCTCACGCGGACGCTTTCCCAATCGTCATCTTCCTCGAATTCCACCCCTCATTCCAGCGAGCCGCCTGGACAAGCGCAACTGAACAGAACCCCATCGCCTATCCCTCCTCCAGAGGGTTCTGATGAGGGCGAGCCCATGTCACTAAGCGATTTGCCGGCTCCTAGCGACGTCTCTGGGGTGCAGGATCTGGAGCATGATCTGGAGCAGGCGCTCGATGATGAACGTTACCCTGCAGAAGAAACGGGGCAGGTTCAAAGCGTTGCAGGTTCCGAGGAACCTCAAGAGGATCCGAGCCCCACCTTTTCTTCTGAAGAGCCGACGGCCCATCCCTATTTCTCTTCTGCGACACCTCATGCATCAATTAATCGCGCAGAGTCGCAGTCTCCTGCGCTCTCTGTACCACAATCGTCTCCTGCGCCTTCTGTCATGTTCACACCAACACCCGCAATTCCACCTCGCCCTCGACCGCGCTTCTTTGCCCCTGGCCTCCCGTCTACGCCAGCAATTGCAACTGATCAGAGCGAGCCCGAAAACAAGGACCTGATCACGCCCTATGCGCGACGCCGCTCCTTCCTCATAGACGTTATCAATTCCACTGCGCGGCCGCGATTTGCTCAACCCACCCCACATCCAACACGCTCTGTCCACTCGGCCTCGCATGATAGCGAAGAGGACGATTCTATGTCGCCGGGCAGCCAGCCCAGTAATAAGAAGTCCACGCTCGAGGCGTCAGACACCACAGTCAGGCCCCTAGATGGGGCCTTTCCTAGTTTCACACCTGCCGCACGACAGCGGACGCGGACAATGGGGCGCCTTTCTCACCCTCTGTCGAGAGGTTGGACCGCATCCGGGTCCGAGTCTGAGGACGTTGCCGGGGGAGCGTCTTTCGCCAGCACCGGGTCTTCGCACGACCTCACCGCGCAACCCCGTGCCAATGCCTCCTTTGATCAGGTCATCGGCTTAGGTGCCGGTGGGCACGGCGTTGGCCGCTTCAACGCCGGGAAGCTAAACGCGTATCTGCATGGCCTCAATCGACGTCTACAGGAAGAAAGTGAGAGCCTAACGGGTCAAGTCGAGCTCCTACGCAGGGAGAACATGGCCCTCGCAGAGGCCAACGCAGCCCTACAAGACGAGACGGAGCACCTTCAACAGCAAATGTTCACCGGCGGCGCAGGTAGCCGAAGGTCGAGTGCTGGTCGTCGTTTGAGCGACATTGGATCAACGCTGGCTGAGGTGAAGGAGGATGCGGGTGGAGAAGGGTGGGTCGAGGAAAAGATGGAAATGGAAGCAGAGATTGATGCGTTTCGCGCGGAGCTGAACGAATGCCGAGGTGAGCGAGACGAAGCAGTCGCTGCGCTCGAGGCTCTGCGCACCGAACGATCCAAAGACAAAGAACGCTGGCGCGAACGCATGGTGGAGGTCGAACGCGGAGTCGAAAGCATCATCCAGGATCTGGAGGCCAAAGTCGAGAAAGCGGAGGCTGCAGTCCGCAACTCCGAGAAGAACAGGGCATCCGAAGAATTGGAGATGGCGTTGAAGCGCGCCGAGGAAGAGGCCAAGTCAGCTCGGATCAGAGCCGAGAGTGCGGAGAAGACGCTGGAAAGTCAGGGCGAGTTAGGCGGCAAACTTCTCGAAGCAAATAGAAAGCTGGACAAGAGCACCACAGCGCTGCACGACCTGCAATCTCACGTAGAGCAACTCGAGGACGAAATAGCCGAGGCTGACGGCCACCTTCGAAGCGAGCAGATGCGCTCCGGCAAGCTTCAGGACGTTCTAGGTGCCAAGGACAGAGCATTAGAAAATCTCGAGCGCGAACTCTCCGGACAAGCGACCAAGCTACAGGCTTGCGACTGCGAATTGCAGGATGCCAAGGTCTATATTACGGATCTCGAAGCGGACGCTGGGTTAGCACTGGACCATATCGAAGCTTTACAACAAGAGATCCAAGAGGCCCGTGAAAATGTTCTAGAGGACGACAACTCCGTCGCCAAAATGAAGCAGGAGAGTGAGCGCAACGCGGAGCTCGTGACTCAGCTAGATGCCGCGTTGGATGCCGCAGAACAAAAAATGCGTGCAGATGAGGAAGCCCTTGCCGAGCTGCGGAGCAAAGCCGCAACCCTCGAGCGCGAGCGCGATCGTGTGGAGAAGTCTGGCACCGACGAGCGCAACGCCGACCTAGAAGAGGCCGAGGAGCAGATCGAGGCGCTCGAGCGTGAGCTCGACGATGCCCACCGCGAGATCAGCCGCTTGAATAGCGAGCTCGCTCAGTCTCCCGCGCGCAAAGCGCTCGACCGAGCTCGCGACGCGAAGATCGAGCTGTTGGAGAAGGAAAAGGAGGACCTCCAGGAACACCTCAAGAATCTCAAACACGAGATCACAGGTTGGAACACACCGGGCAAGTTCAACAATGCGAGCGGTATCTCGCCTATCCATCGCCAAGTCCTTAATCTGACAATGAAGCCGCCCAAAACACCGGGTGCTCCCTTGAGAGATGTAAACGTTTCTTGTCGTTCGGTCTTCCGGTCGATTCACCCTGGGATTTTTTTTTAGATGTCGTGGCTGCACATGTCTCCCTCGGACCCTTCGGTATCACCTTACGTTGCGGAAATCCAAAGATTGGAAAGGGAACTCGGTCGCGCGAACGATAGCATAGACGAGAAGCTCGATCGGCTTGAGCATGCTGGGTTCGGGAACGTGGAACTCGAGATGCGACTCAACGATGAACGTGCAAAGACTGCTGTGCTCGAGGGAGATATTGGTCGGCTCGACCGCCGCGAGGAACGCCGACTCCGCCGTCTCGCAAAAGCAAAATGCCCCCATTGTCGCCATCACGTGGACCTCCGCAGCTTGAACCGTGTTGCGGATGGAGACGAAAGGTAGGACGATGACTCGCGCGACTGAGCCCGGGAAGTTTCGGCTGACAATCGTTTACCAGCACGGTAGATTTCTCTATGCTGAGCTACGCCTCTGAATCAACTCCGGCCAAGACTTCCGAGAATCTCAAAGACGAGCTTCGGGCAGTGAACCGAGAGCTCGCTTCGATGAAGAAGCAATGGCACGAAGAACGGCGGCAGCTTCTTGGCGACAACGCTGTTCTCAAGGATGCTGCAGACCGCCTCAATCTCCAGATACAAGACGCCAAAGAACGAGCAAAACAAAAGGATCACACGCACGAGAAGGCACGAACCGGCGTTCTCGGTGTATGGCTTCCTTCTCGCTTCATACAATGAATGTTCCGTTGATATACTCGAATTCACAGGAGCTGGATGAGGCGAAACAGGCGATAGCAGAGTTGGAAGAGGACCTCAAAGCCGAGCGCAGCCGTCTGCGAGTCCTCACCGTTGAGCAGACTCGTGCGGAGAGGGAGAAGGAGAATGTCCTGCTCCAGTTGAGAAGGACTGAGTGCGATATGGAAGATGTGAACCTTCAACTGCAATATGTCAAGCGGAACAATAACGAGTTGGAGGGCGAGTTGCGTGGTGCGTGATATTACGAGCCCCATTCAGATACTTTCTCAAGTATTGCCAACAGCCAACGCCACAGCGGAGCAGAAAGCACGCCTTCTCGAAGTCAGAGCGGACGAGAACGCAGAGACGATCGAGCAGTTGAGGCATGAACGCTCTCTGCTTGCAGCGGAACACAAGAAGTTGCAGCAACGCTTCAAGAAAACCATGGAGGTATGTACTGTTCGCTCGTATCCAATCATGGAGGGATGTTGAGAGATACTGCGCAGCAAATGGACAGGTTGAGGGAAGAACAACGGATATCTCAGAAATCTCACAACGGCAGACGTCATGCACTTGACCTGCAAAAACTCGAGATCGAAGAGCTCAAAAGGGCCCTTGCCGACCACGCCGACGCGTTGCAGGCCACAGAAGCGGCGCACATCCGGGCGGCGGCGGCGCAAGCCCGGGAACGTGAGCAAGGCGTCGTAGTGGCGTCTCTCGAGGCAGACCTCACCCGCATACGGCGCAGCGCAGAAACTCTCGGACGAGACTTGCGTGCAGAGCGGAAAAGACGGGAAGAGGAAAATGCGCGGCGCGATGTGGAACGCAAGGCGGAGAGGGGCCGGGCGCGCAAGGAGGTCGAAGAGACACGAAGAGAACTGGAGAAGATCCTGCGCGAAAAGAAACAGGTGGGCACGGAGCTCAGGCTGTTGCACGAGCGACTTGACCTGCTTGAGGGAGAGAAGAGAACCTGGCAACAACACGCCTGCGCCAGGTGAGTTAACACCCCTTCCTCACTCTGGCCTACCTGGCTTAATCACGGAACGATGTAGCGATTCCAATCAGCTCGCAACCCTGCGTAACCAGCACCGACTGGAGTGCAAGGGGCTCATTGTCCAGATACATTATCTGAAGGCCAAGTTCACGAGGGAGAACACCCTGCGAATGGATCTGAGCTATCAAAAACGATACCTCTTGGTTCTTCTAAGTCGGCGAGAGCGCAGGTGAGCGTTTGGCAGAAACGTTTTTAGCGCGGAAGGCTTATATGATGACGATTTGCGAATCCCGCGTGCCAGCGAGGAGCATATTCTTGCTATGATCGCAAGAATCACATCTCCGATTCCTGGGCCATCTTCGCACAAGCAACGGCGAAAGTCTCTTCGGTCTGTCGCACGAGGTGTGATGTTTATCCAGCGCGTGAAGTACGTGTTTATTTGGCCTCCTCCTGTGATGTATTCCTTACTCGGGAGCGGAAAACAGACGGGTAAGTGAGATTTGGCGCGCCCAATGTGCGCCCAGACCTGCCATCAAGGCTGCGCTTGAGGACGTGCGTCGTCGAAGGAAGCAGCAGACAAGACATCTATAGTTGACGAGTCATACGTTGCACTGCCACCATCAAGAATGATCGCCTATTATTATTTTTTGTATTGTAAACCGATGTACGATATGATGTGTATAATAGCCTTTACGTGATCCGCTTTTGCTCCAGAGCGAGACTACTTCAAGTCCGTCCTTTACTCGCTGCGCCTACTCACAGTCATCATGAATCCCCCACCTCTCGAGTCCTTACAGACCCTACACCCCGAAAATTCTCCGCAAGATCCCAACCCATGGAGCGATAGCGCGCCCACCCCTCCCATGGCGACGAAGCTGCTCCGTGCCCCGAGCCCACACGCGCTTGAG
>Ga0137397_10002555_pt1 | contig 12638 bp, 12 predicted proteins | sample czorhiz116metaG_FD_106658 | JGI IMG/M metagenome (GOLD analysis project Ga0137397, IMG submission 106658) | Vadose zone soil microbial communities from Angelo Coast Range Reserve, California, USA - czorhiz1.16 metaG | ecosystem: Environmental > Terrestrial > Soil > Vadose zone | place: USA... | reverse complement strand
GCTCGAGCTGACTCGCACTCCAAAACGCGCCCATCAGGTAGAGCGAGCAGTAGTTCTTCTGCGACGAGAGCGCGACGTAGCAGATCGGCTGCTTGTTGTAAGTTTCTGGATATCGAGACAGGGGGATCGTCCAGCCGATCGTGCCCCAGACGAGGCACTCATCGTAGCCGCGCGGAATGTGCTTGTTCACGAGTGCGCGCACCGTCGCGATCGTCTTCGCCCGATCGGCGGGGAGTGAGGCGAGGTATTGCGCTGGCGTCTTGACGTTCGATGGTGGTTTCATGGATTCGTCGTCTTCCCGAACGAAGTGTGTCACCGAACGTTTGAAAACCAGCCAGCGGCACGGGCTGTGAGTATCGCGTAAGTCCTAGCCGTGCGCAAGCACGGCGTCTTTTGTCTGTTTTTAAAGTCATCACCAGAAGAGAGGGCGGTGGTGGCCAAGCCCGGCAGTCCTCATGGCAGCGGCCTCGGCGTCTTCCGCTGGGTTGTCGAACGCACCCTGGCCTGGCTGCATCGCTTCCGCCGCCTCGCGCTGCGCTACGAACGCCGCGCGGACGTCCACGAAGCCTTCCTCACGCTCGGCTGCGCCCTCATCACCTGGCGCTACCTAAAGAGGGAGTTTTGAAACGCACTCTTAGGAGCGTTCCCTGACGCAGGATTTTTTCGCCATAGATAAAAGAAAGGAACTCCCGCGAGGATGACTAGGAGACCGAGGGAGGAGCGGATGGGGCGGACCATCCACAAGTTGGCTGTGAGAGCGATCGCCGCGATCAAAAAGATGAGCGGCGTCCAGGGATAGCCCCAGGCGCGGTAGGGGCGAAGCAGGTTTGGCTCAGTTTTGCGCAGACGGAGCAGGGCGATCGCGGCGAGGGCGAAGAAAATCCAGACGGCGAAAACAAAGAGGGAATAGAGCTCTTCGTATGTGCCGCTTAGGGCGAGGAGCGCCGCAACAAAACCGAGGAAAATCAACGCGCCGCCTGGCGTCCGAAAGCGCGGATGAACGCGTCCGGCGAATTGGAAAAATACTCCGTCGCGCGCCATGGCGTATGGGATGCGTGCGCCCGTGAGGACGACAACGTGAAGCGCTCCTAAAGCTGAAATGGCCATGGCTGCGGTGAGCCAAGCTGCTCCACGCGAACCGGCAAACGATTGCACGACGTCCGACGCAAGGTGCTGCGAGGCTCCGATGGATGCGAAGGGCAGCGTGCGGAAGTAAACGACGTTTGCAAGCAGATACAAGCTGGCCACGACGAGCAGTCCAATGAGGATTGCTCGCGGAATATTTTTTTGCGGCTGCAAGATTTCTTCGCCCAAGTCACCGAGATCATTGAAACCGTTGTAGGCCCACATGGCGGGAACGAGGGCGGAGAGCACGGCGCCAATCGTCGCCAGAACCGATGTGCTAGCACCTAAAGAGTATGTAGAGGATACGGCGCCGGCATGTTTTGCTCCGAAGAGAATTCCACCCAAGACGATGAGGGCAATCGCGCCCATTTTCAACGAGGTCAAAAGAATCTGGATTGCTCCATTCATCTGTACGCTCAAATAATTTACGGCGGTCACGATAAGCACAATCAACGCTGCCAGCGGCTGCGCGACGGTGAATGTGAATTCGTAGTGCCCGAAATGAGCTGCGAACAACGGTGTGGCAACAACAGGGAACAAGAATCCAAGAAATCTCAAGAAGCCTGCGGCCAAAGCAGCCATGGCGACGGGTCGTTCGAGAAAAGAGCTCATCCAGCCAAAAAGAAATCCCCATAGGGGGCCCAGGCCTCGGCTCAAGTAAACATACGAACCGCCGGCTTTTGGAAAAGCGGCACCGAATTCGGCGTAGCAGAATGCGCCGAATAAGACGATGAGGCCGCCGACAATCCACGCGGCGAAAACCAGCGCGGCGGAGCCGACGGCGCGGGCCATGTCGCTCGTTACGAGAAAAACGCCCGTGCCGATGGTGTCGCCAATGACGATTGCAATCGCCGCCCAAAGCCCCAGGCCACGAACTAGATCAGGCCGTTCGGAACGGTCAGCCAATTTTGCGCTCGGTGTACACGAAGGCGAGAGCCTACTATCGGCGGAGTGGGCGGTCAACCGAGTCTATGTAGCTTGTAGCATAGCGCTTGCTGTGAATTCTTGCGGCCGGTAGTTTTGGCTCATAACTTCGCGCTATCATCGGGGCGCTATTATCGAGTTGCGATGGCACCGCTGAAATTCATGTTGAATGAGTTTGCTTGGGACTCGAGCTTCGGCATCTCCAAGATCGAAGACGTGCTCACGCCTGCGCTGATTGTGTATCCCGAAATCCTCGCTTCCAATATCGCACGCACGGTGGATTTGCTCGAAGGGGATGCGGACCGCTGGCGGGTACACGTCAAGACGGCGAAGCTTGATTACACGCTGCATATGCTGATGGAGCGTGGCGTTCGCAATTTCAAATGCGCGACTACGCTTGAGCTGCGGCTAGCTTGCCGAGGCGGCGCTGCGGACGTGCTTCTTGCGTATCCGGCGGTCGGCGCAAACGCGCGTCGCGTGCGCGAAATTGCAGATTCGTTTCCGAATGTTCGAATTTCCGTCCTGGCCGAAAATGAAGAGCAGGTTCGGCAATGGCGTGGTGGCCCCGTCGGCGTGTTTCTTGACATCAATCCCGGCATGAACCGTACTGGCGTCGAACAGAGTCGAAGCGATGAGATTGTCAGACTAGTGCATGCGGTTCGAGATGCGGATCTTGCGTTCCGCGGACTGCACTATTACGACGGCCATTATGGGGGGCTGGAAGAGCCCGCACGTACCGCGGCCGCGCAATCGGGTTACGATCGCTTGCTGGAAATTGTGGGCGAAATCGAACGCAGCGGCGCGAACGTCGCAGAAGTAATCACAGCCGGCACGCCGACGTTTCCGTGCTCACTTTCCTACGGTGGATTTCGCGGGAAAAACTTCATCCACCGTGTTTCGCCCGGAACAGTTGTGTACAACGACGCAACCAGCTTGGCGCAGCTTCCGACTGAGCTCGGCTACAAACCGGCGGTTCTGGTCATGACGCGAGTCGTCAGCCTGCCGCGCGGGGACATGATTAGTTGCGATGCTGGGCACAAGGCGGTGTCGGCCGATGCAGGCGTACCGACTTGCGTGGTTTCGGGACATCCTGAACTGACGCCCTTATCGCCGAGCGAAGAGCATCTCCCGATGTCAGTCGCCGAAGGAGCCACAGGTCCAAGCGTCGGGGAGACGTTGTACTTGCTTCCACGCCATGTTTGCCCGACCGTAAACAATTTTGATTTCGCGGTCATAGTGCGAAATGGCGAGATCGAGTCCGTGGAAAAAGTTTCCGCGCGTGGACGCGAGGCACCACTTTTGCAAGCACTGACTGCGACGCAGGGTTAGCATTCCCTTAAAGGGCAATTTATTTTGGGTAATCCACCCGGTTTTTTCGTTGGCCGACTACTGATGCTTTGCCAGAAACTCCTTTGCGGTGGCGACTTCAGGGCGATTAATGTCCGCATTCTTCCAGACTTCCAGAAATTGTTGATACCGCTCGGTGGCCGCCGCCATGTCGCCGGTTGCTTGCGCCGCCTGAGCAAGTCCGTAAATCGCTTTAGGGCGGCCCGGCGTGCGTTTCAGCACTTCCAGAAATCGTTCCTTTGCATCGGTGGGCTGATTCAACTCAATCAGCAACGCGCCGAAGAGTTCGTTCGCTGGAATAATCGGATAGGGAGGCTGCGAAAGGCTGTCAATCGAGTCTTCTATGGCTACGGCTTCTTTCATCTTTCGTATTGCCTCATCCGCGTTCGCGGAAGCTTTGGCCGCAAGCGCTTCTGCCTCTTTCGCCTGCATCGTGATGATCTGCTGTGCGAACGGATGTTGTCCGGGCTCTTGGGCGAGTAGAGCCAGTCTAGTTGCGGCAAGCTTTGCTCTGGTGGAGTCATGGTGAGCTGCTGCGGCCATCGCTTCCAATTGCAGTTTCACCGCGACGAAATCCCGCGAAGGGACAAGTAGCGGAATCTTGGCCGTGGCATCCCAATCTCCGGTTTCGACAACGTAGCGCGTCAGCATGTCGAAATATCCATAAACGACGCGGTCCGGTAGGGCATAAATGGTGCGCCCGCGGACGTGCCGCGATTGCAGCTCCGGATTATCCGCGGCAGTTTTCTTATCGGGCAGGGCGTCATACTGCGCGGTAATGATATCAAGCGTTCGCCGGGCGTCCCGATAGCGGCCTAACTGAAGGTAGGCGTATTCCAAATAGTTGAGCGAGTGAAAATCGCGCAACGCGCCGGATTCTCCCGCACGCTGGACGTCATTTTCAGAGACTTGCCAGGCTCTTTCATTGGTTCCGGCCGACTCCTCCCAATATCCGAGACGAGTGAAGATGTGTGAGGGCATGTGCAAGGCGTGTGGGACTGCGGCAGCAGCTTTTGCATACCCGCGTGCTGCTTCGAGGCCTTCGCCAGCGTGTGCCGGATCGTCGTAAGCGTGGATCAGATAGTGCAGTGCACCCGGATGGTTTGGAGTGTGAGCGTAGACCTCCTCGAAGAGTTTGGCCGCCTTCTTCTGACGATCAAATCCCTTCTGTCCCTCTTGGATTGTGCCCAGGATCGCCAAGCCATAGAAGAGTTTGGTCTCATCGTCCGGAAACTGGGCATAAGCCGTAGCCATCGCGTCGCTGTAGCCTTGATCCCGTCCGGCTTTAGCTCCCGCCCCGGCGTCCTTGAAGAGCGCAGCGATCGCATTCAGATAGAGACTCCCGCGTGGAGACACTTCCTTGGCCGCGAGTCCCTTTTGCACCAAACCCCAAGCAACGGTCTCGTCGTCGACCGAGGGCGCGTCCCAAAAGGGATGGTTGTGTGTCATGGCCGCACCCCAATAGGCCATGGCACACTCCGGATCGTCCTTCGTGACTTGCTGAAAACCCTGCAGCGCACGCAAATACCAAAAGTTGTGCAACAAGGCTAAAGCACGGTCGAACTTTGCTGCCGCCGCCGGAGAGCATGAAATGTCCATGTGAGCACGCCCCAGACCGTCTTCAGCCCTCGGAGAGGCGTGCACGTGTTCCTCAGCTTCCTGTGCAGTATCCGTAGCACCGAAGGACAACACAACAAGGCAACACATCGCAAAGTGCGTGGAGGACTTCATGGAGACTTCCGTGGGTTGGCAACCCTGGCGCTTGCACTCCTCTGGGAAGAGCCAATCGTATCAAATCCGAAAGTAGACAACACTCTTGTCATCTCGACTGAATGGAGAAAACGAGGTAGTGGAGAGTGAAACACGAGTTTCTCGGCGAGTGGTCGGCAATCAGAGAGTTGTCACGGAAACCGCTTGGTCATGTGACAGAACAGCGTTGCCGCAGCAATACAATTCACTTGCGTCTAGCATGACATCGAATCGAGCCGTGTTCGAGACGACCGCCCAACCCAAAGTCTCTTTGACTTCAGTGGAACGGTCTACTCGTAGCGCAAAGTGATCAAGGGATCGACCGAGATTTCGCGCGAAACTTCCGAGTTTCACAAATAGGGGCACAAGGAATCGCCTCCTAGGACGCTTCCAAGGCTTTTGCAATGGCCCAGGAAATGCGGCCCCACCGTTTGGTTTCCGCTTCGAGTTGTTTCAATCCGGGTTTGATCAACCGGTAGTATTTCGCGCGGCGATTGTTTTCGGAGTCTCCCCAAAAGGAAGAAATCCAGCCTTCTTCATCCATTCGGTGCAGGGCAGGGAACAGCGAGCCAGGCTTAACGACAAACGTGCCGCGCGTGATCTGCTCGATTCTGCGTGAGATTCACAGGCCGTGCATTTCGCCGGCAACAAGCGACTTCAAAATCAGCAAATCCAGAGTGCCCCGCAAGAGCGTTGTTGGTTCTGAATCCAACGTCATTCTCCTATAGGCATTCTGTGGGGACGATACGCGGCTACCTATAGAGTGTCAATAGGAACGAATGGGCGAATGGGCGAGTGCTTTTAGACTTCGCTTTTGCGGAAGCGATCGATCAAATGACCGCAGGCGCGAACGGTGAGAGCCATCATGGTGAGCGTCGGGTTCTGGCACGCAGACGAAACAAAACTCGCGCCGTCCATGACGAACACGTTTTTCACGTCGTGCGTTTGATTGAAAGCGTTGAGCACTGATTTCTTTGGATCATTCCCCATCCGCGCGGTTCCCAGTTCGTGGATGGCCATGCCCGGCATTTCGACGCGCGCTTGCACTTTTATGTCTTTCGCGCCGACCGCTTCCAGCATTTCGGCAGCTTGGGCCGCGGCGTCTTCCATGAGCGCGGCCTCATTGTCGCCATGAGTCATGGAAATGCGCAGAGCAGGTATGCCCCAGGCGTCTTTCAGATTGCTGTCAATCTCAATGCGGTTGTCCCACCGCGCGAGCGATTCTCCAAAAGCGCCCATTCCGATGGAGTAAACGCCTTCTTTCACAGCCCCTTTGAACGACGTTCCGTAACCTTGCGCAGAAAAATTGAATTCAGCGCCGCCACCGCCCTGGTAGCCATAGCCGCGGATAAATTGGGAATGTTTCTTACTGGAAGGAGTGTTCCGGAAGCGAGGGACGTAAATCCCATTGGGACGTTGCGGCTCGTTTGCATCGGGGCGAATCTTCATGTCCGGAAGATAACCCGTGGCGCCTCCTCCGGTGACGTGGTCCATCAAATAACGGCCGAGCGCCCCGCTCGAGTTTCCCAAACCGTTCGGATATTCCCTTGTCGAAGAATTCAGCAAGATACGCGTGGACTCCATTGCTTGTGCACAAAGTATGACCGCTTTGCCGCGGACTTCTTTCACTTGCCGCGTCAGGCGATCCACATAGGTGACTCCATTCGCTTTGTTCTGCCCGTTGTCCATGTTCACGTGACTGACGACCGCGTTGGTGATGAGTGTGCAGTTGCCGGACTTCTGCGCGTCTGCGACCGTGGTAAATGGGCTGCTGAAATAAGAAAACGTACTGCATCCTCGTTCGCATGGGCCGCAATAATGGCAAGCGAGCCGGCCGTTGTGATTCTGCGTAACGATCGCCACGCGGCCGATCGTCACAGTTCGCCCAAACTGCTCTTTCACACGATCCTTTAACAGGACTTCGCCGCAACTCATTTTCATCGGCGGCAGGAACTGCCCGTCGGGCAGCATTTCGTTGCCTTCGGCCGCGCCGCTGATTCCCACGTAGCGCTCCACGATGTCGTAAAACGGCGCGAGGCCGGCGTAGGAGATGGGCCAATCATCGCCGTAACCATCGCGGCTGGCCGCTTTGAAGTCGTTGTCGCTGAGACGATAGCTCTGACGGCCCCAGACCAGTGATCGCCCTCCGAGCACGCGCAGCCGTTGCCAGGTGAACGGTTTGTCTGCCGGCGTGCTGTACGGATTTTCCAGGTCGTTGACGAACCACTCGTAGTTGTATTCCATGCAGGCGTAGCATTGCTTTTGGATGGGGCGCGTGCGGACAATCTCCGGCGAGTGATCGCGGTATTTCAGCTTGTAGCCGGGCATGTGCTCTGTGAATTCTTTCGGGTTGACTGCGCGTCCCGCTTCTAGCAAGACTACCTTCAGTCCCGCTTCTGCGAGCTGCTTGGCCGCCCATCCACCGGTGGCGCCGGACCCCACGACGACGGCGTCGTAAGTTTGTTGCAGAGGATCCTTGTCGAAGTAAGCCCAGGTCATTTGTGTTTCCCTTCGGAATGTTCGCAACCTTGGTACAGGCCATGCGCGGCGGCGCCGTCCCATCCCAATTCTTTCGCACCAATCTGCGAACTGTAATACGCCATGCTGATGCGTTGCTTCAATAGTTCAAAATGGCCGTGACCCACATCCGGTCCCGCAGCTTCGCCGGTCCAACCACTGTTGCCGGTCGGAAAAGCCAGAGCGTGCAACAAATCGTCCTGATCTTCCCGCGCCAAATAACGAAACGCCGCTTTGCAGCGCCGGATGCTTTCGCCATCCAGATATCCGAGGCTGTTCAGGAATGCTTTTTGTGATTCGCGTGGTTCGGCAGCGAGCAGTAGGTCGATATAGCGATTTACGAGCGCTTCCTTCGCGCCGGGAGTGTCGGTGGCAGGGATGATCAAGTCGCTAAGAATAATCAGCGTCTCGCTCTGGTGCTCATCAAGGAAGAGTGGCTTCCATCCCGTTGCCGAGAGGTCATTTGAAGCGTCCACTCCGCGTTGCGCTGGCGTCAACTCGGATGACTGCGCGGTGGTCTGAGCCGCACTCTGTGCCATCGAAAGGGACGAAGTGAGCGCCGCCGTGGCGCCCGTGAGAACGCCTGCACGAAGCAATTCACGTCGTTTCATGGAATCTCCTTACCTACAGTTAACTCTTGTCACCAATACGTGGGGCCGTTCCGGATAATTCTTTCGGCTTCCGGCCCGGCCGCGGAAATTGTAACTGACTTTTTCAAAGCTAGGGTATTTCATACTTTTAATGATTCCGCATTCGCGTTGCAATAATAGTGGCCGCATCTACGTGGAGCTCCTAGAAAGTGGGGTAGGTTTTGTGAGAATCGTATCGCGCTTATCACTCGCCTGCACGCGCACAAATGCGAGAGCTGTGGTATATCTCTGACGAATCGCAGTTATGCGTGCGCAAACGTAAAAAGGAGACTCTAAAATGTCCTCAGTCCCTATCCGGCGATTTTTGTGTTGCGCTGTACTCCTTTCATTCTGCTCAACGGTCTCTCTCGCACAGAACACTGAGGCCAAAGTTCCACCGGTACTCGATGTTCATGTCCACGCTATGGAAGGAAACTTTCCGGGTCTCGCACCCATGTGCCCCAACACCTCGAAGTTCACAGCGTCCGATCCTAAAGGGAAGGAAGAGCAATTCGGTTGGGTGAAAGAGCAGTGCACGCCGGCACTTTATCCGTCTACTCCGGGCGAATATATGAAGGACGTCCTTGCCGAGATGGAGCGCCTGAACGTCACGGCGGTTGTTTTTGGCGATCCAAAAAGTGCGCAGAAATGGAAAGACGCCGGAGGCGACAGGATCATCCCCGGCACATCTTTTCAAAATGGGATGGCTCCCGGCCAGCGTGTTGCTGTCGAAGAGTTGCGAAAGGATTTCACTAGCGGCGGTTTCAAAGTAATGGGCGAGATCGGACTCCAATATGAGGGCATCTCACCCGGCGATCCCTCTGTCGATGCTTACTTCGCTCTGGCCGAGGAACTGGATATTCCCGTAGCCATCCACATGGGCACCGGCGGCTCCGGACGGGCTAACGTCATGATGCCAAAGTACCGAGGCTCGATGGGCAATCCGCTTTTGCTCGAGGACCTTCTGGCACGCCACCCGAAACTTCGTGTTCAAGTGATGCACGCCGGCTATCCCATGATCGACAACATGCTCACACTCCTGCAGGCGAACTCCCACGTTTATGTTGACGTTGCGGGACTCATCTGGAGCTATCCGATCAAGGAGGTGAATCGCTATATCGAGCGACTCGTTGATGCCGGATTCGAGGACCGCGTGATGTTCGGAACCGACCAACTGCTCTGGCCCAAGCTGATGGCCTACTCGATCAGCATCATTCAGAACGCCGACTACCTGACGCCCCAACAGAAACGCGACATCCTGTACAACAATGCCGCGCGATTTTTGAGAATGGAACCTGCTCAGGGCAAGTGAGCAGCGTAGCGAAGACGACGAGATTCATACGCTGACTAGGCGGTTACAGAATGTCTATCGAGAATGCACTCGTGAGTCTCATCGAGGAGTTGGAACAAGATCGTTCGCTGAACGAACCGCGGCATCTGCGTCAACGGTTCGAGGCCCTCGACGACCTTGATGCCTACCTCACGGATGGGCAACCCCTCGGAATGGCACTTCATCAACGGGCGAAGGCCATTTACGATGAGTTGGATTCTGTTAATTGCAGGTTCTACGAGGCCATCCGTCGAGAGATTCAGCGGGGTGCAGGCGCGGGTAGGTTGCTTGAGTGGATGCCCGATTGGAACGGTGAATCTAATCTGGTGAATTGCAGAGGCTATGACTATCTCGATGAATTGGTCGGCGGAGTCTTGCAGTTTGAAGAGCCGTCGGTTGAAATCGTTCAGCTAGAGTCTGAAATGGTGTCTTATCAACCGACGCCTGCGCGTCATATCTTTGATCTCATCCGCCGAACAGCACTCACTGACCGGGACTTCCTGATCGATCTCGGCTCCGGGCTGGGTCACCTACCATTGATGGCTTCCATTTGCACCAGGGCTAGCTGCACCGGGATCGAACTCGAGCCGTCCTATGTCGCTTGTGCCCGGAAGAGCGCTCGGTCGCTAAGCCTGAACCACGTAAGATTTGTCCAGGGCGACGCTCGCGCGGCGGATTTGTCCGACGGCACCATATTTTATTTGTATACGCCCTTTACCGGCGCCATCCTGCGTGATGTGCTGAATTCGCTGCAACAGGAAGCCGTTAGGCGAGAGATTCGAATCTGCACGTTTGGTCCGTGCACGCGCGTCGTCGCCGATGAGCAGTGGTTAAGCGCCATTGAAGCGCTGGAAACAGACAGAATCGCAATATTCCGGTCTCACGATTAGACACCCGAGTCCAAGGCGAGGTCGCAAGATAGCATTGGGAAAAAGAGGACAGCGGTATGCTCACCGAATCTCAGGTCAGACAATTTGCGGACGATTGGTTGCGCGCATGGAATTCGCACGATCTCGACGCCATCATGTCCCACTATGCGTCGGGGATCGTTCTGACATCGCCAGCTGCGGCAAGGCTCTTGAACGATCCCACTGGAGCGGTCACGGGGGAATTGGCGTTACGCAACTATTTCAAGCGAGGACTTGAAGCGTACCCGAACCTTGCTTTTGAGCTCTTGGATGTGATGTGGGGACTTTCGAGCGTAGTGCTTTACTACAAGAATCAAAATGGCACGACGACGGGGGAGTTTATGCAACTCGATGCAAACTTAAAGGTGACCAAGGTCGTCGCAAACTACAGCCGTTAGGAGAAAATGCGGATCGCGCGCGCACGACACAGTCTTGGAAAAAGACGGGGGCGACAAGACTCGAACTCGCGACCTCTGCCGTGACGGCGCTGCGTGAATAGGTTTTACAAAACTTACCAGCACGCGAGGACTGCCAAACGCCGCGCAAGTGATATAAGACATACCAAACTGTGGATTGGGTTGTGGGTTGGGAATTTTTAGGAAAAACTGCCCTGAACGCTACCTTGCACGGGCAGTGAGGTAAGCTCAGAACGAGACTCTACGCGCCAATCGCGCCATGGTTGCCATGCTTCTCGGGTGCGGTCTTCGGCGGTCCGAACTCTCGTCCGTGACCGTGAAGACAATCCAGCAGCGTCAAGCACACCATTGTCAGGCAGTTCCGCAAAGAGGATTGGTGAGAAAAAGCTCTAGTTTCATCACTTTTTGTTTTTATGTACTTTCGCTCGAGTACTCGCAGGCGTTTTCCTCTTCAATTTGATCTGATTGTAAGCAATAGCGTCACGGACGAGATTTTTTAGAGCACGCTCATTAATCTTATCACCCTCGAAAAAATCGATCGCTCGCCACGCGTTACCTCCGAGGCCAGCGTTGAAGAGCTTGTCAGGATCTGAGAGGCTCGCCCCGTGGGAAAAGGTAAGCTTCACCTTATCTTTGTGGGCGTTCGCGACCGCGATTATTCCGTCGTGAGACCACACCGGGCTTCCCATCCACTTCCATTCCTCGATGATCTCCCGGTCGGCCTCAAGGATGCTCTTGCGGATGCCGGCAAACGTTTTGCCACGCCAGTCTGTGAGTTTCTTGATCTTCTCGTCGATTAGTACAGAGGCAGATTCCACCGGGACGGGCTTTTTCATGTACGGCTCTCCAACTCTCGTACCTATTTTTGCTGCGTTCAGCAAAGTTCAAAGTCTAGCTAAATTCTCAGCGAGCCGCGGAATCCCCTAGCGGCATAGTAGGATTCCGCACCGTTGTGATACACGAAAACAGTGTCGAAGCGGCGATCACAAAAGAGGGCGCCGTCGAGTTTTCTGATATCAGAAGGTGTTTTCACCCAGCTCGACGTTTTCGTATCGAAATTGCCAAGTTTCTGCAACTCTCGATATTGTTCTTCCGTTAAAAGCTCAATGCCCATGGCAACAGCCATATCAATAGCGTTATCTTCTGGTTTATGTTCTTTCCTTGACTCCAGCGCTTCACGATCGTAGCAAAGACTTCTGCGGCCTTTAGGACTTTCCGTTGAACAGTCATAAAAAATGTATTCACCTGTCTTCTTATCATGACCAACCACATCCGGTTCACCGCCAGTTCTTTCCATCTCATTAAGTGACCGCAGTTTTTCAATATTAGCTTCCAGTTTTGTTTGTACTTTGGCCCATTCAAGACCTTGATGGCGGTCCATGTTTTTCTCAAAACGGGCTTTCAACACTCTAAGTATTTCTTCGCGTTGCTTTTTTAAAACGGTTGCGTTTGACATAGTCTCGTCCAGAGGCGGCTAGGGGTTAACTGCTGTACCTTGTTGGGCCGGCTTTTTCGAAATGAGTCGTCGAAGGACATGGCCTTTCCACATCCAAAGCACCGAAAGGACAAGTACGGGAACGAAGACATAGCGAGTAGCGGGCGCGTAGTTTGGAATTTGTTCAAACGGACTATAAATATAGCCGAGTATCGGAATGCTAAAGACGATGTGAATCGTGCGAAGAATCCAACGTTT
>Ga0137397_10002554_pt1 | contig 12639 bp, 12 predicted proteins | sample czorhiz116metaG_FD_106658 | JGI IMG/M metagenome (GOLD analysis project Ga0137397, IMG submission 106658) | Vadose zone soil microbial communities from Angelo Coast Range Reserve, California, USA - czorhiz1.16 metaG | ecosystem: Environmental > Terrestrial > Soil > Vadose zone | place: USA... | reverse complement strand
TCGACGCGGATTTTTTCGCGCGGCCAGCGCGTCTGGTAAATGTCCGCAAGCCGTTCGGACAGGCCCACGCCCTGTTCGCGCACGAGCGGGGCGACGCGCATGATCCAGCGGCGATTGGCGCGATCGTGGTCCGGCCAGAGGTGTGCGCGGTAGATGGGCGCCGCTGCTTCCAGGACCTGCGTCAGCTTCGCGGGCAAGCCTGCGTCGCAGAATTTTCGCTTCCTGCCGGAGAGTTCATCGCAATCCTCGAAATCGCCGAGCTGATCTTTCAACTGGATGAGTTCGGTGGAAAAGAGCAGGTCCTTGGCGGCGTAATTCGAAACGTAGTAGGCGACGGCATCGTCCCACTCCCGCTGCTCGGCAGGCGTGAGAGTGGGCTTCGCATCCGGTTCGGTGTGCAGCGCTGGTCCGGAGGTCTTGCTGCTTTTGTCCGGCGCCGCCGCGGCCGTTCGCAGCCGGGCTTCGTGATAGAGCGTGTGATGGAGATTGATCCAGAACCCGCTGTGAAGCTCGAAGACGGGAAGAGGCCCGTAGGTGAAATTGTTTTGTGCCTGGGCAGCCGCGCGAACGGGAGCGAGCAGAGAAAGTGCGAGCAAGAGAAAAAGGAATCGCGCTGATGCTTTGCGAGGCATAGCGAATCGCACGATAGTAGCGCCAAGTCTTGCGGAGCACAAATGAGGCCCGAGCAATGACCGGAGCTGAGCGCAGATTTTCAAGCTGTGCCAACGGCCAAGCGCGCAAATTTTTGGAATCATCGCTCTTATTCGTTCACCTGGATGTTTCGCAGGGGGTTCTACTCCACTTTGGGATCAGCTTCGCTGCCGACCGCTCCTCGCCGGTCGGCGGCGTGTAGGGCGCCATTCGAATCGCGGAAGAACGAGCGGTGCCCGGTGCGCCCGTATTGCAACGGAGTCGCGGCGAGCGCGTATTTTGCCGGAGCGCCGAGCGTGCTCGCACCGACGATCACGTAACGAATGGCGTAGCCGTTTTTCATGCCGTTCGCGAGGTCGGAATCGAGGAACCCGGCAGCCTCGCCATTCGCCGCACCGTGAAGGGGCGGCCCCAGGTTCGCCAGAGATTCGGGCAGGCGCTGATATTTGTTGCGGTAGGCTTCGACGGCGGCGGAAACTTTTTTCACAGCTTCGATGGCGTCCTTCTCCGTCGATTCCATCTCGGCGGCATCCCATTCCACCTCCAGCGCGGGAAGATCCAGGAGCAGCAAGCCCAGCGAGAGCAGCTTCCAATCCCCGTCCTCGCGCACCAGCCCCATGGTGATCTGATGAACGTTTGCGCCGGTGGTATCGGTGGCACTGCGGAGCTCCATGGGAAGAAACGCAGTATTGTCGCGGAGTTCGGCGCCGCCGATCTGCATCTCCGTGGTGACGTCGGGAGTTTGGCAGCGAAGAATGGGTCGGCCGGCCGGATTTACAAACGCGGTGGCTTTGCCTGGTTCATTCAGGAGCACGAAGCGCTTCATCAACGCGACGCGGGCCAGCGGCGTCATGCGGGAAAACGCTTCCCTGTTTCGAACCGTGAGAAAGCGGACAAACTCGGTTTGATTCTGGGAGCAAGCCGCGGAGAGCACGGCTTTCAGCGCGGCGCTGGGTCCGCCACTATTGACGGTTTCGCTCGGTGCGCTCGCGGAGCTTTCGCCGGGCTTGGAACTGGATCCCTGTGAGAGGGTGTTCGCGGCTGCGAGCGGCAGGGCCCAGCTCAGGAAGAAGACTGGTCCGCAGATCTTCGATTTCCGTAATTTCACGTCAATCCTTTGCCACGCTCAGTATCGCCGCCAGATTCTGCGTAAAGCTCGACCGCGGCAGAACTTCATCGCATCCCGCCGCCTGCGCTTGAGCGGCAAGCTCTCTTTGCACGTGCGACAGGAAACCGACCACCCGGACGTCCTTGCGCGTCTGACGCAACTTTTCAATGGCCGCGATCGGCTGGCTCCGCGCGTTTAAATCCACGATGACGAGTTTTGGCTCGCTCGCCATAAGTCCCATCAACGCCTCGCCATTCGCGGCCACTTTCACTTCCACGCCGAGCTGCTTGGCGGTTTCCGCCAGCTTCATCTGGAAGAACAAATCATCCATCAGCGCTACGACTCTTCCCATTTTGCTCCGCCTCTTTTTTAACTGCTGCTCGACAACTGCCTTGTTATTATGCGCCGGTTCTTCCCAACGGTGCCTGCTCCCCGGTAAGATGCAGCTTCGCAACGAAACGATGAGCGCTCATCCAGAAGACGCTCGCCTTGCCGCTTCCGGGCCCCGCGACGTTACTCTCTATACGCGCCCCGGATGCCACCTTTGCGACGAAGCCAAGGCGGCCATCGCGCCGCTCTTACGGGAATTCGGCTCCACCCTCCGGGAAGTCAACATAGATGCCGATCCTGTCCTGAAGGAGCGCTACGGTTGGGATGTTCCGGTGGTCTTCATCGGCCAGAGGAAAGTGGCAAAGCATCGCGTGGATCTGGAGCAGTTCCGGCGGCAGCTTCAAGATGCCGGGGCAGGCTGAAATCTTCAGATGAGCTCTGGTGGCAGAAGGTCGTCGATCCTAGTGGCCGCCGACGGCATTGCGTGCGCCGACGGTTTCGTCCGGCACGTCGCCTTTGCGGCCCTTGACGCGGTCGTACACGCTGACCTGGCTGACGGACCCGAGCGCTTCGTTGTAGAAGGTTGGAACACCCAGCGCCGTGCGCAGTTCTTCGTTGAACTTCCGCAGGTTTTGCAGATGCGTCGCGAGCGCCGGCAATTTCAGTCCGTCGTCGGTGAGCAAAAACTTCTGGTAGCCGGCGTCCCACAGCCGCGTGAACCGGCCCTTCAGCATGATGGTGGGAATAACGGTCATCTCATAGAGGTCGTCGGGGCCTTTGCGGAACTCCGCGCCGCAGCCGTATTTTTCCACGCGCACTACGCCGCGCGTGCTGCCCACGGCAAAGCCCAGCGCCGCAAGACTCTCGATGGCTTTTGGTGAGAAACGCTCTTCGACATTCCACATGACTTATTCAGAGTAATGAATGCGCGGGATTCTGTAAAGGCATCGCGGCGGCGAGCCTGCCCGGTAGGGGGTCGATCCCTGGATTTGAGGATTACCTGAGGAGTTCATCAGATAGAGCATTCAGGTCAAATTCAACGTCCCGTCAAGTCTCGAACTAAATCCTTTAATCTCTTTCGCCTAAATGATAAGAAATATGACGGCAGATAGGTGCAGGGGATAGGGGCGTCCCACTTACAGTTTGGATATTCACAGGGCGGGTATCGCTTCTGCTCACTGATTGTGATTTGATTCCTGGTCAGAATTTAGGATTGAAGGGGTGGTCTCCGATGGTAAGAACAAATCGTTATTTTGTCGGATTTCTCGCCATTTTTCTTTTGCTCGGCCTTCCTTTGCGTGCGCAAGAACGCAAAGGCACGATCACTGGTCACGCGACCGATGTGAATCACGATTCACTGGTGGGCGCCCGCGTGGAGCTTCAGCCGCTGGGACGCACCGCGACGACGGACGGCCAGGGCCAGTTTACGATTTCCGAGGTGATGCCAGGCAAATACACGCTTACAGTTTCCTATGTGGGATTCAAGCCGTTTTCCAGAGAAGTGACGATCGCTTCAGGTGGCGTGGAAAACGTGGACCCCGTGCTTGAGATCGAAACGGTAAACGAGCAGGTCATCGTTCGCGGCGAACGCGAGCGCGGAGAGGTTGAGGCGCTTAATCGCGAACGCACTGCCGACAACATCGTGCAGGTGCTGCCCGCCGAAGTCATCACAAGCTTGCCGAATACCAACATCGCCGATGCCGTTGGCCGGCTGCCCAGCGTCTCGCTGGAGCGCGATGAAGGCGAAGGCAAGTACGTGCAAATTCGGGGCACAGAACCACGCCTCAGCAACGTGACCATTGATGGTGTGCACGTTCCGTCACCGGAAGCGGTGCGCAACGTGAAGTTGGACGCCATTCCCGCAGACCTGATCGAATCGGTCGAAATCAACAAGACGCTTTCGGCCAACCAAGAGGGCGACGCCATCGGAGGGTCGGTTAACTTGGTGACCAAGAAGGCCACCGACCAGCCTTTTGTCACAGTGTTGGGCATGGGAGGATACACGCCCATTGCCGGAGGGCGGCACCTCGACCAGTTCGGCGCGACCGCCGGTAAGCGCTTCGGCAAGGAAAAACGCTTCGGCATCATGTTTGGTGGCAGCTACGACTGGAACGCGCGCGGCATCGATGACCTGGAACCTGCACCGGGACTCACAGACACGGCAAATGGCGATTTCCAGAGTGGGGTTCCGGTATTCTTCGGGGTAGATATGCGCGAATACTGGTATGACCGCACCCGGTTTGGATATGCCTCAAGCATCGACTATAAACTCGGCACCGAATCGCTTCTGTACCTGCGTGGTTTGTTTTCACAGTTCAAGGACATTGGGCAGGACTGGATTTATTCTCCGGGCCTTGGGCCCTTTACCTCTGCGACTACGGCCGACGGCGCAATAGGCTTTGACCACGTCTATCGCAATCCTTGGCAGCAGATTTTCAACATCACCGCCGGGGCGCAACATACGATTGGGTCGAATTTACTCTCCTACGAAGTATCCGGTGGCCAGGCGCGCTACACGGGCGGTTTTCCGAGAGCCCGTTTTCATGGACCCGGGGACAATCAACTACCAGGCGACCAACCGATACACTTTGGCCTCGATACGAGCAATCCAAACACGCCGAAATTTCCGGTCCTGGACAGCACGAATATCTTTGATCCGACAAAGTATGTTCTTACCGAAGTTTGGTTCAACAACAGGCCCATTTCCGAACGCGATTTCACCGGCGCGATTTCACTGACCCATGTGTACACCGTCGGCACGCGCGTTGGGGTCATTGAGGCGGGCTTCAAAGTCAGAGATGCGCAGAAAACGCAGCGCGACAGTGAGCTGTTTTACAGCTTTGGCGGAGCTGCCGACATGAGCCAGTTCACAGGAACTTTCACGAATCCCAACTACTACTTTGGCGCGTACAAATACGGCCCGACCACGGATTGGAACAAGGTACTCGCGTTCTTCAACGGCAATCGTAACCTGTTCTCCCATGAGGTTGACCGGGAACACCACAGCGCAGACTCGAATAACTTCGACACTTCCGAACGCGTTTATGCGGGATACGTGATGAATACCATCACCCTGGGACGCGTCCGCCTGCAGGGAGGCCTGCGTTTCGAGTCGACGAAAGCTTCGTTCGTCGGGACACAGGCGAACTTTGATCTCAACGGCGGATTTCTTTCGGACACGGCCGTGCCTGGCCAACAGTCTTACACTGATGTGCTGCCTAGCGTGCAACTCCAGCACTCGCTGGGCGGGAATATGAACATTCGGGCGGCTTATGGCAGGGGAATCGCCAGGCCCAACTTTTCGGACCTACCGCCCTCTGCGACCATCGATCAGGCCGGCGCCGGAGGCATTACAAAGGTCAACACCGGCAATCCGAACCTCAAGCCTACTCACGCCAACAATTTCGATTTATTGTTTGAAAAGTATTTAAAAACGATCGGCATCATCCAGGCCGGCTGGTTCTACAAGGCTCTAACCGATCCTATCTTCACCGTGGGTTCGAATCCCACCACTGGGCCGTTTGCTGGGGACCTTGTGTTTCAGCCGATCAATGGGCCCAGCGCTCACCTCACCGGTATCGAGATGGCATGGCAGCAACACCTGACGTTTCTTCCAGGTCTCTTGAGTGGTATGGGGGTGTCGGCGAATTACAGCTATACGACGTCCCGAGTCAGCTTTCCGGCAAACTTCGGCCGGACCGACCATCCTGCGCTGCTGCGGCAAGCGCCGAACAACTGGAATTTTGACACCACGTACGACAAGGGCCCAATTTCAGCACGGATGGGACTCACGCACAACGACGCCAATATCTTCGCCTATCAGTTTCAAAATGTCCCCGTTGAACCTCCCGGCGGAATCAAGGGACCACTGGGAGACCAGTACCTCTATCCCCACACGCAAGTGGATGCGCAGGTGAGTTACCGCATCCCCCGTGCCCGCGATTTCCAGGCGATCGCCTCATTCCTGAACTTCACCAATGAAGTTTTCGGATTTTATTTCGGCAGCGAAAAATATCCAATCCAGCGTGAATACTACAACCGGACGTATTCGTTCGGCTTACGCTGGACTCCAACGTTTGTAAAATGAGCGGACGTTGGCGGCGCGGGCCTTTCGGGCCCGGATGCGCACACGAGTTGTCCACATACTCAATGAGATTTGGCCGATGCCCGGTTAGATTTCAGGAGAGCCTTGCATGAAATTGCGTTTTCCTGGCGCAGTACTTCTTCTCACTCTAAGCGTCACGCTAGCTCTGCCGGACTTTGGCTCGGTTGTCGCCACTGGCATCGAGAGCCCCACCTGTGAACTCATTGGCGTCGGTGTCTACAGGATTGATTTCCAGGTTTCTCCCGATGCGGGACCGATCGAAGTGTTTGCCAGTTCACGGTCCGATCGCATTGATTCGGCCAAACCACTGCTCACTATTCGAAAGGCGCCCGCCGAGGTTTCGATCTCGGGACATACGGGCAGGATCTATTTTCATCTGAAGCCGGCATCAGGAGCCACGCGCGTTGTCTCCGTTCGCAGGCTTCCGCTAGAAGGCGCAAAGAACTTTCGAGATCTCGGAGGTTATCGCACGTCCGACGGTCATTACGTCCGCTGGGGCCAGGTGTATCGGTCAAACCACCTGGTGAACTTGACGGCCAAAGATTCCGAGTATCTGGGCAGCTTGGGGATTCGCCTCGTTTGCGACGTCCGCTCGGATGGTGAGCGCGCGAGGGCTCCCGATCATTGGACCGGAAACGCGCCTGAATTCCTGGCTGTCCCCATCGGGTCCAATCTATTTAGCGCACCCACCCCCGACGACCTGAAACGCAGGGCGGTGGCCATCAACGCTGAGACAAAAGACTCCGTGCGCGCGTACGATTACGCCATCGAGTACGCCGGACAATACGCGAAAATCTTAAAGCGAATTGCTGCGGGCGACCTCCCTGTTGTCGAGCACTGCACTGCCGGCAAGGACCGCACCGGTGTTTTCAGCGCCATTCTTCTCACCGCGCTCGGTGTTCCGCGCGACACTGTGATCCAGGACTATATGCTGTCCAATCAATACTTGCTCGCCGCGGACACCATCGAAACCACTACTGCCGATCTGCAGAGGGCCTTCGGCCTCGCAGAAGCGCCGGACATCTCCATTGTGAAAACGATCATGACCGCAAAACCGGAGACTCTGGAAGCCACTTTGGACAAAATTGACAAGACCTATGCCTCCTTCGGCAATTACTTGCGAGACGCGTTGAAGCTCTCCGATTTTGAGCTCACAAATATCCGCCAGAGGCTACTGGAACCTTAGTCCGCAAAAAGGCGAGTTTGGCGCGCATGAGGCCAGCTCGCCTATTGGGCAATAGTGGTTGCCAGAAACTGACCCGATACCCCCATATAAACAGGGTGGGACGTAGGACTCGATCCAGACAGAGTCGAATTGTGGCCGTCGCTCACGCAATCGCGGGAGGCTTTCTATAGTGCTATATCTCCGGACTAGGCTGGCGCATCCAATTCGGAGTAAAATGGTCGGATATCCCGTGGCCCTTTGGCCGGGAAGAGAGACTAGAAACCACGCGCATGGTTACCTCGGGCCGCATTGCTGCATCCCCCCGCGAATCAACGCCTCAGCCGAGCCGGGCGGGTGATTCGTTGCTTGACCGCATTGGGAATACGCCCTTGCTGCGGTTGGAACGCGTTGGCCAGGGATTCCCGAACGTTGAATTTTGTGCCAAGGCCGAGTGGTTCAACCCTGGCGGATCCGTGAAGGACCGGCCGGCGCTGGGCATGATTCAAGCTGGTCTGGCCACCGGCGCGCTACGACCCGGCAAAACCATCATTGACGCGACAAGCGGGAATACCGGCATTGCCTATGCAATGGTCGGCGCGGCGCTCGGCTTTCCCGTGCAGCTTTGCCTGCCGGACAGCGCTTCGCACGAACGGAAGCGCATACTGTCCGCGCTCGGCGCGGAGTTGGTGATCACTGCGGGCGATGAAGGCACTGACGGCGCGATTCGCAAAGTGCACGAAATCGTCGCGGGAAATCCTGAGAAATATTTTTACCCGGACCAGTACAGTAACGCCGCGAACTGGCAGGCGCACTATCGCACCACGGCCAACGAAATTTGGGAGCAAACTTCCGGCCGCATCACGCATTTTGTCGCGGGCCTCGGTACGAGCGGCACTTTCGTCGGAACCGCGCGGCGGCTAAAAGAACTCAATCCCGCAATCCGTTGCGTGAGCCTGCAGCCCGACGCATCCTTCCATGGCCTCGAGGGGTGGAAGCACATGCCGACGGCCATCCGCCCGGCGATATACGATGACACGCTCGCCGACGAAAATTTGGCGGTCTCCACGGAAGAGGCTTACCGGCTGGTGAAGCGCCTGGCGCGCGAAGAAGGCTTGCTCGTCAGCCCCAGCGCGGCGGCGGCGCTGCTGGGTTGCTTCCAGGTTGCGGCCGGGCTTCCGAAGAATGCAAAAGCGGTTATCGTAACCGTTTTTGCGGATTCTGCTTCGAAGTATCTGAACGAACGTTTCTGGGACGAAGAATAGTTATGGCGGACGCAGCAGCACTCTGGATCAGCGGACATCTTGCGGAGAAAATCCGCGCGCATGGCGCGGAGACTTATCCACATGAATGCTGCGGCGCGCTGCTTGGACGCGATTCGAGTGCAGTTATCGAGACCAGTGGAGGAATGCGCACGCTCACTCCCGCGCGGGAAATCCTGCAACTTTTTGCTCTCGTCAATCGGCGAGACGATTCACCGCGCAACCGCTTTTCGGTGACGGCGGAAGATGTTCTCGCGGCGGAAAAGTCGGCGCGCGAACAGGGACTCGAAGTGGTCGGCTGGTATCATTCGCATCCTGACCATCCGGCGCGGCCGAGCGAATATGACCGCGACCATGCCTGGCCGTGGTATAGCTACATTATCGTCAGCGTGCAGAATGGCGTGCCCCAGGACATGACCTCGTGGCGTTTGAACGACGACCGCGCGGAGTTTTCACCCGAGGGAATTGAGATTCGCCACCGCGCCGCTGTGTAGGCCGGCGGTTTCAGCACAATGGAGAAATGCAATGCCCGTGAAAGTAATGATCCCCTCGCCGCTTCGCCCCTACGCGGGGAAGCGTGACTCGGCCGAGTTCAGTGCACGGACTGTAGGGGAAGCGCTCGGCCATTTGACCACCGAATTTGCCGAACTGCGCAAACATCTATTCACCGAAGAGGGCAAGCTGCGCAGCTTCGTTAATGTGTATGTGAACGATGAGGACATTCGCTATCTGGCGAAAGAAAATACGCCCACGAAGGATGGAGACACGATCAGCATAATTCCGTCCATAGCGGGCGGTTGCACTTTGAAGGGTCGTCTCGATCCCCGGCAGGGCAGCGTTAAACTTCGCGAGGAGTCTCTGATTGCTTATTGTTCCTCCGAGGCGAATTGGAATTTGAAGGAGTAGAGAAAACGCAATGGCCACGACTACACAGCCGCAGACCGGCGCAAAACCGGCGGCGAGCCTTTCAAACGAAGAAATCCTTCGCTACAGCCGGCACCTCATCATGCCGGAAGTCGGCATGGAGGGGCAGCTCAAGCTGAAGAACGCTAAGGTACTGCTCATCGGCACGGGCGGGCTCGGCGCGCCACTTGGCTTGTATCTTGCGGCTGCGGGGGTCGGCAAACTCGGGCTGGTAGACTTTGACGTCGTCGACTTCACCAATCTCCAGCGTCAGGTTACGTTTGGCACCAGCGACGTGGGCAAGCCGAAGAGCGAGGCCGCACGTGCGCGCCTGGCGAACCTCAATCCGGACATTGAGATCCAGTCGTTCGAAACGCAACTGACCAGCGCCAACGCGCTCGAACTCTTCAAGGACTTTGATGTTATCGTCGACGGGACTGACAATTTTCCGACGCGCTATCTCGTCAATGACGCCTGCATTTTGCTGGGAAAGCCAAACGTGTACGGTTCGATTTTCCGGTTTGAAGGGCAAGCCACCGTTTTCGGCATGCCCGATGGTCCGTGCTACCGCTGCCTCTATCCGGAACCGCCTCCGCCGGGGCTTGTGCCTTCCTGCGCGGAAGGCGGCGTCCTCGGCGTTCTGCCCGGCATCGTCGGCTCCATCCAGGCCATGGAAACGATCAAACTGATCCTCGGCCGGGGGGAAAATCTCGTGGGACGCTTGCTGCTGTTTGACGCTCTCGGGATGAAGTTCCGCGAGCTCAAGCTGCGCAAGAATCCGAACTGCCCGATGTGCGGAACGCATCCGACGATTACCAAGCTGATCGATTACTACGAATTTTGCGGCGTGCGCGGCGAAGAAGCTCCCGGCCCGTCCGTGCAAGTGCCGGAGATCACTCCGCGCGAGCTCAAAGCCAGGCTCGATCATGGAGATGATTTATTCATTCTCGATGTTCGCGAGCCCCACGAGTACCAGATCTGCAATCTCAAGGGACATCTGCTCCCGCTCGGAGAGCTGACGCGGCGCGTCCACGAACTGGATTCATCGCGGGAAATCGTGGCGCATTGCCGGAGTGGGAAGCGTTCCGCCGAGGCCGTGGACTTCTTGCGTAAGGCAGGATTCCGCAAAGTCCTCAACCTGAAGGGCGGCATCCTTGCGTGGTCCGACGAGGTTGATCCGTCCGTTCCAAAATACTGATTCTTCTGCAGGGATTTGTGCTTGTCGCTGCTCGGCAGTATGGGCATACTTCCTGCTGTCCAGGAGAAAAAATGGCGGCCACGAAAATTACTGTCAATCACAACGGATCCTTACGCGTGGAAGGCGATTTCGAAATTCTTGATCCCGAGGGAAAACCCTTTGGCTTGGCTGGGCGGACCACCATTGGGCTCTGCCGTTGCGGGCACTCCGCAAACAAGCCGTTCTGCGATGGCTCGCATAAGACCTACGGATTCGCCGATATGGTTGCAGCCCGGGAGCTGCCTCCCCCCAAGCCGAAGCTCTAGTGGTGTGAGACTATGCTGCCGATTGTTTCAGATGTTGAGACTGTCTCAGGCTGAGACAGTCTCGAATTTCTTCTTGATACTGACCCTTCGCCCGGTAACTCTAACGAAACAAAAACGATACTGCCGTAATTCAAGAAATTGTAGGTAGTCGGGACGTCTCGCGACAACCCAACGAGTACCCGTCTATCTGGTACAGGTCAATAAGTTGTTTAGTTTCTTAGATTTACAGTGGTGAATTTCCAGTCAGAAAAGGGCACAAACTTGCATCCCTTGGTAGTTGGCAGTTTTTTGTCGGGATTTGGGGGATTTTGTGGGTGATTGGGGCAAAATCATCGGGTTTCTCCGCAGTGACCGCGATCCGGTCCCCGCGCAGAATACTCATACGCGTGCATTGGTCGCGTCCGGTGTAATGTCCTTCGTCCTTTTTCTTGCCGTAATCTTCTACTTGCGGCAAATCAGCATCGCAGGCTCGCCACAAACCTATCTCTATTTAGAAGTTGGCGGCACTCTTCTCAGCTTCTGCTACGCCGCCAACGCCCTTGTGCGGTTCCGTGGTACCCATGATCGCACGGCGTTGATCCTGGCCTTCGGATTTGTGCTCTCTGGAATCATCGAGACTGTCGGCTCCTTTGGCCTGAACGATTCGCTGATCTCCGGAGCCCTGGCGCTCTCCGGCATTCCCATCGGTTGGATGGTGAGCCGCACACTGCTTGCCGTTCTATTGCTCGCTGCCATCGTAATCGAGCGCTACATGCCAACCGCGCGGCAGCCCAGCAAGGAAACTGCCGCAGGGTTGCTGGTCGTTGCCCTGGCTGCCTATATGACGAGCGTCGCATTTCTGGCCGCACCCGCCGCGCCCGTCGCGCATGCCGCGAACTTGCTCTCTCGTCCCTGGGATCTGCTTCCCGCAGCGCTGTTCCTGATCGTCGCGGTCTGTTTTAGCCAGCGACTCAAGAACGACAAAGACAAGAAGGGCGCCGCCAGCCTCTTCGATCAGTCTCTCTTTATCGTGGCCTCGCTCAATGTTGTCTGCCATGCATCGGCGGCATTTTCGCGGCAGCTCTTCGATGGCCCGTTTTTTCTGGCGGAATTGAGCAAGACATGCAGCTATGTGGTCATGCTTTCCGGCGCGTTGCTGGATCAGGCTCGCCTCTTCGAGCAGGTACGCTCGATGGCCATTACCGACCCACTCACGGGGTTGTCGAATTACCGGCGCCTCATCAGCGTTCTCGAAGCGGAGCTTGACCGTTCGCGCCGCACGCAGCGCCCATTCAGCGTGATGCTTCTCGACATGGACGGCCTCAAAATCATCAACGATCAGTACGGGCATCTGACCGGCAGCCGCTCGCTGGTGCGTATCGGCAAGATTCTGCGCAACCATTCCCGCGCGATCGACACGGCCGCGCGATACGGTGGCGATGAATTCGCAGTGGTACTGCCGGAAGCCGGCAAGGACATCGCGTCGCGTGTTGTCACTCGAATCCGCGAGCGTCTCTCTGCTGAACCAGAGCGCCCTGCGCTTTCTGTTAGCGCAGGGGTCGCTGCTTTTCCGGAGGATGGCGACACACCCGAGAAACTTCTTGGCGCAGCCGACCGCGCGCTCTACGCCATGAAG
>Ga0137397_10002552_pt1 | contig 12645 bp, 6 predicted proteins | sample czorhiz116metaG_FD_106658 | JGI IMG/M metagenome (GOLD analysis project Ga0137397, IMG submission 106658) | Vadose zone soil microbial communities from Angelo Coast Range Reserve, California, USA - czorhiz1.16 metaG | ecosystem: Environmental > Terrestrial > Soil > Vadose zone | place: USA... | reverse complement strand
GTGCAGCAGCAGAGCGGAGCGTGTGGAAAGAAGGAGCCATTAAGAACCGGTCAAAGTCTGATAAGGTTCGAATGTGCAGAATGAGTCCCTCACGTTCCTCCATGAGTTTCCGCTGTTTCATTACGAGGCGACCGAACGGCTCCATCTGGTCATGGCGCTCGGCTCCACTATCATTCAGCGATACACCTGGAGAGTCTGTCGTCGTCGTCAATGTCCCGAGTTCTCGATTGATGTTTGCGAATTTCTCTGCCAAAGGTGTATCGACGGCATGGAGTTGATCAAGGGATGTACGGAGGCCACGCATCTCAGAGAAGAGCAGACCTCTTCCGCGCTCCAGCGTCTCGACTGCTTGCTGGATTTGACCCTTGTGAATCTGACAAGATGCACAATCTAGCGGGAGCTTCTCATAAGTGACGTGCATTCTGACAAGACGGAAATGTTGTATTTTCAGGGTTGGGGCATAGGCCAAGAAATCTTGCATCAATGAGATGGCGCTTTCGTATGCAGCAGTGACTGAGGTGTGTCTGAAAATTCGTGCAAGCAATACCCAATCGCATGCAATTTTGAATCGGGAGGGCAACATTGCGTATGAGTCATTGACGGCCCAGCTGACAGTCGAATTATCTCATCAGAATCCTTCACGTCTTTTTGAGCAACTTAAAGCGCGACAATAGAGCCAAAAGAAGCCATTGAATGGAACGAAAGTGCATCCATTGTGCACTTGGGATACTGAGCAGGTCACGATACGCGGTAATAGAGTCATTGAGATGTTTGACATCATCTGTGCGTCTGAACGCAAGGTATCGGAGGTTACCCAACTCGAAAGCCGCCCTATGTGCTAATTCATCCACTGGCGGAAGTGACGTCAGTAAGAGCTGGGTATACTTGATGGCCTCGTCCAAATCCGCTGCGTCGGTAATGTGATTCAGAGACAAGAGTGCACCCACATGTTGATTTCGATCTTCCACTGTGAGATTGACTGCGCTCGAATTAATGAGAGACGCCGCTAGGTTTGAGAATGAGGGAAGGTCGATGACCTCCGTATCACGGAAACGCGCTTCTGAATCAGTATTTTTGACACCGAACTCATCGAAGCGTATCCTCTCAAGCTGTGTCAGGTCTTGAACGAAAGTATGATGGTCCGGATGTTCAAGACTGTGCTTAAATGAGCACGACGGCGAAAAATTGCTTCCTCTAAATAGTCCGGATTCCCGTAGAAGTCGAAACGGCGGTACCCGAGCATTGCTGCTAGATTTGCAGCTGCTTGAGCTCTCGAAAGAAGGTCGGGATCATCTGCAAGGGAGTGGGAAGCGATGATTTTGTCGAGGATGGCAATTGCATCATCGTAATTACGATTCGACTTGGTTGCATAAAAGCGCATAAAAAGGCAGCAGGAAAGCGCGTAAGGGACATGATGAAGATCTGGCAGGCGTGCATTTGCCTCGCGTAGGCATTCAATGAGTTGCTCTGGAAGTTGTGTGTCGAATCCATGCAGAGAGGAAACAGCCCTAGCCAAGGTTTGAATGACAAGGGCTGTGTATCCAGTTAAGTCGTCTGAGGTAAGGAGCTCTCGGCAGAGGACTGTCATCTGTTTGAGACATGTCATCACATCGGCAGACCCTGATAGTGGCTGAAGACTCGGCGCATCCACGAGCAATGCCGTGACCTTATCGCGTGTAACGCCGAAAGCTTCAAGCGACAAGTCCTGAAGGTAGTAAAAGTACTTGATACAGTACTTGATATTGCCCACCACTGGCCGGCTCGACATGAGTGTGTGGTGAAAAAAGAAGGCCACAATTTGATTGGGCCCATATTTAGTCACGGGCCCGGGGTGAAAGGGATGGAATATAGCTTGAGTGAATTGAAGGATTGACTTGTCGAGATCTCGCCCATCAAGGGAAAGCTTGTGGCGGTTCAACTGAGCCATTGCTAAAATGCAAAGCCAAATAAAATGATCAGGATGGAATTTAGGTAATGATGAAAGGACATCCTGGGACTCAGAAATGTCTTCATCGATTTTAAGAAGAGAGGCTGTAGGGGGAAGAAATGATTCAAAATGAGATAGGGTCCAAGAGGCAGAGTTCGTGATTCCAAACTCACGCTGTAGGGTAGTCATGCAAGAAAAAGGAATTTCAGAAACTAAAGTGTCGGACGGCGATGTGGGCAGTTGGAGAGAAGAGGTGATGTGAGGCCGAAATATGAGGTACACGGAAAGCACAGCCAAATCGGGAAAGCCGTAATTATTGTGTTTTATAATACACTTTTAAGCCCCGTAATTCATGTTAAGTAAGTTATGAGACTAATTATAATCGTATTTCGCACTATAGGGCCTTATCATTAAAATATCCCTAGCCTTGCTGTATTGTGGACGCTGGCGACAGCGACCACTTTCTTCCCAACACAGTGCGGTAAGATACAGTATGGCGGTCAGGTCCGCATGGGACGTACGTATGATCACTTGTTTATCATCTGAATATTGGGAAAAGTCTACCCGAAACCGAAATTAAAGATCACAGCGATGTCGACGACGGCCAGTTGAAAGGTAAGTCTGGGACACTGGACGCTAGCAGTGCCAGTCAGTGATCATAGCCCTTCGCTCAGGATTTCACAGCCTCCATATCGCAAAAGCCCTGTATCTGTCGACATCTTCGACACAATCAGGAACTTTCCTCGAAGTGGACGCGTGGTCCTGAGGGATAGGAACCCCGCACTGGCAGCCGCTATCGACGCGACGAGTCAAGATGAAGCTCGATGAAGGCTTATGTCATGGAGCACCGCCTGCAGGTTGCCTAGTGGTATAAAGTCGCAGAAGGCTCCGCCTCCGAGACGACCAAGAAGACGACGATGGACTCGGATTTAGAGCCAGCTGGGCTGAGGACCAAAGTGTGGGAGGAGGATCAAAGCACCCAAGTGCCTGGGTCTCGCAGCGGCCTCTACATCGGGGGGAGGTATTGCAGAAGGCCCGAGTGAGAGGGTGAAGCAATGAGGGTAACTCCCCACTCGCCCGCTTTAAGAGGGCAACTGCCTTACGACACTGTGCAAAGTTCCATTCAGATGAAGCTGCATCCATGCAATCGTACCGTAGACATTCAGTTCGTCATTCACGCATTCACGACAATAACGCCACAACGGGTTTTCGACTTTCGGAAGTCACTCCAACACGCTTCCATTCATCATCCGATGGCAATGTTCACCCGGTACTATCAACACTGCTGACGCCTTACAATCCGAGAACAGCCTCGAGCTCCTGAAACTCGATATAATCCTTATATATACCCACCTACAACCGCGATTCGGAACGTACGAGCTCCAGCCTCGTCCGTCTAGAAATTCCAATTTTATTAACTCAGTTGAGGCTTCTGTAGCGCTTCTTCAAGTTCGGGACTTTTGAAACCTCGCGGTCAGCTTCTGAAACCCTCAAGAATCCGATTCTAAAAATAGTCCCATGCCTGCGCGCTAGTATGTCGCGGATTATGGAACACACATTGCCGCTGCACGATAGGACCAGCAAACGAGTAGAAGTAGAAGGGTGGGCCTAGCCGCCAAGTCGTCGCCTTTCGTTGGATGTCTGCCGTTCTCGTTTCCGATTCTCCCAACTGCGAACCGAGTTCGGAAAGTGACGCCGAGACGAGAGAACTTTCCGGAGAATCATTCCATACATGTGGACGCATGGAACAGAGAGGGCGACCCAGATGGTACTGTGGGGAAGCGGGGACGCGTTCACAAGTCCCAACCTACAGTCTTGAAACGGGCGTTCATTTCGCAATTTCTTCGCCTGGGTTACATGAATTGTCAGTATTACGAGGCTAGCGGCCCAGGTGAGATATAAATTCTTCGCTCTTCCTTCGGCGTGGAGGCTCTTCACCCGAGCACGCTGGCCAGTATTGTGTCACGTTGGTAAGGTAGTATTGTTCCTCGTGATGTTATAGTTCGCCTGTCGTCTTCAAAGTCGTTTCATGAGCATTGTTCACTCGACTGTCCGTATCAGACCTGATGGAAGCGAGCCATTTTCTAAAGTGCAGAGTGCAGACAAACTCTCAACTTCTCAAGAGTTGGCGATGAGCGACTTGACCAGAGAAAGTTTTTCCCATTACAGGGTTACCCAGTGTTGTAAAAACCAGGCCTTGGAGGAGGCTCGAAGCTTCCGCTGAAACGGCGTAGCCGGCAAGAAAAGAAACGCTGGCAGAGCTTTAGTGACTTGCTGGGCCTCATCGTCGCGGGCAGCAAACTAGTGGGCCCGAACAACAACACAACTGTCACATGACATCCAGCACCTCTCGTCCGGCAGAACGCGGCCCCAGCGTCGTCGAAGCCAAGCGCTATCGATGTATCACTCTTTCATCTCACCATCGGCTTGTAATTACGATGGTATTTATTTTTTGAACGGCCAACTAAGCGATACTACTCTGGTACTAGCGGAGCCTGGTCATCATCCGGACAAATGAGCCCAGGTGTGCGCTCGACTGAGAGCGTTGGGCATCTGCCCGCCTAAACGTAACATCAGATGACATGACCGCTTAGGACTTATCGCAGCCTCCGCCTCTTCTTCGCTTTTGATATGGGGCTGATCGGCCACGTTCCTTCTCTAGCCGACTGGAGGGCAAAGGATCCGTATCGCACCGTGGGTCAGGTGTCAGGGATGCGCGTATCCTGATGACTCGGGATCCGGCTAAAAGATCTTTCCTCATTGCATCGAAGAGTCGCAGAGAAACATTACGTTACGCGCTATCATATGTCAGTACCCGAAAGTCGGTTACCGTGAATCGAACGAGATGTCACTTTCTGCTATCTGTGAACACCACGACCATAACTGAGCCGGCGTTTGTCTGGCTATTAGCGCATTGGTGAGGGCTACACGATCGGATATCCTCAGATAGGAATACTTGCTCCAAGCTGGAGATGAGATGTCTAGGGCCCATAGAGGCATCGCGGTCTTGGCCATGCGCATTATCATCTGCACGCTGCTCTACCTTGATAGATTGCAAGACGCGACCGGCTGCGTTTTCTCGCACACCGACAAACATTTCATCGATATCCCGAAACAGTTCAGGGATCACCGTGTGCACCCAGCCCAGTCCAAAATCTCGATGACCCTTCCACGGAAAGTCGACGAAAGGGTCTTCCGACCCGCCTCTGATTTGGGCACGTCGATCCGACGGAGACTCTTCCTGTTCCCGTTCCCGCTCCCGCATCCATCCGCTGACAGATTGCACCGCCTCGTCCCCAGCCAGATGCGCCCACGTACTATGCGGACCCAGGACGAGAAAGTCGCCATCGCGGACTTGCACGCTCTCCACCTCCACTGAGGCAGCGTCGAGCGCACCGTGCGACCTGCCCCCGTCGCCGACGATGAGCTCTTCCACGTCCCGCGCCCGCGACGGCTCATCGGGTCTGAAGGGGAGGTACCGCGGCGCACCAGACCCTGCGAGCTCTCGGCACTCGTAACGCCTGCTCCCGCTGCCGCCCACGGGACGGCCCAAGAACGCACGACCCGCGCCGGCGTTAGCGACGCGCAGCACGCGCGACTCGGAATCGAAAACCGCGAGCAGCGTCGATGGTGATGATGATGGTGGTGGCTCTGGACTGACCTGCCTCGCCCAAGGCGTAGAGCCCGTTAGCACGTCGGCGTTGACATCACCGTCAAGGCGGGCGAGCGCTTGTCTCAAAGCTTCGTCGATGTCTGCGTCGGGCGGTGGGAGGTTTGTGTTGTGGACGTCCGCGAGTGAGCCGGCGATGGCGGGGACGATGTTTCTCCACATCCAGCATAGAGCTTTGTGAGAGGCGGGCTTGGGATCATCGGCGCTGACGACGGAAAAGATCGACCAATAGCCAGAAGGTACGGGGAGTATGCTCGCTGCAAAGTCTGTCAGACGATCTCTTTGGACGTCGGAGTTAGTCGCTGAGAAGGGTCATCCGGAAAGAGGGTCACAAGCAGCGTACGTACGGTGTGGAGTCGAACTGCGCTGTGTCGTATTGCGCTACGCCAGTATGATCCCCTGGAGACACGGTCCGCTCTGAAATCTGCGTGTACGTGGGCGGATGACGAACGTATACGTTAGGGTCATCGAATATCTGTCGGCGTCGTTCCCGGGAGTTGCGTCGAGTTGCGGAGGATTCCTGGGCGGCATCGAGGTTCAATTGGGACCACGAGCATCCGACGATGAGAATGCCGAGAACTGAGGCTAAAGACAAACCCAGCTTTGCGTGAGGATGGAGACGAATCGAATTCCGTGCCAGTGCCAGTTCGCCATTGGCGGGTGAGTTTGACCTCTTGGGAAAGAAAAGCCTGGGCAGCCGCCGTCCAATCATGAGCAAGAATTGATATGGAGTCGATGTAGAGAGGCGGCGAACCAATAACAAATTTGGTAATCTAATGTTTACGTGCTATTTACGTCTCGCACTTTCCCTCTGAAGCTCTGAAGCTTCTTCCCCCTCCTGCGCACTCTTCACAGGCCTAGGCGATTGGCAAATTAAGTCTGACGGAGCAAAGTGTCCTCACTGTTTATGGAAATCATCATGCATCATTCATTGTTGTATTTCAATGAGCGGCCTCCACACGCTGTCCAACTTAACAAACCTTCATTTCATCCAACATAAATCCACATCCACATCCGCTCCCGCTCCCCCTTCCACCCCCTTTTTTTCCCGCATTCGTTTCCAGGGCTTACAGTGGGCCTTAGCGAGCGGCATCATCCCGAAAAGCCGACGGCAGGATCCGCAGGAGCGAGCGGGACTCTGAATTTCCGGGTGGTGTCAGTCAGTTTGGCCTGCCACAGGTTGCCAGTGGTTATTAATGGAAAGGGCTCTCTCTGGCCAAGTTGTGATTGAGCAACGATTGCTGTATATGCACGAGATGGATGAGCACGAGGGGCCGGCGAGATGAAGTGTGGCTCGGGACGATCGTGGCGCTGGCCCGCTTATTGACAAATTCAAGACGTCGTTCTAGCGCAAGGTACGGTACAGTATGTCGTACTGTACCGATATCTCCCCCTCGACACCGTCACACGCAAATCGCAATGCCGTCTCTTCTTCGTAATTTCACTGTTCAAAAGATCTTCCGAGTCCCTGCGACCCCTGCAAAGAACCCTCATCGTCTCGATCACTGGAACATCGCTAAAAGAATTTATCCGTAGAGGAGAGATCAGAGACTTTCTCCCGGTCAATATTATCATGAATGCAAGTGCGATATATCATAACTGCGCCGTGGACGACGCGCCGCCCAGGCTTTTCTCAGACTTGTTTTTGCGGAATGTTCAGTACTCAGTAACCCGCGCCACAAGTGCTGCGTGCCGGCATGGCTCGCGTTGCAAACCCCTCAGCCTCAGCTACAGCTACAGCATCCAGCCCAGTGGTGTGGCATAGTCCAGTACTCCCTGCTCCTGCCTCTGCCTCTGCCTCCTGAGCCTTGAGCCCTTCGCCCTTGGTGGTAAGGCCCCAACTCTTCAAAACACGAACCTGAAATGAAGTGGACAGGTACCGCGGTAATAAATCTGTACGCCCACACACCCCATGTGAATGCGCCGGGGCTCAGGCCCGCCATGCGCGACTCTGGACGTATGGTGCCCCGCCATAAGCACAGTATGGCATACAATTGGGTTGCGACGCAGTCCAGTGATATCGCATCGATTCCACGGCGGTTCTGTGATACTTCCCGGCACCGGCAGGCCATTAGGCTAGTAGCCCCATCTCCACCCTCCAGTACTACCCGCATCATCCACCCGACCCATTCACACTCGCGTACGATCGCACTGCACCAACTTGAAGCACCCCTTGACTCGTCAACTAACTGAACTTGACGCTGCTCCGCCGCCACAGCCGCGCTCACCTCCTCGCCGCCCCCCTCGACCCTCGAAACTGCATGTCCGCAGCACGCCTCCGCCCCCTGTTTCACGGGAGCCTGAGCGCAAAGGGGAAAAGAAGAAGAAGAAGAAGAAGAAGAAGAGCTCGCGAATAAACACTTGGATAGGACCTTGGAGACCCTCGCGCTTCTGTCGCAGCCGCAGCCGCAGCCGCGCTCTCTCTCCTCCTCGCCCCCTCGACCTCGACCTTCGGAACTGCGTACCCGCAGCGCGCTTCCGCACCCACTTCCACGGGAACTCAAAGAGAAATAAATAAATAAATACAAATAAGAAGAGCTTGCGACTAACACTCGGGTAGGACCTTGGGGACTCATCGTCCTTGTCCTCGTACTGCGTAACCTGTACCGTGTACGGGTACTAGGGCCACTGGCAACTCATGATCGTGGGCAGATCGACTCTGCGATTGACGAAACAACCAGACGCCTCGGTTCGGCGTCCCCTCGCGTTCAGCGCAGGAGACCAGGAGACATCGTCGCGTCGCGTCGCACGCTGCACGCGTCCAACAGCGAGCAAGGTGGGTAACCAGGGTAAGGGACTTGCGGCGCGTGAAACAAACTATATATGGCGCAGAGGGCGCGTTCGCACTCGCTTCAATACCTTGCGTTTTTTTCACCGTTCGCGCTTCGAACAGAGAGGACTATGCGTCTTTTTTTTTCTTTGAGAAACGAATGGGTGACTGAATGGGTGACATCGTCGCTGTCTGGACCTCTCTCAGGCTCATGATAATCGTATCATCAATCGGCGCAATCATTCCGATATTCACATACAATAAATGAAAGAGATAGAATGCGCGGGGCAAGTCTGGATTATTTATATGGTATGTGTGACAATGTGTTGCAGGGGTGATCACGTAGTTAGTCAGCGGTATCTACATGCTTGTGAGGTGAGGTTGAGGGGATATACAATCCCGATGACAATAGAAATAGGAGCAAGGTCAGCGGGAAAAAAAAGACGAAAAAAACAATGAGAAAGAAAGATCAAGATGTTGAAATTCATCTCGTATGACATGCAAATGGGGGTGGGTGGGTATGTGACCGCCAAATTGGAGAGTTTAATGCTACAAGGAGATGCATGATTTGTTGCGTCAACAAAAAAAAGCTTAGGTGAGAGAAAATTGTCCATCCGCCATCCAATCCAGCCTTGAACAAAAAGAGGGGGCAAAAAAGAAATATTAGTTAGTTCACGTGACTTGACATGAGGAAACCAAGTGTAGGAAAAAAACGCACCACGTACACCCGCATCAAAACACGACCCCTCCAGCCCCCCACAACGGCGGTAAATCAAAGTGGGGCGATGACCCCTCGTCCCACACGGTCGGCTCGAACCTCGAGAGCGGGGATTTGTACGGCGCGTCGTGTTTACGCGGGGAGAACGGACGGGGCGTATCGCGACGCTTCATGATCATGCGGGCAACGAGCTGCGGCATGCTCACGATGGCGGTCTTGCCCGGCTTGACCGTGACCTTGGCACCACCAGCACCGCCGCCGCCGCCCGTGCGATCCTTGGCGTCCGGATCCTCGCCGAGCTTGAGACGCAGCAAGGCTTGCAGCTCGCGCCCGCGCTCCTTCTCACGCTTGCGTATCCGCCGCGCCTCCGCTCTCCGCGCTTCGATGTACAGCAACCACGTCCGGATCGTCTTCTCGTCCGACTCGTCGAGCTGCGCAGGCTCGGCCGGGGGTCCCTCCGTCTTGTCCGCATCCGCTCCGGCGCTCACCCCTCCACGCTCGTCAAAGTCAGCCAACTTTGACGGGACAGGTGGGGCTAGGCTCAGCCGACCCGCGAGATACTCCGCGCGCTTCGCGTGAAAAACCTCGTCTTCCTTGGCTTTGCGCTCCGAGACCCACGTCCGGCGACGCACGCTCTTGAGTTTCTCAAACTCGCGAGAGTCGACGCGTGCGATGGCCGCCGGAGAAAAGTTTAAATTGGGCTCGATCGCGTGCGCCTCGGAAGCCTCGGGCTGGTTCGATGACGCGGCCTGTATGGGCAAGAACAGCCCCAACCCACTCCCACGTGGAGGCGATGCCCCTGACCAGTCCGACACAGATGTTTCGGCAGTGATGAGGCTGTTGTCCGGCTCGGCACCGGGTAACGTCAATAGCGGTTGTCCGCCTAGCAGCGGAGATTGGGGGGGAGACGTTGACTGCCCATTCACCGTGGTATCCTCCGGGAGGTCAGCGAACGATCTCCGAGATGGAGACAATGGTGGGACAGAGGAACTACCAAAGTCCTCATCGTCGTCGTGGAGTTCCGATAGGGTGCGGCGCATGGGCGAGGAAGGCATGACATCCTGCTCCAAGTCGTCCGAATCCGGCGACGCGTCCTCTGAAAAGTCGACATCCATGGGTCCAGGGTCAGCGGTGACAGCGGGGCCAAACCCCGCAATTTCAGACATGTCGGGCCAGCGAATCGAAGACCCTTCTAATTCCGAGAGTGGGGACGGAGGTGCCGGGTCGGGTGCCGTGCCATTGGCACATTGAAAGAGATTCGATGTGGGCTCTGTGCCTTTATGATTACAGGGCGTGAAGGGGCGATGCGACATGTCGAGGGTGGCACCGGATAGGGGGGATGTGCCAGTTCCGTGAAAATGAGATACCACTGTGTCCCGGGTATCTGTAGCAAGCTCTTCCGGGCTGGGAAAAGAGAGAGAAAGCCGGCGCCGGAGGGGCACCGGCTGCGCGAGAAGGCTGAGCTGCGGGAGCACATGGGGGCTTGCAGAGTCGGAAAGAAAGAGATGGAGAGGCGAAGAGTCGACGAAAAGCTTTCCTCCAGACGTCGGGTGCGAGAGGCCGAGGAAGTCATCAGATGACGGAAATCCATCGAAATTGGGCGACGGGATGAAGGAGTGGAACATTGAGAATCTGGCGCTTGCGAGTGCGCCGGGTGGCACTACTAAAGAATGGCGAAGGTGACCACACTGTGACTCCACTCTGGAGTCTAGATCAAGTTTGGATGGATTGGCGCCACATGGCAGGGTCATCCTGTCGCCCTCCGTGGCCTGAACGCTGGATGTGGCGAGGCGCGGAAGAGGTGAGACCAGGGATCGCGACAAGAGGGTTGACACCTCCAGGGTGCCAGCTGGGCGTGGGTCGGTATCGTCAAGGGGAAGATCCCAGATCGGAGAAAGTGGGGTAAGCAAATCGGACGTGGGAGGTTCGTCGGGGGAGGAAGAGGACGAGGACGATCGAGATTCGCGGTGAGCCACATCCGTCTCCACATCGGCGTCATCGTGGGCGCCTTGGTGCTTAAAAGGGGTACAGCATGGCGTGATGGGTTCTGGGAGCGCATGTGGCACCATGGGAAGCGAGGGCGGAGGGGAAAGAGGAAGGAGATCTGGGGGGATAGCAGCAGACGGATGTGACGTAAGGGGTGGGCCTTTGGGGTCTTGCGTTGTTGAGGCCGGGGTACGATCACGAAGGGTCAGAGGGCTAGGACCAGCACTGGATGAGCAGGCAGCAGACGATGAAGAAGATGGTGGTGGGGATGAGCGTGAGGATGTGACTAAGGCATGCGATGGTGAGTCTTCGGACAAAGCGGGGAGAGGGACGGTGTGCTTTGGGTCGGAATCTGTGGGTGGGGGCGATGGATAGACGTGTTTGAGTTGGCCGGGAGAAGTACGTCCAGGGACCAAGTTGCTCTGTGCCGGAGGAACGGCCCAGATGCAGGCGGGATCAAACGTGGCAGGGTCGTGGCGTCTGGAAGAGGATGCTGATGAGGGTGATGCGGGTGGTGATGATGATGACGATGATACGGCGGTGTAGGGCGAGGGTGACCACAGATCGGGTGGGGGAGGAGGGGAAGGATTTAGAGGCCAGGAGTGAGCGCCGAGGGTGGTAGGATGTATGCCGATGCCCGGTTGGGAGGACGATGGGGGCGATGTTTGGAAATAAAAGCAGTGCGGGGTCGAAAGAAAGCCTTCGTTCGCGAACGGCATGGCTTTGTTACTACCGATATTTCGAACGGACAAGCGGGGCTTGTTGGGAGCTGGAAGGAAACAAAGAGAGGTGTAAGAGAGGTGTAAGACGGGGAAGGTAAAAAATGTGGCTGTCGAGGGAAACAAATGACTCACGGAGGTAAGAGAGAGTCGAGAGGACGAGCTACAACATGACTGGGAGAGAGAGGGTTCACGGTTGGTCCCAAGGAGGACAGTTGGGTCTTACGGCGAGACGAGGCGAAGGGACCCCGAGAGATGTGCACAGCCTCGAACCTCGAACAAGTGAACATAACAAATTCGTAATAAACAAGGTACAAATCGTCTCATCATCCCTCGTGTTCAGCTACTTGGACCCCCTCGCCTTGTCCACGCGGCACACATCCCTCGTGTTCTCTCAATCTACATCAACCGAGTACCCCACATCTACCCACGCGCGCATCCTCTCTCCATAACGTATAGTGACCCACAGCAGTCTGCCGTCAACGCTTGTCAGCTGCCGTACATCCGTGGAGGGCGGGCCGAAGACCGACTCACACAAAGCTCGTCCATGCAACCCCAGCGGCGATCGTATCAGTTGCCAAAACCCCTATGCTGTTGATCAGAGGCAAAAACGATGCAGTCGCGAGTGCGGTGATACAGTGTCGGAGCGCGCTGTCCGCACAAACAGCTCAGCTCAGCCACGTGACAAGGAACCCTGTCAAGTCAAGTTCGCCACCCACCTCGTGACCGCAAACGCCTCTGCGCTTCGCCCATGCAGTATGTCGACATTATATGCCGCGATGGGCGTGAGAACGATATCAGCCTGTATGGGCATCGTTGATTCGATCAGCAAAAAAAAAAAAAACCACCCGCGGG